>Ga0209083_1002459_pt1 | contig 17559 bp, 14 predicted proteins | sample AM7aDNAmetaG_FD_184132 | JGI IMG/M metagenome (GOLD analysis project Ga0209083, IMG submission 184132) | Freshwater microbial communities from Finland to study Microbial Dark Matter (Phase II) - AM7a DNA metaG (SPAdes) (version 3) | ecosystem: Environmental > Aquatic > Freshwater > Lake ...
AGTTACAAAAAAGGCTATGCGGGCAATTGAGAAGCGCTTGGAGCGTGATTCAGAATTGCCAAAATGGGACATACTCATCAAGCCAATAGTTGCTTTTTGATGGTATGTTCTTTGTTGTAAATCACCTAAACACTAGGTTAAGGAATTTCTGCAGTTCCGCACCCGTCGCGTTGGCCACATACATGACATCCTTGTTCTGGATTGTAAAATTCTGTGCAACGAAGAACGTGACGGGGTCCTTCAGGTTGACTTTATAGATGACAGGGACTTTCCCCTCGGGGGTTTTGACAGGCGGAGTTTTCCAAGGCAGCGCATTGCTTTCTTCAAGGCGGAAGATATAAATCCCGTTGGCATCGGCACGGTTATCCTGAAGCCCACCGACACGGGCCAAGGCTTGGGCCAACGAAATGCCTTGAGCTTCGAAATTCAACTCGGTATTGATGCCTGTAGCCCCCAACACGGTAAAACTAAGCGATTGGAATAGCGCTGTCACCACGTCCCCCGGCTGCAACAGGATATTTTGCTTTGGATCTCGGATGACTGTATCCAGCGGCAACGATTGGACTTGATCGTTGCGGGTGATTTGCAGGCTCGTCCTGTTGACTGATTGGGTGACGTTCTGTCCGGTCACCTGGCGCAGCCCACCCGCCGCCGCCAACGCATCCAGCAAACGCTCTCCCCGCGCCGTCAGCGGAATGCGTAAATTAGCCGCCACATCGCCAATCACGGTGACGTTTGAACTATTGTTTTTGACCACACGGACCAGCACCTGCGGTTGGTTGGCCTTGCCCTGGAGACGCCGTGCGATGTCGGATTCAATTTGCTGGGGAGTACGTCCGGCGATCTGCACTTGCCCTCCAAAAGGGATGTTGATGGTCCCTTCGCTGTTGACCATTTGCTCGGGAAATGTCGTCACCCGAGTCGTGGTGGGCCCTGACGACGCGGCGACCGAACTGCCACCGGATGGAACGCCACCGCCAAACAAGGTGGCAGGCGGTGCTTCCCAGATCGAAACTTCGACAACATCACCAAGGCCGATGGCATAGCTTGGCCTGTGTTCAGATACAAGGGTCTCGGAAAATAACTGCTTCTTCTGGCCTTGAAGAAGTTTACCGGCTACTTCTGTCGTGACATCCACAATCTGGATGCTATTGTTCTGTGGACCATCCTGCATCTCCTGCATCAGTGCGCGATTGGGTCCTGACGAGGGCAGAAATGAACTGGAAGACACCCAGCCGGAAAAGGCAGTACAGCCGGAAAGCAACAAAGAACATGCCAACGCCATACAACAACTAAGCGCGATCCTGCCTGAAAAATTAGTTTTGCTCATTCGATATTTGTCAAAAATTAAGGGTCGATAACACGAAAACGCATTTAGATGCGATGCCAACGTCTGCTCAAGGGATCGATCCCAATATTTGGTGGAACGCATTCCTGGACACCCCATTATCCAGAACCTGAAAATAGTAACTGTTCACTCCCCCCTGGGAGCGTGGGCATCCTGCCCGCAGAAATGGCGGCCAAGATGGCTTCGCTCCTAGGAAAAGGCAGGGAGCATGAACGCTTACATCTAATGGGGATTGTTACTGTTAACCGCATTGGGGATTAACCCCCCGCAAAAATTCAATCCATTTCGGCAAAATATTTTCTGGTAAGTATCGCTCACACACCTTTTTTCCATTAGTCCGAATTTTCTGTTGAAGTTGCGAAGCATTCTGATCGTATAATAAACTTCTTATCGCGTTCACCAAGCTCGCCGTGGAATACGCATCAAAGTATCCAGCCCCATCGGCGTATATCTCACGATGAACTGGAATGTCAGACGCAATGACCATGCCTCCGCTGCGCATAGACTCGATTCCTGAAAAGCCGAACCCCTCCGCCAAACTGGGGCAAACCGTCGCAGCGGCATGGCGATAGAGAGCCCGCAAATCATTAGCGGGTACATTGCTTAACACAAAAATCTCGCCTTGGTCCATCCAAGTCCGCATCTCTTGCATAACGGGTTCAAATTCCCAACCCAGACTACCGACGACCACTAGCTTTATACCATGATCGGTTTCAGACCGGATAATTTCCCATGCGGCAATCAAGCGACTGTGGTTCTTTCTTGGTTCTATTGTTGAAACAACGAGCAGGTAGTTAAGAGGGGGTGTTCCCAAATGACGCTTATAGAATGATTCTTGTTCTTTAAGGCTATTAAATGCAGGGTGGGCCGAAGATGCAGACAAATTTAATCTGGAGCGGACAATCTGAGGTACGCGCTCTGCGGAAGAGTCTTCATCGTAAAAATGATGCGAGACCATGTTATGTATGGTAATGGCGCGATCTCTTACTTCGGGAAAAAGGCTTAATAAATCCTGGCGTGTCGCGTCAGATACGCATGCAAAATATGCGCCGGATTTTACATTATTCAATAATGCATAGTAATGCGTTGCCTCATGCCGCGATTTATGCGCAACCGTATGGGGTAGAAATACCGGGACAGCATCATGATAACGCACAACCAATGCCGTTTTTTTACTGATTCTGGCAGGGTAGGGTGTTTGGGCGATAAAAATATCAACACCTTCGGTATCAAGTACCGGGTAAGCCGGCTCCGCAACAAATTTGAGCGAATTTAGCCCTGCGGTTTGCAAAACATTCCAAGGGATAGAACAGATTCTATGGTTTTTGGCGGTGACCAAGGCAAAATCAGTGGCAGGCAAGGCTTTTTCAAACAAAGTCCGCCAGACAAAATCCTCAAAGTAACGTGATTCAAATCTCGATAGCTTGACTTTTTGCGAATTTGGAAACAAGATTGCAGACAAGGCCAAAGCATAGCCGACACGCAGTTTTTTTAGATAACGCATGGCCTCGTCTAAGGGCTTTTCCGAGGGCTTGGTCTCTATTGAAATAATAACGCGCGAGTAACGGTGTAAACGCGAAGCTTCGGCAGTGCCTTCGCCTAAACCAGGCCAATTCTTCGTCCCTGCCGCTATAAAACGGTGGGATGTTTGCAGCAAGCCTTCAACGTCGAGCGCAGCAGTCATGCACAGCCCGCGAAATAGTAGGCGGGTTTCTTGAGGAATTCCCGCGTAGCCATCGAATGCGGGGCGCATTTCCAAGACAACCTGGAGTTTTTTTTCAGTATTCATCTAAGGGTCAAAGCCGGGGAGAAACGTGTCGATACACGCCTATCGTTTCTTCAACGCATTTATCCCATGAATAATAGCCTGCAATACGCAAACCCGCAGTTCTCGTTGATGATCGCCAATCCTCATCGGTAAGTCCCTTGCGAATGGTTTCTGCCAAGGCATCAAGGTCATCCGGCTCAACCTGCAAGGACGCACCCTGAGCCACCTCCAAGACAGATGCGTGATTGGAAGTCACTACAGGCACACCGGAAGCCATGGCTTCCAAGACAGGAAACCCAAAACCTTCGTAAATCGACGGATAAACAAACAACCTTGCCCCTGCATATAGAAAAGGAAGATCGCTCTCCGCCACAAACCCAAGGTAACGCAGCCATCCCTCCCGTGTGGCGCGTTCAATGGTTTGATGCAAATCCTCGTTCAACCATCCACTGCCCCCCACCAATACCAAAGAGTTTTTTTCCCTTAAAAACGCTGGTAGGCTACGGAATGAGCTTAACAAACAATCGATTTTTTTTCTTGGTTCGAGTGTCGATACGCAGAGCACATAGCTTCCCGGTTCCAACCCATAGCCACGCAGACGTACTTGGAGTTCCTGCTCCTCCCTAACGGCAAACGCCGGTGAAACCCCGTGGTGTACGGCGGTTATTTTTTCGGCAGGCCATCCCAAAAAATCCATCACTTCATGGCGCATGGACTCAGTGACCGTAATGAGGTGCGCGGCATGATCCATGGACATTTGGAATTCCCGTTCATATTGGCGTATCCTTTCAGCAGGATGGGTCTCTGGAAATTTGAAAACCGATAAATCATGCACTGTCACCACGCCGTTATCCACCCAAGGCGGAAGAAAAAAATTCGGGCCGTGAAACACAGTTTTTTGGTCGCCAAACTCAATTTCCGCCGAGTTGAACCATCGGCGGACGGCACCAAGAAAAGGCCACGGCTTCTTCTTGGACGGGCGGGCAGCATCGATTAGCAACTCCCCAGGGTCATTGATCCAACGCCCATTGCGATAATAACGAACATTTTTTTTTCCAAGTGCAACGGGCAGACGCGAAGCCAATTCCCAAGTATACCTGCCAATGCCAGTCAACATCGGCTCCAATGCCTCAACGGAAAGAATCACTTTCATAGTGTACCTCAATCAAATAGCAAAGGGTTTACCTAGCGGAAAATCCATGCGTTTCGAGGTGCGGTCTCATTATAGGTTTGCTCATATCGGAGTGGGTTAAAATTATTAGTGATGAATGCCAACCTAAGACCTGTGGGTTTCAATAATTTCACGGATTAACCTATCCAGTCTCTGGCTGCTTTCAAAACGATACCCAGGAATGCCCGCACGATTTGCCGATTCGATGTCGGACTCTTTATCCCCAATAAGAACACTCTGTTTGATATTTACGGGCCACTCTTCCAAGGCACGGAGAATCATTCCAGGTTCAGGTTTTCGGCAACTACACGTCGGCCCGAAGTCTGGGTGATGTGGGCAGTAGTAGAAGGCATCCACATGCGCACCAACCATGCGAAGTTCTTGCTGCATCCAATCATGCAACGCGTTTACCTGTGACCCATCGTAGTATCCGCGAGCGATACCTGCTTGATTGGTCACGACAAATACATAATAGCCGGCATCGTTCAATTGTTTTACGGCAGCCTTGGCCCCCTCAATCCATCGCACTTGTTCTGGACGAAAAACATAATGGGTGTCTTCATTCAACACTCCGTCACGATCCAAGAAGGCCGCTGGCCGCAAACGGCTATTGGGTACGGATGCTTGCGCTGCCTCAAAGTCGACCGGTATACCGATGTCCAGAAAAAAACCAGTGTATTCCCGGCCTCCGATCCGTTGGTCCTCAATCAGGCGCGGAAACAAATCTTGTTCGAGTGAAGACCGACCTTCCGGTAGAAAATCGAGGCATCCCTTTGCTAACAGATAGACGCCGCCGTTGATCAGCCCTTCCCCTGAGAAGCCTTTTTCTTGCATGGCGGTGATTTTTTCACCGGCCAGCACAATTCGACCGTACCGCGACGTGTCGGGAACACGACGCAAGGCTACTCGCACTAAACCTTCACCAATCACTGGTAACGCCAGATCATTCAAATTAATGTCAAACAGCGTGTCGCCGTTTAGTAGAATGAAGTGGTCATCTAACAACTCTCGTGCGTGGCGAAGCGCACCGCCAGTACCTAAGGGCATCTCCTCGACCACACAGCGTAACGCCACACCTGACAGGGGAAATTCGCTAGCAAACTGTGCGACTGCGTCAGCCTGATACCCCGCAAGCAGCAGAATATCGTCAAAACCCTGTCTAAACAGAGATTCGATAACGTAGCTCAAAAAAGGCTGCCTGCCAACCTTTAACAACGGTTTTGGAGTCTGGACGGTCAACGCGCCAAGTCGCGTCCCTTGCCCACCGACGAGTATGACGGCTTGTCGTGTTATGGACATTCAAGTTATTCCTGATAAGTTTGTATATAAATATACAGCGTTTCTAATGTCCGTTGAATACTTTGTTTATCATGGGCGGCAAGGGGTTGCCGCCCTAAGGCCCTTGTTACGCAGTAGGTCGGCAACCCTTTGCCGACATGGATGGACATTATGTAAGTAACTTGTGACATTAAAAACGCTGTAAGCTCATAGCAAATGGTGAAATAGTTACCTGATACACCCAAATAAAAAAAAAGTTCATTGTTGCGGAAACAATGCCACTTCCACTAAGCCACATATAATGTGACCGATTGTAATATGCGCCTCTTGGATGCGTGGCGTGGAGTCTGAAGGTACTGGAATGAGGTAGTCGCACATCGACTGGATTTTTCCACCGTTGCCCGCCAAACCAACCGAAATGATGCCAAGGCCACGGCAAATCTCAAAGGCGCGAAGAACATTGGGAGAATTCCCCGACGTGGTAATGCCAATGAATACATCGCCCTTTCGTGCGTTGGCTTCGAGCTGCCGAACAAAAAGCTGCTCGTAACCATAGTCATTGGCAATGGCTGTCAGCATCGAAGTGTCCGTCGTCAATGCCATAGAGGGAAGTCCGGGGCGATCATACATAAACCGGCTAACAAACTCCGCCGCAATATGTTGGGCATCGGCAGCACTGCCGCCATTACCAGCCAATAATATCCTGTTTCCTCTGCGCAGTGCATCTGCGGAAACATTAGCGACTTTCTGTATAGTGGCCAGCAGGGACTCATTGGCTAAGATCGCCTGTTTGACGACTATCGAATCACAGAGGGATTGTTTGATGTAATTTATTTCACGGTCCATGCTTCGACCCCTTGGTGAGTGAATTGAAAGCGATGAAATTGCCCTGAGAAGCCTGACAAAGCATTTATCACATTAAACCGCTGCAAAGGATCCACAAAGATCATCAGGAATCCGCCACCGCCCGCACCTGAAATTTTCACAGCCTTGGCCCCCGCCGAGATCGCCAAGCCTGCTAGATGCTCTATTTCAAAGTTTGAGATCGAGGCCGCCATGCGTTTCTTCGCCTCCCAAGAGCGTCGTAAAAGTTCCTGTACTCCGAAAATGTCCCCTTTTAAAATCCGTTCCTTCATGTCCAGTGCCAATTGCTTTACAGAGTGCATCGCGGCAATAGTACCGTCTTCATTCCCCGAATCTGTATTTGCCGATCGAACCTGATCGGCAATGATTAGTGCCGACTCGCGAGACCGTCCAGTAAAGAACAACAATAGCGATGACTGTAGCTCGTTCTCGATGTGACGCCGAATGCGTAATGGGTTCACGATCACACGTTCCTTCTCATAGAACTCCATGAAATTGAAGCCTCCGAATGTGGCGGCATATTGATCCTGTTTACCGCCAGCGAAACCGCAATCAATGCGCTCAATTTCATAAGCCAGGTGCGCGAGGTCGTACTCGCCTAATGGCAGTGACAACAATTCTTGGAAGGCAGCAAGGATGGCAACCACTAAGGTGGAGGAAGTACCCAAACCCGATCCAGGGGGCGCATCGGCCCAAGTCGTTATTCTAAGAGGCAGGGGCCGCGAGTTATTAAATTCCCGAACGACGCGATTATAAACGGCTTTGTGGATAATCATTGAATCCGTCAATGGATACTCTGAAGCGAGACTGCCCCGGAACGATTCTTCCAAGTCAAGTGCATGAAACTCAACTTCCTGCATACCCTCAGTGAGCTCAAGTGTACAATGGGCATAGAGATCGACGGTAGCGTTTAGCACAAAACCGCCATACAGATCACTGTAGGGTGAAACATCCGTTCCTCCTCCTGCAAGCCCAAGTCGCAAAGGTGCTTTTGATCTAATCAGGGTCATAGAGTTCATTTCCACTATCTTTTGGTGTTAGGTTTTGAAACGCATTCGTTCTACAAATTCCCTTTGATTATGTTTAGATTCAACTTCCCTATGCTGCCGAGATAGGCAATACTATCGCATAAAAAATTAATTATACATGAAATAAATATACTCATTTGTTAAGAGTACTCATCGCAACTCCACTCCGATCGCGAGTCCAAGATTTCTGTCGTCAAACGCGCCGCGTATAGAGACGGGCGATTGAACCTGCGGGGTGACAAAATCCAGATTTATTTCTGGTTGCCGATCAATTTCCATTACGCCAAAATTCAATTCAATAAAATTGTCTTGATGGCTGGTTAAGGGTTTCACTAGTTCCCCGTTTAACTTCCAAGTTGTCTTTTCTAGAAATTCAGGAAGTATTTCTATAAAAACACGTATGATTAAAGTGAGGGGCCTTGTTCCTTGTGCAATCCTGATTAGGATGGATGAATGATCACTTCCAGTCCATCTAAACCATTGTATTCCTTTCGTATCCGCTGGCTCATTACCATGCCAACTTCCATTAAATTCAATGGCATTAATATGGGTAAGGATATCTTCGGCAATCACACAGTTCCGCCAAAGAACACCAGAAACCAACCGGTTAAAAGCTGTAGTTGTCTTAGATGCATTCCTTGTCTTAGGAAACATAAAATGTTCCGAGCCAACACTCTCCAGTCGCAGAGAAAAATATCTAGCCAAGAGTGCCAAAGAATCTTTAGAGTAAAGATTAATATGACCGTTTCGGGGAGATGCGTAGCTCCAACCTGCACAACCCAATCGTGTGATATTAGTCGGCTGAAGCTGTGTACTCACGTAAATAAATCCGTTGTCACCTAGTAAATTATTAAGCTTTGCCATTTCAACAACAGGCTCAACCCAGTGTTCGAAAACCTCGATGGCCATAATAAAATCGTAAAGGTGTTCCATGTTTTTTCCCTCGGTACTGGGGGAAGGGATGCCATAAGGATCGAATGAGTCTACATTATATATTTGATATTCTTCTGCAAGATATTTAGCCAAGAGACCGAGACCAGAACCATAGTCAAGTATTTTGAGATTTGAATCGCTTATGCCATTGAGCTTCGGGCCGAAATAAATGGCAGAATCGTGCGGCCTCTTCTCCAGATATTCTGGGTCAACGAATATATAGTCTTCATTGTATATCTGCTTGGCGAAATCATCGGCACTCCATGCGTCAAAATCTATAGTGAATAAATGTCTACATGACTCACACCGATAATAGTAAACTGGAATTCCTGCCAGACCTCGTGGGTATGGAATATCACATACAATTTTATTGAAATCCACGATATCAAATAGCCTAGCAATTCCTCGGCATATTTTACAGAAAGTGGTTTCTTGGTGTTTATTACTTTTCATGATCGCTTTTAACTAATGAGGTTTGGTCTCGGCTAAAGTCTAATATATGCCGCCTGGCCTAGTTTTTTCTAAGATACACTCGATTTCATAAGGCCAGACGTAAGCGTTCACCCCCCTGTGAGCGCGGGCGTCTCGCCCACTGAAATGGCGGCCAAGATGGCCGCACTCCCAGGAAAAAGCGGGGGAGTGAACGCTTACACCGCCATTTAGTCACAAAGTGATTTATTAATGTAATTCATTCTGATTGATGAAATAGATTGAGAAAGTTCTTCCGTATGATGGGTTTGGCATCCCTCAAAATTACAGCGTTTTCTATATCTATTAGTTACTTATTTAATGTACATCCATGTCGGCAAAGGGTTGCCGACCTACTGCGTAACAAGGGTCGTAGCCCTTGCAGCCAAAGATAAAGAAAGTAATCATTGGACATTAAAAACGCTGTATTAATTTGATTTTATTATTACCGCTTTTTTTAACCTAGACCAAACCCTTTTGAATGATTGCCCACTAATGGCATCCTCCAGCCCGGATAGTATTACTACCAAACTTCTTCCTTCACTGGAATTTCTTAAATCCTTAATGATGTTTAACTTTGAGTACCCATTTTTAAGTTTTTCAACGTAATAGTTAAGACCCGAAGGGTCGCTTTTCCGCAAGAGAATTTTTTGGTAAGCTGCTTCCACAAAAAATTCGCCTTCCAATTGCAATAGATCATCTACAGATTTGATCTCATTGTAGTTAGGGTGCAATTGCAACTCAACTACCCTACTAGGTTGTATTTTAACCAGAGCTTGGTTTAGCGACGCTTTTTTGGGAGGGCTAATAATAGTAGAGTCTTCAGCCTTGGAAAGAGTATCACCCATTCCAAAACTTTCCGCGAAAATTCGGAACGGTTGGTTTTTAAATTCATCGGAACTTATAAATCGATGCCAGATGCCATGGATTGCTGCAAAGATGCCCCCGTTTGCGATTTTGTTATTAAAATCGTTGGTCACGTCGTTGACACCATCCTTGTCGCCATCGCGTTGCAATAGGTGGCTATACAAAGCCTCAACGAACTTTCTTGAACCCTGTTTTTCGTAATATCGCATCAGTACCTCTATATCCATAGTTGGGTTATTAGACCACAAGTCCGCATTTAGGAAAGCGTTGGAAACGATATTCCTAGCTCCAAAGTACGGCGCGTCAGAAGCGGGTATGGACGAACGTTCTGGAGCCCAAGCCACTTTCCCGACCTCCGAGACACAAATGACCGAGTTTTTGCTTACCGATGCCGTCAGACCTTTTCCCAGGTTCAAGGGGTGAGCTATGATAGGTATCACAGCACCGGGAGCAAAGTCGATTTTTACGTTAGGGCGCAAAACAAAACTGTTCCCGCTGGCGAAGACAAAAATCGACTCACGATCTGGTTTTTGTAAGGTGACGGGAACAGTCAATCCTGATGTGTTGGCTATGAATTTGATCGATGCCAGCTTAGGCAAGGTCGCCGCTTCCTTCCCATAAAGTGTGTTTGCAACAAAATATTCACATAGGATGTAGTCATTCAATTGCCCAACTACACGGCGAGTGACCACGAATCCGTCGATTATTACTTCGAAATCGGCAACCGTACTTTCGCTGTGAATAGTCTGAAAATAATAAAGCGGTTGACCATGCACACAAAGATTAAGTTGAAACAAGCATAACCCGTCCGCCGGATGCCCAGACCGGGACGCTATGCCCTGATTGGTCACTTTTCTCAGGCAACCCTCAGGTTTAAGGATTGGCATTGATAGATCTTCACTGGTGAATAGTTCGACCCTGACTGTGTCTACAAAAACCACGCCAATAGTTCCAGTCCATAACCTGCGCGCTGAAGTCTTGTCATAGATTTCGACTTGCGTTTTTAATGGCAAGTCTTTCTGTATTGAAAAGCCATACATACCCGTACCAAACGCTGCATCTTCAATATCGTTGCGAAAAATAAATTCATCCACATTGGCAAAGTCATGTTTACCTATCACGAAGAAGAGAGGGCAAGTTTCTATGGCTTTATCGACGATACTGATGGCCCAGCCAACAATGCCGGTGGTTGAAAAGTGATCAACGTGAAGTTCAACTATTCGGTTTGTCATTTGGCATTCCGGGCATAAAGTGCGCCTAGGTTTTCTAGGACAGTATCAGTAAATGTTTGCCATGAAAATTTTTCGCCTTGCTTGGATGCCTTTAGTCGGACAGCACGGCGGTCGATTTTCAAATCAATTTCGAGGCTCGCAATGGCATCCGTCATTGACAGCAAGGAATCTGGCGAAAAATAGTATGCGGCGTCTCCACCCACCTCAGGCAAACTGCCTCCGAAGGAGCAAGCCACCGGAGTCCCTAGCGAGAGTGCCTCAGCTACCGGAGAGCCGAAGCCCTCAAAAAAAGCAGGAAAAATCATATACGCTGCATCTTGGATGAGCGTAAGCTTTAATTCCTCCGGCACGAAGCCGGCGAATAGCAGTTTTCCAGAAGCCTGTAACTCGTTAAGCGCATGGGACATCCCTTCTTCCATTTCGCTGCTTCCCCAACCCGAGGGTCCGGCAAAAACGTAATTCAACTCGCCAGCGATTATCTTGGCTTTGTTTTTAACCAAATATTTCAAGACCAGTTTTAAGTTTTTGCGTGGTTCCCGTGTTGCCAAAACCAATACGTAGGGTTTCTCAAAAAGTACTTTTGATGCCAGTTCAACTTGATTGGACATCCATTCGACACCCGGATAGGCAACGGTAATTTTGGACTCTGGAACCCCTAGGTAGCGGATTAGCTCGGCCTTTGACGATTCGCTAACGGTGAAAATGGAATCGCATAATTTCAAGTCGACCGGCAGGTTGCGGTTGTCGATCATAACTGTGTCATTATGGTGAAACTGTGGCATAGTGACACTCGAAATGTCATGCACGAACCGGGCATTGCCAAGCCCGCGGGCGGTGAGGCATGACATGACATGTGGTGAAAAATAAATCCGCTCTTTTAAGTCAGATGCCGTCAGAAAGCGTTGCGATTGGAGTCCCGGCTGTTCAACGAAGATACTGCGCCAATTCCTGCCTGACCGACATTGGACAAGGTGGTTGATCTCTTCAGCACAGAGAACCCGATAGCCGAATGTATAAAGACAATCCACTTTACGGACAAGAAACTGTCTCGCAAGATGCCAGGTGGTTTGGGGAATGCCAGTGTAGTGGGTGTTGAGAAGAGGGTATACGTCGAAGATCAGTTTCATATTTTATTTCCCTTAGACCAGGCCCAACTCTGCGGCAAGTTTCACCGTCAATTCAGCATCCGTGTAACGCTGCAAATGCTTTTCTTGAAGTTCCCGAACTTGCCTGTCTCTTGTGGATGCGTTGGTGTCCACGGCACGTTGGCACGCATCGGCGATATCCAAGCAATCCGCGACATGCCCTTCGTAACTTTGCAACGGAAACCCGCAATATTTAAGAGGGTCCATGGCTCTCATTTCAGTAGGGATCTTGCTGATGAGGTCTTCTGTCAGGTATTCGGCCATGGCGGTATGCAGAGGGGCGATGGGATAACACCCACATTGTATCGCTTCCTGTAACGGCACATTCTGGCCTTCCGCAACGGGGCAGCAAATATAGTAGTCCGCAATAGAGTAGAGTTCCTTTTGTGCTTCGTCGGTCAAATTGCCGGGTAGGAACAAAATATTCTTTGATCCCCACCAACCCCACCGAATCTGGTCGGGTGTCTGAGCATTCAATTCATCCAAGATCATTAAGCGCGTCCTTGGGGATGTTTTCACCACAAGATAGGCTTCGCCAGGGAAGCTGGCAGCAAACAAGCCGAATCCGATCAATAATGGAAAAAGACCCTTACGGGCATCTCCCGTGTTGCCTTGGGTAATGAAAAGCTGGAGCCGGTCATTTTTGGATTGCTTTTTCCTGCGAAAAATATCAAGCATTCGGCAGGCTTCATCCGATTCAAGGCAATTCTTTGTAGCGGTTGTGATAATATCGCCTGGCCCCTGAAGTAAGTAGGGAGAGAAAATATTATCGTTTAAACTCCGGAGTTCCATTTCCAAATTTTTTGTATTTCCGCTACGAATCTGTGGTAGGCAAATCGGTGTCGGGAATGTCGTGACATTTTGCAGTCCTTTCGCTTTGAGCGCGTCTGAGACGAAATCGGCACAGGCCCAGATACGATCAAACACTTTTAGGGTATTGCTCATGCTGGTTCCAAATGACTCATAAGCTGGCGTATCAGCCAGATAGGTCTGTTCCCACGACAGATGGGCAATATTCATATCGGCAGGTGTGACAAGCCGCATATCAGTCCACGCGGCAAGGCTTAAGTGAGCCACTTTAGGATTATGGGCTTCCTTCGCCAGTGACGTTTTCCTCGGCTTGGACGTATCGCCATCTTCCTCCATGTTGATCTGCGGCTGTACCCTGTAGTAATCCATCGCAATGGAAGACCGGCATGAGTCGGTTAGATCTATTCCGCAAACTTCGATACCGATTTGGGTTGCCAACTTTGCAAAACGACGGGCCGCAAACCCCAACGACAGATGGGTAGAATCCTGATTTAAGTTTGTGCCAATTTTTTTTAGCGCTGGGGATGAGATCAATAACATATATTTTTTAGTTTTATTTTCCTTTAAAGCCCATTATGCCAGACTTTAAACCGGTTGTTTAGCTACTTGTGCCGTAAGCGTTCACTCCCTGGGAGTGCGGGCGTCTCGCCTGCTGAAATGGCGGCCAAGATGGCCCTCGCTCCCAGGAAAGGCAGGCACTGCCATTAAGTTAAGATACATTAAGCGTGAAATCATCCCTTGACGGAACGCCAAGCCCCAGCTTGGCGGGCAGATTGCCGATGCCAAGCTGGGGCTTGGCGTTCCGATAAACGCTTTACTTAATGGCAGTGAGGAAAGGCCAAGGGGAGTGAACGGTTACGCCGGACATTGCTCTTGGTAGACGGAAAAACGATTACTTAAAATCAAATTCGCACAAGTTTGAGCGACTACTGTGTATTCCGAGCAAACCAAGCTAGAGACACCGATCATCGTCGGGTCGTTGACAGTAAAGTTCAAAGATCCTTCCATAATCACGATCTTCGGACGGTAGTTCGAATTGGCAATCAAATCGTTTAAAACGCGTGCGTCGTACCCCTCGATGTCAATCGAAAGAACATCGAAATCAATCGGAATGTTTTGCTCGGTAAGAATATCTGGCAAACGCCGAATGGTCACGGGAATGCTCCCCGATAGGGGGCCCCAATTGGCTGTGTTTTCTGGCGAGAGAGATGATATGTCGCTGTTTATGCCAAGGGAAAGCTCACCCGTGCCTTGAACATCAGAAACGGCACAATTAACCAAGGTATAATTCAATCCTTGGAAATCTTTGTTGATCTGATCAACCAACAAAGGATTGGCCTCTATCAGCAAGCCTTTCCAAGCAAACTGCTTCAGCAAGTCATAAGAGTTTGATCGCTCTTTCCCGTTAGCCCCCACATCAACCACCGTTTTTGTGGGTGCCCCTTGATCTGTTATCAGCTTTAATATCTCGAAAAACTCCCCATGCTGGGAGTGGTCATTGGTAAAAGGTAAGTCTTTAGGACCATAGACACGCATGAATTTTGGAAAGTTTGTTTTGAATTCGGCACTTGTCAACGCTGCAGAAAGAAAGTCAGTAATGCTGGCAGTCCCCTCGTTTAAATTGGACAACCAGCTATCGAAACCTGCACTATCAGGTTCCCGACAAAGTATGTTCCTGTAAATAGCGTAAACTACTTCTTCATTTAATTTGTTGTTCATGGCCTTTTCATAGTAAACAAGCTTCTTGGCAGTTTCGGAAAAGCTGTAAGCGTTTTCTGTTTCAATGCGGCGTACGATTTCACGTGCTTTTGTACATTCCGATAAGATACGCTCGGCTGGTATGGCACTCGAAGAGACTGCCCAAAGTTTTGGTTCGCGTGATTGTCGCAATTCCTGCATCTGAGTTAACAGGTTTTGTGGATAACCGCTTAATAGCAGTATGCTATGAACACGATCTTCAAGCTTGACAAAAAAGGCTTTATCCGCAATGCCGTAATACGCTTGAGGGATAGTGCAGTCCGAAAAGTCAACACCGGTTATGCCAGAATCTAAAAACTGTGTTAGGATTTCATCCCGGTAACCTGGGGATTCGCTTAAGGCATCGATATTTAAGAGAAAATCCGCGTTCGCCATACCCTCAAGCAAGCCGAGACACCAAAGCATGTAAAATACCAGATAACTATTTTCGGATGTTAGCGGGTTGCTGGAGAAATAAGAAAATTCTTTGTTAATATCTTCATCGTTAAACTCAGCAAAGCCAATTTCTTCTCTGAGACGGGCAATAGATTGCGGATGAACAGAAGCATTGAGTATTAACTGACTAGTAATGTCAAAATAATAAGCAATTTTGTAAGACCACCATTGATCCCATGGATTGCGCCATAGGTAGATATGGTAACCACCTAATGCTTTCTTGATCGTTGCAATGCGGCATGATGTCCGGCATTCTTGAATCACTGGTCGGCCTTTGGCATGAGCAATGAGTGTTTTCAAATACTTGATTAGATTGTCATCACCAATGTTGTCAAAATATCCATCATAGAGAATTGGCTTTGATATAACATCCCGCCAATATTTCCATGTCTCATAAAGCTCAAGGTAATAAGGTTGGTCAAGAGGAGGATGCCTCAACCTTGGATCTGAAATTATTTGCAACAAAGATTCAGGCGTATTTTTATTGAGCAGGGGAATTTCGTGTATCGGTTCTTGATAGCACCAAAAACCGGCAGTTGAGCGTCTAAAACAGGAAAACAGGTATGTGCTGCCACTTCGCCATAGTGAGTGTATAAAGATTGGACTGTCATCCTTATTCATCCGAATGCTCCTTGTAATAAGAGAAGGCTTCATCGATATCATCAAACGATATCAGTTTGCCTTTAACCAGCACCGATGCGCATTGGCAGTGTTCGCGAATATAGCCAGTATCGTGCGAAACGATGACCATGGCACGATCCTTGCATTTTTCAAATAATTCAGTAAGGCATTTCTCATGAAAACGGCTATCGCCCACGGCGATGACTTCGTCAATCAAGAAGCAATCATACTCGACGATCATGGATATGGCAAAGGACAATCTGGCACGCATTCCGGAGGAATAGGTTTTGACAGGCTCGCGCAGGTATTTTCCCAGTTCAGAAAATTCCTGCACAGCGGGGATTTTGTCCACGGCACTGATACCATAAACCCGGCAAATAAAGCGCAAATTATCAAGTCCAGTCAGGCTACCCTGAAACGCACCACCGAATGCCAATGGCCAAGACACCGACATGGAGCGTGCCACCGTACCCGAAGTCGGGAGCTCCGCTCCGCTGATAAGGCGAATCAAGGTGGACTTTCCAGATCCGTTACGTCCAAGAATACCCACTTTTTCACCTGGGGCGATCTGGTGGTTGATATGGTCAAGCACGGTGATTTCGCCTTGCCGGGTGTGGTAGCGTTTGACAAGGTTGGTTATCTTAATCATTCAGGCATCACCGTGTGCGACACCACGCGAACCTGCGAAAGAGCCAGCAATAACAGGCACAGATTAACGATGGCCATGTAAGCCATGTCGTAATGGGGGTGGATGGCAGAGCCGAAGTAGCCTTCGCGTAGTATCTCGACGCCATGCACCATGGGTAAAAGCAGTATGTACTTTTGTCCTGCGGTAGGGAGCCAGTCCACCATGAACGCGGCACCCGATAAAGGAAACAAAAGGTAAGACATGGGATGCCAGAGTTTTTCGACAATTTCGCTGCGTTCGTTCAACGCACCCAACAATAAAGCAAATGACGCGCCAAACCAAGCTAACATGATGAAACCGAATATGACCTTTAAGATATCTTCAGGTGGTTCTATCCAGCCAATTGCGGTAAAAACAATCCCCAAGGTAATAAAAGACGCAGAAACACCCGCTATTTCAAGCACGATGCGTGAAGCAAAAACATCGATGACTTTAACGTTGCGGTGATACATTAAGGCTAGGTTTGGCTCTATTGCCTTGATGCAACGTGCTGGCATATTGCGCCAAAGCAAAACAGACGAATAACCGGTCAGTGCAAATGCGGCAATGGGTATAGTCGAAGTTTGATGTGCGCCGGCCAATGACCACAATGCGGTTACGCCTAAGGTAAACGACATGGGTTCGAAGAACAGCCAAAGAAAACCGATGTTATGACGGCCATAGCGGGTCAGGACTTCGCGCATGAGTAGCGCACCGATGATACGAAAATGTATTTGCAGAGAACGGATGAAGGGGGTTGCGTTGCTCACGACTAGCCTTTAGTCCTGATGTTCGCGCACACCGGCTATGAGCATGGTGAGGATGCCCCAAGTGACCAGCCCTAGCAGGAATGTGGCAGTCACGTTGCGGATGCGCCTAGGTTCCACCGCATAATCGGGTTTGCCGGGTTGTACGATGCGCTCCAAATAAAGCTGCTTGCGCTGGGCCTCGTTGCGTGCCTGTTCCAGAGAGATTAGTTCCCCCATGAGCAGTTTCGACGCAAATTCCTGCTCCAACGCGAGACGGTCATATTCTGCGGTGGGATGATGAAAATCACCCGTAATTTATCGAATTGTCACTAAAAAAATCGTATAGTTTCTGTTCCGTTCAGAAGATGAGTAATCACCGCCATGGCAGAACACAATTCCTTTGCAAGCCCACTCAGA
>Ga0209083_1002460_pt1 | contig 17551 bp, 16 predicted proteins | sample AM7aDNAmetaG_FD_184132 | JGI IMG/M metagenome (GOLD analysis project Ga0209083, IMG submission 184132) | Freshwater microbial communities from Finland to study Microbial Dark Matter (Phase II) - AM7a DNA metaG (SPAdes) (version 3) | ecosystem: Environmental > Aquatic > Freshwater > Lake ...
GGACACGGTAACCACCCTGCGCTTTTTAAACTCGTAGCCAATGACCGGTAATGGTTGCAGCGCCTCCTTTTCAATCTCGTCGAACAGTTGCCTGCGGCTATAGTCCCTGCCGGTTAGCGCTTTGTTATTGTGCTCCTCCAGCAACCCTCTGATAACCTGGTTCAACTCTTCCAACGAATGGATCATATCCAGCTTGAGCATGGCATAGATGCGCGTATACATGATCTTGACCACGCCTTCCACCAGGGCCTTGTACCGGGGACGATACGCCTTTGCAGGAAGGGCTGTCATGGAGTAATGTTCGCAAAAATCCTCGAAGGCTTCGTTCAGCGATGGCTCATATTTATCGGTTTTTGTGACCGCCGATTTAAGATTATCCGGCACGATGGCCATCGGAACCCCGCCAAAATAGTGCAGGGAACGCTCGCAGGAGCCGATAAAGTCTTCTTTCTGCTGCGTCATGGTTGCTTCCACGTAGGTCAGCTGGCTCGCCCCAAGAATGGCCAAAAAGACCTCTACATACATGATCTCACCGGTCTGGGGGTTAACAAAATACAGCTTCTCTCCCGCATAATCCACGTAAACCTTATCGCCGGCCTTGTGGTCAATGTGCATGACCGAATCAACCTTATTGATCCAGCGTCTGTAATGCTTACAAAACTGCGTAAATCCAAAGGCATTCCCGTGTGTTTTCTGATATTCCTCCCACAATATCCCCCGGGTCATCCCCCGGCGTTTCAGCCTTTTATCAACCGTAGGGAAAAAGGCTTGTAACTCATCCAGCCTCTCGGATGGCTCCTTTGGCCCCTCCCTGATAAAATGCTTCTCCAGTTCGCTGTCGCTTAGCTTGTTGAGTTCATCCCACGGGATGTTCAACGACCTGAAGATCAGCAGGTACTTCCTGATGGTGTTGCGCGCAACACCGGTCTGTTCACTGATGGCTTTTTTCCCTTTCTTTTGAAAGTAAAGCCGCAATACATGTCGTATCTTACTCATAGTTATCGGTTTGTTTGCCATGGCATTCAATGTTGATTTGTCTTCAACATTAAGCAAACTTGCCTTAAGGTAGGATATCTGTTTTCAGGGGGTCAATTTGCCCCGTAAAGAGGGGGTCAATTTGAAGCGTAATCAGGGGGTCAACTTAAAACGTACGGAGGGGGTCAATATGGGCGTATTTTCCATACAGATTCGTCATCCACGTCAGTCACACATTTTATGAGTTAAAAAAAATGTCGTAATTTTGTATAAAGAAAAACAGAAATGAAACCCAAGAAGCTTAAACATATTGATTTTACAGCGATTATTGAGAAAAGTGAGGATGGATGGTATGTAGGACAGCTGGAAGAACTTCCAGAGGTTATTTCACAAGGTAAAACCATTGAGGAATTAAAAAACAACCTTCAGGATGCGCTTGAACTCATCATTTCTCACCAGAGAGAAACAACCCTCAGCCTCTATCAGGGCAAGAAATTTATTCGCAGAAAACTGAGCTTTGCCTGATGAAACGAACGGAGTTTCTCAAGCATCTTGCATCTTATAACTGTGTGCTCGTCAGAGAGGGAGCAAATCACTCCATCTTTATTAATCCGATAAATCGAAAACAAACAACGGTCGGACGACATCAGGAGTTATCCAACCTTTTATGCAAGAAGATTTGTAAGCAGCTTGACATTCCTTCCATTTGATCCATTCCTAACACAAATCATCCATTTCCTCAATAAAATCAGCCACTTTCAGGTAATCTGTAATGATTCCAAAGTTAGATAATTGGTCAGTTAAGTGTACATTCAATTTTAATTAGTTGGCTAACAATCAGCCAGGTACATAAATTCGAAAAGTTAGATGTAAGAATTTGTGTAAGAATACTCAAAAAAGACAGGTGCATACCTGTCTTTTTTGCTTTCCATACTACCCTTTGAAATCTATCAGGAATTTCATAATCAAACAGAAATTTCAATCCCGGTTCGGAGAATTTCTTTGATAACGGGATTCAAAGAGGTAAAATCTTTTTCATCAAAAGGATGAGGCTCGACACGGGTGTCAAAATTCCATGTCAATTGCAGTAAATTAACCTGAGTCTGGAAAGGGTCATGCATTTCATTTAAAATGATGGCAAGATCAATATCACTGTCCGGATTCTGACTCCCCCGGGCATAGGAACCGTATAAAAACATCCTTGTTACAGGATAATTTCGTTTCAGAAGTAATAAAAGATATTTACGACCTATTTCAAGAGCTGACTTTTGATCCATAATCTTTGGTCTTTGATCTTTTCAATCCAGATTGCTGCAAAGTCTTGTGTGCATTTCTGATAAAATGACTGTTTGTAATCATCATATCTTGCATTGATGTTAAAACCGGTTACTGTCGAAAAGAAGATTTGTTGTTCCTCATTCAAATCCAATCCTGCTTTTTCTGCAATTCGCAAAAGGTTGTGAATCATTGGATAATTTTCATCTTTTGTTCGGATATAATATGCCTTGAGCAACTTCTCAATCACAAGATGTCCAATGAATAATGACCACATATAGTCACCAGACACATAAAGATGGTCCATTGTATGAAAATCTTTATCCGAAGATTCCAACCAGAATTGAATGACTTCCTCTTTTGTCATTTTTCCTATTGTTCAGACAAAAATACATCATTTTCAGATATATTTATCAGAGGTTAGGGTAATCTTCCATTTCCTCAATAAAATCAACCACTTTGAGATAATCCGGAATGATTTTAAAGTTAGATAATTTGTCAGTTAAGTGTACCACCCGGTACTCCTCACCATAACCGGTGGGGAGTTTTTATTTTAGCACCCGTATATGATTGATAACAAATTGGTTATGTCGGTTAACCAATTAACATAATGGTTAGATGTTTTTGAGTTGCGGGGATCGAAAAAACCATATAGTGAAATATGCTTATGGTAACGAGGTCAATTGATAAATCCTTCTTCCCTCTATTTACTGATGTTCCAGTATTACTGGAATTCCAGACCAACCGGTTTAGCAGTTAGATAATTTATTCAGTTAACTTTGTTTTCCATCCAATAACAATACATCATACGATTCTTCTGGTGATGATCACAAAAGAATCTTGATCATTTCAGTTCAAGATAAAGATGCTGTTAATAAGAATGAAAAGGACCTACAAGATGATACCGGGAAATATTTGATCAGCCTGAAACTTGGTAATATGGAACATCCTATATTTATACCTTTATTTTAATAGGGAATATGCTGATAAAACAAACCATCAGAAATACCAACTGGCCAATAGCAATACTTTTTTCGGGATTTCTTTCGGCATTTAATATTGTAAACAACAGTCAGCAAAGGATTGATAACACTTTTGGACAAAATGTGCTGACCTGGGCCGTTACTTTTCTTTACCTCCTGATCATCTGGTATGTCAATGCATATCTTACAGAATTTTTTGCAAACTCAAGGAAACAAAATGCAATCAATAAGAAATGGATTTTAAGAGTTATTAGTAATGCCGTGCTGTTAGCCTTGTTTATTTTGATTGCAGTAAATGTATTGAATGAGTTTACCTTTGTTTCGGTCCACGGAAAGTACACCTATCTGGCTATTACATTAAAAGGCTTTGTCAGCATCTCAATTATTAACATCATTCAAAATGCACTTAATTCTAATGCCAAAGTTCAGAAAACCAGTCTGCAAAATCAAATGCTTCAAACCGAAAACATCCGGGCACAGTTCGAAATACTCAGGCAGCAGGTGAACCCTCATTTTCTCTTCAATTCCCTTTCCACATTACGTTCAATGGTCCGGTCAAACAACCCGAATTCAGAAAGATTCGTAATGAAATTATCCGAAATGTACCGCAAACTTCTTCTGAAACGTAATCAGGATGTCGTTGACCTCAGTGAGGAACTTGAATTTGTTGAAGATTATTCATTCATGCTTTTATCCCGTTTTGAAAATATGCTCAGAATCACCACCGATATACCGGCCCCGCTTTTATCTTATAAACTGCCAACTTTCAGTTTGCAACTATTGATAGAAAACTGTATTAAACACAATACCCTGTCTTCTGACGAGCCGCTGGAAATTAAAATATTCAGTTCTACTCCGGGAACGCTGACAGTAGAAAACAAAATCCATCCTAAAATTACACAACCAGAAGTCTCAGGATATGGTCTGCAGAATCTTATTCAGCGGTACAATCTGCTTGAAGTGCCAAACGGTGTTGTCGTATTTTCGGATGCGGTCTTTTTTCGAGTAACGCTTAAATTGTTGAACCCATGAAAGTGTTGATCATAGAGGATGAGCCCCAGACTGCTAAACTCCTGAAAGAAATTATAGAGTTACAACCCCGTGCTGAAGTTGTAAAAATTATTGAGAGTATTGACGAGTCTGTTCGATACCTTACTGCGAAAGCTAACCATCCTGACTTGATTTTCATGGATATTCAACTGACCGATGGCCTGAGTTTCGAAATTTTTTCAAGGGTGGAGATTAACAGTCCTGTTATATTCTGCACAACCTACGATCAATATTCACTTCAGGCATTCAAGGCGAATGGAATTGAGTATATCCTGAAGCCGGTAAGAGAGGAAGATATTCGTAAAGCCTTTGAAAAAGTCGAAAGGCTCAGGCTGGCATTTAATACTGACAACGAAATTATTTCTGCCTTAAAGAAAACATTTGCTGAAAAGAATAAGGTAAAAAGTTCAATTCTTATCCAACATAGGGAAAGTTATATTCCTCTTGCAATTACAAATATTGCCTTTTGTTTACTGGAAAATGAGATTGTGTATGCTTTTACCTTCGACCATCAAAAGTACCCCGTTTTTAAAACCTTGGAAGAGATAGAATCTGGGCTGGACCCTGACCTGTTTTTCCGGATTAACCGCCAGACATTGCTGAACAGGACTTCAATCAAAGAGATCACGCCCTGGTTTAACAGGAAAGTCATCGTCAAAACCAATCCGGAAGCCAACGAAAAACTTATTGTAAGCCGCTTAAAAGTTTCCGAATTTATGAACTGGGTGGAAAAGCCGTGAAGTTTATTCAGATCTCAGTAACTCACCATCGGCCAGTTCAATGGTCCTGTCGCTATTTTGAGCAAACTCCTCATCATGGGTAACTGCAATAATAGTTTGTCCTCTTTCTTTTGTCAATTCCTTAAAGATTTCAAAAACATTCCGGGTATTCTTTGAATCCAGGTTTCCAGTTGGTTCATCTCCCATAATAATTGAAGGATTGTTAATCAGGGCTCGTGCAATAGCTACCCGTTGTTGCTGCCCACCGGACAACTTATTGGCAGATTTGTAGGCCTGGTCTTTTAATCCAAGAAGTGAAAGATTCTGAAAAGCATTTTCTTTAATTTCTTCCTTTGATTTGAGGCCCAATTTAAGTGCCGGAAGCATCACATTATCAATAGCAGAAAATTCCGGCAAAAGATAATGAAACTGAAAAACGAAGCCTATATAGGCGTTGCGAAAGGCTGCCAGTTCATTTTGGGTTTTTCCGGTAAGTTTTGTTCTGTTGATAAATAACTCACCTTCATAATCGGTATCCATGGTTGAGAGTACATAAAGCATGGTTGATTTGCCCGATCCGGATTTCCCGATAAGGGTCAGGAATTCACCCTTTTTTACATCAAAACTGATATTCTTCAGAACCTGGAAGGTTTCCGGGTCATAAAAATATTTGTTGAGATTGTTAACTGACAATGCAATATTATTTTCCATTTTATTTTAGCCTCTGATAATGATGACAGGATCAATGGTCGATGCTTTCTTTGCAGGTAAGTAACCAGCAATAAAGGTTGTCAGCATGCCGAAGATGAATGACAGTGTGTAATCCTTCAGGTAGAAAGTCATCGGCAACGTTTGTAAAGTGGCAACCTGGAATGGAATATGGTTAACGGCAGTTGAGATCAAAAATCCAAATACAATACCGGCAGTTCCACCAATGATTCCGATGACAAGTGATTGCAAAAGGAAGATCTGAACGATGTCATTTCCTTCGAATCCCATGGCCTTTAATATTGCAATTTCCCTGATTTTCTCATTCACCGTCATATTCATGATGTTGTAAATCCCGAAACCGGCCACAATGAGAATCGTCATGGAAACAGCCATTGCCAGGATATTTCTTAATTCGGTGGTTGCCTCCATCTGGCCATTGGCAACCTGCCAGGCTTCCACCTTATAGGGAATGGATGATGCTAATTTGTCTGCGACTTCTCTTGCCTTACTATAATCCCTGATGTTAACCTGTACATCTGTCACGAAACTGCTGTTTTCCGAGAGCAGTTGCCGGGCGCTGTTGATCTTAATGTAGGCTTTAGTGTTATCGACCCCGGCAATAGTGGTTTTAAATATTCCGATGATCCTGAAACTTTTTGTCACCCCATCGGCAGTGCTGACCACAAGGTTGTCGTTGAGTTTTAAACTCATTTTTTTTGCAAGGCCGGCTCCGATTATGGTTCCATCTGTCCGATAGCTTAGGTCATTCCAGCTCCCCTGTTGAACGAAAGTGCTCGTTTTGAACAGCCTGTCCTCGCTATCCACTTCTATCCCCGAAAGCACTCCGTTTATCTTGATGGCCCCATTCCTGTAAAAAACATTAATGTTCACTTGTGGAGTGACCCCTGTAATTTCGGGTTGCTTTTTCAGTCGGTCCAAAATCTTTTCAGAATTTTTTATACCGTCAGTATATTGAATTACTTTGGCATTCCTTATGTTTATTACCTGGTCAGGGTTGGTGTGTTGTTTAAGTAAATTAGTTCTGTCCTCCGGAAGATCATTGTATACACGTATATGTGCCATCGTACTGAAGGACAAATCAGCCTGGATGTTGTTAACCCCGTTCATAAAGCCATTCATGAATATATACATGCTTATGCCGAAGGTAACACTCATCGTGGCCACCAGGGTTTGCCTCAGCCTTGAGGTAAGATGGGCAAATGCTATCTTGCTGTTGGTGTTCCCGGTCATCATTTCCTGGTATTGGTGTAAACAATTTCATCCTTTTCAGTAACTCCCCGGAGGACTTCTACCCAGTCATTATTACTGATCCCTTTTGTAATCACAGTTCTATTCCCGTTAGCCAACTGAACAGTATCTCCACCCGCAAGGAACTTTGCAGGGATCACCAGAGCATTCCTTTTTTCGTTGACAATAATGTTGGCCTGAAGTTGGGTGTTATAGAAAAGGTTCTCCGGCATCTGGTCAAAAACTGCCTCAAGGATAAACGACTGTTCTTTATCATCAAAGGCTGGATAAATCTTGCTGATCCGTGCGTTGAATGTTTTTTGTTTGTCAGTATTCAGAGAAACAATTACTTTATTATTCACCCTGATCTGTTTGATATCTTCTTCAGCAACAAATAGTTTGATAATCGGGTTACCTCCACCTATTTTGGCAATGGTTTCACCTCTTCGCACATATTCCCCCTGGTTTTTGTACACAAACATGACGATACCGTTGAAATTAGAAGTCAGAATAAAGTCTTTATTATTCCTCTTCTGGATAGATAGCTGATAGGAGGCATTTTTTTCGTTGAGGGCCAAACTGTTTTGCAGATCGGAAAGGGATTGTTCCAGTATGGATAAATTTCTCTTTGAACTTTCAAACTGAAGAGATGCCTTTTCATATTCGGACTGTGAAACGGCCCGGGTTTTTACCAGGTTTGCATACCGCCGATAATTTGCTTCATCGGTTGAGCGTGTAAGTTTTGCCTGTTCAATCTGGAGTTTCAGTTGCGTTACCTGGGGTGAATTGGCATCATTTCTGTCCCTGGCATCCGTATAATTTGAGAGGGCTGTTTCGTACTGAGCCGATTGTACTTCGTTTGATAATTCAAACAACGGCATTCCCTGGTGAACATGGTTCCCTTCCTTTACCATTGACTTGTTCAGGTATGCATCCGTACCGGCAGTTAGAAGGTATTCATTCGAATCGATGATATATCCGCTGGCAAAAACAGCATCAATAATATCTTTTTTTACCGGATAGGTTTTTTCCTTCTGCGAACAGGAATAAGTAAATAGTAAAAAGATTGCCGCAAGAACTATGGCGGGTCTCAAAAATAATGTTTTCATTGTCTCGAGATAATGGTTGAATAATTCGAATACATCTCAGAAAGTGCATTCAGCCAAGTATTTTCAGCGGTCAGATAATCCTGTGATATTTTAAAAAAATCATCCAGGCTCATCACACCCTCTTTCAGTTTTTGATTTGCTGATTGCTGGTTTTCTGAATAAAGCCTGAAATTTTCCTTGCTGGTTTGGGCAATCATCCAGCTTTGTGTGAATTGGTAGAGTAACAGTTTGTCATTAATTGCAGTTTTCCGTTTATTTTCTTCAAGTTCGTATTGTGCCTTCTCATATTCGATCTTTGCGGTCTTTACCTTGCTCCTGCTGGAAAAACCATTGAAAATAGGGACTTGAATATTTATTGCCATGTAACTATTTTCATGCCAATCATTGTTGCCAAACGTCATTCCGAAATTGTTCCGGTATTGCTGTGCGCCTATATAGGAATTGAAAGCAAGTTTTGGTAAAAATGCTGTTCTCTGCTCTGTGATTTTATAATCATACCCCTTCAATTGATTTTCAGTAACAGCGATGTTTTTATCCTGCCTCAGGTTCTGCATGGTTGCCGGAATGTCGTTCTGTTCGCTCAAAACTTTTTCGCTTAATTGCAACGCACTGGTTACATTAAAACCGCATAAAATTTTTAGAGAAACCTTGCATTGTTCAAGCAGGGTCTCTGTATTCATGATCTGTTGGCTGATATTGTTCCGGTTGATCTCCGATTGGTTCGCCGTTATGGTATTTATGAGTCCCTGGTTAAGTTTCTCCCTGGTCATGACCACAATGCTGTCGGCTAACGCAAGGTCTTGCCTGCATGTCTGCAAAGCCATCAGGGATATAGTTGCCGAATAGTAATATATGGCCACCTGTTGTTTTAAGTTCTGCCGGTAGGCATCAGCCTGAAGTTCACTGGTAAGAATGTTATTGTCAGCAATTTTCAGCTGGGCGAGTTCCTTCCAGTCTAGAATGCTTTTTGACAAGGAAATACCCGCATTGTAAGCATACTTTTGTCCGAGTTGGGCGTATGTTACAGTCCCCGGTTTCCCTGATAATTCACCGGGGATCGGCGTTGTTGGCAGATTCCCGTTATATTGTCCCGCAAAGTTGCCCGAAAGGGAAGGCCAAAAAAAACTTTGTGAAGTTCTTTTTTCTGATCTCGCTTTTTCAATATTCAACAAATAGGTCCTTTGGTCAGGGTTGTTTTTAAGGGCATAATCCCATGCTTGCTGGAATGAAGCAAATGACACGATTGAATCTGAAACCTGGGCCCTCATTCCAATAGGAGAGAAAAACAAGATGGCAACTAAAAGAATAGGTTTTCTCATAGTCTTTTCCATATTCTCGAAGTTGAAAAAAGTGATTTGGAAATGGTAATCTTCAGTTCTCTGTTATTCTCTGATAAAATGGCGCAATCAAGTGTTTTTCCCTCTTTGAGGCTGTATATTTTCCCATTTACAAACTGACCGTTTTTGAATTCCAGTTCTGAAATGATCACCAAACCTATGACGGGGGTTTTCCTCATGGCAGGGTTAGGATTTTTGATATCGGTTTTTGCGGTTCCATCAGGTTTGAGATGCTCCTTCAACCAGATAATTTTGCCATAGTACTTGCCCTCTTTTTGATAGAACTCTATTTGTGAATCTCCATTATCAGTGATCCATTTACCCAAAATCAGGTCACCCTTGTTTTGAGCGAGCCCAAACATTGAAGAGAACGTCGCAATAAATAAAATCAATGATCTCATGTTGTCCGTGTATAATCAAATAATGCACAAACCTACATTATCCGATAGCCGGTCGTGATCAAAAAAAGAATGAAGTGAACAATCTACCGGTTGAATTGGACAGGAATGAACCCCAGGTATCCAGGGTTGAAGGATTTAACTTAAACGGATAACAGTATGAACTATAAGTGAAAAAAACGCACACTTTACCAGTCCTCGCCGGTGGAACCTGACCACATCACGCGATTGATATTGAAGAGAGTAGGGTGGTCATCCAAAACCGGCGGCTGTTGGTCAGATGATCCGTTTTCTGCAGGCAAGACTTTTACAACCTAAAAATAGGTCTTAACCGCAAACTCAAATTGCTCCATAAATATCTTTTTGAACACACTGATATTATTCCGCTCATAGAATATCAGCATCGCTTTTTTATAGTCGATCGGGTCAACGGTCCGGAAAGATAACGGGCAATATTGATAATTCATCAACACCGCATTGCTGATAATGCGCCCTGTTCTTTTGTTGCCATCTTCAAAGGGCTGGATGTAAGAGATCAACACCAGCACCATCAATGCCTTTTCAAAAATATCATTGCGCCCGTTAATTAAAGCGCACATGCTTTGAAGTGATTCCCTGATTTGAAATTCATTGTCCAGCGGGCGGTAATTGGTTCCCGTAATTCCTACTCTTCGTTTCCGGATATTCCGGGCAACATTCAGGTCTTTGATCAGAAGACTGTGTATATCTTCAATACCAGCAAGGGATAGTGGCTGAATGTATTTGGGGTGTTCGAGAATAAAATCCAGCGCGGCCTTATGATTCAGAAGCATAGTGGCCTCATCTTTTGTTTTTCCTGATGCTGTTTCCTGTTCCTTTAACAGGCGTTCTGTTTCCAGCAAAGAATAGGTATTCCCCTCTATCTGTGAGGATTTCCAACTCAAATCGATGGCCAGGCGCTCAAATTCCCTTTTAAATTCCTGGGGTGCCAAACCTTCAGTGTTTTTCTTAAACGTGCTTTGAAGTTGGTCCAGGAACGCATGTTCCTGGTCACTGAAAAGTGAAATTCCCTTCAGTTGATCAGAGATCAGGCTGAGGTTGAAGTCTGTCTTGATCTCACGTTCATCGATTTCCTTTTGGAAATACTTGTCAGGATCGATAGGGATCAGTAATTCATAGGACCGACTGATTTCGTACTTTGTTCCTTTGCCTTTACCAAGTGCGACAATCAGGTTGTCAGAAAGTAAGACCTGGATAAATCGTTTGACGGTAGCATAACTCCATTCCGGCCCAATACCATCATGGATTTGTTTTGATGAACAATTTGGGTGATTATTAATGTAATCAACGATAGCACCCACTAGAAGAGAACCCGATTTTGTCATGCTTGAATTATATGCGGCTCACAAATATACAAAATACGGCTCAACACCAATCATAATTGAGCCATATATTCATAATATTTGAGCCGTAACCCGATTGGGCTCAATATGATTTCAAGATTGGCTCGTAATTGAGCGCTTGCGATTCACGAATCGCGAATTGCAGATAAATATTATGAAAACCTGACCTCATCATTCCCTAAGCCTCTCCATTGTCCGGTTTTTTTGATTTCCATTGCTGAATGATTTGATCAATGTCAAGAATGCTCGATTCAAAATCCCGTTGAAGTCCTGTTTCAATGACCTGGCGGACGATCTTTATTTCTGGTTTGGAGAATTCGTAATTCATATGTCCTGTGTGTAAATATTCAGTATTAAACCATTGATATTCTTTTACCTGTGGGCAATGATAGGTCCCTAACCTACACCCGTTTCAATTCATCAAGAAACGCTGGCCGTGATTTATATGTTGTTGTTAACTCGTTGATGAGAAGATCAACCCTGTGCTTGTCGCCAAGCTTCTTCATTTTTCGCAACAACCGGCAGCACTCTGCATATTCCTTTCTGTTTGAAGCGTGCGTGGCATATCTCCTGATGGCCTTCTCGTAAAGGTCTTTTATTTCCCCGGGGTATATCGGTGCCAGATTTTGTTCAAACTTTTCAATGTTAAAGGGATGCGGATTTTCCTGAATGAACGAAAGTAAGTTTTCGAACATTCCTTCCTGAATATAGATCCAGGTGATATATTCATCACCTTTTTTCTTATCCAGTTCCCGGATCAGAAACTCCACCGTTTGGTTCCATTTATCAGATGAAGTATTTTTCTTCAAAATGGGATAGAATTCTTTGGAGTTGAATTGACCAAGGAAAAGCAATGTTGCAACCCGCAATATCTCTGTTCTATCTCCTTCCTTTTCTGCAATGGTGAGCAGAAATTTATTCCAGTCACTAACAATTCCCGGCCATTTTTCATCCTGGAGGATCCCTTCTGTACAGAGTTCCTTTGCGGCGGAATATTTTTTTCCCCGGATATACTTCTCTACAAACTGCTTGCGGATCCCTGGCAAATGAATCATTGATTCTACATAACTTGCAGCCGCATCGCTGCCTTCAAGGCGTCCGATCACCTTCTGGCGTATTTGTGCAGTCAACTCATTCGTATGATGCCAGGATGCCGCCTTGTCTTTCTGGTCAAGTAACACAAACAAACGCTCTTTCTCCTGTTGGCTGGAAACCAATTCACCCGCTACATCCAGGAGATCAATATCCCAATTGTTAATGTCTATCCCGTCGGTATTATGATACTTCAAACAGAGTTCGAACAATTCCTTTTTTACTGTGCCGGTAAGGTCTTTTTCACTGGCAGTCCTGGCAACCAACTCCACGGCCTGCTCAAGGGCGCCTCCAATTTCGCCACCCGAATCATCTGAATTATTAAGAGCCGGTGCGATAGTTTTGATCACGGCAAAGCATGTTGAAATGATCTCTGCCGCTCCGAGGATTTTGAAACCGAGTTCAGTCTGATAAAGTAACTGGGAAGCCTCATCTGCGGCATCTCCAGCATGATAATAATCAATGTAACCATGCCTGTCTTCAGCTTTGCGTATCTCCTTTTCAAGAATCCGGGCATATCGCTCAATGTTGGTATTTTCCTTATTCTTAGTGAATTTTGCCAGAAAATAGTTTCTGAACTTTTCATCTAATTCTGCATAGGTCCTCAGCCACCCGGTCAGTTCATTTTTATCCAGACGGGTCAGGATCTCTTCGAATTGATCTTCAGATACTTGTTTTTGGGATATTTTCTCCTGTGGGATTTTTTCGGATTTAGTTTCATTCAATACGTTGAGTTTGCCATTCTGTATTGCAAACAGAACGGCAACGACATGCTTGCAAACCGGACCTTTATCATAAGTGCAGGAGCAGGAGAAGTCCTGAACATTATCGTTCTCAACTTTGATATTGACGTCATAATCTTCATTTCCCGAAACCATTGCTTCATATTCATCGTTCAATGTTTGTTCCAGCTCAATGACATTTCCGTCTTGCCAGCATGAAAGTCCATGGGCCACAATAATTTCATCGATTTGCGATTCAAATTTTGTTAACGATATCATCATATTTTAATCTGTTAGAGAATTTGTTTTTTAAACATCAGAACAGCCTTTCTTCAACCAAATCCTTCCAAAGGATAAATCCTTTCTGCACGTCGGAATAATCATGCAAAACACGACTAAAATTCACCGGCTGCGATTCAAGAAAAGTTTGGCGCCCATCATTTCTGATCATATTCAGTTGGTAAAATTCCGGATCGTTCCCCCTTTCATTTTATGCAACCGGTATTGATAGGGGTCATAAACATATTGAGGAGAATAGCTGGCCTTGCCTCCCTTTTCCCAGCGTTGGGCAAATATGTCTTCCCTTCCGCGGAATAATGATTTGAATATGGGAGGGTTTAACAAATAAGCTTGATCCATAGTATCTTAGTTTGGGATTAAATCGGCATCTAACCCTACCTGGCGGTTCTATTTCTTTTTCAGTATTTTCCAGTGACCGCCTTTATCAGGCCCTTCACGTAACAATTTTTTTGCGAGTTGAAGTTTTTGAAGATTTCGTTCCACGGACCGTTCTGATACCCCTATTGTAGCCGCAATTTCCGGAATGGTTATAACATCTTTTAATTCAATCAGTTCTAGAATTTTCACCGACGTTTTCACCGACGTTTTCACCGACGTTTTCACCGACGTTTTTTTTATTTTTTTCTCCGGTGTTTCGGTGACAACCTCGACAGTCTCATTATCTGATGTTTTTTTCTTATAAAAAATCACCCTGAATGCCATCCCAGGTTCTTTCCATTCAAATCCTATTTCAGGATATTTTTTCAGTTCGTCAGCAATAAGTTTTAATCCGTTGCCCCATTGTTCAATTATCCCCAAACGTTTGAATATAGGTGCTAAAATTTTATTGCGAATACTGGATTGCCCTGACTGCATATCACTAAAGTCAACGGTTGGAGGGAGCTTCCCAGGGCTTGTTATCTCAATTTTATCATCAAATACAGCAACTTTAATATCCATTCCACTCAAGGAATAGTCCCGATGAATTACAGCATTCCGAATTGCCTCACGAATTGCTATAACCGGATATTCCCATCGGTCGTTACGATAGACGCCGGTATAGTCTGTAGTTCCTTGCGAGATGTGGCGTATAACAAATTGATATGCTTCTTCCGGTTGGGCAAGAATACTGTTTTCAAAGGATTTTTGGTCAATAAAATTACCCGGCTCTACCCCCTTGAACCGTGCACATTCGATTTTGGCATATGGGAATAGCATCTTTTTTATTTCATCCTCTGAAAGTAGTACCAATGCATTTGTCGGATAAGATATTCCGCGGTCTGACTTGATTAGTTCAAGCTTCTTTAAAACCGCAGCATTTAGTGCCTCATCAGTTTTTTCAAGAAAATTTGCCTCGAATAATTGGAATTCAAGAGCGTCTGCAGGTTTTTCATATGATATTTCACTGTCAAAGGAAATGCTGTGCTGCTGACGTTTCAATTCAGCAATCATTTCTGCTGATGCCTGCCGATTCGAAGACCCAACACGGATATATGTACCTTCTTCAAAACCTTTCTTTTTTAGGAGGTAAGGAGGGTTGCTTCCTTTGAAAATTTGAACTTTGATAATGTGTTTCCCTTCCAAATTTAAAAATTTGATTTCTGGAAGAATTATTGGATGACATTGGTCATGGATGATGTTTGTAATCTTTTCCTCAATACCAATAAGCTTTGTTTCATCCAATCCAACTATTTCACGGGGATCGTCTTTGATGCCAAGGAAAAACTCTCCGCCGGCATCGTTTGCAAAAGCAATGATGGTTTTTGCCAAATCGGCATTAGAAGGAAGCATTTCTTTAAATTCGAGCCTTCTTCCTTCAGGCTGGTTAAGTATCTCCGAGAGTTTATTCATGGTTGTTTAGGGTTTGTAATTGCTCTTCAAAGTTATTATCAATTTCAAAAACAAATATTTATCAAAGTTATGAAAAGCAGTCATGGGGCATTTTTTCTCCATGCAGTGAAGAATGCAGATTGTATCATATATCAGGTTCGACGGTTATGTTTTTCAGAATATTCCAATCGTTATCAATCTTCAGTCCTGGGGTCTTGGGATTTTTAGTGCTCAATAACAGTGGATAGTATTTTGTATCTCGCAGAAATTTTTTCATTGGCTTAACCAAATCAGATTGCTCCAACACGTTCTCTAATAAGAAACCCAGACGTTGGACAACTGAAGTCACATTGTATGTTTTTGAACAATCCCGGAGTGCATTTGGTTTGATCTGGTCAGATAATTCCTGTAAAACAGTTGAGATTCTATTAAATCCCCCAACACGATCCTGGTAGAATACCAAATCTAACGCCGTTAACTCAGGAGAAGAGATTTTCAGGTATCCTGCCTCCGTTTTTTGATCAATGACAAACCGGTTGTCCCAGCTTTGTTTCTTACAAAAGTTAATTTTTATCGAATGACTGGCAATAGGGCGAATAGTCGGAGGAACCGTGATTATAAAATGTTCCTGAGGCTGTTGGTGTCCTGCCCCATAATAGGATGCTGCGTTGAGAAGGCCTACGTAATAATCCCGGTCAATGAATTTCATCATATCCGGGATAAAGAATGACGGAGGAATAATCCCGGTGGAACTATATTCCGGTGGAACAATAACATAAAATTCTTGCCGTACCTGAACTATTTTCCTTTTTCTTCTAATTCGCTGTAAGGATTTTTTTATTGCTTCTGCAGAGAACAGATATTGGTTTCTTAGCTCACCTAAAGTAAAGGAATACCTTCCCTCAGAGCGAAGTCAATCAATGAACTCTTCCAAATAATTATAAAGCTGCATTTTGTTTGCTTCTAAGTGATCGGGCGCGAAAGGGGTCACATTGTAACCCCTTTCGCGCTCACAAACTTAGTTAACATTTTAACATCAATGATTAGTTAATGTGGAGTTTTTCTTTACTCATCTACTCCTCATTTCCAAGACAACATTTCTTGTACTTCTTCCCACTCCCACATGGACAGGGGTCGTTCCGACCTGGTTTTTTTTCAGTCCTGTGTGGTTTTATCTGAGCATTATAATCACGTCTTTCGTAAGGTTCAGCTTTGGGCTTTTCATCGGTATAAGCTATCCAGGTCGACACAATTTCATGGTATCTTGAAAAAATATCAGGCAGATCTCTCCTCCGATCAAATTTATAGGTCGGATAATGGCTTTCCCTGATAACGTCATCAAGATTACCTGCTACTCCCGGGTTCACAATTTCAAGTCCATATATCTCAGTAATTTCAGGGATAAGTTCGATGCCTTGCATATCAACAATGGAAGATATTGTCAAACCGATCATCTCAGTGTCTATAATCCTTTCATCCTCATTATGTTCGATGAAGAAATTAAGAATATCCCGGAAACAAGCAATAACTTCATTTCTCCTTTCAGGGTGGTGTAATACGATCTGAGAAAGGGCAACAGCAATTTCTGTCCGGCAGTAACAATACCTGTCTGGCTCTTTTATAAATGCGGCTAACTCATCGAGCTGATGAAAGCCCAGGTTATAGATCGATTCCCAGATTCTCTCCGTAAGAAAATCATTAAACCAGTAATCAAGATAGTTTTCATCCTGCCGAAGGATGTCGAGAAGAACCCACAACCGTTCTTCCGCTTTCAATTCAATAAGCAGAAAAATCGCATGCAGGACAAAATTGTGTGTGGATTCATTCCACTCTGTCTCATTTTTAAACCAGACAAACCGCGCCATACTGTCATAAATAACCTTTGTGAGGTCTGAAAGCAGTGACTCCCGGGGTAATGCCAATATCTGTCTTACAAGTACATGGTCGATCCGCAGGTCATGACGATAGATTTCCTCTACAATGGGATTAATGAATACAGGTTTTTCAGTCGTTTCATCTGCTACTTTTTGGGGTACGACCTTAACACGCCTTGCTTTGCTTTGCCGGGAAATCATTTCGGCCATGCCCTCCACCATGCCTTTTAGTTCTTCCTGTGATAAACTGGGTAAGTTAAATTTATCAGCCATGTGATTGTCCTGTTTTTAGGGAGATTCAGATAATCCTTTTAAATCGTTGTTCGATAATAGTCATCAAACGCTCTTTAAAGTCGTCACTTAAAAAACTTATCCCGATAAAATCCATCCACCCGGCTTTTGCACTTACCATTTTCCTGAAAATATTTTCCTGCTGCTTCGGGTCGAGATTCAGCGTCCGGAAAGCAGCTATGAAATCGTTCCGGTTTATTTTTTTCTTTTTCCCGTTCAGGGTCAGGGCGAGATCTTCTTTGTCTGCCGGATTTACAAGGGCGGTTGCAACAAGAT
>Ga0209083_1002465_pt1 | contig 17531 bp, 20 predicted proteins | sample AM7aDNAmetaG_FD_184132 | JGI IMG/M metagenome (GOLD analysis project Ga0209083, IMG submission 184132) | Freshwater microbial communities from Finland to study Microbial Dark Matter (Phase II) - AM7a DNA metaG (SPAdes) (version 3) | ecosystem: Environmental > Aquatic > Freshwater > Lake ...
GGTTGACTCCATCGAATTCCAATCGCGTCGGCCGTTCCACGTAAAACCCGCCCCCGTGCATCAACCCCGCCGGCGTGATCTGGGTCAGCAGCCACTCCGCCGCCCGTTGCAACCAGGGCGCCTGGTCCTTGAGCCAGTCGCGATCACCCGTCTGCGCGAAGATCGCATCGCCCAGGACCAGAAAAGTCACGTTGGCAAGTGTGCGCAGGGGATTCCCCGGCACCCAATGCGTGAAGATCGCGCCCTTGGCGTCACCGGTGAGCAGATAGCCGCCGTCGACTTCCACGGTCTTACTCTTCAGCCCTGGGAAAATGGCAAATGGCACCAGTCCGTCTTCACGCTGATGCGTTTTGACAAAATCCCAGCTGGCAAGAACCTCAGCCTTGCGCCCCAGCCAGAGCAGGGCTTCGGCGGACTGCCCCCAGTCGAGGCCGGGGAAGGTATTGTCGGGGCCATGGCCTGCGCCATCCGCACAGACCGAGAAGAAGCCGAAATAGATTTTGGGGTTCAGCGCCGCGAGCACGTTTTTCTCCGCAGCCTGCTGGTAGGCCTCAGCAAGATCAAGGGGGAGCCCGGGTGTTGGCGGTTGGATGTTCATGGAAACACCCTAACCAGATCGAGTCCCATCGACAACTCTTCGTTTGGGCGCATGCCGTATCGTAGAATGAGTATTTTCCTTGTTTAATCGAGTTGGACAGGCATCTTGCCTGTCGCCTCGCCTAAAGCGTAATCAGCTCACTTGCATATTTATCCATGACCGATAGGATGCCTGTCCGACTATTTCCCCCGGCCGCCTTATTGACAAGTTCCGGCAATCTTGTTAGGAACTCAACCTTGTCGCAGCGGTACTGGTTCGCAATTCTGATCATGGACTCATATTCGACACAGTATTTTTTTGTCGTGGTATTTCTCGGTGCCGCAGTGGCGTTCCCACTGGCGCCGCTGATCCTGTCCCGTTTACTTGCCCCCCACAAGCCCACCCCCATCAAGACCGATACCTATGAATGCGGCCTTTCGGCCAAAGGCGATCCATGGGTGCAGTTCCGCGTGGGTTATTACATCTACGCACTGGTGTATGTGATTTTTGCCGTGGAAACCGTGTTCCTCTATCCGTGGGCTGTCGCCTTTGCCGGATTGAGCCTCGGGTCGTTCATTGCCGTGATGGTGTTTGTGCTGCTATTGGTCGAAGGTCTGGTCTACGCGTGGGCCAAAGGCGCGCTGGAGTGGAAATGATCGACGACGGCCTGAAAAGCGAATTGCAAAAACAGGGCGTGTTCGTCGTCTCCACGGAGTGGCTTTATAACTGGGGCCGCAAATCTTCCATTTGGCCGCTGCAATTCGGCCTGGCCTGTTGCGCCATTGAAATGATTGCCGCCGCCGCCGCCCGGTATGATCTCGCCCGGTTCGGTGCGGAAGTGTTTCGCGCCACCCCCCGCCAAGCCGACCTGATGATTGTGGCCGGCACGGTTACGAAGAAGATGGCGCCGCAAGTGGTCCGACTTTTCAATCAGATGCCAGAGCCCAAATACGTGATCGCGATGGGCGCGTGCGCAATTTCAGGCGGCCCGTTCAAGGACGGCTACAACGTGCTCAAAGGTGTCGACCGGTACATTCCTGTGGACGTGCATATCCCCGGCTGTCCGCCGCGGCCCGAAGCGCTGTTGCACGCGATTCTTACTTTGCAGGAGAAGATCACCGGACAGCACATCGACCGGTCGCGCTGGTATGACGCGAAGGCCACCACTGAATTTCCCATTCCCACCTGCGGCGAACATGATTTGTTACCGCCGGCGAATCCCGAAGTCTGGCAGCCGCCGAAGGATTACACCGACGTAACCAATGCGGCGCCGACAAAGAAGGCGTGATGGTTAATCAATTTGTCATGCTTAACGATTCGTTTGGGAGTGAAAAGTGGAATGGGCGTCTCGCCCGTTCGATTGGTAATTCCGGTAATGTAAACGGGCGGGGCGCCCGTTCCACTATTTTGCAGACGTGTTCGACCATTCACTAGCCATGGAATCCATCGAGAAAATTAAAGAGATGGTTGCCCAGGCTGTGCCCGGGGCCGCGATCGAGATCATTCCCTCGTCTCCCGCTGCGGCGCAACCGGCCTTGCTCGTGAATCGGGAGTCCGCCGTGGCCGTGGCCTGTTATCTCAAGGATGAGCCGAGCTACCAGATGGATTTCTGTTCGTGTGTGACCGGTGTGGATTATCTCGCGAAGGGATATATCGAAGTCGTTTATCATTTGTACTCGGTCGCGCTGAAGCAGGGGCCGGTCGTGTTGAAGATCCGCGCCCCCCGTGAGCTCAGCCAATGTCATGTGCCCTCGCTCACACCGGTCTGGCGAGGTTGTGAATTTCAGGAGCGCGAGGCGTTCGACTTGTACGGCATTAAATTTAACGGTCATCCGGATCTGCGACGGATCCTGATGTGGAACGAATTCACAGATCATCCGATGCGGAAGGATTACGTCCCACCGGCCGATTACGAGTGGGAGCCGACCCCGCATGATGATGTTTTGAAACGTGCCAAAGCCGACGGCGGAATCATGCCGCCCAGCGCAGCGGCGGCGGAAGTGAAGAAATGATCGCCGAACCCTCCACCATTCCCGCCGGCACGATTTCGACGCAGACGCTCGAAATTTCGATTGGCCCGCAACACCCCAGCACGCACGGCGTGTTCCGGATGGACGTGGTGCTCGACGGCGAAGTGGTCCGCGCCTTGAAACCGGTCGTGGGCTACCTCCACCGCAATCACGAGCAGATCGCGGAAAAGATGGCCTGGCTCGCATCGATGCCCTACACGGACCGCCTCGATTATTTCAACTCGATGTCCAATAACTGGGCATATGCGTTGGCCGTGGAGAAGCTCGCTGGCATCAAGGTGCCGGTCCGCGCGGAGTACATCCGGGTGATCATGGCGGAATTGTCGCGCCTGCAAAACCACGCGTCGGCCATCGGGTTTCTCCTCCAGGACTGCGGGGCCTGGGGAACGCCGCTATTGTATGCGTTCAAGGAGCGGGAAAAGATTCTGGATTTCTTCGAGACCGTCAGCGGCTCGCGGATGATGTGTAATTATATGCGGTTCGGCGGCGTCCGCGTGGATCTCAATGACGCGATGCTGGCGATGGCGCGCAAGATCGTCGCGGAGTTCCCCAAGTTCCTCGATGAATTCGAGAAGCTGATGACCACAAACGAAGTGGTGCTAGCCCGCTGTCAGCGCGTCGGGATCCTGCCGAAGGAGCTCGCGATTGCCGGCAGCATCAGCGGCCCGGTCGCGCGCGCGAGCGGAGTCGAGTACGATGTCCGCAAAGTGGACAAGTATGGCGTTTATGATCGGCTGGAGTTTGGCGTACCGGTCGGTCCGGTCGGCGATGTGTATGACCGCTATTACATTCGCGTGCTGGAAATGCGCGAGTCGATCAAGATTTTGCAGCAGGCGTTGCGGGACATTCCAGCGGGCCCGGCCCAAGCCGTTGAAGTCAAGTTGCGCGGGTTCAAAATGCCCGCCGGCGACGGGTACGGCCGGATTGAAGGTCCGAAGGGCGAGCTGGGTTTCTATCTCGTGTCGGAAGGCGGCCCGAAGCCATACCGGTATCACATCCGCCCGCCGAGCTTCATCAATCTCACGGTGCTGGAAGATATGTGCATCGGCCACAAGGTTGCCGATGCCATCATCATCCTCGGCAGCATCGATATCGTGCTGGGGGAGGTGGATCGCTAATGAACTACCCCGGTAAAGGTTTGGTGGTCGGGTTGGCGGTCACGGCCCGGAATTTTGTTGGCAGCTATTTCTACAAGGACCGGCTCGTGACAGTGCAGTACCCCGAGGAACGGATCCAGACGCCGGAGAATTCACGGACATTCCCATTCCTGGTATTCGAGGATTCACCGGACAAGCCGCGCTGTACCGCCTGTAAAATTTGTGAGGTCGAGTGTCCGCCAAAGTGCATTTACATCGTCATGGACCGGGACGAGAAGGGAAAACCGCGGCAGCAGCCAAAGGTGTTTGATATTGATATCAGCGTTTGCATGCAGTGCCAGATTTGCGTGGAGGTCTGTCCGTTTGACGCCATCAAGATGGATAACGCCTACGAGAAATCCAAGTATGAGCGGTTCGATGCGCTGGTGGAACGGTTGCCAGATTTGTTGAAGCCGAATACGTACTACCGTGCGATCAAGCCGACGGAAGCCACCGAAGTGGATACACGACTCAAAGCGGAAGCGGAAGCGAAAGCCGCCAAGAAAGCCGCTGCTGCTGCGGCAGCCGCCGCGAAAGCTGCCGCTGCTCCCGTAACTCCAGCACCGCCGGCCGCACCTGCAGCGCCGAAACCAACTGAGTCATGATTATTTTATGAACGCTTCCACGCACTGGCTGACTGTCAGAATCCGCACTGGAGGGCGAGCCTCCCGGCGAGCCGAAGGGGACGGCTCGGCAGGAGCCTCGCCCTCCAAATTTTTGAATAAGCCAGACTAACATCTGCAAATGGAAACCCTCTATCAACTTTTGCATGCAACGTTTGCTAATCTGCCAGATTGGGCAGTGCGTGTTGCAGCATTTCTGATTCCAATTGGATTCATCTTCGCTGTCTACCCGGCCATCTTTGCCTTAACGACGTTGGTCGAGCGGAAAGCCCTGGGGCGCATTCAAAACAGGTACGGTCCGAACCGCGTGGGCATATTCGGCATTCTCCAGCCGCTGGCCGATGGTTTAAAAATCCTTTTGAAGGAAGACATCGTGCCACGGGTGGCGGATAAGTTCACCCATTTCCTGGCACCGGTTTTGATTGTGGTACCGGGTTTGCTGGTTTATTTGGTCGTGCCGATTGCTCCGGGGCTGGTCGCGGTGGATCTCAAAGTTGGCGTGCTCTTTGCATTGGCGGTCGGGACCATGGCAGTCATTGCGCTGTTTATGGCCGGCTGGGCATCCCGCAATAAGTTCTCCCTGCTCGGCGCAGTTCGCGCGGTGGCGCAAGTGGTCTCCTACGAAGTGCCGACAGTGATGGCCGGTGTGGCAGTGATCATGGCGGCGGGATCGCTCTCCACCTTGACCATCGTCGAGCGGCAGAGTGGGGGAGTCCTCAACATTTCAAACTGGTACGTCTTCCGTCCGTGGGGGCTGGTGGGTTTTGTCTTGTTCGTGATCGGCGGACTGGCGGAATCTGCGCGGTGCCCGTTTGACCTGCCGGAAGCGGAATCCGAATTGATCGGCGGCTATCACACGGAATACAGCGGCTTTAAGTTTGCGCTCTTTCAGATGGGTGAATACCTCGCCGGCATGGCGATGGCCGGGGTCACTGTCACATTGTTCCTCGGCGGGTACCTCGGACCGGGCAGCGGCGCGGGATTGGTCGGACGCCTGATTGCGATGCTGTGGTTCTTCGGCAAGCTCGGCGGCATGATTGCCCTGAACATTTGGATTCGCGGCACATGGCCGCGACTGCGCGTGGATCAATTGATGGGGTTCGCGTGGAAAGTTCTGCTGCCGCTGGCGCTGGTCAACATCGTGGCAGTCGGCTTCTGGCATTTCCTGACACCGCGGCCGCTGGCGTGGGTGGTTACGACCGGCTGGCTGATGATTTGGTTCGTGGTGCTCACGAAGTGCAATGCGTCCGCCAAACTCGAAAAGCGGGAGTATCGCTACGTATAAGTGTTGTTGGTAGGGACGGACCGCCGGGCCGTCCGAATGGGAAGTTCACGCCAAGGCGCTAAGCCGCAAAGACGACAAAGCGGCGAGTCATTCGTAAATTAGTTTGACTTTCCCGCACGCTCTCCATTATGAAGTTACCCGGCATGGAATTGATTTTTAGTCAAATTCCGCAACAGCGCAACAGCGCAACAGCGCAACAGCGCAACAGCGCAACAGCGCAACAGCGCAACAGCGCAACAGCGCAATCAGGCAGGCAGGCTCCCCGACTTCCTCAGCATTCCGTCTTCGGTGGACAAGACCCGATAGAATTGAGTCCCGTCACCGGGGCACCGCCGATCCACGCATTTTTTTGCCTCTCCCGCCGGGGGGAACGCTCCAAACGGCATTTTCATCGTTCTCCCGGAAAAAACAGGCCGGCAAATGGCATTTTTTCCGTTGTCCCGGAAAAAACAAGGCTCCAAACGGCATTTTTATCGGTGTTCCCGTAGCGAGAAGGCTCCCAATGCCATTTTTTACCCTGTCCGCGAAAAAACAGGAGAAAAAATGGCATTTCTTGGACTGTTCCCGGCAGGAGAGGCCGGCAAATGGCATTTTTTACGTTCTGCCGGGAGGAATACCGGAAAAAATGCCCAAAAACGGCAGTTTTCACGGAGCAACCTTAAAAATGAGGCTTTTTCACCATGCCAGACCCAGAAATGCCCCGCTATGGGGACAAACGCCTACGGTATGGGATGCCCGGACTCCGGTATGGCCGCCCATTGCCGTCGCACATCACCAATCCCCCGAACCTAACCCAACCGAAAGGAACACATCCCATGGCTTCAAATCAACTCCCCGATAATCTCGCCGAACTGGAAACCCAAGGCCGTGATGCAGAGGATGGCGCGACCCAACTGGGCGCGACCATTGGTTTGAAACAAAATACCGCCGCCATGATCAAGGCGGACACCGACGCCTTGTCGGATGCCGGCGATCAATACAACACGGCGGATACCGCCGTGCGCACGGCGAACACCACCTTGCGCCTTGCCATCTCCAACGCGCGCGGGTTCCTTTTGCTCGGCCGGGATCTGCTCAAGCCAACGCTTGGCGGCAAGGCGTCAACCGCCTGGGCCGAGACCGGTTTCAGCAGTCAGTCGCTGGCCGTGCCCAGTGCCGACGATCTACTCCAGGCGATGTTGGACAAGATGCAAACCTATCTCACCGCCAATCCGGCCCGTGAAAACGCCCCGGCGAATTTTACCGCCGTGCGCGCCCTGACTCTGTACAACGCCCTCAAAGATGCCCGCAGCGGCACCAATGGCGTCACCGCCAAGGAAGACGCGCGTAAAACCGCCAAAGCCGCGCGCGACCTGACCGAAGCCGCGTTGCGCCGCCGGCTCACCGGCCTGCTTGGCGAACTCGGCCAACTCCTCGACCCCATGAGTCCGCACTGGGTCACGTTCGGATTCCAACGGCCCGGTGCCGAAGAAAAGCCCGACCCGGTCAAGACCTTGACCGCGACCGCGCTCGGCGGTGGCCGGGTGAAGCTCGACTATACCGGTGGCGCCCGGTCGGCGCACTTCCAAATCTGTCAGATCACCGATCCCGCGGCCGGTACGTTCGAGATTCTGGATGACGCGACGGCGACCACGTACCTGCTCGAAAACCAGACGGTCGGCGCGACGTTGGCGTTGAAAGTGCGCGGCACCAACGACGGCGGCGACGGCAAGTTCAGTCCCACCGTCCAAGTCACCGTGACGTAACAAAGATGCAACCGGTCACCGATAATTCCCGGCACCCCGACGCCCTATCGGGGTTGCCGGGCTATGGTTTGCTTACCGGAAGTCCCAATCAAATTATGAATAATTGTGAGGCCTACTGCTATTGGCGGAGTTTATCGTTAAGTGTTTCGCTGGGGATTGGGATTCTTATGTGTGGAGGACAAGCTGGTCTATCGGAAGAGCCGATTCAGAAACCAATTGTTTATTTCGGCGGGTTTGCATTTGCGGGTAATGCCAGTGAAATCCCGGTGCGGTATCCGATTTCAAACGCGCTAAATATAGCGACCGATGACGGAACCCCACTTTGGGGGCGGAAGATTCGAGAGTTTTTCCAGACGCATCGCGACCTGTTGACAAGGGTTAACCTTGAATTTGGCGTTGCACGGAAAGAAGACACAAGTCTGGTTCTCGCGCTTGCGATGACGGAAGAGCAAGTCCTTAAAGAGAAAATTGGCAATTTTAACAAACTCGTGATCGAACTCGGATTTGAATTGGTGGTTCTTGATTATCGAGGTATGGAGGTCGTTTCAAGTCAGCCGGTATTCATTGAATTAATTGATGCAGCCAAGGAACCATTTAGTGATGAACAGATTTCTGAACGCATCCGGAAAATGACAGTGGAACCAGATTCTCAGTTACTCAAGTCTCTCGCCGACCGATGCGCCCGCGTCCAAATTCGCGGGAAGAATCAGGGAACGCTGCAAGTCAAAGGCGTGTCAATTGGGGAAAAGGCTCTCCCGTTTTTACCGGCGAAGTATCTGCAAGGAACGAATACTTACGCTCAGTTGGTTGCCCAAGAATTTGGAGCGCTGCTTTCCAGTCAAGCCGGGGTTTCGCTCTTGCCGTTCGCCAAGGACGCTGCCAACACGAAAATGGCATTAGTCTTTTCAGACGCGTCCGTGCTTCAGTTCGCAATCCCCGCTCCGACGTTTGCGATTGATTTAGGCGTGAGGGGATTCAAAAAAGTGTTGGATAAGAGCATGCCGGCGGAGGCGTTGTGGCTTTACGGCGCCTTTCTCGACCTGAAGGTTTACGAGCCAGAGTTTCAGCAAATCTATTTCGAGAAGCCAATCAAGTTCGGAGTCAGCAAAATAGTGCCTATATCTCAAAAGGAAGTTGACGAGTATCCGGTGGTTTCTGAAGCCCTCAAGGGCGCCTTCCTAGAAGCAATCAACCAGATGTGCAAGGACAAAAACACGCAAACAAAGGTGATATCAAAATGCAAACTGTAATGAAATACTTTGGGATCGGTATGCTGCTGATCCACTTGCAACCATTGATTGTAAACGCCGAGCTTGTAAAACAAAAAGGCAAGGGGGAGGTAAACTATCGGTTCACGGTGGGCGCTGCTGACGAGAGGGCTGCGATCACGGAGGCCAAAAAAAACGCCCTAACACGCTTTGCGGCAAGTTTCGATGGACCGCGATTTGAGTTGTATAAAAAAATCGAAACAACCGTGCTGGAGAATATTGACCAGTACGTCACTGACTACACAGAACTTGATCATCAAACCGACACCACTGTCAAACGCTATCGGGTTTTTATTGAGGCGTCGATTAATTCGACACTGATTGAGAGCGCTATTCAGAAGAGTAGCGGTCAAGCGGGCATGGATGCGGGAGGGCAGAAGGCCGAAAAAAGCTACATCACATTCGTCTTCGTTGCTCGAGAATTGGCGTCCCAAAAAATCTACAACGCTAAACGCACCACGGTTGATCGAACCGAGTCGTCCGACAGGGGTGCCGAGACCAGTAAGGTCGCGGATGATGCGCAGAGTGCTGCGAGTTCTTTAGATAAAGATAGCATGGTGAAACGCACTACCGGCGGCAATACTGAAATCAAAAACGATGAGGTGTCCTACCGGGTTACGACCGTTAGTGAAGTCGATAACGCCGTGAACGCAGTTTTAACAAAAGCGGGCTACGAGACGGTGGATGCGGGTGATGCCGGCCTTGATGTCGATGGCTTTAAAAAGGATTTCAGCGGGGGCAACGATATTGCCAAGCTAACAAGGGACGCAGCTGTCAAGAATTGCAAGGAAAAGGAGATCAAGTTCTTTGCTTTGGCCAATATGGATATTGGGTTGCCGCAGAAGGATGAAGCCACGGGACTGATTCGTGTTTACGTTGCCGTGACAGCCAAAGTTAGCGATCTATCTCCGAAATTCCCCAAGACGGTCGCATCCCTTGCCGGAATACCATATGCCGGGCTGGGACCGGATCCGCAGGTTGCAAAACAGAACGCCTTGAATGAAGCAGCGGCAAAATCGGCCGCTGATCTAGTGGATCAATTGCGGTTCAAAAATGTACATTGATTGACGACATGCTTTTGGACACTTACGTCCAGAAAAACGAACAAACCAAAATGCAGGAGGAGATTGGAATGATGAACGATCGTAGTTGGAAAACAAAACACGCTGGAATGATTCTTGTGATAGCCGCTATAACGTTGGCCGGAAGCATCGGCCATGCACAGTTTCCTGGTATGGGTGGCAAAAAGAAGGCAGGGGCAGAGGGTGGTGGGGATGTGAATGCCTACAGTAAGTCCGTAAGCGATGCCGTCGGGAATGGCTTGAAGTCGCGCTTGTTATATCTAGATGCGCAAGCCAACCTAGCCGAATCATTAGGTCTAAAAACGGACGCTTACGTCAAGGCGTCAGAGGCGGCTAGAGCCGGCGAAGGTGCTACATCGGACAAGCAGATTAATGCTATCAAAAACAGCGTAGTTAGTCCTGACGCTCTGAAGGAAAGGGATGCTGCACTGGCTGAATCCAAAGAGTTTTCGGCAGAAGCCAAGAAGAAGTTTGCTGAAGGTGGTGGCAAGTGCATCATGGGTCTTATTGCTGAGACTGAGTTGCTTAAGCAAGTAACGGGTTTGGTGCAACAGGGAAACGCCATGGCACAATCTGCCGGTCCAATGGAAAAAGTTAAAGTTCTTGGTTTGGTAAAACCTGTCGCGGATCTGGCTTCCATATTGCCGGGTGATGTGAAGGAGCTTACCGCAACGGTCTCTGCCATTATTACTATTGCGAAAAAGCAAAACATCGAGATCCCGGGGGCAGATTCGATTAAGGATAAATTAGGCGGTCTTTAATTCTTTCGGAACCATGAGCGAACAATCATAAACCTTAGGCGCGGGGCGGTCTTCAAACGGCCGCCCCGCTCCACCACAAAGATTATAAGCATTCTCCCAGCCGGGAGAGGACGAAGTATAATGAACGAATCTGGTTGGAAAGCAACAATCGGTATGATTCTTGTAATCACGGCTCTCACTTTGGCCGGGAGTGTCAGCCATGCGCAGTGGCCAAGACTTAATCAGTTGCCGGGGATTGGCAAAGCACAACCAGGTGGTGGGGATGTGAATGCCTTCAACATATCCGTCGACGTGGCTGTTCATCGGGCCTTTAAGGCCCGGCTTTCTCTTCTCGAGGCGCAGGTTAAACTAGCCGAAGCCCTAGGAATCAAAACGGATGCCTACGTCAAGGCGTCGGAGTCAGCCAGAGCAGGCGAAGGTGCGACATCGGACAAGCAGATTAGTGCGATGAAGGACAGCGTGGTTAGCCCGGACGCAAAAAAGGAAATGGAGGCTGCGTTAGCTGAATCCAAGATACTTTCTGAAGAAGCCAAAAAGACGTTTGCGGAAGGCGGCGGAGCGTTTTGCAAAGGTCTCCTTGAGGAATCGGTGGTGGGCTTGCAAGTGGCAAACTTGGTTCAACAAGGAAGTAAAATGCGCATACCAGCCAATCCGTTGGATGCAATTAAAATACCGCATTTGATTCAATCGGTCGCGTCGCTATCTTCCATAGTATTGGGTGATCTCAAGGAGGACTGCGCAACGGGTGCCGCAATGCACAAGTTTTCGCAAAAACAAAACATCGAGATTCCTGGGGAAAACGAAGTTAAAGACAAAATCGGTGGTCTGTAAATTTCGCGCACACATTGGAGAACAGCCTTAAAATTTAGCAGCAGGGCAGTTTTGTGAAAAACCTCCCTGCTAGAAAATGATTATGAGTATACTAAATGTCATTCGTTGTGATCTGCCGCAAAAAGATTATCTGGTCTGGAAGTGGCAGCCGGAAAAATGCGCACAGGCGCGGCAAAACCAAATTCGACTTGGGAGTAGTCTGCGTGTGCGCCCAGGAGAAGTGGCAGTATTCTTTTATTCTACCGGCGGCGGGAAGTCGCCAATTGATTATATTGAAGGGCCAGCCGACGTCATTTTAGAAACTAAAAACCTCCCTGTTCTAGCCAACATCATCGGGTTGGCCTACGGCGGTGACTCGCCGTTTCAGGCTGAGATTTATTTCATCAACCAAGGGCAGGCACCGCAACTAAAATGGGGCGTTCCGTATTTTGACGCCTTCGATCCCCGGTTCCCGGATTTACCGGTGCCGGTTGCAGCCAATGGAACGATTACTTTCAGTATCGCAGATGTGAAGCGTTTTGTGGAAGTGCAGCGGCTGGAGAATTTTGACCCGGATAAGTTACGGGAACAAATCTTGCCACAATTGCGCACGGCAATTAAAAGTAATATCGTTAATCTCGCCACGGCCAGGGGAATTCCACTGGTTCAAATTGGCGGACGGCTTGAGGATTTAAGTGTAATTTTACAGCCGACAGCCTCAAAAGTCCTGGAAGGATTCGGCGTAGCGTTGAGGAATTTTGTCGTTGAGGGTGTTGAAATCAAGAAGGACAGCGATGGTTTTATTGACTTGATGAGGATCACCCGTGGGCAAGTCATTAAGAATATCGAAATGCAAGGTGAAATGGGACGGCAAAACATGGTGGACGGGCAGCAAATTAATAAGGATCACGTAGAGGAGACCTTGGCGATTCAGCGGGAACAAGAGAGATTACGGCGAAAGCTTCAAACCGAGACTGACTATTTACCAACCCATCAAATCGATCTTCAAGCGGATGTTGCGAAGACCGCCGCAGCAAGTCTTGGTCAGATTGGTAGCGGCGGCGGAGGCGATGGTGGCGGTGGCGGCAGCGGGCTGGGAGGCCTTGGGGCAGCCGCATTAACGTTCGGGATGGCAATGCCGGTTGGTGCAGCTTTTGGGCAGCAGATCGTTAACAGCATTCAAAAAACCAGTGGGCCGATTCTTGGCGGATTAGCCAGTTCTTGCTCGCGTTGCAATGCCCCGCTGCAAGCTGGAGCGAAGTTCTGCGCTGGCTGCGGTACTCCAGTGACGGTACCGGCAGTGCCTGCCCCCGCTGCTCCGGCTGCGGTCGCTCCGGCACCTGCCCCCGCTGTGAATCTGCAAATTCATGTTGCCCGCGACAAGCAGATGCAGGGAATCTTTTCATTAGATGAAGTGAATCGCAAAATCGGTCTGGGAGAGTTGCTAGGCACTGATTTAGGTTGGCATCCAAATCTTGGGGATAAATGGCAACCGCTATCTGCAATTCCCGGCGTGATTGTTCCGCCACCAATGCCATCCAACACTCCCCCGCCACTATAACGGATAATTTATGGCAACCAATCCTTCTGACAAACCGCTGGAACAACTCCTTGCTTCCACACAACAAAACCTTGCCGGCACCGCTCTTGCCGGTGCCACTAAGCAGATGTTGGAAAACTATCCGACTCCGGGTAGCATGGAGTCCGCCGCGAAACTTTCTGGACAGGTTCAGTGCAGCCAATGCCATGCGCTGAATAGTCTGACGGCTAATTTCTGCCGGAACTGCGGTTCGCCAATGAACAAGCCAATAGAATGTCTGGGGTGCAAAGCTCTTGTCCATGCAAATGACAAATTTTGTAGCCAATGTGGCAAACCATTAACCAAGTAAAGTCGGCTCTATGAATAAATGCCCTCAATGCGGTGCGATTCTAAAAACTCTGACCCGGATTTGTGAAGCGTGTGGTAGTGAAATTAAACCCGAGGCTTCCACTTCATCGGAAAGTTCAAACCCAAAATCTGCTGGTTTGAGTGCAGTGGAACTCTCCGCTCAAATCAATGAGCGCCTTGCCGATCTCAAATCAAAGCCGCCAACTTCAAAAGTAAAATCATTCGTCGTTGGCCTTTTTACCGTACCAACAATCGGATTGGTTTACTTGGCGGTGAAGGCTCTGAGCGCGTTCGGCCGTAGTGGACAATCGCCGGAACGAGTCAAATTGGCTTTGGATCAAAACCTCCGGACGGCCGAAACAAGCTTCAAGTCAGACCCCGACATGAAGGCACTGATTGATAAAGCCAGTGCTGAATTAAAAGCTTATATCCAAAGTCAGCACGAAACACGCAAATCACTTGGGGTTGGCATCGTTGTTTCAATAATTCTCTGTGTTACGATTCCTCTTGTTATTCAACATCAGGCTAAAGTGCGCATGGAAAAAGCGCTGGCAGCAGCCCAAGCGCAAATAGACCGAGCGGCGGCGGTTGCGCAGATGGAGGCGGTAGCGGCCAAAGTGCAAATGGATAAAGCGGCGGCGGTTGCGCAGATGGAGGCGGTAGCGGCCAAAGTGCAAATGGATAAAGCAATCGCCATCGCGCAGAACGATCCGCTAAAGCGTCTTTGTATTGGCCCAATCATCTCCATAAAGTCGGTGGTGCAAAAAGCCTCCGAAGCCGGGCAAAGTGCGACTTTGCAACAAACATTGGAAACCCTCGACACCTCGCTAATTGGTCAGGCAAATGTCAGCCATAAGTTTGTAATCGTTGCGCGAAATGACAACTTAAAATCCATTCTCAATGAGCAAAGTATGGGGGCATCTGGTAATGTGGATCCTGCAACCGCCGCACAAGTCTTCAAGTTGGTTGGCGCACAATATCTTGTCCTGACAACGGTGACGGATTTTACCAAGGGTAACGACGTTGTCAAATTTGCAAGCATTGGAGCATCCGCCAACCGGGAAGCGGTACGGATTAGTTGCAGCATGCAAATTTACGATACCACCACTGGAAAGCTGATTGAGTCAGTCCGGTTTCGTGGTCAGGATGCGACTGTCAGTCGAGAGGGCATCGCTACTGCTGATGGAGCGTCGCTCACCAAGATCACAGACCGACTTGCGGCGGAAATGTTTACCCGGATTGTGAACGTCATCTATCCTGCCAAAGTAGTTGGCAAAACGGGAACACAAATAACAATAAATCGTGCTGAAGGAGCGGGCGTGACAATTGGCCAAGTCTGGAAAGTATTTGCACTAGGCGAAGAGATTACTGACCCTGATACGGGTGTGAAACTTGGGCGCAACGAGACTGAAATTGGAACAATCAAGATTGTGCGCACGACCGCAACGCTATCCTATAGCGAAGCAACCGAGGATAAGGGCATCGCAACGGGGAACATTGTTCGTCCAGAACAGATAGATGCTCAACCGACTTCAGTGCCGAGTTCTTCACCCCCTAAAGACAAAAGCATTTCTGACAAGATCAAAGATGACATCTGAGTAAACGCGTGCTGCCGGCACTACAGCCAAACATACGCAAAACCCACGCCCCGCGACAGTCCCTTTCCAATCCGCCGACGGCTGACAAGCCCTCAACCCGAAAGGAACCCCATGGTCTTCAATCCGAACGAACCGCAAAACGGCGATGAAGTTGACGCCGACGTTCTCCGTAATCAATTATTGGAAACGGATGAGGGCTGAGAGTTGAGGGTTGAGAGCGGAAGGATGAGGGATGAAAGCGGAGTCAGCCGAGGCGCCGTCCACTCACGCAGCCAAGAGACTCTCGACTTCGATGTCCTCGTCCACGAGCGGCCAGTGGATGCCCAGACCGTCGCCAATCAATTCCCATTTAGCCCGTTGCTGGGGCGTGGCGTGCAGCAGTCGGGGAAACCATTGCAACGGGGCCGAGACTTCCCGGCCATCGGCGAGCAACACGAGGAGCGCGTCCTTGCTGAAGCGGACGTCGCGCGCCAACGGTTCAAGCTTCTCGGCCAAAATGGTGGCGCCATTTGTTTTCCTCGATGAACCTCGCATGCGGCGGAGTATGCCAACTCCGATATTCCGCCGCAAGCATCGAATTCTCGGTGCTCGCAACCCTCAACCACAGGTGAACCATGTCCTTCAATCCGAACGAACCGCAAAACGGCGACGAAGTTGACGCCGACGTTCTCCGCAATCAATTCAACGCGTTAAACGACAAGATCACAGTCATACCGGTCGGGCCGCAAGGGCCGGCTGGTGCCCAAGGAGAAACAGGGGTGGCCGGTGCGGATGGTGCGACCGGGCCGCAAGGGCCGCCAGGTCAGGACGGCAACACCCTGCCCGAAACTGACCCAATCTTTGCCGCGTCCGCTGCCGCGCAGTTCGTTTCCGGCGACAAGGCCAAGCTCGATTCCGCCTTGCAGTCCATCATTCTCACCGGCCACAACGTCAGCGAGTTGGCCAACGATGCCGGGTACTTGACCACCCTCGCGGAAACCGATCCGGTGTTCACCGCCTGGCTGAATACCGGCACGGCCGAGCTCAAATCGCTGAACATGACCGGGGTGCTGCCGCAAGGTATCTTCTGGTACAACGCGGCCGGGTTTTGGGTCAGCGCCGGCGGGTTGGTCGCGCAAGATATGCAAGGCATGTGGTCGGTCCTCTTTGATCATCGTCAACTCTCCGCCGGTCCCGAAGCCACCCGCACGATTGCGGCGACGTGGGTCGATGGCACGTTGCGGGATGGTGCCGGTAATGCTTTCAGTACCGGCGCGTACAATCCTGCGAATCCCGGTTATTGGGCCGGCACGCCCCCGTCTACGCTGGCGGAGATGGGCGACCGGTTGGCCGCGATGCTCAGCAACAGCGGCGCGAATCCGATTCCGTAATAGTTGGCGATTGAGAAGGGGAACCAGACGACCCTTCGATATACTCAGGGTGACAGGGCGGGTAGGGCGGCGGTGTCCCGACCGCGCCGTCTGGGATTAACGACACGGACGGTCAGCCCGGCGGTCTGACCCTACCTAGGATTGGGGAGGTCAGCAGTCCGAAGGTAGGGCGTGACCGCCGGGCGCGCCGTCTGGAATTGTCGAGACATCATCCGATTCCGTGGCGAGCAGGGAATATCCAGACGACCCTTCGATATACTCAGGGTGACAGCAGGATGGTGACCGGTAAAATCTGGCACAGCCGGCTTGACGCCCGGATTGCGATTAGTTAATACTCCCAACCTTGGTTCGTGGGTCGCAGCAATTACCGAAACACATTCAAATGCAGCAAACTGTCAAAATTCAACGCCGGCAGGCCGTTTGGTCCTGATGAACATCGCCTTCTGGATCATTTCAGCAGTGGCGGTTCTGGGTGCGATCCTGGCGGTTTCGCTCCGCAACCTGGTTCATTGCGTCCTGGCGCTCATTTTGTTTTTCATCGGGATCGCCGCCCATTATTTCCTGCTGCACGCCGACTTCCTCGGTACGGTACAAATCCTCATTTACGTCGGCGCAGTGGCCATCTTGATTCTCTTTGCCATCATGCTCACGCATAACGTGACCGGCACGGACGGCCCGCGCGAGTTGCTCGGACTGAAGTGGTGGAGCGGCGCGGCCATCGCCGCGACGTTGGCGATGCTTCTGATGCGCGCAATTCAGGGCGACAAGCTGTCGGCTACCTTGCCATCCGGCAGCGACCAGGCGCACAGTTCCGTGGCAGAAATCGGCAAGGCGCTGGTTGGCGGATGGGTGGTGCCGCTGGAGGCGATTGCGATCCTGTTGACGGCGGCATTAATCGGCGCGGTCGTCATTGCGCTGGAGGAGATTCGGAAATCGCGATGAGAACAGCACAGATGCCACGGCCCCTCACCCTGACCCTCTCCCCCACGGAGAGAGGGGACTGCGGCCGATTTCCTCTCCCCATGGGGGAGAGGATTAAGGTGAGGGGGATGGGTGGAGTGGTATGACAATTCCGCTCGGTCATTATTTAATTTTGGCAGCGATCCTGTTTGCGATTGGCCTCGCGGGGGCGCTGACGCGCAAGAACGCCATCATCGTCCTGATGGGCATTGAAGTGATGTTCAATTCCGCCATCTTGAATCTGGTGGCGTTCTGGCACTACAAACATTTCGCCGTGCCGACCGCGCAGCTCTTTGCCATGTTTTCCATCGGCATTGCCGCAGCCGAATCGGCCATCGGCCTGGCGCTGGTGATCGCGGTCTACCGGCACTACAAGTCCGTGGATGTGGATGAAATGC
>Ga0209083_1002468_pt1 | contig 17519 bp, 13 predicted proteins | sample AM7aDNAmetaG_FD_184132 | JGI IMG/M metagenome (GOLD analysis project Ga0209083, IMG submission 184132) | Freshwater microbial communities from Finland to study Microbial Dark Matter (Phase II) - AM7a DNA metaG (SPAdes) (version 3) | ecosystem: Environmental > Aquatic > Freshwater > Lake ...
TCGCCGCATGGGAACATGCGAAGGATTTTTTCAGTGAGATCGAGATACTCCTGGGTTTCGTCCGGGGTGAGGTCCACCAAGACAGGGTGGTACATGTAGGGAACGAGAACTTCGCGTTTGATGGCTTCGGCAATGTTAAACTCGCCGACCGACTCGATATTTTAGCTTACAACAGTTTGCCTGGCACGTGCACTGCAGATTATTGGGCACATCAGTATGACCAGCAGGCTAACCAGGTTTTGGTGAGCGACGGTCTGCGGCCATGGTCGAGCAACCGGCCGGATGCCAATGTTTTTGGTACCGAACCTGACTTTGGTTGCTGCACGGCCAATGGTCATCAGGGTTGGCCAAAATTTACCCAATCTTTATGGATGGCCTCTCCGGATGGCGGGCTCGCAGCAATCAGTTACGCTCCCTGCACCGTTAATGCACTGGCAGGAGCTAAAATTCCCGTTTCCATTGAGGTTCAATCCAATTATCCTTTTGAGGAAAAAGTTCTCATTCTGGTTAATCCTTCTGCTGATGCCACTTTCCCTATCTATATGAGAATACCTGAATGGGCAGCTAAACCTACTGTGGCAATTAATGGAGAACCATTTGCCTGCAAAACAGGGGAGTTTCTTGCCGTTAACCGCAAGTGGAAAAAGGGTGACCGCATCGAACTGGTGCTAACCTCTCCGGTCCGCATCGAAACCCGATACAATCAGGCTGCGTCGGTGGCCAGAGGACCTCTTTTCTTCAGCTTAAGGATCGCTAAAAAATTCACCGCTGTAACACTTAAGAAATCTTATACCTACCTGGGTTCAACCGATTGGATGATCGAACCGGCCAGCCCCTGGAACTTCGGACTCGTATTGGCCGATAAGGATGTTTCGAAAAATTTTGAAGTGGTAAGCAACCCGATCGGGAAATATCCGTTTGGTGACCGCGGAGATCTGATTTTCAATGCGGCAACAGGAGGTTTCGACACCCTGAATCAGAATCCTCCGGTTATGTTAAAGGCAAAAGGGAAATTGATTCCAGGCTGGGGCATGGATAATTTTAATGCTGCGATGACACCTCATTCACCTGTCACCCTGACTGGCGATGCTGCAGCGGCTGCTCCAACAGAGATCGAACTTGTGCCATATGCTTCGGCTAAACTTAGAGTATCCGAAATACCGATAATAAAATAAAGTATGAAGTAAGAGGTTGCAATTGAGAGTTCTGAGTTCCGAATGATAAGTTAAAAGTAATCGTGAAGTATTGAAATACAACTTCATGGTGACCTGAATCTTAACCCTCGGAAATCGAAATTCTGAATTGGAATGTCAACCCTATTACCTCAAAAAAAGCTGTAACCCATGAAACCAATAACCATTATACTCCTAACCTGCGTTCTATTTGCCTCCTGTGCACCAAAAGGCAATGAATGGAAAACCGACCAATTATTAATCAGGGTTTCAGATAAAGGAATGGTAACAGCGCTATCTGATGCAAAGAGTGGCAAAGATTATCTGGCTAAAACCCAGGCGTCACCTCTTATGCAGATCAGGACAGGCGGGAAGTTTCTTGTTCCGTTATCCTGCAGCGGCGATGAAAAAGGAAGCAAAATTACCCTGACTTTTGAGGGTAACCGTCAGGCTAAAATCCTGGTTCAGGTAAAACCCACACACCTGGTATTCAAGTTGGAGGAGATGACCGGAGCTGATTCACTGGATCTCATCGTTTGGGGTCCCTACCCGACGACAATCAGCCAGATTATCGGTGAAACCGTGGGATTGGTAAGAGATTCGGCCTATGCTATTGGCATTCAGGTACTTAATTTGAAAACACTGGGAGGATTTCCCACTGAAGAAAGTGATATCGATCCCGGTTTCGATATTTTTGAAACCAACAGCCTGGTGGATGTTGCTGATTCCATCAAAGTTTTCTATCGTGGACAGACGGCACGTAAAGAACCGTTTGGCAGCGTAATTCAGGCTTATTGCAGGAACCGTATTAAGGAAAGGGAGATCTCCAATTGGTCGCATGAGTATTATGTGGCACCCGCATTTAAGGATGGAGGGGTTATCGGATCATCCATAGCCCTGTTTGGTTGTAAAGCACCGGAGGCACTGAAAACAATCGGTGAAATTGAAATTTCCGAAGGGCTACCCCACCCGATGATCGACGGCGAATGGGGAAAGACAGCAAGAAGTGCCACTGCTGCTTATCTGATCATGAATTTTGGTGTCAAAGAATTTGAAGATGCCCTTGCACTCACCAAGAAAGCCGGATTGAAATATCTGTATCATGAAGGTCCCTTTGAGACCTGGGGCCATTTTAAACTGAATGCCAGTCAATTTCCGGAAAACTGGGAAACGATGAAACTTATGGTAAACCGTGCGGCCGAAGAAAATATTCGCCTCGGGGCACACACCTTATCGAATTTCATTACCACCAATGATCCTTATGTTACTCCCGTTCCTGATACCAGGTTAGCCAGGGTAGGTTCCTCAACACTTGCACAATCGGTGGGCAAGGATGATAAAGCCATTACCATTGTGGATCCGAAGTTTTTCAATCAGATGAAAAACAACACATTGCACTGTGTGGTGATTGGCAACGAACTGATCAGGTATAAAGAGGTATCCGGTTCAGCTCCATGGATTTTAAAGGACTGCGAGAGGGGTGCATTCGGAACTACTGCCATCGCCCATGAATCCGGAGCTGATATTGGCAAGCTGATGGATCATGGATACAAGACATTTCTTACCAATAATGACCTCTCAATGGAGATGTCGACCCGTATTGCAGATTTTTTCAATTTCACCGGCTGCCGCCAGATCTCTTTCGACGGACTGGAAGGCAATTGGTCGACCGGAATGGGACAATATGGCCAGCAGCGATATACACAAAACTGGTACGACCATCTTAAGCCAGAGTTGCGTGGGCAGGTGATCACTGATGCCAGCACACCCGGACATTTTTTCTGGCACATGTATACCAGAATGAACTGGGGTGAACCCTGGTATGCGGGATTTCGCGAGAGCCAGACACAATACCGGCTACTCAACCAGCTTTACTTTCAACGAAACCTGATGCCATCGATGCTGGGATGGTTCCGCATGACACCCGAAACCAGTCTGGAGGACATTGAGTGGCTGCTCGCCCGGTCGGCCGGTTTCGATGCCGGATATGCCCTGGTGACTTCGCTGGCATCTGTCCAGAAAAATGGTTTTAGTGAAAAAATTCTTTCTTCCCTGGCGGAATGGGAACGGGCACGAATGGCTGGGGTATTCCCTCCTGAGCTCCGAAAAAAGATGCAGAATATCAAGAATGAGTTCCACCTTGAAAAAGATGGTCCGAAAAACTGGAATCTATATCCATATACTGTTTGGCGTGCTGAATACAAGCCAGGAACGGACCCTGCAAGCATTGATATAAATAATGACAATCCGGATCAACCAGTTCAGTTCATCCTTTCATCAGGTCCCGAGAATTCAGTTATGGGAATTACACTCAGGTTTGATGGCGGGCGGAAAGTCAGGATTCCGCTTGACCTGCCGGCCAATCATTACATTAAGTACACTGGCGGAAGCTATATTTACCTGTACGATTCAACCTGGCAATTGGTGGGCACAGGCCAGCTAATCCAAAATGAGGTTACCCTGACGCAGGGAAAGCATAAATTGGAATTTGATGCGGTTTTCACCAAAGCAGGACCGAAGCAGGGAATAAAAATCGAGATGAAAACGGCAGGCTTGCCTCACTCTCTTTCCTTATGACGGAGCAAAACTGGAATACTCTCCTCAGCGTCATTCAAGGCGACCTTCTGACCCATCTTCCCGCCGGGTTTATTATCGATTGCCCCTGGCTTCCTAATTGGGCAGGGGTAAAAATGATCGATTTCTTCACGAATGATGAAACCTGGTTCCAATGTCATTGGCGAGCAGCTGAATCATTTCCTGAGGTTTTGTTTTTACCCGGATATTGGTCGGAATTTGGGATGTGCACTGAGCCATCAGCGTTTGGTGCGAGGTGCAGTTTTCCGGAAAATGAATTTCCACATGCCCATCGTGTGATTTATACCAATGAGGATATCGATCGGCTGCCCAGGCCAAATCCAAAAACCGACGGGTTGCTGCCTTTTATGCTAAAGCGACTCGTTAAATTCAGGTCGAGGATAGAAAAAACCGGTCAGCATTTACGTTTCTCTGTTTCCCGCGGACCTCTGAATATTGCCTCGTACCTGATGGGGACCACCGAATTTCTTATGCTAATCATGATGGAACCTGAGCGGGCTCATCGGCTGATCAGACTGATAACTGATTTCCTGATTGAGTGGCATGATCTTCAAAAAACGACTATCGACAGTATTGATGGAATCTTTATGCTGGATGATCTGATTGGGTTCCTTAGCCGTGACCAGTTTATAGAGTTTGGCTTACCTTATTTTAAAGAATTGTACGACAGACCAGTATCTGTTAAGTTCCTCCATAACGATGCCCCTTGCCGGGAATCTGCTCCTCTGTTAAGTGCAATGGGAATTAATCTTTTTAACATGGGGATCGATGTCAGTCTAAATGAATTAAGGAGCCTGACAGGAAATAATATAACCCTTATGGGGAACCTACCACCCCGCGATGTGCTTGCTGCCGGTACACCCGATGAAGTTGAGAGAGGCACAATCGCCATGTTATCAGGAATCCAGAACAGCCGTCGCATTTTACCTTCCTGTGGTGGTGGCATGCCCCCGGAGGTCAGTGCTGAAAATATCAGGGCATTTTTGAAAGGAATTGCCAGCGTACGATAGATTATCCTGCCAGCTCCCAGGCTTCATGCAACCATCGCATCAGCTGCTCATCAATTTCATCTTCACTTTCAATTTTTACCGAGTTGCTGAACCTGCTACCCGAATGCTGATAATTTTGGTATACAGGAAATTCATCAATCGGTTCAGCACTAATAAATATCAGTGTGAGGTGATTTTTCTCTATCAAAAAGGATAAAAAAGTTGAAAGCCTTCTTATAGTAATTCCCCATTTGCCTGCATGAACCTCAATTTCGCCAAACTCCTTTACCCGCTCAGTTAAATGCTGGTAAAGTTCCCGGGCGATCTGCTCTTTACCGGAAAAAAGATCCTCTATGTCGTATTCAAGACACGAGTGGGTCTGCTTGTTTCGAGAAAACTTTCTCCCGCACTCCGGACAGATCCACATATCAAACGATATAAGGCTTAATAAGTATTGGTCATCCTGCTTTGGACTACGACTACATAATCACCTTTACCTTTTCCTTCGGCTTCGAGCTTTTTAAGGTCATCCTGTGAAACCGTGGTAATGACGATGATTTTAGCATTGGGCTGAAGCTTCTTCAGGTACCAGATTATCCCCTCGTGATTATCGGAGTGATAGGATCCATTGTAGTGTATAAACTGTTTACCAGGGCTGTAGTATTTATTCATAAACCAGGCCATGGTAGCATCTTTTATTGCCTGAGCTTTAATAACATTATCTCCACTATGGGCAGCCATAGCGCTGGGCATCCCAGGAGCGGCGGGCATTGTTGCCGGCATTGTTGCAGGCATTGTGGATGGCATCGCAGGTTTTGCAGTAGCCGACGGAGTTGGAGTTCCGTTCATCGCACTGAGCATGTTTTTATAGCAGGGGACTTCGGGATCGAAAGCAATCGGCAGAGGCGGTAAAAAAGCTTTTGCTTCTGCTGACAAAGAGTCGAGAGCCTGCAGACCTTTTGAAGCCACCAGGGAAGCGTAACGACGGGGAACATTTGTTGCTATAAATGGAATTTTCTTCTCCTGTGCAAACATCAGAAGTGGTTTGTAATCGGTAGGATAATTTTTCCAAAGTCGGCAATCTTCGGTGAACTTCTTTTCAGTAAGCCAGCCTTTAAACAATTCATCAATCAGAATCTGATTATCGGTTTCAAACATCTCGGCGCCCAAAACCAGCTTTTGTCCATTCTCATCATATAAATCGCGCGTAATTTCAAGTTCGAGCCAATGCGCAATAGCATTATTATGCAGCTCACCATAAAAGACAAAGTCTGCTTTTTCAAGGTCCTTCATCATCTTGCTATACTTAACATCATTACCATCACCGGTAAAGATCTGGTAAGCAGGCTTATCCTGTGGCCAGGCAGTTAAAGAAACAAAAAGAACAACCAGGGTAATTAAAATATTTTTCATAGGTAATGGATTTGCTATGATGCGAATGTAAACAAAAAGGCCGTGACTCAAAATCTGTCCCGGCCTATTAAAATTTTTAAAAGGATGATCAGTGGTGAGCGATTGGATCCGGAGTACCGTCAGGATCGCCACTAACATATCCATTAGTAGAAATTGCACCTATCAAAAGCAGTCCGGCAACATGCGGAGCAGCCATTGACGTTCCACTCATGGTTGCGTAAGCGCCACCTTTGTAGCATGATAAAATATTGACTCCCGGAGCACAGTAATCTACCGGAGGATTACCATAGTTGGAGAATGAAGCCCAAAGATCACCGGTACCCATTGCGGAAACCGTAAATATATTGGGTCCATTAACCCGTGAAGGTGAATAATTGCCTGCATTTGCAGAGTTGTTTCCGGCAGCCAGGGCAACTTTAACTTTGGCCGACATGGAAGTAACCGCATCATCAAGGCTTTGACTGGGAGAGCCCCCCAGGCTCAAATTGGCAACATCGCCACTAACACCGACCGATTTAACATAGTCGCATCCGGCAATTACACCCGAAATGGTGCCATTTCCGCTCCTGTCGAGAACACGGACAGCAACAACTTTTGCGCCTGCTGCAACGCCGACCACTCCTATATTGTTATTTATTGCGGCAATGATTCCGGCAACATGGGTTCCATGACCATTTTCATCCTTGGCACTTGTCCCGGTAAAATATCTGGAATCAGTTACATCCACATTCAGATCGGGATGTGTAAAATCAATTCCGGTATCAATGATCCAGGCTTTACCTGTTCCGGTGTAAGTAGTGCCCCCGCCAACCCGGGTTATACCCCAGGGGACAGTTTGGGTTGAGGTTGTACCACCACCGCCTGTTCCAGGTTTACCAAGCGAAATTTCACCATCAGGCTCTATACTTTTCACCATAGGATCCTGTTGCAATTTTTCGACCTGCTGAGCCGATAAACGAGCAGCAAAACCCATGAAAACACTGGTATAGGTTTGATCAACCTGATCATTTCCAACCCCTTTTCCGTTTAGAAAACGGTTGAGGTGCCCCGACATCACTTGCTTCCGCTGATCATAATCATGCTTTCCGGCCAGGTCACCGGCAGCTTCAAAGGCTTCATTGAGAACAACTATATAGGAGGCTACTCCATTGTTTCCTGCTTTGAGGTTACTGCCGGACAGTACTCCTGCAGATGATGGAGCTATTACTACCGGCTCTTTGGAGCAGGCAGCGATCAATAATGCTGATATTGCCAGCGTTATTGCCAATGTGGTAAAGCGAGTTCTGGTTTTCATTTTTTTCTCCATTTTTTTCTAATTTCCAAAAGCTTGTAAAACAAAGTACACTAATATTGAATGAATAAACCAAAAAAAGAGGACTATATTCACCAAAATTTGACTAAAGAGCTAACAACGGCACTCGAATGATTGTTCTGACGTCAATAAACTATTTGACGAAAAGCAAGTCCAAAAATAAAAAGGAACATGAAAATAATTTTCAAATATCTAATTATGACCATGTTAGGAGGACTCATCTTTACCTCCTTAAAAAGTCAGGAAGAAATCGAAATGGTCCTGAAACCAATTCAGATTACGTTGCTCCCTCCGATTGGGACCAACGGATTTGAAAGTAAAGGTTGTGTGAATAAAATTTCATTGAACATTTTGTGGGGAGTAAATGGCGGGTTAGAGGGCGCTGAGTTTGCCGGTATCGCTAATTTTGAGCGCGAATTCGTGGTTGGAGCCCAATTTGCCGGATTCGGCAACTTTATCAAAGGCAGCCTTAATGGACTTTCCTGTGCCGGATTTATGAATGTCTCCGGTTCCGTTGATGGAGCGCAGGTAGCGCATTTCATTAACATTGCCAGGAAGGTGCATGGTGCCCAGGTTAGCAACTTTATGAATGTCGCAGGCACTGTAAAAGGGGTCCAGGTTGGGTTCATTAATATCGCCGATAATTATGAATCAGGCGCGCCTATCGGGATAATAAATATTGTAAAGAACGGCTATCATGAATGGGAGGTTTCCTCAAGCGAACTCTGGAGTCTGAACGTAGGTTACAGGATGGGAGTTGACAAATTTTATACCCAGTTCATGGTTGGCGGCAACTGGAGGGAAGACCACAACTTTCTAGGACTTGGATTTGGGATCGGTTCACGATTTCCCATTACACGCCGGTACTTAAAAGGATCGGTTGACCTGATCTCCTATCAGATATTTAACCCCTCAGATGACCGGATGATGAATCCCCGTATGGGTGGACCTATGCGCCCGCATCAAAGGCCGAAGGTTGTTGAGCAGGCACGGTTGACAATTGATGGAAAGATCCTGGGCCATGTCAGGTGGTTTCTAGGACCTACGCTGAACCTTTTTGTTGAGCCTTACAATTACCCTGAAGTGGATCAGCCGGGTCCGGTTTCAACCAGAATGCTCTATTCGAGGACCAGCGGAGTTAACTCAGTAAAGTTATGGCCCGGATTTAGCGGTGGGATTAGATTCTGATGTTACCATAGTAGGAAGACTGAGTGGTGATCTTCATCTGACAGTAATAGGTTTAAATTTTTCATATTAATTTTGTTTATATACTTTGCATTCAGATGCATTTTAATTTAATGATTTATGTCGTTGCCCGATCCTCGAATTGATACCTATATCAACAAGGCTGCACCTTTTGCTCAGCCAATCCTGAGGCACATTCGCCGATTAGTTCATAAAGCCTGCCCTGAAGTGGAAGAAACCCTGAAATGGGGATTTCCCCACTTTGATTATAAGGGAGTGATGGTCAGTATGGCTGCCTTTAAGGCACATTGCACCTTGAATATATGGAAAGCGGTCCTGATACCAGGAATTGCACCAGTTGCCGAAGGGGACAGTGCGATGGGACAATTCGGACGAATTACAAACATCAGCAACCTTCCTGATGATGAAACCCTGCTTGGCTATTTTCGTGAAGCCCGGAGGCTGAATGAGGAAAACATAAAGGTTCCGCAGAAACCAAAAGATACCTCCGTGAAAGAATTGATCGTTCCGGAATGCCTTTTGGAAGCATTGAAAGAAAATCCGCTGGCGTCGGAAACCTGGGATAAATTCGCATTCAGCCACCGGAAAGAGTACGTAAATTGGATTAACGAAGCCAAAACAGAGGCTACGCGTGATAAGCGGCTGGCAACCACTATTGAATTGCTTGCTGAAGGCAAAACCCAGATGTGGAAATATGCCAAATAACAAACATTCCTAAACAGGACGATAAATCAATTTAATGAAAACAATCCATAACCTCGCAGTTACGGCACTTCTTCTTTGTTCTCTTACGTCGTACAGTCAGCAAGGCAAGCACTCCTTTGCCCTTGGCCAGAAAGATTTCCTTTTAGATGGCAAGCCTTTCCAGATGATTTCGGGCGAAATGCATCCTGCACGAATACCTGCTGAATACTGGCGTCACCGGATCCAAATGGCAAAAGCCATGGGATGCAATACAATCGCTGCCTATATTTTCTGGAATTATCAGGAGCCGGTTGAAGGAACTTTTGATTTCAAAACCAGCAACCACGATGTCGCCCGATTTATTAAGATCTGCCAGGAAGAGGGAATGTGGGTTCTTCTTCGCCCCGGCCCTTATGTTTGCGCTGAGTGGGAGCTTGGCGGTATACCACCCTACCTGCTGCGTATACCGGATATCAAGCTTCGTTGCCGCGATCCGAGATACATAGCCGCAGTTGATCGTTATATTACTGCTCTGTCAGGTCAGCTGAAACCCATGCTTGTAAGCAATGGCGGTCCGATTCTGATGGTTCAGGTAGAGAATGAATATGGCAGTTTCGGTAACGACAAGACGTATCTGGAGGATTTGAGGAAAATATGGGTACGCAATGGTTGCAATGTTCCATTTTACACAGCCGACGGGGCGACTCCCTATATGCTTGAAGCAGGTAACATTGATGGTGCAGCCATCGGCCTGGATTCAGGTTCCAATGAAGGGGATTTTGCACAAGCTGCCAAAAGAAATCCCAATGTTCCGTCATTTTCGAGCGAAACTTATCCCGGATGGTTAACCCACTGGGGAGAAAAATGGGCCCGGCCCGATACTTCAGGCCTCTTAAAGGAAGTCGGATTTTTGCTTGATACCAAGCGTTCATTCAACCTATACGTCGTTCATGGCGGCACTAATTTCGGTTTTACTGCCGGTGCCAATTCGGGTGGCAAAGGGTATGAGCCTGATGTAACCAGCTATGATTATGATGCCCCTATATCCGAGCAAGGTTTGCCAACGACAAAGTTCTGGGCGCTTCGGAAACTCATTACCAAATCGACTGGCAAAACAATAGAACTTCCAAAGGCGATCCCCACGGTAGAAATTCCGGAAATCCCGATGAAGGCATTCTCAACGGTGTGGGACAATCTGCCAACTCCAGTCTGGTCGGTTCAACCAAAACCTTTTGAAGCATACAATCAGGACTATGGATTTATCCTTTACAAAACAAAACTCATCGGGCATAAAAAAGGAAAACTTACAATCACTGAGCTTCATGACTATGCAACCATCTTTTTAAACGGACAATATGTTGGTAAGCTTGACCGACGTGAAGGTGGCAGAACCATTGATATTCCGGCCAGTGAGGTGCAGGATCCCGTGCTTGAAATACTGGTTGAAGGTATGGGACGCATCAATTTTGCCCAAAACCTGATCGACCGCAAAGGGATCACCGATAGAGTAACACTGAATGGCATGACGCTGATGAACTGGGATGTTTATAATCTTCCTTTTGATGAGCCCTTCATAAAAAATCTGAAACCGGTAACCCAAAATCTGAAACCCGGCACCTTTTTTAAAGGCACCTTCAATCTGACCGATCCTGCCGATACCTTTATCGATTTATCGAACTACCAAAAGGGAATTGTATGGGTCAATGGTCATAACCTGGGTCGTTATTGGAATATCGGTCCACAGTTCAGACTATACTGCCCTGCCCCATGGCTTAAAAAGGGAACCAACGAGGTTGTGGTTTTTGATTTGCATCAGACAGAAGCCAAGCCTCTCAGTGGAAAAAGAACCATGGACCAGGTTAACTGACCTGTCCTGTAACATATTTTATTGCTGTGCGTATATTAACTCGTGTAATTCCACAATCATAAATCGATAAATCTCGAAATTATGGACGCTGCAGCACCATGGCATCTTACGGGGCGGGGATTTATACTCATGTATCGTTTTCAGGATTCCTTTATCCGTGAAAACTGTTTTCTGCCCGAGGAGTGGAAAGAGACCAAATGGTCAGGAATGGGTTATGTTATGCTGGTTGACTACCAGGATACGCCCGTTGGTCCGTATAAGGAATTGTTGGTAATTCCGGGCAAATCAAGGCTCGGAGGATCGAGGCTGGCCACAATTTCAAAGATCTATGTGGATTCTGTCGACAGCATGGAAAACGGAAGAAAAAACTGGGGTATCCCCAAGGAGCTGACCGATTTCACCTGGGAGCAGGAGGGTCGGGAGCATATTATCAGCATTGGCAGCGGTGAATCATGGATGGATATTGTTCTTGAGCCTGGAAGCGTGCCTTTCCCGGTTGATACCCGAATTCTCCCGATCCACCTTTATCAGGAACTTAATAATAAGATTTACCGGGTTTCTCCGCGCGGTAAGGGTACCGGCCATTTTACCCTGGTTAAGGGTATCAACGTAAACCCAAATTTCTTCCCCGACATCGATCTAGTTGAACCCCTGGTAGCTATTTATGTTGATCCTTTCAGGTTAACATTCCCTGAACCAGAAATCGAACATATCATTGGAAATCAATAAAACAGGCATTATTCTTACCGGTGCCGCTTCTGGCATCGGATTGGCTATTCTTAATGAACTGCTGAAATTTGATTGTAAAATCATAGCCGCTGATCGAAATGCGGAACAGCTGGAAAAAATCACATTATCAGGAATAGATAAGGTAATTCCATTTGTCGGTGATCTGGCAAACCCGGACCAGGTGGACCAGCTTGTTGGTTTTGCCAGTCAAACGCTACCATCAGTCGACCTGTTCATTGCCAATGCAGGATTTGCTTATTACGAGCAACTATCCTCAGCGGACTGGGCACATTTTGAAAATATCTTCAGGACAAACACTTTATCACCCATTTATTCTCTTCTGAAGATGAAGGAGCTGGTTCATGTCAAACCGTGGAAAACGGTTATGGTGAGCTCGGCAATGGCTGAATGGGAGGTTCCTGGGTACACTGTTTATGGAGCTACTAAAGCTGCTATCCACCGGTTTGCCGAGGGATATCGATTCGATGATCCGGAGAAACATCTTATGGTGACTTATCCCATTGCCACGCGAACCCGGTTTTTTGAAACTGCAGGGAATCGCATTCCCGTTGCGTTTCCTGTTCAATCACCGGAATCAGTTGCAAGAAAAATCATCAGGGGAATCAGGCGCGACCATCGAAAAGTTTACCCTTCTGTCCTGTTCCGATCTATTCTGGTCATTAACCGGATACTCCCATTTATTAAGCCAGCCTATCAGGCCATAGAATTGCGAAAATTCAAAAACTGGATCAACAGCAGCCCCCCATCTGAAGATGGAGGCTCTTGATATTGCACCCGTGTCATCCTTGAACTGCTGACTGCCTATTGCCTGCCGCCAACTGCGATGTCATTTTCGAGCTCTTCGAGGCTTCTTCCTTTCGTTTCAACGAGCATGCGTTTGACAAATAGAAAACCAAGGATGCAGATGCCTCCGTACAACCAAAATGTTCCCGAAGCTTTCAGGGAGCTATTGAGAATAGGAAAGGTCATGGTGAGTACTGTGCAGCCTACCCAAAGGGAAAAAGTGGCAATTGACATGGCGGTTGCGCGTATGCGGTTGGGAAAGATTTCCGAAAGCAGCACCCAGGTCACCGGTGCTAAGGTAGTGGCATAAACTGCGATTGCCATGAGTACAAGGATAAGTGTTGGCAGGCTTAACATTTTCAGAGAACCGGGATCCTTATTGATGAATAAAAATGCCGCTCCCATCATGGCATAGATGATTGTCAGGCCCGCAGTTCCAGCCAGCATGAGAGTTTTACGGCCTATTTTATCGACAAGAGACATTCCGACGAAAGTAAAGATCAGGTTAACGACCCCGGTAAGCAAAATCGTAAAAAGCACATTTGTTTTATCGATTCCTGCGGCCGAAAAAATATCAGTTGCATAATTATAAATCACGTTTATTCCGCACCATTGCTGGAGAACTGCCAGGACGATGCCAATGATCAGAATCCGTGGCATTCCTTTCTCAAACAGGTGTTTAAGATTGACTTTCCGGGTTTCATTCACCAGGGAAGCCTGAATCTGGTCAAGCTCCGATTTGGCAAATGCAACCGACCCAATTTTATTCAATACCAACCCGGCTTTTTCCGGCTTGCCCGATTTGGTCAGCCATCGTGGGCTTTCAGGGAGAAGAAACGACATCATCAGGAAGAGGCCTGCCGGAACCGCCCCGGCAAGAAACATCCATCTCCAGCCATGAGCAGCCATATCGCCTGACCATTGCAAACGGGCCGATTCGATCAGGGAAGGATCGGTGGGTGCATGAAATCTCCCGATCCAGTAATTAGTCATTTGCGCTGCCAGAATCCCGATTACGATGGTCAGCTGGTTCAGGCTGACCAAGCGTCCCCGATAGGCTGATGGGGAAACTTCGGCAATGAACAGCGGGGAAAGCATGGAGGCAAGGCCGATGCCGATACCCCCGATAATCCGGGCGGTCATAAATCCACCGAACCCATTAACAACTGAACTACCACCAAACCACCAAGACTGATCGATCGAACCGACCCAGATGGCAGACAGCGTAAACAGGAAAGCTGAGATTACCAATGGTTTTTTTCGTCCAAAGCGGTCGGCTATCCAACCCGAAATCATGGCACCGATAAGTGTTCCCCACAAAGCGCTGCTCATTGCAAACCCTTGAAGCCACTCAAACCTCACCGATGCTGTACCTGCTTTTGCCGCCGCCCAAAGATGGGAATGGGCAATGAAATAGGCTTCGTAATGGGGCTGTGCTCCACCAATAACTACCCAGTCGTATCCGAATAGGAGACCTCCGAGGGCAGAAACCAAGGAAATAAAAAGCACATAAGAAAAATTGATCCGGTCGGTTTTCATGTTTCATTAATTTGCCCCGGAAGATACAAATTAACCTTTTGGCGATGTAGCACTTTGGATTGAAATTCGTCTTAAAGAAAAACCCTCCTTATGCTGACAAATTATCTTCTCATTGCCATAAGAAATCTCTTCCGGCAGAAAGTCTGAGGCATCAATAATCAGGCAATCTGATAAAGAAAGCGCTTAATTTTTTTTGTAGCAGTTTTCTCGAAGGGCGTATCCTGAATAATGATTGCCTGAAGTCGGGAGTAGCGATTTACCTGAGAGTTTACAAATTGCTGAAGTTCAGCTTTCATCTCCTCAATTTTCAATTCCATATGCTGGCGGGCCTCATCCTTGAAATGAGCGAATTGTTTTTCAAGTTCTTCATAATTCAGATGGACCAAAGCAACAAGCTTACCTTTCTGCTCAACAACCACAGACTCCAGAACATACTGAAACCTATTAATTACGGATTCAATTTCTTCAGGATAGATATTCTCTCCTGAGGCGCCCAGGATAACATTCTTTAACCTGCCTTTTATAAACAAAAAACCGTCACGATCGAAACGGCCAAGATCCCCGGTTCTGAACCAGCCATCAGGCATCAATACCTGAGCGGTAATTTCAGGTTCATTGTAATAGCCCTGCATAACGTTATCGCCTTTTGCCCAGATTTCGCCGATCCCAGACTCTTGATCAGGTTCATTGATTTTCAATTCAACACCGATAACAGGTTTCCCAGCTGACTGAATTTTTGTATTTCCGGGACCTGTTCCGCTAAGCAAAGGAGCTGTTTCGGTGAGGCCATATCCGATAGAATAAGGAAATCCGCCCTCTTTCAGGAAACGGTCAGTTGCAGCATCCAGTTTTGCCCCACCAATTCCAAAAAACCTCAGGCGACCGCCAAAGGTGGCCATGAGTTTTTTGGCAGCCAGGCGGTGAAAAAATTTCCGAAAGGCCGGCAAGCGATAGAGAATCTTAAGTATCGAAGAATCGTCAACTTTCCCTTTAATCTGCGATTTGAATATTTTTTCGATCACGAGTGGTACGCTAACCATATGTGTTGGCCTGACACTTTTCATGGCAGGAACCAAAACTGAGGCGGTAGGAAGCTTATCAAGATAGTGTACCGATGCCCCATAATTCAGTGGAAGCAGCATACCTACCGTGTTCTCATAGGTATGAGATAATGGAAGGATCGAGAGGAAAACATGCGAAGTAACAATGGGTTCAACACCGTAGCATTGCCTGATGTTCGTCACAAGATTTCTATTATTCAGCATGACCCCCTTACTGAATCCAGTGGTTCCGGAGGTATAAATCAATGTTGCGAGGTCCTCCTGGTCGAGTTCAACGGTAAAAGGATTAAGCGATCCTTTTGGTACATACGGCAGATAGGAAGCATCATCATCTATCTGGCTCCTGTTGCTGAGCACAGAGAAGTCTTCCAGTATCATGACCTGTTTAATATCGGAAATAGTCTTTTCTGAAAGCCGGCTTAATTGTTTTCGGCTCACGATGACCATTTTTACCGAGGCATGCTCCAGAATATGATCAATTTCCACAGCATGAAAGTCGGGAAGTATCGGTACAGCAACAATTCCAAGGGATAACAGGGTAAAATAGGAGATGATCCAGTTGGGTGAGTTTGGTCCGAGAATAGCGACTTTATCTCCTTTGAGCAGTCCCATTTGGGTTATCGCAAAAGCCAGGTGCTCCGTTTGATCTCTTAACTCGCTGTATGTCAACAACTTTTCGCCCAGTAAACCCACAGCTGGCAGGGTTGCATGTTTCCGAAAACTTTCCCACAATAGATCCCTGACAGTTAATCCCAACTCCGAATCGTTCGTCATGTTCTGAATTTTCAACCTACAAATTTACAAAAATAGATGGATGGTTGCTGCATATTCCGTAAATGAAGGCAGGGAAGTGACACATTTATAGCAAAAAAATACAGCATTTATCAATTAATAAACCTCACTTATATAACAAGGCAACTGCATTAAGAACTTCATTAACTCTACAACCCATTGACCTATTGACTTTTGCCTTTTCCTGTACTATTTTTAATAACGGAAAGACAAGGGTAATCGGTTGACCTGTCTGGAGTTGTTTGAAAACATAGAAATGAGGTTTGGCTGACCTTAATTAAGTGAAAGGAACAAAACGGTTGGGGGACACCCGTTCGAAAACAATCACTACTTTTTCTAAATTAAAGGCAGCTCTTCGGCAGGTCAACCTTTTTTTTGCACGTACATTTTTCTTCCATATTCTCCTCCCAAATATCAAAAGGGCTCCTCTTCCCAGAGGGGTCCTTTTTTATTTTGGTCCATGATGGCGTGAGGCGAGCACCTTGGCCACATCCTGTAACGACCATCCGCGATCCACCAGAAGGACAATCAAATGATAAATCAGATCGGCACTTTCATTAAGAAATGCGTCATCATCCGATTTCATTGCTTCTATCACTAATTCAACAGCTTCTTCTCCCACTTTCTGGGCAATTTTTGCAGTACCCTGATTAAAGAGTTTGGCCGTATATGAACCTTCAGGTAGAGTACGTTTACGTTCTTTGATTATTTCCTGCAAATAATCGAAGTACATAAGGTCGGTTTCATTGATGTCATTGAAGCAGGTATCAGGTCCGTCGTGGCATACAGGGCCATCGGGCTTTGCCATGATCAGCAAAGTATCACGGTCACAATCGGCAACGATTTTTTTCACTCGGAGCGAATTTCCGCTGGTTTCACCTTTTGTCCAAAGGACATCGCGGGTACGGCTGAAAAAAGTAACGAGACCTGTTTCCCGGGTTATTCTGAGTGACTCCTCGTTCATATATCCAAGCATGAGCACTTTGCGGGTTACCTCATCCTGAATAATGGCCGGAATCAGGCCATTGCCTTTTGAAAAATCGAGCTTTTCGTCCATTTTATTTCTCTTTCATCATTTAATTCTAACCGTTATTCCTTCGTTGTAAAGATACCGCTTTAGATCCGGTATCGGAATTTCACCGAAATGAAAAACACTTGCCGCAAGGGCGGCATCTGCTTTTCCCAGGGTAAAGGCATCCCTGAAATGTTCAAGTTTGCCAGCTCCACCAGACGCAATGACGGGGATAGTCAGCTGGTTGGAGATTCTTGCGAGTGCCTCATTGGCAAATCCTCCTTTTGTTCCGTCATGGTTCATGCTGGTAAAAAGAATTTCACCACAGCCTCTCTCCTGTCCTT
>Ga0209083_1002472_pt1 | contig 17496 bp, 15 predicted proteins | sample AM7aDNAmetaG_FD_184132 | JGI IMG/M metagenome (GOLD analysis project Ga0209083, IMG submission 184132) | Freshwater microbial communities from Finland to study Microbial Dark Matter (Phase II) - AM7a DNA metaG (SPAdes) (version 3) | ecosystem: Environmental > Aquatic > Freshwater > Lake ...
TCACTACTGGACACAGGCGGTCGTTTCGCCCATTAGGGATGAACAGGGAAAGATCACCAATTTTGTCGCCGTCAATGAAGATATTTCTGAAAAGAAAATTCTGTGGAACGATCTTGTCGAAGCCAAAGAAAAAGCAGAGGAGAGCGACAGGCTGAAAAGTGCGTTTCTTGCAAATATCAGCCATGAAATACGGACCCCGATGAACGGCATTCTAGGGTTTTCAGAACTGCTTAAGGACGCCAATCTTTCTGGAGAGGAACAGCGGGAATATATCGACCTCATCCAGCAGAGCGGTGAACGCATGCTCAACCTCATCAATGATCTCATCGATATTTCCCGTATTGATGCCAAGGAGATTGCACTGCATATATCCGAGATACCTGTCAACAGAATTATGTATGATCTTTATGCTTTTTTCAAGCCTGCGGCTGAAATAAAAGGGTTGTGCCTCAACTACAGCGATGGACTGCCTGACAGCGAAAGCTTCATAGAAACTGACGGAAAAAAACTTGAACAGATACTGACAAACCTTGTCCACAATGCTATAAAATTCACCGATGAGGGGCGCATACATATCGGCTATGAGAGAAAAGACGATATGCTGGAATTTTTTGTGTCAGATTCAGGCATCGGTATTCCGCAGGCAATGAAAGAGAGTGTTTTCGACCGTTTCAGGCAGGTGAACAGCTCTCTTTCCCGTAATCATGAAGGGGCAGGCCTCGGTCTGAGCATTTCGAAGGGATTTGTTGAACTGCTCGGAGGCAGGATATGGGTTGAATCGGCGCATGGCGGGGGAGCCAGATTCATGTTTACGCTTCCATACAATTCTTCTGGATCGGACAAAAAGCGCCAGCCTGATGCTGATCCTGCGATACCGGAATCTCCAGTATCGGAGCCCGGGCTGACAATCCTGATAGCTGAAGATGATGAGATAAGCTGCATCCTCCTGAAAATATTCCTTAAAACGGACAACGTCACGCTCCTCTCTGCGGGCAACGGAAAGGAAGCGGTCGAAATGGTAGCGCTCCATCCGGAAATTGATATCGTATTTATGGACATCAAAATGCCGGTAATGAACGGCTATGATGCGACTATACTGATCAAGCAGATGCGTCCGGAATTGCCAGTTATTATTCAGACAGCTTTCGCCTCGGCAGATGAAAGGAACAAAGCCGGAGAAGCCGGCTGTGATGGGTTCATATCAAAGCCGGTCAAGAAAAATGAGATTCTTGCACTTATACAATCTCAGCTGAAGCGCTAGATCGTCCGGCATGTGAAGAGGTTGTTACTCTCACCTTTTCTATCCAGCATGGTTCTCAAGTTTCCTCGCTTCAGTTTGCGGGCCTTTAGCCGTTTATCGGCACAATAAATGGCTCCTGGAGCAATAGTTCCGGGTTCAAGAGGGGTTTCGGCGTTGTATTTTATTATTTTACGGTAAAGCGGATCATGGTCATGCCGTGTATCTGTTCAATATTCTTTGAGGGGGCAATCTACAGGAATGATGAGGGACGCAGAGAGTAAACCCAAGTCGGGTGCAGTGGCGCGGGATGCCGGCGTTGCTGATAAAAAAGCAGCTCTCAGGGCCGGAATGCTGGCCTTGAGGCGTTCGATTCCCGAAAGTCTGCGCACTGAAATGAGTATGGCTATTGCCGGGAATGTTTGTGGGTTACCCGAAATTATTGATGCTCGACATATTCATCTCTACCTTGCCATTCGCGCTTCTGGCGAAGTGGATACCGCAGCCATTATTGATCGGCTTTCAACTATGGGTAAAGAGCTGGCGGTTCCGGTTGTCATGAATGGTCATCTCGTTTCGGCTGCTTTTCAAAAAGGTGATCCTGTTCTGCCTGCACAATTTGGCCAGCCAGAACCTGAGGACGTGTCGGTTGTCGATGAATCACTCATTGATGTTGTGCTGATACCTCTCCTTGCTTTTGATGCAAAAGGTTATCGTCTCGGATATGGCAAAGGGTTGTATGACTCTTTTTTGCATCGTCTTACAGTGAAGGGGAGGAGGGTTAGGCGTATTGGTCTTGCATTCAGCCGGCAGATGGTTGATCAGGTTCCTGCCGACCAATGGGATGCCGGCCTTGATGCTGTTGTTCATGAACATGGAATTATTCGGTTTTCCTGAATATTTTTGTAATCGCATATGCTGACATTGTCAGAAAAAAAAGGAAAGATATCGGCGCCTGCACCGGAGATAAATTTTTTTGATCCCTCCCTGTATGTCAACAGGGAGTTGAGCTGGATTAATTTCAACCAGAGGGTGCTTGAAGAGGCGCTGAGTCCCGACGCGCACCCGCTTCTGGAACGGGTGAAGTTTATCTCGATTTTCAGCTCAAACCTTGATGAATACTTTATGATCCGGGTTGCGGGTATCGAAGATCAGTATGAGGCCGGTATTCAGGATCGAACAATCGATGGTCTTACTCCTGCTGAACAGCTCGAAAAGATCCGCACGATGGTTTTGCAGCAGCTCTCCGAGCGTTATGAGTGCTTTTATCACGACCTTTTGCCTGCCTTGAAAAAGGAGGGTATTGAGTTGCTTACGGTAGCTGAACTTTCACCAGTGAAGCAGCGGGCGTTGAGTCATTTTTTCCGGAAGGAGATCTATCCGGTGCTTACTCCGCTTGCATTCGATACTGGTCATCCGTTTCCTTTCATGTCGAATCTGTCGTTGAACCTCGCCATTGAACTGGAAGATGAGGAGAACGGCTCGCTCAAGTTTGCCCGCGTGAAGGTTCCTAGCATTCTTCCGCGTCTTTTGCGGCTCAACGATATAAAAGGTTTTAATGATGATGACGGTATAATCCGCTTTATCTGGCTTGAAGATCTCATTGAAAACAATCTCTCGCATCTTTTTCCGAAGATGAGGATTACCAGGTCGCATCTCTTCCGATTGATTCGTGATGCTGATATTGAGATTGAGGAAGATGAAGCAGGCGATCTTTTAAAAACCATTGAGCAGGGGCTCCGGTCACGCCGTTACGGCAAAGTTGTGCGCCTTGACATTACGCCTGCAATGCCTCAGTCGGTGAGAAAACTGCTCATGAAAAATCTTGAAGTTGCCAAAAGAAACGTTTATGAAATAGATGGAGCCCTTGGGCTCAGCTGTCTTATTGATCTTTTGAAAATAGAACGGCCGAACCTGAAGGATGAGCAATTTGTTCCGAAAAACCTGATTGAAGAACAGTTCAGTGGTGATATTTTCGGCGCTATAAGGTCTAAAGATCAGCTGCTCTACCATCCCTATGACTCGTTTCAGCCTGTCGTTGATTTTATAAACCAGGCCGCAGCAGATCCTGATGTGCTTTCAATAAAACAGACACTCTACCGTGTCGGCAGCAATTCGCCGATTGTACAGGCTTTGATGAATGCTGCTGAAAGGGGCAAACAGGTAGCGGTTCTGGTGGAGCTCAAGGCGCGATTTGACGAAGAGAACAATATTGTCTGGGCGCGTGCTCTAGAGGATGTAGGGGTGCATGTGGCTTATGGCCTTCCAGGTCTTAAAACTCATGCGAAGCTGACCTTGGTTGTTCGTCGTGAACAAAAAAAACTGAAGCGCTATCTGCATCTTGGAACCGGTAATTACAACCCGGCTACAGGGAAAATCTATACTGATTATAGTCTGTTCACGCTCAATGAAGGGCTTGCCAACGAAGTCGCTGAACTGTTCAATGCGTTGACCGGGTATTCAAAGCATACCGGATATAAAAAACTTCTTGTTTCGCCTATCAACACCCGAAAGCGTCTTATTGAGATGATTGATCGCGAAGTTGAGTGGTGCATAAAGGAAGGAAAGGGTAGAATAATCATGAAAATGAATGCACTTGTGGATGCAAGTACCATCCGGGCACTCTACAGGGCTTCCTGTGAAGGTGTTGCCATAGACCTTATCGTTCGTGGTATTTGCTGTCTGAAACCTGGAATTCCCGGGATAAGCGATAATATCCGGGTTATCAGCATCATTGGCCGTTTTCTTGAACACAGCCGGGCATACTACTTTCATAACGGAGGAAAAGAGGAACTCTATCTCGGCAGCGCCGATATCATGCCAAGAAACCTCGATGACCGGGTGGAAACCCTTTTTCCCGTTTTCAATAAATCGCTTATCCAGGTTGTCAAATCGGATCTTGATCTTATTTTAAGCGATAATGTCAAAGCATGGGAGATGAACCCTTATGGCTTATATGCAAAGATTGCTGATGGCGAACCGAAAGTTAACAGTCAGGCTCTCTTTTTAACACGGGCACTCTTTAAAAGGAATTATGTAAATTCAAAGTAAACAAACTATGAAAATTGCTGTTGGTAGTGATCATGCAGGGGTTGAATTAAAGAAAACTGTTATTGCCTGGCTTGAGCGTAATGGTCATGAAAGTAACGATATGGGGCCCTATAATGAGGATTCGGTTGATTATCCCGATTATGCGCGTAAAGTTGCCATAGCGGTCGCTGATGGGCTTTATGACCAAGGTGTTCTGCTCTGTGGAACCGGTATCGGGGTTTCAATTGCAGCAAACAAGGTTAAAGGTATTCGTGCTGCGCTTTGCTGCAACCCGGAATTTGCAACACTTGCCCGGCAGCATAATAATGCCAATATTATCTGTTTATCGGCACGCTTCAGCGATAAAGAGGCTATTGAAAAAAGTCTTCATAATTGGTTTTCGACTGATTTTGAAGGCGGCAGGCATGAACGGAGAGTGAATAAAATCGAACCATGTTGCTGAATGAATACATAGAGAGTTGTCTCGTTGCACACTATCCGTTTTTTACGGATGATGCTGCTGTTGCCGATGTGATTGCCTCTATGCAGGAGGGAGGTCTTGAATGCGTCCCTGTAGTGTATGATGGGAAATTTCTTTCAATGGTGACTTTACTCGACCTTTTACCGGTTCTGCAGTCCAGAAAAAAGGGCAGTCAGAGCCTGAGGGATCTAAAGCTTGAGCAGTCGGGCAGTATCGGAGGCAATGAGCATCTTTTTGATGTTTTTTCAAGGATCGGTTCTTTTCCCGGGAGCCTCATCCCTGTTTCGGATGCAGAGGGGCTCTATCTTGGTGTTATTCAAAAAGGGACTGTGCTTGAAAAAATAGCCAATGTTTTCCATTTGGGAGATGTTGGAATGACCCTTGAGCTGAATATACCTGCATTTGAGCTGAAGCTCTCGGAGGTTATTGCCACCCTTGAAAAAAACGATGCGACGGTGCTGAGTTTCGGCATGTATCCTTCGACTGCTGAGGGTGATGGAATGGTTGTATCCTTCAGGGTTCAGACCCATGACCTCTTTCGGCTTGTGAAAAATCTTGAAAAATACGGCTATTCGATTCGCTATACTTCAGCTTTCTTTACAGAGAGAGATGATGAACTCAGAGAGAAGGCTCTTGAGTTTATTCATTTTATGGATATGTAGAGCGCCGAACGCCTGCCCGGGAACAGTAACATTTCCTTAACGTTGGAATCCAATGTCAATAGAGAACTTTACCGTGCTTGCCGCACGGATCCGGCAGAGTGCAGCAGAGATTTATCCTGAAATTATAGCCTTACGCAGGGATATTCATCTTCATCCTGAACTCTCTTTTGAAGAGGTAAGGACTACAGCGCTTATAACGGACTATCTTCTTGGCCTCGGTATAACCCCTGAGCCGCCTTTGCTTAAGACTGGAGTTGTGGCTCTTATCAAGGGTGGAGGTTCATCGTCCGTGGGCCATCTTATTGCGTTACGGGCGGATATTGATGCGCTGCCGCTTAATGAAGAGAACTTGCACGATTTCTGCTCGCTTGAAACTGGAAAAATGCATGCATGCGGTCATGATATGCATACGGCAATGCTTCTGGGCGCAGCTAAAATCCTTGCCGGAATGAAGGATGAGCTTGAGGGTGATGTGCTTCTGATTTTTCAGCCCGGCGAAGAAAAAACTCCCGGTGGAGCAAAACCTTTGCTTGATGCAGGTCTTTTCGAGCGATTCAATCCGGCGGTTATTATCGGACAGCACTGTTTCCCAAATGTTGCAACAGGAAAAGTTGCCCTGTGCAAAGGGAGTTTTATGGCTGCTACCGATGAGCTCTATTTTACGATAACAGGGCAGGGTGGCCATGCTTCGGCTCCTCATAAAGCAGCTGATCCGGTGCTCGCTGCAGCTCATATCATTACAGCGGCCCAGCATCTTGTCAGCAGGGTTGTTCCGCCTCATCAGCCTGCGGTCGTCTCCATTGCATCAATTCATGGCGGCAATGCTCCTAATGTCATCCCGAGGCAGGTGACCATGTCCGGCACGATGAGAACCATGAATGAGGAGTTGCGAGCCTTGCTTCAGGAGCGGCTCCGCAAGACGGTTACGCATGTTGCTGAAGGACTTGGCGTCGAGGGGGAAGTTGAAATCAGGAAAGGTTATCCGGTACTGTTTAACGATCCGGCTGTGACTGAACATGCGGCAATTGTGTGCAGTGAGTATCTTGGCAGCGACAATGTGCTTGAAAGTGAGCCGATCATGACGGCTGAGGATTTTGCATACTTTCTCCAGGAGCGTCCCGGTACATTCTGGCAGATTGGCACTGGATCACCGCTTACTGAAAAAAGCAATACACTGCACTCTCCAACCTTCAATCCTGAGGAACGTGCCCTTGAAACCGGCAGTGGTCTGCTTGCTTTTGCGGCAGTCAGGTTTCTACGAATATTCCAGCCCTCATAAAAAAAGCGCCGTGCGGCGCTTTTTTTACTTAAGAGTGTTTCTTTCTGCCCTCAATTATGCTTTTCCGTTGGAGCCAAGGACGTTGTTGATTTTGTGGACATAGAGCTTTTTGAGAGCATCCCGTGCAGGTCCAAGATATTTTCTTGGATCGAACTCTTCCGGTTTTTCATCAAGCACTTTACGGACAGCAGCAGTCATCGCCAGACGACCATCAGAATCAATATTGATTTTACAGACAGCTGACTTGGCTGCAAGGCGAAGCTGATCTTCGCTGATACCGATTGCATCTTTCAGTTTTCCGCCGTGTTCATTGATGATTTTTATCAGTTCCTGTGGAACCGAAGAGGCACCATGCAGAACGATAGGGAAACCGGGGATACGCTTTTCGATTTCATGAAGGATATCAAGGCGGATTTTGGGATCTTCACCCGGCTTGAATTTGAATGCGCCGTGTGATGTGCCGATAGAAATTGCAAGACTGTCTACACCGGTTTTTGCAACAAAGTCTTCAACTTCTTCCGGCTGAGTATAGGTGTGGTGTGCGGCAGAAACATCATCTTCAATACCGGCAAGCACTCCAAGTTCACCCTCAACGGTGACATCAAACTGATGGGCATAAGCCACAACTTTTTTGGTCAATTCGATGTTCTCTTCATATGACAGATGTGAACCGTCAATCATTACTGACGAAAATCCAGAGTCGACGCAGTCTTTGCAGAGTTCAAAGCTGTCGCCGTGGTCGAGATGGAGAACTATCGGTATAGGAGTTCCGAGTTCCGCTGCATAAGCTACAGCGCCCTGGGCAAGATAGCGAAGAAGGGTTTCGTTCGCATAGCTTCTGGCCCCTTTGGATACCTGAAGAATGACAGGCGATTTGGTTTCGACACAAGCAAGTATAATGGCCTGCATCTGTTCCAGATTGTTGAAGTTATATGCTGGAATCGCATAACCGCCTGTGACTGCCTTTTGAAATAGTTCCCTGCTGTTACACAGGCCTAATTCTTTGTAACTGATATTTTTCTTTTCCATTGAAAAGCTCTCCGTTTATTATTATAATGTGCCGTAATTTCTACTGAAGAAACCATTTCGTATCGATTTACTTCTCGTTCCCAAATATAGGTATAAATTTTCTCCCATTCAAAAACAGCTTGGGAGCTGTTGCCGAACCTTTGACCATCATTCACTGAAATGTTTAGAAAAAGTCTGCTTCTCACCGTTGTTCTCCTGGGAAGTACTGAGTATGTGTTTGCCGTAAATGCCGTTAAACCTCTTGCCCCTGAACCGGTTGTGATTTTCAGGCCGACCGAGACGGAGGAAGAAGCCGGCAAATATATAACTCAAAACCTTTTAGTTAATCATTTTAGAAAGGTATCTGTCAATGACTCCCTCTCTCAGCAGATATTCAACCGCTACATCGATAATCTTGACGGCACAAAAAGCTATTTCGTGGCAAGCGAAGTCGAAAGCCTCAGGAAAATTTTCGGAGCCAGGATTTACAGGGAATTTCTTGCTGGAAAATCAAATTCAGGTTTCGGCATCTATAACTTTTTTCTAAAAAGAGCGAAAGAGAAGATGCGGTTTATGAGGGCCGCTGCCGACACCATTCATTTCAATTTCTCGGTACCTGAAACCATAGACCTTGACCGTAAAAGTGATCCATGGCCTGCAGACCGCCGCCAGCTTTATGATCTCTGGAAAAAAGAGCTGAAATATCAGTGGCTCAATCTTAAATATTCGGCTGAAAGCACCACCACGGTTCGCGGAGCCCTGGAAAAAACCTTTACAAACCGTATCAACCTCCTTAACCGCCAGAAACCTGAAGATGCTTTTCAGGCATACATGACGGCCGTGACAACATCTTTTGATCCCCATACGAGCTATTTTTCTCCCGACGAGTTCGAGAACTTTCAGATTGATATGAGCCGTACCCTTGAGGGAATAGGCGCCAAGCTGCAGACAGAAAGCGAGTATACCGTCATCAATGAAGTTATTCCGGGAGGCCCTGTTTTTAAAACCAATCTTCTGAAAAAAGGGGATAAAATTATTGGTGTGGGTCAGGGCGCGACGGGTGAGATCGTTGATGTTCTCGGATGGAGAATCAATGATGTAGTTAAACTCATCAGGGGAAAGAAAGGCACTCTTGTGCGCCTGAACATCCTTCCTGCAAGTCAGGCTGGTCGCGGGCCGGCAAAAACAGTGCAACTCGTGCGCGACAAGGTTGATCTTGAAGAGCAGGCTGCAAAAAAAAGCATCATTCAGGAGGGAGGCAAAAAAATCGGAGTTATTACCCTGCCGTCGTTTTACCTTGATTTTGAGGCCCAGCAAAAGAATGCCACCAATTATAACAGCACCAGCCGTGATGTGGCCAGGATTCTGAATGAACTCAATGCCGAACATGTTGACGGTGTAGTGATTGATCTTCGTGATAATGGCGGCGGTTCGCTTGAAGAGGCTGTAAACGTTTCGGGGCTGTTTATTGCAACAGGGCCTATAGTTCAGGTCAGTAATGCGACAGGCGGCAAAATGGTGCTCAGGGATGAAGATCGTCGAATACTTTATTCCGGGCCTCTTGCAGTTCTCGTAAACCGCTACAGTGCATCAGCCTCTGAGATATTTGCTGCGGCAATCCAGGATTATGGCCGGGGTATTATTGTCGGAGAGAGAACATTTGGAAAGGGGACTGTGCAAAGCCTTGTCAAGCTGACCCGGCCGTTTTCTTTTTTTGGAAAGAAGCCTGAACTTGGCGAGTTAAAGCTCACTATTGCAAAGTTCTACAGGATTTCCGGAGGCAGTACACAGCATAAAGGAGTCGTGCCAGATATTTCCATGCCCTCCTTGATTGATACCACCACTATTGGAGAAGACACCTATACCAGCAGTCTTCCATGGAGCACTATTTCAAAGGCCTTTTACCGCCCTACTGCGGAGGTCAATCAGGAAGAGATCGGCATGCTGAAGAAAAAGTTTCAGGAACGCTCTTTGAAAAGTCATCAATACCAGGCTTACCTGCATGACTTGACTCTGCTTAACCAGATCAGGAAGAGAAAGATCACTTCACTGCAGGAAGCTCCATTCAAATCGGAAATAGAGACCATCAAACAGATCGAAAAACAGTGGGCTTTTGCTCCCGATTCAGCTAAAAGTCTGAACAAGGATATCCTCATCAACCAGTCGGCGGCGATTGTGTCTGATTTGGCCGAGCTCAAGACAATAGAGCGTCACACCATAGTCAGGACCTCCTCACCAGTGTTGAATTAAAGCTGCTTTCTGGCCTCTTCGATCTGAAATGCAACCGAGTCGAATGAACAGCTGCCGTGAGTCTTTTTGGAATTCACGCTGCTGTCCGGCTTGAGGCAGGCATAGATGTCCTCGCCGATCAGGTCGGAGAACTCCCTGAACTTTTCTACAGGAATGTTTGGCAGGGTGACATCCGAAGCAATGCTCCATGTCACAATTTTGCCGGTAATGCGGTGGGCGTCGCGGAAGGGGAGCTGCTTGCCTACAAGATATTCAGCGATTTCCGTTGCCAGGCTAAGATCTTCAGAGGTCAGTTTAGCAAGTCTTTCCACCCTCAGCGTTGTATGCTCCAGAAGTTTCGCAAATATTTTCACGCTCGATACGGCGGTTTCAGCGCTGTCGAAGAGCGGAGGCTTATCTTCCTGCATATCGCGGTTATAGGAGAGCGGAAGGCCTTTCATAATGGTAAGCATCGACACAAGGTTTCCGTACACCCTTCCGGTTTTACCCCTTACAAGCTCTGCAATATCAGCATTCTTTTTCTGCGGCATGATGGATGACCCTGTAGCGAATGCATCACTGATGTTCAGGTAGCCGAACTCGTATGAGCTCCAGAGTATCAGGTCCTCGGCAAACCGCGAAAGGTGCATCATGATCATGGAGCAGTCGGAGATAAATTCAATCACAATATCGCGGTCGCTTACAGCATCAATACTGTTTGAAAAAAGATCATCAAACCCAAGCAGAACCGAGGTTCTGCGGGCATTGAGCGGAAGAGTGCTGCCGGCAAATGCCGCGGCTCCAAGCGGAGATATATTGACCCTTTTCAAAAGGTCTGCGAGGCGCTGGCGGTCACGCAGAAACATGTTGAAATAGGCAAGGTAATAGTGGCCGGCAGATATAGGCTGTGCACGCTGCAGGTGAGTATAGCCGAAAATGATGGTTTCGCGGTAGGTTTCAGCCTTTTCGACAAGCACCTTCAACAGGGTTCCAATCGCCTCCTGAAGTTCGCCAATCTGACGGCGCATATAGAGGCGGGTATCGGTCGCAACCTGATCGTTACGGCTTCTGCCCGAATGGAGTTTGCCTGCCGCAGCCCCTATTTTTTCCTTAAGACGGTTTTCAATGACCGTATGAATATCCTCGTCTTCCCAGTGCGGTACAAGTGAACCGCTGGAGAGCTCCTCCTCAATTTCACGCAGCCCCTCAACGATTTGGAGAGCCTCGTCGTTGCTCACTATACCCTCTTCTGCAAGCATTGTGACGTGGGCTATTGAACCTTGTATATCCTCGCCATAGAGTTTCTTGTCGACATGAACCGAAGAAGAATAGAAGAGCGCATCCTGATCAAAAGGCTCTGAAAAGCGGCTCTGCCAGAGCAATTCTTTTTTCTTGGTCATAAGAGGTGTTGGTTGTTGAGCGTATTTGTGGAATGAAACTGCCCGCAAATTAATAAAATCAAAGCAAAAAGAGAGCTGATGATGGCGATGAAGAAGAATATTCTTCAAGATGCCAGTTCAGGAAGAGCGGGAACGGTATTGCTTTACACCTGGCTGACAATAAAAAGCTGAATCCGTTGAACTGATTTTTTAAGAATGTTGTTCAACAAGTGCAATGAGTCGATCCGAAACATAACATAGAAGGACAATTTCATTCATGAAGAGCATTCTGCGCGGCTGCGCTTGCTTTGCGGCAGGACGGGCATTGGCAGTGCTGACAGCGGCAAGAGCATTGGCGTGTCGACGGCACCTTTTACAAGCCAAAGGCGCTTCCGCGCTGAAGAACGTTACATAGCGATTTTAAGTAAGGGCGCCCCTGTATGCGCATCGGTTTGTACTTTTTTGCCTGCGGGCTTGGTTCTCCAGAACTGCCCCTTGCATTATATACGGCATTGCCGTACATTAAATTATGCATGTTGTTATAGAAACGCCGGATTATCTCGTCGATGCCAAAGCGCTCGGATTAACTGCTGATGAGCGTCGATCAATCGTCGATTATATAGCGCAAACCCCTGATGCCGGAGTGGAAATGAAAGGTACAGGCGGGGCGCGAAAAATTCGATTTGCTGGGCGGGGCAAGGGAAAAAGCGGAGGGTACAGGGTTGTTACCTTCTATGCCGGAGAAGATATTCCTGTATTCCTGTTATCTATATTTTCAAAAGGTGAAAGAGCCAATTTATCGCAATCCGAAAGAAATGAACTGAAGCTGATTTTAGGATCGATTGCTGAAGTTTACAAGAAAGGAGTTAAAAACTATGTCCAACGCAGGAACTAAACTTATCAAGTCCGCCAACCAGGCGTTAGCCTATGCACGCGGCGAAACGAGTGACGGTTTTACTGTTCATGTTCCAGAAGAGATTGACGTTAAGTCTATCCGAACCAGTTTAGGGTTGACGCAACCCGAATTTTCTTCGCGGTTTGGCTTTGATGTTCGGGCACTACAAGATTGGGAACAAAAGCGCCGTCAACCTGATCGTGCAGCACGGGTACTTTTAACCGTCATTGCCCATGAACCAGAAGCAGTCAGCAGGGCGTTAGCGCGTTAGAGGACGATAATAATAAAAGCCCATCATTACACTAAGAATGATACCCTTCAGCGGCTTGAAGCCGACCCCGCCGCTCTGGCCGCTTCCGCTCGAGAATCCACGCTGCAACATGCATGCTCGTTAACGAAGACATTATTAGGTTAACGGAAATGGAGTTGACGGCAATGCGCTCCCTTCTTCAAATATGTTTGTGAACTCAACGAAAGACTCAGAAAAAATAGCATGGGGTGGGGAATCAGGCTTTCTTGACGAATTCCGACTTCAATTCCATAGATCCAAAACCCTCGATTTTGCAATCGATGTTATGGTCGCCGTCGATGAGACGTATGTTTCGCACCTTTGTCCCTCCCTTCAGTACCGATGATGCGCCCTTGACCTTGAGGTCCTTGATCACCGTCACGGTATCGCCATCCTGCAAAATATTGCCATGCGCATCCTTCCAGACGCGTTTTTTTTCTAACTCAGGTTCTGCAGCGCTGCTCCATTCGTAGGCACACTCAGGGCATGTCAGGAGCGTGCCGACTTCGTAAGTGTATTCCGAGTTGCATTTCGGGCAGTTTGGCAAGGTGCTCATGATGTTCCTTTTTCAAGATTTTTCTGGAAAGATTTTCGCGATAAAATAATGATTTACTGCAATGCTCCTACTAAAAAGATTCAGCGCATCCTTAACTAAGCAAGCTCTAAGCTCAAATTAATGCGCAGGTTGCGCATGCTCTGCCTGATAACCCTGAATAGCCGAAACCCGGTGCACAATTCTTTATCCTTGAAATATATAATACGTATAGTAGATTCGAATATTGATTATGTATTTCATATATACCATTACCTATGTTCCTGTGAAGACCTGTCTATTTAATATCTAAATACGATGAACATGAAAAAGATTACATCATTATTGGCTTTACTATCTACCGGGCTTTTGATGTCAACTCCGGCATATGCCGTTGGGCATTACGTCAGTGGAAGCATCGGCATCCCTGCCTATCAGGATTTGAATTCAACCTACTCATTCTACGATTCTCCAACTGTTAATCTGGCTCGGGATACAAATATATCACTCAATTCTGGAGTATTGCTCTTTGGTGCGCTCGGTATTGATTATGGAACTATCCGTATTGAAGGCGAGCTGGGCTACCAGACATTCAGTTTTGACAAGATTAAGGTGCATTCAACAGGTATTGGCAATACACCTGCCAATATAGTTTCCCAATATGTTTATAACACCTCAGGGACAGCATTCAATGAAACATCAACATTCGGGTTAACAGGGAAAGGAAATGTCACTTCGCTTATGGCAAATGCTTACTATGACATCCCTGTCGGAGGATGCATCAAGCCTTTTGTAACCGCTGGTGCCGGCGTGGCCCAGGTTCGCTATGTTGATTATAACACTAGCAGCCTTCCGAATCCCGATTACAGTAACGTGTTAAACCGATATAGCGAGAACGCGACGGCGTTTGCCTATCAGCTTGGTGCTGGTATTGCAGTTCCAGTGAGCAGGAACGTGACACTTGATGCCCGTTATCGCTACTTTACGACAGCTCGTTATAATATGCAGAGTTTTGGTGGAGATACTTCCTTGCAAAATCACCAGTTCCTTGTTAACGTGCGGGTCGGGATCTGACGTAGATCGCTTTATAGCCATGACAATCAACAATGCTGAGGTGCTTGAACTGATAAGGCAATTGCCCTATTGGTAGAGTGTTTGTTTGGGGGAAAGGGGGAAACAGGGTGGAGGTATCGTGTAATCGGACTGGACTACATGCTTATTGAGGATGACGCAGTTTCGAGCTCATCCGTTGTAAACTCGTATCCTTCTCGCTGGATAAAAGCCATCTTTGTCTCAGAATCCTCCATCCTAAGTACAGCTCCATTAAACTCTTCGTCATTCTTCATTCTTTCGAGGAAGGCCTTGGCGTGTTCCTGTGACATGGGTAGTTCCTTTGGTTATGTTAGGGTAATTGTGTCAATAAATTCTCTTGAGCTGCTATAAAATTGAGTGAGTATAGCAATAAATTGCAGCATCGTCAACCTTATCTGCTTCAGCCAATTAAATAACTCACTTTTTATTCAGCCGTAAGGCGGCTTGTGTTGATGGGTCAGCTGCCGGACGGCACCATTTGCGGCGATGTTTACGGCCCGGATATCAAAGCAGGAGAAAATTGCCTTGCAGCAGGCGAGATGCATTACTATTTGGAAAATAATTAATATATTAAAAGCGTAGATCAAGCATAGTTATGTATTCCTCAGCCCCCCTTTAGGCTGGCATTTCATATGAATTGACTTAAATAAGCAATTTGACCACCCCCATGGCCAAAAAAGTGTACAGTAATAATCTACAAACTCCAGTAGGGTTATGTTCTCTTGCCGAAGAGGGCACTAAAAAACATATAGCCACTAGTCGATCCCGTCTCAGCACTACCTCCTCACCCGAAGAAATGCTCAGGCTTGTTCATGAGCTCGATGCTCATAAGATCAAGCTTGAAATGCAGGAGCAAGAACTGGCCCGGACCAGGCATGAGCTGGAGGATAGTTTAAATATGTACGCTGAACTCTATGACTTTGCGCCAGTAGGGTATTTGACTTTGGGCCGTGATAGTAAGATTCAGCAGGCAAACCTGACTGCAGCCAAGCTGCTTGGAGTTGATCGCTCCCGTTTACTTGGGGTGAACTTCACACAATTTGTTGTTCCCGATGACTATCGGGTAATTGATACACTGCTCGAAACAGTACTCACCAGGAGATCACCTGCTATCTGCGAGGTCAAGCTTTTGGCCGGTGTTTCTCAGGGATCCCGGATTCACCCGGATCACTTTAGCCGTAAGATTCGTATTGAAGCTGCTGTAAGTGATACATCTCATGAATGCAGGATAATTTTCTCGGATATTACCGCTCTTAAGGTTGCTGAAGAAGGTTTACTCAAGAGTGAGCGTAACTTTCTTTCCCTTACGGAGCAAATGGCAGATGAGGTATTTGTCATCAACTCTGGCGGGACATTAAGCTATGTTTCACCAGTTGTTGAACAGCTTTTCGGCTATCTTCCACCTGAGGTCATCGGCCACTCCTTTACCGACTACATGCAGGAAGAAGATAGAAATTGCGCCTTAAAGGTATTCAACAACACTCTGCAGCATAAAACAACGAATCAGACGTTCGAAGTCAGGTTAAAGAGAAAAGACGGTTCGCTCTTTGACGGAGAAATTCGTATGCAATATTATCAGGATCAGAAGATCTCCGGAGTGATCGGCTTGATCCGTGATGTCACTGATCGCAATCAGGCCGAAAAGGCGTTGAAAGAAAGTGAGAGGATGTTCAGAAAACTCTTCGAAAATCACTCGGCTGTCATGTTTGTCATTGACCCCTATACCGCCGACGTCCTTGATGCTAATCAGGCCGCTGCTGATTTTTATGGCTGGTCAGTTGAAGAACTCAAGCAGATGAACTTCCAGCAGGTCGCTGACGTTCCGATGCAAGTGTTAAACAGCCACTTTAAAAAAATAATAGCTTCAGAGCAAAAGCGCTTTGTCCTGGGTCATAAAAAGAAAGACGGCTCTTTATGTGACGTGGAGGTGTTCAGCAACCTGATTGAGATTGAGGAGAAACAGATTCTCTATTCTATTATTCATGATATCACAGAGAATAAGCGGGCTGCAGAAGAGAGCGACCGCTTGAAGTCAGCGTTTATCTGCAATATCAGCCATGAGATACGCACTCCCATGAACGGTATTATGGGTTTTTCAGAACTGCTCAAAAACCCTCATCTCACAGGGGAGGAACAGACTCAGTATCTTGGCATTATTCAACAGAGCGGCGAGCGCATGCTGACTCTGATTGATGACCTCATGGATATCTCAAAAATTGATGCCAAAGAGGTTAAACTGCAGATAACCGAAACTCCTCTCAATCAGCTCTTGCGTGATCTTTTAGCGTTATTCAAGCAGGAGAGCGATAAAAAAGGATTACGTTTATCCCTGACTATAGCCCTTTCCGACGAGCAGAGTATCATCGACACAGATAGTCTCAAGCTCAACCAGGTTTTGACCAACCTGATCCAGAATGCGATGAAATTCACCTCCAAGGGCGGGATTGATTTTGGTTATACCGTGGAATCCAATCTACTCGAATTTTATGTCATCGATTCCGGAATAGGTATTCCCGCCGGCAAAAAAGAGAAGATGTTTGAGCGCTTTCACCAGGCAGACAACTCTCTCACCCGCAATCATGAAGGATCAGGTTTGGGATTGAGTATTTCCAAGGCATTCGTTGAGATGATGGGTGGTACTATCAAGGTCGAATCGGTCGAGGGCGCAGGAAGTAATTTTTCTTTTACGATGCCTTATCACCCTGTCCGCAAGCATGAAATTGTTGAGCATACCGCTGTGGATTCAGCTTTGGCCAAACCGGCTCTCTGCATTCTCATAGCTGAAGATGATGCAACAAGCACCCTGCTGCTTCAAAGTATTTTGAAAGGCCAGAATATAACCATTCTATTTGCCGAAAACGGCTGGGAGGCAGTTGAGCTCGTTCAGCACCACCCTGAAATCAACCTGGTGCTTATGGATATTAAAATGCCGGTCATGAATGGGTATGAGGCAACCCGACTCATCAAACAGCATCGTCCTCTCCTGCCAGTTATAGCCCAGTCAGCTTTTACAGCCATAGAAGAAAAGCAAAAAGCTAAAGAGGCCGGGTGCGATTCCTTCCTTACCAAGCCCATTAACAGCAGTGATCTGCTCGAACACTTGCAGGCTCTGCTGAGCTGGTAAGCCGCAGTGTTCAAATGCATAATGACAGCGTCTTAATCAGGCTTACAGAAGAGAAACGGTTTATTGCACATCTTATCGTTTTCGATACGATTGCGAAATTTATTGGTCAACAATTTCTTGTGTTAACAAAAAATAAATTAATAAATTACTGAAAGGGGTGTTTATAATTCCCTCCTTCCTTCAAGAAAGGAGTCAATTAGATTCTTTCATCTCTCTATTATTTTGAATTTCGACCCTCCACCCCCAATGGATCAGCTTA
>Ga0209083_1002473_pt1 | contig 17483 bp, 30 predicted proteins | sample AM7aDNAmetaG_FD_184132 | JGI IMG/M metagenome (GOLD analysis project Ga0209083, IMG submission 184132) | Freshwater microbial communities from Finland to study Microbial Dark Matter (Phase II) - AM7a DNA metaG (SPAdes) (version 3) | ecosystem: Environmental > Aquatic > Freshwater > Lake ...
AGCGTATTCACGATCCTCTGAGGTAAATGTGGTCATAGAATACTCCTTGGAGATTATTCTGAATCTTTAAAGTTTCTTAGGGTAATGATGGTCCACGGAACAGCCGCTAGAAACCATGGAAAGGATTCTGAGTAACCAAAGGCAAGTAATACTCCGATCCAGCAATAGGCTGCTAGAAAGAAGGAGAGATACTCTTTGAGTTTTTCAATCTTTTTTTCTTTGTTCATAATAAACTTTCTTGAATTGTTGCTAAGCAACATAAAATATAATAAATAAGTATAACTACTAGGTTTTATCACTAACTCTTTGAGGAACCATGGAACTAGAGATTTTTATAAATCTGATTACCATACTATTCTAGCCCCTCGGAAGCGCTGGAAAAATCACAAGAGGTTGATTAGATATTCATTATTCCTCTGCGGAAATTGTTAGCCAAGAGTGCTTCTTTTTCCGTTTCGGAGATTTCTTCTGGTTCTGTTGCAAAATCGGATTCATCATTGACTTCATCATCATATACCCCAACAACATCATCTTCGGAGATAATGTAATATGTTTCACTTTCAAACTTGGTTTCCTCAGCTGCATTCCAATCTGGAAGGATGGTCTGACCAACAAGAACGTCTTGCGTATCAGGTCCTGCTGCTAGAACCAACGCTTTCGATACTGCGTCTTTCCCAGTCGCAGTCAGAAAAATCCCAACCTTAGTAAATTCTTTATTCTTTAGTAACTTAATGATTAACTTATTTTTGATTGCTTGTAGTTTCATACATTTTCTTTCTACATTCTTGAAGGACTTGTGGAGGAACATCGGGATGCCACCCACCGATTAACATATTACAATTATACTTGATAGGTGTTACTTTGTCAACCAGTTCGTGGTAATCATTATCCCAAGCAAACATGTATGCCAAAAGGATTAATGAGGTTATCAGAACCCCGTTGAGGAAGTTATTACGGATGAGTTGCGGCATAATAGAGAGCCCAATACCAGAGTGCTAGTCCGGCAAAATAGAGAAATATCCACTTACCAATATTTCTACCAAATAATCCTTGGTTGAAAAATGCCCAAGTCATACCTAACATAAACGAAAATAAGTTTACATGGTAGATTGATATGTCGAATAGGTGGAAATCGCTTGCGTTCATAATGTTCATTCTGCCAATTCAGGTGGTAATCCTAATTGGGCTCTCAATTGTTTAATAATATCGTCTACTTCGTTTCTAATTTGACTACCTTTAGGTAACCATACTCTAATGTGTTTCATTAAATTTAATAAATCTTGTGGACTCATTCTATATCTTTTTTGTGATCTAAAAACCGTATTACAGGTAACTTCTCAGATACCTGCATATAAGCTTCTTTTAATGTTGGTGAAACCACCATACAATGGAATATTCCATCCACTATCAGTATATTAAAAGGCGCAACTCCCACCCATGCTTCATCCACAATACAACGAATATCCCAAGTTCTAGCTTGTTTGCATCGCTTGATTAATTCGTTGTATATTTTCTTTGGATCAAAAGGATCGAATTCAACTATTTCCCTAGCCATTATTCACTTAGGAATGATGGCTTAAGGCCTTTATTAGTATACTCCGAAGCAAAGGTGGTAGCTTCATCTTCGGTCATAAACACTTTACTAAAAGAGGATGGATTATCTGATGTACCATAATTTACTTTCCAGAATCCATCACCTTCATAAATTACGGCCATAATTTTACCAGCTTCACCAACAAAAGTTGCTATGTCTTTCATGTTATCATTCCTACAAAACGGTTAAGTACTACACGGTTATTCAAACGATTACCAGCATACTTACTAAAAGCAGTAACGAGTCCACGGGTAGTCGCATTTTCTTTTACTTCAAAACCTACATCTTCATCAGTATCTAGGCCTTCTGCACGGAGTAAATAATACTCATCATATCCAGCTGAGGTAACAATCATGGATTTGTTTTTACGAAACTCAGACTTATACTTATCGTAGTTAGTAATCGCTCTTGGTAAGAAATGGAATAATTCACGACCCAATTCACGACCAGTCAAAACATAGAAACCAACAATATTCGAATTAGTACGCATCTTCAATATCTTAATATAAGCAGCTGCTAAATCACGGCCTTGCGGATTATCCACAACAATTTCATTTTTGTTTTTAGGATCACGAATCACAAATTTCTTAATTGCACGATAGTCGGATGGTTCTTTACCAGTACCGGAAGTTTTATGTCCACCTTCCATAGTATAAAACACTTCACGCAAAGAGTGACCTTCACCATCAGTTAAGAATACCGTATTCACAACTTGTAACTTATATTGTTTCTGAAATTGTGGAACAATCGTCATAGCCGAAATGATTGCTTCAGTTAATGGAGTTCCACCTTTCTGTAACCAATTAGGTCTCCATGAACGATGGACACACATACTCACTAAAGCGGAACAAGCATAGGTAAATTCTACAGCCGACATTTTACTCGAAAGAAAATTCATCAATTTATAATGACGGAGAACAATATCACCTTCTTTAAATTCGTTGGTGTAATTATCCCCATATTCAGAAGTGAAAGCATATACTTCATAAGGAATATTTACCTTCTTACAAAACATCACCAAGTTAATCAACTGCTTCATTGTATTTTCAATATGATCAGACATACTACCAGACCAATCCAAGAACATTACTAAACCATGTGATTTACCACCAGGTAATATAGTAATCTTTTTGAAAATATCTTCGGCAAATCCATATGAATAAATCTTAGACATATTCAATTCACCGGTTTTAGCAATAGATGATCGTTTTAATTGTTCGGCATTTTTACGCAACTCAAATTCTTTGGCCAAATAACCAACAACTTTTTTAGCATCATTACGAATCTTTAGGAATTTCTCCGTATCAATTCCATTTTTGAGATCATAATAATTATTTCTTTCTTGAAATTCTGCACATTCTTTACGATAATCGGACCACAATTTCTTATGGGATACAATCGCTTTTTCCAAATTCACATCAGGAATGTTACCATAATAATATGCACTAGTTCCTACATCGAACAGTTTACTTTCATTTTTACGGTACGCTTCATCGGTATGTGATTTAATTTGTGTATCATCTTCACCTTCGGGATCGGATCCACCACCCGATTCATCACCAGATTCTTTATCAGAATCATTTTTATGTTCCGATTCATCAGCACCTTTAGATTTACGAGTTTCAGTTTCATCATCCATTTCATCTGAATCATCATAACCATCAGAATCGATTTCTTCATAATCACCATCATCATCTTCTTCTACTTCTAAGGAGAGTTTAAGTTTCTTTTCGGTTTCTGCTTCTTCTTTCAGATATTCCATTACTTCTTTAGAAACACGCAACACATCATCGAAAGATTCCGTAGTTTCAATTTTGTTAATTAATACTTTTTCAAATTCATTAAATTGAATACCTTGTGCTGCACCGCCTTTTGTATAAAGATTAGCACGATCAATAAAATTGAAATCGTTAAGGTCAGCACCAGCCGTACCAAAGAAATCTTTTTCAATTAGTTCACGATAACCTTTGACAAAGGAAATACGAATTCCAGGATATTTGTTTTTGATTTTGCGTTCAATGCGGGAATCTTCCACGACATTAATTACGGAACGGGAAATCTTTTCTTCTTTGGCTTTTACCAATCCTTCCAAAGGAGTATTCAATGCGTGGCCAACTTCATGACCTAAGAAAAGGTCATAAAGGAATGGAGAAATCTTTGCATCAAGAATAGGTAAAGTTAGAATACGATTCTGCACATCAAAGCTGGCCGTTTGAACTTTGCGTTGTTCAACAGTCAAGTTTTCAGTAGCCATAAGTTTGGCAAGTAGTGATTTAGATTGTATGAGTTCCATCGATTTCTCCATTTAAGATACCATTATACTACAGATATCATCTACCGTCAAGTTATTTTTTTGATGTGTTGTACCGGGACAACACTTTGCGGTATTGACGGATTAACGGTAAAACGGTATCGTAATCCAGACCAAATTTGATTACCAATTCCTTTTTCTTACTGGTACTCATGTAAGCTTGAATTTCATCCTTAATTACATTTTTACCATATCCCATTTTCTTTAAAAACTTTACCATATTTGAATAATCCTTACGGTGCGTTTTATAGAAACTGTAAGTTAAATCTTCCATCTTACGCTTATATTCGGAATTCATATAATAAAGAGCATGAGCAATTTCATGGTCGATTACATTCATATCACCTTTTTTACCACCGATAACATAGAATGGTTTTTCTAAATCTAATTTGCTGTGGATAGCATCAGCTAATGCAATTTCCCATTTTGTTCTATCCCACATATTCTGTTTAGCCCATTCCAAGTAAATATTTCCTGGAATATTGAATCCTGTCCAATAATTGAAGTACTCAATCTTGCCATCATCAGTCATAAACGCATCAAGGAACTTTTCTAATGTTAAATATTTACCATTTACGCTAGGTTTACCTTCATAATACTCCTCAACACGGCAAAATGCAATTGCAAGGTCCTTTTGTGTATTAAATTCAAACAAAAGACAATTTTTAATTGGTTTTTTAGTTTTAAACATTTTATTGGTACAGTTCTTTGCGTTTTTGATAATTTTCTTGATCTTTTTCGAATTGGGACATTACAGCCCACTTGCGACAAATCAAATCCACTAGTTTCCAAGCAGGAACTTCATTGTCATCTGCTTTGGCGCTCATCCACAAGTTGTAATCTTTTTCATTCATGTTTAATTCCTTCGTTTTTATCAAAAATTTCATATTGTAATGCTGAGGCTAACTCATCCGCAAGCTTCGGATTGAATTTTACTAGAAAATGAGCTACATCTTCAGTTGGTACATGACGCAAATTGAACATAATTTCGTCAATTCCTCTTAAAATCTGTGTTTCTTCGTGTTGGCTTAACATAATTTCCTTATTGTACAGTATAATTCTCAATGCAACTCACTACAGAACCTCTTTGCTTCGCTTTACCGACTGATTCTAACCATTGCAATTCAATTTTAAGTTCTTCATCAGTTAATTCGGCAAGATATTCATTATATTCCGACCATTCTTGTGTATTGATACTCATCTTCTCATGCTCGCAATTTCTTTTGCTTCATCATTACTAAAAACCGGTACTGCATTACTTTTGTGCATTGTACCGATGCCTTTTATCTTATCACCTGTATATGAATTTTGGAATGTTTTTGCACAAGTCACAAAACCTGTATCCAAGGACGCAATGTGTGGAGTTTCTCTGTGGAAGTTAGCCATTTCTATTACTGGCAACTTTGTTTTAATAACTAGAGATTTGGAATACCGTTTTGACGATAACTTATTGATAGAAGCTAACCACTCAGTTTTTTGTTGTTCTTGAGCTTTGGTTAACTTCTTTGGTTTGGATTTTGGAATATAACCGTATATCATATAATAGAATTCTCCATGTGAAGAACCTATTATAATACAGTTTAAGGAGAAGGTCAAGCAGTATATTGGTAACTGTTGCTTTGGAACAACACTAATACCATTACCTTATTTCAAAGGCGGACATACCTACTTATGCTAAAAAAATCAGTATTTTTCATTTTCTTGTGGTAAACTTGATTCTAATTCCTCAAATTCTTCCTCAAGGTCATGGTTTAATAATTTTTTGATTTCGGCATGTTCATTTTTATGCCTACGATTACCAGCAAAACTATAATCGTCATTGTACTCTTTGTTTTTTCTAAACTTACCTACAAACTTCGTCACTTTACTACTCCTATTTCATGGTTTCAAATGTAATGCCTTTAATTTTTGTTTCAGGCATATTATGCATATCCAAGTCCGATACATAGGTTATGTTGGCATTTGGATAACAAATCTTTACTAATTTCAATAATTGGCAAACTGTTCCATCCGAATCATTGAAAGAAAATATTTCATCTACACATTTTAAATTTTTTATAATTTCACGGCGAGTATTGTAGTCTTGTACCATGCCGCCTTCAGCCCACAACATCCACCAATCAGAATGAATTCCGACAACGAGCCAATCCCCCTTCTGTTTACACTTTTTAAGAAAGTTGAGTTCATTAAGTGTTAATGGGTCAAATGTTCCAGTTATTATTATTATTTTTTCTGGTTTGGTCATTTATGGTAGTAAAGTTGGAAAAGCCTCTTTAATAAATTTATAATTTAATCCCCTAACCCCTAAATCTTTATTGAAAATACCAATAATGACTTCCGCTTCACGGGGTTCTAAACCTTCTAGAATTTGGATTAGAATCTCTGTTCTTTTTCTAGGTGTTAATCGTTCTGCTGCAGGATTACCTTTTTCAAACAAATACAATTTTCTCAATTCGCTAGACATTTGAGTTCTATGTAAACCCGGCATCTGATCGGAAGGTATTTTATATTCTTCCGGCATTTCTGTTATTAACCATTGAAAATTTGGATGATAGGTTAATTGTAATACATCAACTAGCGCTTTACAAAGATTATTTTCTATTACTTTCATTTTATCTTTTTTGGAATCTGCAGCTTCAAATTCATCCAAAATTTCATAAATATTTTTCATTGAAATTCCTCAATCACTTCCATTAAGTTCTTTAGTTTATGCTCAATAAAATAATTTAGCAATTTGCCTTTAGCTGGCTTTGTTTCTTCATAGGTATTTATAATGTTTTCTTTTACTTCTTTTGGAATGAACCGTAAGTCAATTAATGTTTCATTACGATAGAATCCAGTTAAAGCATATCCATCATTCCATTTATCTGGTGATTCGTTCAAGTATTTTTCAATAACCTTCTGTGTAATAGGTTTCTGACGGAGTTCACGGACAAAGGTATCAGAAGGCGAAAAGATATTAGGTATGCCGTCACCTTTATCTCCACGGATAATCTTCTCCTTGAGTTCTAGTAAAGGATCAACGGAGTAAACATACTTCTTCTGTGATGGATTATATTGTTTAACATTCTTACCATACATCTGTAATTGCAAGAAGTCGCCATCACTAGATAGAATTAAAATCTTTTGATGTGGTGCATACAATGGTACCAAAGTGCCAATGATATCGTCTGCTTCTGCATTTTCAACATCGATTACTTTGTATGGGAAGTTTTCACGGAGTTCTTGTTTGAATTTGGCAAGCATATCAAAAATCATGTGCCAATCCAAATCGGACTTATCACGGGTTTTCTTACGACCAGCCTTATAGAATGGAAATAACTCTTTACGCCAATACTTACGATTATCACAACATAACACTACTTCACCATATTCAGCTTTAAAATTCTTAACATGGTTACGAATGATATTTAAAATCATGTGGCGGATGAGGTGTTCATCCAGTTTGCCTTTTTGGTTGGCAATTTGTGCCATAAGTCCGGCAAGTAATACTTGGTTTAGGTCAACGAGAATCATAACAAACTTTCAATAGTTTCAGTAGAGGTCTATTGTATCAGATTTCTGTGAGTTTGGCAAATGTGGAATTAATAAACTTTTCGGAAGTGGTGGTCATCTTGGTTAAAATACCAAACCAACCGCTTTCTATTAGACTGGACATATAAACGACAGGATCCACAAAAATGGCATTGAACCTATCTATATCTATCAATTGTCCATCTGGTGCTTCTCTGAATAATATAACATGGTAGCTATCACCCATCGCTGAGCCTCCTACCTTCTCACCTTGTTCTTTATATACTGCGCCTTCTAAGTGTACAGTATTTTCATCTTCGCCTGGAAGAAAAAAGAAAGCGTCAAATGGTTCTCCCGCATCCGGTTTTGGAAAGTCGATCATTGTAATCCTTGAGGTGTGATTTGCGTATTCTTACCATTATCCATGAGTTATAGTAATCATCGGATTCCATAACACCACGGACAAATTGTTCTTTTGCTTCGAGATAACCACATTCACCTTTACTTCGGCATAAATGTAATATTTCACGGGAAAAGTTTTCATGACCTAATTGTAACACATCTTGCTTCAATGTGTCACTACTTCCATAGTAAGTTTGCCAATCACTTGGAGCCTTGTACTTCTTTTTCTTACCTTTGACTTGCTTGGTTTTGGCAGAATAAAAGAATTTCTTGCCTATGTACATTTTGTTATTCGTCAGGTTTTTAATCTGATACACGAACCCGTAATTATCACCAATTAAGTCATCTGTAAAATCTTTACCTTCATATTGCCAATTTAGTCCCATTCTCCATCATCCAAATTATCTTCATCCTCTATATAGTCTTCCGATAATTCTTCGATAATTTCGCCACAAAACGGACAATGCTCCGGTAAATCTTGAGAAACCATTTCTTCCATAAATGATACCGTATAAGTTGATTCGCAATTGGCACAATCGCCAGATAGATGTTTCTGAGTCATTCTTTACCTTTATTTAATTTCACAAGCACCGCCACCACAAGCTGCTTGGTCGGTGAGTGTTGTGTTATCGTCAAACTCTATAACTTGAGTTAGATCAATACTATGTAGTAAAGGAACCATCTCATTAAATTTTTCTTCGGTAATATCTTCAAAAGGTGCCTGAATATATGTGCCACCATCATATGGTAAAACAGCGATGCCGTTATAACTCTCACGGTTTTCCCACATCCAATTTCCACATTTTTCCCATTCATTAGCTTTTAATGAAATGGTGCAAGATACATTATGATTATTTAATCCATCACGGTGACCAGGTGCAATCCATTCTTTACTAAACTTATTTACTCTTTTCAATAAGTGCATGAATGATTCGGTTCTAAGAATGGATCCAGCAGGTGCTTTCTGTGGAAAGGACATAACTGCTTCGATATGAGGTTTGAAATTACAATCTTCAATTAACGCAGGAAGATTTTCACTCATGTAACGATACAAGGCTTCGTTCTTACCTACACGCATACGGCGAACATAGAAGTCATTATGCCATGCGTGAATACCTGATGATGTGCCTAATACCAATGAAGTAGTGCCGGCAGGTTTGACTGCTGTAGTTCTTGCGGCTTTATTGATACCAATCAATTCAGCAACTCTAGCATTTTCTTCCAATACTACTTTGGCGGCCGCAGTCATATCCAAATGAGTAACTTTATCAGATCCAATACCCGTCATTGATACACCAATCAAAGCATCCAATTCGGTTGTTTCTTTCCAAATGGAACGGAGATAATGGAAATCGGTATAACTAGCCTGTAATGTTCCAATGAAAGCACCAGCCCTTGCTCGTGAATTTAAATCTTCTTGGTCAACTAAATCGGAAACATTAACCTCCGTTAGATTACAGAACTGGAAGGGTCGTAATCCGATTTCAACACACGGATTAGTTCCCCAATCATAATCGTTTGTCCAATAGACTCCTGGTTCACCTGCACCAGATTCTTCGACCTTCTTCCAAATAGTATCAAACTGTTCTCTTGTGGTATACTCACGATGTAACACCACAGAATTGTTAGCACGGCCTCGTTGTGGACTTAATTCCCACCACGGACCGGCTTTACAAGATAACATATCCAAATCATCGAAACTGAATAAAGCAATCATTGCAGCTCTACGAATACCACCAGAAAGAACGGCATCAGCAATATGGCAATTAATGTCGTGTGCTTCTAATGATGTTATATGACGACCACGAGCACCATTCAATACTGCATGAATTTTATCGATACAAATACGCAATGGATCAGGACCTGGTGCTTTGCCACCTGAAGTGATTAAACGAGCGCCTTTAGGACGAACATCACGATAATCAAAAATGGGATCCGATTTACCTTTGAAGTGAGCTTTGATTAACACTTTAATTGCATCAGCCCAACCTTCAATAGAATCACCCACTAAAAATCTACGACCTTTAGTTGTAGGTCCTTGTACGATAGGTAATTTATTAATGTGGTGATTTTGTACGGAGTAACCTACGCCTGTACCAGATAATAGTAGAAACATCACTTCTGAAAAGGCATCAATATCATCAACTGGTAAAAATGAACAATTAAAAATTCTTGTATTGGAAATTTCAATTGGTGTTCCACCAAACTGCATTGACCTCATTGAAGGTAATACTTTTTTAGTGAATACGAATTCTTTGTAAACAGATTGAATTTCTGTTCGTAACTTCGGAAACTTCTTAATGTGCATGGACATGTTGCGTTCAACAATTTCTTCCCATGATTCTCTGCGTTTTAACTCTGGAATATATTTGGCGTACTTATTGTAAACTGTTATTTCTGATAAAATCTCTTGGGTGATGTCCATATTACTATTACCTACGCTCATGTTATTTTCCTTTATTATTATTGTTCATTACCATAACCAAATATTTCTTTTTTATATTCTTCCGACCAAGAATCGTAATACTTCATCTTTAATAGCTTATTACGAGCCTCTTCTAATTTATTTCGGGGTTGTGCTAAGATTGCTGGATATTCACCATTGCTTGTATTCACTCCATTAATAAATCCAGGATTATCTGGATGGTCTTTCAAAAATACCATGTCTGGCATCTTGTCTTGTAGTTTTGATATAATACTTAATAAATCTTCATCTGTCAAGTTCTTTGATAAATTATAAAAAATGATTACCTCAAAATCTTCAATTGTTGCTTCAATATACCTTAGTATGTATGCTACTGGTTCCTGTCCGATGTATGACCAGAAAACTTTTTTTTCTTCTAGTGCTTTCTTAGCAAAAGGACAAACACTAAACCCACCAAGTTCATCCTTTTTCTCAGAAATCCTTTGTATCCATTTAATTAAATCTTTTTCCAATTCACAAACTCCATCTTCGCTCTTAAATTATTAAATGTATTCTTATCTATAATATCTTGCATTTCATCCAATGAAAAATCGTATTGCAACATCATCTCATTGATATCTTTTTCTATAAGGAATTCTGGCCAAATAACGATGTTAAAATGATTATCTATCGCATGTTCCATCTTGGCCACAATTTCTTTGTTACGAGGCTCGTTATCGAACACTAACGCAACCTGTGGCTTGGCCAATACATCGGTAATCGATTCTAGGTTGGAGTCTGCTGTTGCTACTCCATTCTCCAGGAACAGGGAATCAATAGGACCTTCGGTCACATAAATCATGTTCTCGGTATTTGCACGATCCAGTCCAAAGACCTTTTTATTATCATCGTGAAGTTTTAATGTGATATACCTGAGTTTCGATTCACCCAACGAGCGACCCTGGATAGCCACAAGGTTTTTCTCTTGGTCATAGAAGGGAATGACGAGCCGTTTGTCGTCTTTATGAAGGTTCTCTTTTTCAATCCCAAGACTTTGTATGAAGGCTGCGAAATCTTCCGCATAGTATAGTTGCGAGTAAAAGGTCTCTGGAATCCTTCTCTGCTGAACATACTTCTTAGCATAATGCGCCTCTGGTAACGAGTCGATTGTCGGAAGTTCAAGGGACTTCTTGAAGGTCGGTTTCTCCGTTTTGAATTCATCAAAATCTGGCTTTGGATAATTGTTGTTGCCGGTTTCTCCATTTTTATATCTTTCCAATTGGTATTCTTGTAATAGATTGGGATCAACCTGTTTTAAGAAATTATAGAATGTGGTAGATACGCCACAATTGTGGCACATATAGAAGTAGTCATTCTTCTTTCGGAAGACGAAACCACGGGCTTTAGTTTTATTCTTTTGGGAATCTCCACAAAGTGGGCACCTAAAGTTATAGAGGTCGTCCTTTTTACGGGAGAACCTCTGTAATTTAGGTGATACTTGGAGGAGGAAATTTCGGTCAATGTAAACGCTCATAATCTATGATAATACTACATTATCATTACTTTGTCAAGTGGCCTACAAGTTCGGTGGCTCTAGAAAGTATAAATGCCAAAGCAATAATACCACCGGCAATCATCCATTTCCATTGTGACAAATTATCCACTTTAGTGGACTCACCTTCACTCTTTTTTAATAGTTCTCTACGGAGTTCTTTGATTTCATCCATAATTCGTAATTCTGTAATCTGCACCTTATCAATAACAGTATCAATACGATCATGGATTTCTTTGATCTCCGCATTCTTTTCTTTTCTTCGGTTTTCCATGTCTTGATATATTTGTACGGTATATTTTTCTTGTTGATCTACTAGTTTATCAATGATTGTATCCATCTTTTGGCAAAGCGAGGTCATTGTAACTATTTGAGTTTTTAATACTTCCACATCAACTTTAATTTTTGTTAAATCATCAGACATATTGTTCTTTTATTTATTAATATCGTTAACGGCCGTTTGATTGGTATCAACTGGTGGACTAGGTTCAGTATCTCTTTTTGCCCAAATAGCTGCACCGTGAACTCCAACGATAGCAGCTATTGAGCGACCAAAATCTTCTAAGGTAAATGTTATATTATGAATTAGATTATAAATGGCAATTCCAATAGCTGCAAACACACAGAGAACCCAAGATATACGACCTAAATCATAGGTTTCATTATCTTTGCCTGTTAGTAATTGTTTAACTATAGTTTTCATTTATTATTTTTTTGTTGTTCTAAAGCCCATTCCTGTAATAAACCTAATTCATTTTTTACGGAATGGTATTTGTTATAATTTTCTATTACTATTGCTTCAACGGCACTAAAGTTAACTCCGGCGCTGGTTTCATTAGTTGCTCTGGTGGGGTCGGGAAGGTTGTTTTTTGCGGCACTATTGAGCAGCTCAATAGTAGAGTTGTGCAAGTTGCAGTCGCTATCATTTTTAGTGTTAACATATTTAATAATTTCATCACCCTTCTCCTTAATAATCTTATCTCTATAAACATACTTAATTTCTACTTGATTTGTTATATCTTTTGCAGTTTCGTTAATTTTAATTATTTCTTGATTCTTTTTATCTAACTCTTTTTTAAATTGAGTATCACTAAAAGATATACCCAAAAAGAAAATACTTAAACCCATCAACATTATACCAATTAATCTCATAAGAGCTGGTGTTAAATAACTTGATGTTATAACTTGAGCAATTCTAAGTGTGGCCATCTCAGAAAAAAGATAAAGTACCACACCTAATGCAAATGTAATGTATATAAAGAATGTTGGTATGTAATTAAACAACCAAAGTAATAGTGTCATCATAATAACGACTTGGCCTTTTCATAATACATAGTTCTTTGTGTTAATCCCAATTCAGCAGAATTAATTCTGTGTGTCATATCCTCAATATTATCAGCATCACAAGCTTGATTAATATTGTGCAACTTCCAATAAAAACAAGCAGATTCTACTGCACCCACTAAGGTTTCACAATAAGATATCACTTCATCCAAAGGTAATCCAATAGAAACTGCAAACACTTTATAATTGTCGTGAAAGGTGGTTTGTATGGCACCACGGCCACGATATAACCAACCATCACCACTTAACTCATTACCATTACCATATCTATTTGCATAAACATAATTGGCAATCTTTTCAGGTTGGTGAGCATACTGTTCTGCAATACCAACATAAGGAAATAATTTTGGCCAAGTTCTCATTAAACTTTGTGGACCATAATTTAAATTTTCTTTTAATGTTGTAAACTCAATCGACTCAACTGCACATTGTGCTAAGAACCCAGCAATTCTATTCTTCGTATTAATATCATATTTTGGTAATAAGTCATTTAACACCGAACACAAAGAATTTAATGTTGTGTTATGTGGCAGTATCTTCTGTAATTGTTCTACTGTTATCATTTTTTTCTATCTTAATCCATCCATCATCAGAAAATTCAAAAGTTCTTCTATTCTTTACACTAACAAATGTGTTGTGGAACTCCACTCTAATCCAATCAGCAAGAGATACATTATCCAAACCTTGTACTCTTAAAAACAAAACATTTGAGGCTTCTACTACTTCTGCTTCTAATCCAAATTTCTCTTTGATTCTTTTTTGTATGTCTATCACTTAGGCGCCTTACGAGTGGCCATACCCATTAGAATGGGACTGTGTTTCTTTTTTCTATTAACAGCAGAAGCACTTACTGGATCAGTAGAACTTTGTGTACCAGTTACATTGGTCGGTCCAGCAGAACCACCACCAACGGCACCAGCACCCATGCCATCTTCGTTTAAGTATTCTTTGAAAGTTTTCATATTTTCCTTAATATCTCTGCGATATTCAAATCAACCGGTATATCGGCTGTGTGAATGTTTTTTCCATGAACGCCATATATCATTTCTGGTAATATATTTAAATATAACAGAAATGTTTTTAATATATCGTAATCACGCTCATCTATTCTATAAAATAATATTCTTGCGGTTACTTCTGGACCAAAAACATTATTCAATAAAATAACATGGTTCAATATCAATCGTTCTTTAAGAGTTTTACTAACCTTATATCTCCGAAACAATCTTTTCAGGTATTTGGTTCTTTTAATATCTCCTTCAAATTCCGACATTACACAATTTGGTGAAGCATAACACTTCATTGCATACATCATAAAATTATCTTCATTCAATTCATCAAACATATTATTCTTATATTTTCATAATGAAAAAGTTGTGGTACCGAAGCACCACAACTTGAACTAATTAAAGACCACCAAAAATGGCGTTAGCACTAGTATTAGCAGAACTAGTATTGGCAGCAACTGGATTAGCAAGAGCAACCAAACACTCTTTCAAGAAACGAATAGTACCATCATTATTGATTTTACGTTGAATCAAGTTCCAACCAGTTACCACATTACCCAATTGAGTATTAGCAACTGTACTTCCAGCACCACCGGTTGTACCTTTAGTATTCGCAAGGCGACTTGGAGTTACCAAGATTGTATCTTGATTATAAGTGGATGCTAAACCTGTTGGCCAAACAACCTTTGTGTCAAACTCAACACCATAACCTGCAGCAACGGTATTAAATAAATTAGTACCTAATGTAATTGTGTTACCACTAATAGCAGAAACTTGAGTATTGGATGCAAAGAAACCTGGATATCCATTACCTGCGGTACCGCCAGGATTGGCAAATCCGCTGTTCATGAAATACACATATTGGTTTACAGCAACACCAATGTTAGCAACGTTATTTTGTCCGCCATCTGTATATGCAACTTGAATAATGTTGTTACCAGCTGTATTACCGGTACGAACAATAAATTGTAAAACTTCTCTTGTTGTGCGCTCTAAATCAAATTTTGGCTTTTGATTAGCTGCGTCCGTATTTCCCCATGTTGGCATTTTTTTCTCCTTAATTAGCCTTGGTTATCTTGTTATTTATCTTATTTCTTTTCTTCTTTTTTACCGTCTTTTTTGTCATCCTTCTTCTTATCATCTTTCTTGAAAGGATCAGGTTGACCAGGACGTAATCTCATCATTGGATCGATTTCGATATCATCTCGTTTTTCACCAGTAAGGGTTGTTCCGCCAGTCATGACTGCAGCGGCATTAGGCTTGTTTTCACCAGCACTATCTTTTTCATCTGATTTTTCGAACTTAGGTTTCTTACCATAAGTTGCAACAGATTTATCTTCTTTTTCATGGTCATACAAATCTTCTTTGATTCCATGATGTTTATATAATGACTTAATCATCCGTGCGGACTTGGACAATCCACGCTTTCTTTCGGTAATACTTGGATCAGTATCGGGAACTTTAGCAATTGCAGCTTGTGGATCCATTACATCCTCACTGGTTGGTTTCACACCACCAACACGCTGAAGATAACCTTTAAGGCCTTTAACACGATTCTTAGCAATTGCATCAGATTTTGCATGTAAATTAGCAAAACCTTTGGACATATCTTTACCTGGTTCAGCAGCATCACGGTTAGCCTGAGCATTTTTAAGGCTAGCCATAGATTTAGGTTTGTAATCAGCCAAAGCTTTCTTGGAGATTTCATCAATCGGTTCAACTTCCTCTTTCATCTTTCCTATTGGTTCATTACCCATACGGAATGGTTTAGTTTGTTTGGGTGCAGGTTTACCAGATTTGGTTTTAGTGAAGTCATATTTGGAAGCTTTCTTTTCCAATTCAGTTTCTTCTTTATTCAGATGTGCTTGTAATCGGTCAATAGCAGAAGTCATGCCATCGGCAGTTTTCTTTTTAGCTTGTACGGTAATCTTACGGTGCTTTTCATCCCTCTTATCTACAGATTTACGCCAGTTATCCAAAGCACTTGGCTTCTGTACTGATTCTGGTGTCAAATGTCCGGTCTGTGAACCTTCTTTTTTGATAGGAGTTTGAGTGTGTACAGGTTTAATTGTATGGAACTTTGCGGCCTTATCTAATTCACCTTGGCGAACTGCTGTAGGTGAGTGTGCTTGTTTGGATCGAGTATCACCATCAGATTTATCTTTAGTAATATCTTCATTCATGTGGTGTTGCTTCCACACAATGAATTCTTGTGATTTAGCATAAGCTACTTTTTGATTTGTTGGAAGGTGGTCTGGATTAATACCTCTAGACATAAGGTATTTGTTTAACATAGCACTTTCATTTAAAGTTTCTTCGAACATATGATTCTTTTTCCAAGTTTTAAATTCATTTGATTTTGCATGAGAAATCTTAGTATCCCTAGAAACAAACTTAGGATTGATACCCCTAGAAGAAAGGTAAGTACTCAAAGATCCATCCTCAGAAACCTGATTTGTTGCAGAATACTGACCCAACTGGCCAGCATCTACATTAGCTGACTTTGCTGGCTCAGGATTCTTTTTAACGATGTCTTTAAATTTCTTCATGATTTTTATTTGTTTTTACCCAAATCACTCTTAATTTTCTTGAATGATAGTCGAGCTAAATCTTTTGCACGGGACATTGGTGTATGAACTGCACCAGATTTATCTTTAACATTCTTAGGACTCTTTTCCCAACCATCAGTACCAGCAATTACTTTTTCTTCTAATTCAAGTTCTTCATTAGATTTTACTAATCCACCAGGAGTATGTTTATTTGCAAAATCAGTTACTTCTTGATCACGCATTTTTCCTTCTTTATTACGAATATGCTTTAGTTCTGGTTTAACTTCTTCATTCTTAATTTGTTTATCGTCTGAAAAATGACTTTGTGGTGAAGTTGTTAAATTATCATCGAGTTTAATATCGACTGGACCTGGATTAGTAGAAATCTTTTGTTTTTCTTTTGTATCTGTACCTTTGTCACATTCGACAGGTACTGGTTCTTCTCCACTAGTTTTCAAATCTACTTTATAGTTTCTGAAAGAATTTAATTTACCACCAGAAACACGACCACTCAACATATCTGTTGTAATTTTATCTACAGATTTATCAATTTGAACTTCCACATCTTCTTTGATTTCTGGTTTACCACGGAGAAAACGACCAAGTTGAGTCATTGTACCTTTAACAGTACCTGGTTTGTGTTTCAAATAAGCCTTATCAGCAACATCTTGGTTCTTTTTTGGTGATTTACCAATACCATGTTCATCTTCAAATGATTCATCGACTACTTCTTCGGCCATTGCTTGCTTAGTAGCAGTAGCATACATCACATTCTTCCAATTCTTACCATAGCGTTGTTTGAAGTCT
>Ga0209083_1002474_pt1 | contig 17477 bp, 42 predicted proteins | sample AM7aDNAmetaG_FD_184132 | JGI IMG/M metagenome (GOLD analysis project Ga0209083, IMG submission 184132) | Freshwater microbial communities from Finland to study Microbial Dark Matter (Phase II) - AM7a DNA metaG (SPAdes) (version 3) | ecosystem: Environmental > Aquatic > Freshwater > Lake ...
AGAATATCATCTTCCACTGATGGAAAATGATATTCTAAATATATTATGGTACTCAGGTGAATATAAGACAAAAGTATTCGAAGGTGACATTGATTTTAATTCGGAAAACTTCAAGACTTATTTCAATTGTTCTTTACTTGGAAGAGAATCTGGGTGTTCCTTGAAGGATGGGAAAGTATGGCTTGGGGATAAGCAAGTAAAATCTTACCATGTTGCTAACGGAAATTCAGGTAGAGGGACTGGAAAGACAGGAAGAAAAAAGAAAAGAATGAATCAATTGTTCAATAAAGAAATTTGTGATTGGTTTGAAAACAAGGTCAACTTATAAAAGGAAGTAGAATGAAACTTTATATTTTCTCAGATATACATAATGAATTCCGACAAGGCTTATATAGAATTAACAAACAGAAAGATGAAAATGATAGTGTTCTAATTCTGGCAGGAGATATTGGATTGCTTGCTGAACCTGAAACATATTTAGATTTTTTAAGAGATTGTTGCAATCGTTTTCAGTTTGTTATAATTACGGAAGGAAACCACGAATTCTATTCTGGTGGAAATATATCCTTCGACACATATAAAAGTATTGGAGAGAGATATAACCTAACAAATCTCTATACACATAAACTCATCATAGAAAGGGAAAAAATAGTAATATTATCTCAGACGTTGTGGACGGATTTCAATAAACATTCTCCGACAGCAATGCAAGATATATACTATGGGTTAAATGATTATGCACAAATTGAAATTTTTTCAGATTATCGACCACTTTCAACTGAAGATATATATAATATACACATCATTCAAAAAAAGAAATTATTCGATGATGTTGATTACTATTCAGGACTTGGGTTCAAGATTATTTGTATGACACACCATGCACCAAGCAATAAGAGTGTTATGGAAAAATATAAAGGAAGTAAAATTAATCATGGATTCTACTCTGAGTTAGAGGACGAAATTCTAAAGAGAGACATTGCATATTGGATTCATGGTCACATGCACGATTATATGAAATATAATATTGGTGAGACGATTGTGATCTGCAATCCAAAAGGTTATCTTTTCGAAACAGACAATGGGTTTAATCCTAACCTTTTTATCGAGCTATAATGGAAGACGATCAGCTACAAGAAATTCTAAAAGTTATATATGCTAATATTTTTCTTCTTCATTTCGAATCATCTAATTCTAAAGTTGATTCAGAATTATTTAGAAAAGGTGTGTTAGAACTTGGAGATGATTTGGAATATCTTGTAGAACTTTTCAATGACCCTTATAACGAGGATTACATGAAAAGGTCACAGGACGATTTGGTTGATATTCTGATAAGTTATGAACGGCTGAAAGATACTCTACAGATATAAATATGTGTAACTAAAATAAGTTACACCTATAGCTACGAGAAAAATTAATAATTTTCATCAAGGTAAGATGAGTATTTTAAAATTTAAATATTTTGTTAAGACTTTCTGTTAATTTACCATCAGAGTATTCAGTCTTTAAAATCTTTTCAGTGAGTATAATAAATTCCATTCCATTTTTCTTGGCGTATTCTTTCGCATATTCAAATTTTTGCATATTTTTTACATAATCAACACTTTCTAATAAATACTGTTTACTTCGTTTTGAGGGTGGGGATAATTTTCGGTGTGGTTTAATTTCACAAATATATTTATTACCATTTATACTTTCGATAAATAGATCAGGGAAATATCTATGCCAAGCCCCATCATAAGATATATATTTTATTATAATTTCCTCTGACGACCATTTTTTAATGAGTTCGCTTCGGTCTAACCATAAAAACATTCTCAATTCCCATGAGGAACGATATATGCACGAATTAATATTTCCAGTATATTTACTTTCATTTTTAATTTTATAGACCCCTTGATTATATCTATTATTCATGTTTAACATGTTTATTATTGAACAGATTGGACAACCTTTATTTCTTAAATGTTCGGATGGTTCTTGTTGAAATTCTCCATGTATAGGGCAAATAATTATTACTTTAGTTTGGGACTGTTTATAATAAACTTTAGAGTAATCATATTTTCCTTCTCCATGAATGAGGATAGCTTTCTTTATAAATTCTTCTGTTGATGACCTTTGACCATCATCTTTACATTTTTGACAACCATAGCCTTTTAAATGATTATTTGGAATTTGTAAAAATTCTCCATGAACAGGACAGATGATTATTACTTTTGTTTTATTGTTTTTGTAATCAACTAAAGAATAATCGTATCGATCTCCATGAATAAGTATAGCTTTCTGAATGAATTCTTCTGTTGATGACCTTTGTTCATAAACTTTACATTTTGGGCAACCTTTTCCAGATAAATGACTTGAAGGAGATTGTTCAAATTCTCCATGAATTAAACAGATTATGATTACTTTTGATTGGGAATGTTTGTAATCAACTAAAGAGTAATCATACTTATCACCATGAATGAGGATGGCTTTTTTAATAAATTGTTCTGTGGTGGATTTTTTAGTGGAACGAGGCTTATAAATAGAAGTAGATTGGCTGTGTAACATTTTAGTTTGTATTTTAAATTATTATGGTTATCTTACATAGAGTCGTCTGAAGTTCGCACCTTCGAGGACGGCATTTTTATACTTATATTTATAAAACTTTAATTCTCCTCTTGTATATTCAAAAATTTTATCGTATATTAATCTTATGTTAAAGAAACTGCATGATAAAGGAGTATATGTCGAGGTCAGGACACACTTTGATCCTTATGCGAGAGACGATAAACCTAAGTTTTATTATTACATTTACAGAACGTCAGAAGAATTAGTTTTTTCCGAGATAGAATTCATCAACGACAGAGTACAGTTTTTTGATAATTACAATGAGTGTTGGGAAGAGGCAATAGCGAAAATAAATTTGGAAGTGTAAAATATTTTTAGTAACTATCATAAGCAATTCAGTAAACCTTTAAAGTAATAAAGTGACTGTAGTAAAAAAAGATAAAATTTTTGTTGGTAGTCTTGGAGAATTGTACTATAATACATCTTATGAAGATGTAATATGTTCATTGACGAAGTACAAGAAGATAGTAATCAATGAAAGTGAATTTTTCCTTAATGGACTTCTCTGGGAAAATGTAGGTAAAGAAAATGAAATAGTATATTATAAGTATTCTTAATTAACCATAAAGAAAGGAGTGATGATGATGGAACTTACCTATGGAAACGAAGTATCTTGGATTAAAACAATTTGGGATGCACTTGATGAAGTTGACCTGAGAGAAATTATTGGTGATAAAAGAATGGATGACGTTTGCACAGCAATGGCTTGGGTGTCGGAAGAGTTGGGTATTCATGAATTGTTTGATGAATTCGATGTTAAACCAACTAAAATGTTAATAAAATGAAAATAAATTATAATAATCCTGATTATAATACTTATATAGACATCGAAGATATTAAAGATCACCATTTTGTAGTAGCAAAAGTAGATGATCCTGAACATGCTTATTTCCTTTGTTCAGATGATGATGATTCATATGGATTTGTAGGTATGAGAAGTGTTAATATTCAAAATATACATTTTCATTATACTATTGAAGATTGCATTCGATATTTTTATAAAGATACAAATGCTGAAATTGAAGTATTTACTACAATACAAGAAGTTCAGAAATGGTTTAGTTCTTTGGTTTTTCCAGAATAAGAATTATTGTTTTTGGAGATGACTACAAAATGTAGTATACTTAATCATGAGTTTCAATCACGAATAACAATCAGGACAAATACTATGCCATCCTCTAACTCAAGAACGGAAGAATTTAAAAAGGAATTTCTAACACTCTTACTGAAGTATGAAGTATTCAAAGTGGAACTCATAGAAAATGATTATTTGTCACCCGATCTAACTTTTTGGTTCAGAGAGAATAAAGAACTTGGTCTGCCCAGAGAAGAACTTGAATTTTATGGAAGTAGTTTCTCTCCAAACGATTTTAAATAATAATACTATGTGTGTTCATGGAATACCAAAAGCAGACACCTTCGGTGAAGATGATCACTGGCAAATCCACGAAAGAGTTAGAAATGAAGTTAAAGATCATCTAAGGGACAACCTCCACAATATATACGAAGAACAGATTGATGAAGAGCAGATTGATGATGTCATCAAAGCACTCTACGAACTTGGCTATGTAATTCTTATGGAAGTGTGAAATAAATTCATTATACTTAAGAAGTTTCAATAACAATTAAAGACCAAAACCACATGACTATTAAAGAAAAAGCACAGAAATTCGCTCTTGGTCAGTACCTGACTGAGTATAACACAGAGGCAACATTTGAAGAAATTTTGGTTACAATCAAAGAAGGTGATTATGATAAATTTAAAGTGTGGGACACCTTCGAAAATTATAACCGTGAATTCTTGGTCGATCTAATCGAAATGATGGTAGAGGAGTTAGAGATGACGTTCAACGAGAATAATAAATGATTGTATCTTACAAATAAACCCCAACGTTGAACATTTTTAACATAAAATAATAATACTATGTGTGTTCATGGAATACCAAAAGCAGACACCTTCGGTGAAGATGCTGTTGAAGCTGACAATATCATCACTGAACTATGCAAGGCACTTGAAATCACAATGCAAGCATATCATGATACTCATCCTAAATATATAATGGCTGAAAAGGCACTTAAAAAAGCGAGAATAATAAATGATTGTATCTTACAAATAAACCCCAACGTTGAACATTTTTAACATAAAATACACAGTAAATTTTGGAGGAACTAACACAACCTTCAAATCTGTGGAAGAAATGCAAGATGCTTGTGAGCAATTTCAAAAAATCATCTCTTCTATTGAATACTATGAAAACAAAGAAGAGTTCTTCTCTTAGATAATTAAATAGGAAAAATCATAATGACTATAATCTTGGAAGGAAAAGACGTTCTTAAGTATCATCCATCAACAGGGAAAATTCTTAAACCAAAAGACTTTGTTGAACACGTTGATAGTTGTGGAAGAGTTATCATAATGTTAGGAGACTCTAACCAAAGAGCAAAAGCCAGAATAGAACTTAGTAAACAAGAACAAGAAAACTAAACCAAGAGGAGTGTAGCACATGGCAATGACAATGAGCATCCATTATGTTAAAAGTATAAAAGTTGAGAAAACAACAGATTGCTCCAACTTTTCATATAGAGACATTATTATCACAGATGAAAAAGGTGATACTTACATAGTTTCAGTGTTAGGAAAAACTGTGGAAGACATTAAACTTACACTTTCATAAAACAAGAACACTGAAAACAATAAAAGTATTTGGAAGTGTTAAAAAGTATTCGTACCTTTAATCATGAACTTCAATAACAACATAAGAGGAGAGAAATGAAATGCGTGTTTTAGTAGCTTGTGAATTCAGTGGTAAGGTTAAAGAAGCATTTCGTAAGAATGGTCATGACGCATGGAGTTGTGACCTTGAACCATCAGCAGATAACTCACCTTTTCATATTCAAGGGGACGTTCTCGACCTAATCTATAATGGCACTTGGGACTTGATGATAGCACATCCGCCTTGCACCTACCTTTGCGTAACTGGCAACAAATGGTTCAAGGATGAATATAAAGAACGATTCCCAACAAGACAACAAGATAGAAAAGATGCAATTGAATTCTTTCTTAAACTATATAACGCACCTATCCCAAAAATAGCAATAGAAAATCCTGTGGGAATTATCTCAACCGTTCTTAGACCTCCTGACCAATATGTGCATCCTTATATGTTCGGTGAACCTTACTCTAAGAAAACAGGACTGTGGCTGAAAAATCTACCTAAACTTAAACCAACTGATATAGTAGATAAAGGACAATTCACCACCTACAAAAGTGGAAAGAAATGTGCAGATTGGTACTCAACTAACTGCGATTCACTCACAATGAAAGAACGCCAAAAAATAAGAAATACTACCTTTCAAGGTATCGCTGATGCAATGGCAAACCAATGGAATGGATAATTAAATTTGGAAGTGTTAAAAAGTATTCGTACCTTTAATCATGAACTTCAATAACAACATAACAGGAGAGAAATGAAAACAAATTCAGAACTCGAAAAAGAATTAATCGAAAAAAGAATCACCTTCATCTCCCTACAAGACAAAATAGAGAAGATGGAAGAAACAAACGAAACAGTTTCTGATGAACTCTATCTTCTCTTGTCTGATGCATCCTATGAGTATGATATGGCTTATGATTATTTTTATGGGTACGATGATTATGAGGATGATGACGAAAATTAATTTGGAAGTGTTAAAAAGTATTCGTTAATTGTAACCGTTCAGAAGAAACTTCAACTAAATCAAAAGGAAATCGTCATGATTGTGCCTCTTACAGAAAGACAAAAAACTCTCATCGTTAACAACATCGTTAATGCTTGTAAGGATATAACAAAACTTAATAAAACTGGTTACAAATTCATCTCCCTCGCTTCTGGTTTCATCGCCCATTACAACATCGAAGGATTTAAATCTTGTTACAACACTTACAGATATTTGAGTAAGGATATACTTTCTTTCACTCATCAAAATCAATGGAATAACTTCCGCCCGTCCGATCAAAACTATGAATATTACATGAGTAGAAAAGATGTTTATATCAGAATCGCAGATAAAATAAAAATTAATTTGGAAGTGTAAAAAAGTATCGCTACCTTTAATCATAACAACAGAATTATTCAAAACACTAAAACAAACAAAAACAAAATGAAACTATTTAAAGAATCGGAAAAAACAGGAAAAGCCTACTCAGTTAAAGTAGATGACTCAGGTGACAGTTTAACCCTTTCACTCGTGGACTCCCAAACAGGTGAACACATCGCTCACCTCGCAGACTTCTCTAACGAAGGGGTATATTTATTCACACATGTAAAAGACTGCCTTGAAGCAGATAAGTATACCTATAGTGAAAATATGTTTGATGATAATGGTTCACTTAAAATTATTGAATAATAAAAACAAAATGAAACTATTTAAAGGAACACCTAAGAAATCCTTCAGCGTAAATATAACAGAACAAAGAAACGGAATCTTGAGGCTTTCACTCGTGGACTCCCTGACAGGTGATCTACTCGCTCACCTATGCGAAATCACTGACGATGGTATCTACTTATCCAAATCTGTAAGCCATTGTATGGAGGACGAAGGATATGCCTATAATAAAAATATGTTTGAAGATAATGGTTCTCTTAAAATTAAAACTATACTATAATGAAACTATTCACAGAAACAAAACCAATTGAAAAAACTTTCAGCGTTAAAGTATCACAAAATGAGAAGATCGAATCTTCCTCTATCAGAATAGAATTAGTAGACTCTATTACAGGTAAACATATAGCCAACTTAGCATCACTTGATGGTGTAAATGGTCTTGTACTGTTTTCGTTTGTATCAGAGTTACTTGGGTCAGAGAATTATAATTTTAATAAAAACATCTTCGATGATTATGGAAGAATTAAGGTGACAAAAACAATAAATTAAATTGGAAATAAGAAATAATTTTCATACCTTTTAACCATGACACACACAAACACACAAAACTCTAAATAAAAGGTATGAAGATGAAGAATAAAAAAATAATACTACACCTTTGTGCAGATACAGGAAGTGATAGTAAAGTGTGGAAAGATTCAGAGGACTATGAAGTTATTCTTGTCGGTAGTGACGTGGGAGTTGAAAACTTTACACCACCAAAAAATGTTTATGGAGTAATAGCAAATCCTGTGTGTACCGAATTTAGTACCGCCAGAAGTAATGGAAAAGCAAGAAATCCAGAAAAAGGAATGTTTTTAGTTAATCAAGGTTTGAGAGTGATAAAAGAAGCAAATCCTGTGTTTTGGGTTATCGAAAATCCAGCAAGAGGAGTGCTTAAAAACCATTTGGGTAGTGCGAAGTATGAATATGAACCGTGGTGGTTTGGTTCTCCGTGGACAAAACGAACCGCTTTGTGGGGAGAATTTAATATTCCAAAAAGAGAATATTGGGACTGGAATGATGTGCCTAAAAATCCCGATCTTTACACAAGACCAAACCGAAGTAAACCATCTTTGGCTTTTATGCACAAATCAGCGTATGAGCTAATACCTGAATTTTCTAATTTGAAAAGACCTGAGAGTGATATGGAATTTAGATCGCTATGTTCTCAAAAGTTTGCAAAAGCATTTTTCGAAGCGAATAAGTGTGACACACTGTAGCGAAGCGAACTTGTGGAAAAATTGCACAAGTTGCCAATTAGACTGGATAACTTGTCGAAAAGTATGTCATAAATGACAAAAGTGTGACATAAATACAGTAAAGTATGTCATAAATGACAAAAGTGTGACAGAAATGACAAAAGTGTGACAGAAATGACAAAAATATGTCATTTTGTCATACTGTAGCGAAGCGTTTGTATGCCAAGCGAAGCGATTTGAGGTATTCCTAATTCAATTAAGATATTTTGACCTATGTTTCTCGATATTTCTAAATAAATTTGCAAATGTCAAAGAAATTCCGTATAATTCTTCTGTTCAGTAACTCTAACAAACCAAAAAGGCGGACACAATGACGGAACTATTAAAATTTGCGGATGTGGTTTGGTGTAACGCTCAACAGCTTTACATCATTTACGATTGCGAAATGACTGAGCTTATTGATTGCTATGACTATCTTGAATCGGTCTTATGGTGTTCTAACAATGGATATACAATTCAGGATTAACGCTTCGCTAATAATTCCAAAACATTCCAAAACATTCCAAAACATTCCAAAACATTCCAAAACATTCCAAAACATTCCAAAACATACCAAAACATAGTGTGTATATAAAAAATATATACAGAATACTCAAAATACTCAAAATATCGGAAAAAACTTGATATTCTCCCAGAGAGAAAACGATTAAAACGGAGAATTTGAAGAATTGTGTATAGATATAACATATACAATTCAGAGCCGAAGGCGAGACACACACAGTTTGCAATTGAATTAGGTTTATCGTATTGTTTATCGTATTGTTTATTAAATGACTTATTAAAACGGGAGAGATCACATGACACAAGAGTACACTGTAGTAATACACGTAAGGGGAGGAGTTGCAGAGGTTGAAGAATGTCCAAGTAATATTAGTGTAGAGATAATTGATTGGGACAATATGGCATGTGAAGAATGTGAAGAAAGAATGGGACAATATGGCATGTGAAGAATGTGAAGCCGAAGGCGATGATTTCCTTAATCTAAATGAGATTTAAATGAACCGAGAGTACCCAAGTGAGGCTCAGGACAAAATAATGGCACAGAGCGTGTTTGTGTATCATTTACATGGATGTTGGTGGATTGGAGACATAGATGTAAAGGTAAATTTCATAGGATATTTTTCCTCTACTCTTAATTGAATTTGGTTTATTGTTTTCTTTATCGTATCATTAAGAAGTTTCAATAACGCTTCGCTAAACAGGAGAGAACGTCATGACAAGTGATGAAAGAGAAAAGATGATAGAAAAAATAGTTCATATGGATTGTGATGAAGCAGATTTAGATTCTCTTCTTCATCTGTTTCATCATGGACAAACAGAATCAAGCCATTAACGGTCAATAATTAGGCATCAAATATTAGACAGCAAACCGTTTTTACTGGCAAATATTTGATTTTCATAGTCCATGTTGGTCAGTTATATGAATGTCAATCTGATGCTGATTTGAAAGAAATTTATGATGAGAGATTTGGAATTGATTGAATTGTTTTGTATACTTAGTCTTTCAATAACGCTTCGCTAAACAGGAGAGAGGAAATGTTCACAGTAGCAGACTTGATTAAAGACCTTCAAATGCTTGACCAAGATTCACCTGTATTGGTTGGGTGTATGTGGGCTCGTGGAAATGTGAGAGAGTTCATAGAAGATAATTTCGATGAACCTGTTGAAGTTACTGATAAGATAACAGATGCCATGATTGATGAATTGATGGGTGAGATTGAGTGTATCGACAACTTTGATAATGATGTTATAACAGATTTAATTTGGAAAAGAATTTGGAATTGATTGAATTGTTTTGTATACTTAGTCTTTCAATAACACTAACAGGAGATTTAAAATGAGTTCTACAAGTTACGAGATTTATTGGGATGATCTTACAGATGAAGCGAAGCGTAGAATGGTTGATGAAGGATTCGATGCACATGAAAACATTGACCTTTGTCCACTTGCTATCTTTGACATTGAGGATGAGGAGGAAGAACCATTGACAGGAGAGGATAATTTTGAGGATGATTTCTCTTTCATTGGAACTGATTGGGAATTCAAATAGATTTGGAATTGATTGAATTGTTTTGTATACTTAGTCTGTTTCAATAACGCTTCGCTAAACAGGAGAGAGGAAATGATTGAAGTTACACAAATATCAGATTCAGGTCATGGATGGTATAAGGTATCACTTGAAGAGTTTAAGGGCATGAAGGTTGACGAATTCATTTCATCTTATTCTTATGTAGATAAGTTGTACATCTACCTTGAAGAAGATTGTGATTTTCCTGTGTTTCATGTTGCTTGTGGTGGAAAGGGAATTGGGATAAAATGGATGGCTGATGTGTTTCATAAAGGAGATTCACCTATCAGAAGGAAAGCAAGATTCGAGAGAATTTAATAATCATCAAAAGGAGAGAGTACAAAATGTCAAAAATTTATGATGTAAGAGTTGTGTGTCACCTCAGAGTTGATGTTGAAGATGGTGTTGATTTTGACATTTCATCTTTCGGTTTTTCTTTGGCGGATGATTTTAACACGAACGAAATTGGACATACTATCTTAGATTCCATTGTTGAAGATTATGAAGTAGTAGGGGAGAGTACAGAATGAAAAACTTGAAATTCGTAGAGTATATATTATTGCTCTCGCTTGTTATATTGAGTTGGGAGTTGATACAAGAGGTTGAAAGCATTTACGCTACGCTAATATTTTTATTGTCTCTTGCAGGATTGGTAGTCAGGACAATGATCTTAGAAGAGAGAAGTTGAATTAAATAGATTTGGAATTGATTAGAAAGAATCGTATGTTATTAGTGTTAGGAATAAATCACAATCAAATTGAGAAAAGAGATGTTTAAAATTGGAAACAAGAAAATAGCAAAAAACACTATGATTTCCTGCATGCCGACAGGTGTATGCTTCGGTGAAGGCAATCAATGTCATAAGTGCTATGCAAAGAAGAGTGAGGTAAGGTTTAAAGCAACTCTTGCTTGTAGGATTAGACACTTTGAGTATTTCCTTGACACTCCTTATGCTTTCATTGTTGATGCAATCTCAGAAATAAACAAAGCAAAGAAACCTTATTTCAGAATACATGAATCAGGAGATTTCTTTTCTCAAAAGTATATTCGTGCATGGGAGATAATAATTGAAAACTGTCCTGATGTGATGTTTTACACGTACACAAAGAAAGCAGATTTATTTGATTTTGAAGGATTGAATGCTTTAAGTAATTTTAATCTCGTAAATGGTTCTAACGAGAAAAATTATGGTTCATTGGATTTCTGCAATAAACTTGTGAAGAGTAAAGGATATCATTTATGCCCATGTGAAATTAACCCATTAGTTGAATGTATGAAAACTTGCAATGCTTGCCTCACAGAAAAAAAGGTTTGCTTCATTCAACACTAAATGAATTTGGAATTGATTGAAAGTATTTGCATATTGTAATCAGGCAGAGGGATGAACTCTCTGCCACAACCTTAACTGGAGAATGACATGACAGTAGAACTAATCAGCACTAACGAATCAGCAGAAGAAATCCTTAGACTTAAAGAGGAGTTATCATCTACAACAAATTCACTTAAGTATCGGAATGAAGAGAATAGAGAGTTGAGAGCAGAAATCGAACAGCTCCATATTTTCCTCGACACACTCCCGAATATCCCTGATCGCAAGTCAACACCACCAATAAAAGAGGATGGCACAGTTGAAACATGGGACGTATCTTATAGATCAGTGATTGTAAGATTGGCATCATGGTTATCTACATCAAGAGGCAAGTAGAGAGAGATCGAGAGAGCCGAAGGCGAGAATGATCGCCTTCGGCTTTTTTATTTAAATAGATTTGGAATTGATTGAATCGTTTTATACATTTAGTCTGTTTCAATAACAACTAACAGGGAGAATGAAATGTCAAAGAGTTTCTCTCCAAACGATTTTAAATAATAATACTATGTGTGTTCATGGAATACCAAAAGCAGACACCTTCGGTCAAGATGGTCAATGGCAAATCTGTCAAAGAGTTAGAAAGGAAGTTAACGACCATCTAAGTGAACAATATAACCTCGAAAATATATATGAAGAACAGATTGATGATGTCATCAAAGCACTTTATGAACTTGGCTATGTAATTCTTTCATAAACTAATCATTTCTTTATTTTTTCTAATTTTACTTAAACATTATCATCATGCCTTCTTTATTTAATGAATATGAAACATATACGGAAACAGCAAATGAAATATCATTAATCGTATACAACTTCATGAAAGAACTAATTTCAAAATATCCTGAAAATTCAATGATTGAATTGGAACAAGTAACAACTCAATCTCTATCAGGAGCTTGTGCAGATGAAAGAATCACTCGTGCAATGAGGAAAAGAAAACTGAAAAAACTTTAATCCATTATTAAACCAAACCGTGACAGATATAACATTATTGGATTAAATGAATTTGGAATTGATTGAAAGTATTTGCATATTGTAATCAGGCAGAGGGATGAACTCTCTGCCACAACCTTAAATGGATAAAATCATGAAAAGCACAGAAACCTATACCAATATCGCAGAAGCAATTTCAGCCTTCGGCTTGGATTTCACAGTAGAAAAGACACCTATCTTTACTAACATTGATAATGAACTCAAAGAATTCGGTGATAAGGTAATCACGTTCCGAACAGACAACAACCAGACACTTGGTGTTGTTGGTAAAGGTTATGAGATCGTTCAGAATCTTGCACAGTTTGGAGCATTTGAAACATTTGCTAAAAAAGGATTAGTTTCATTTGAAAATGGTGGAGTGTTTTCAGGTGGTTCAAAAACATACATACAATGTGTACTGCCTTCAACTATTGAAATCGGAAATGGTGGAGACATCACCAAGAAGTACATTACAATTTGTTCATCTCATGATGGTTCTATCGCGTTACAATGTTTCATTTCATCTGTACGGATTTGGTGTGGTAATACATTCAACCTTGCAATCAAAACAGGTTCACTAAAAACTCGAATCAAACACACAAAAACTGCTAATATCAAAATGGTTGAAGCAATTACAATGATAGATAAATCATTAGAAGCATATAATGTATACGATGAATTTCTAATTGCTTCCGCAAGAACAAAGGAATACAATGAACAGGAAGTAAAGAAATTTGTTGATCTTGTGATCCCTTCAATAAATGCAGAAAAAGATTCAACAAGAAAAAAGAATCAGCGTTTTGAATTGCTGGAAAATATTTACAATGGAATCGGACAAAATGAAATTAAACAGAATTCTCTGTACAAACTTTTTCAGGGCGTTACAGGATATACTAATAATGTGATCGCGAAGAAGAAACAGGATAAGATGGAATATTTAACACTCGGCACAGGTTATGATTTTAATGCTCAAGGTTATGAAGTTGCGAAGAAAGTATTAAAAGGGGAACTGGTGCTTGCCTGATAGAGCGAGAGCCGAAGGCGAGAATGATTCGCCTTCGGCTTTTTCGTTTAAATGAATTTGGTTTATTCAATTGAATTTGGTTTATTGTATCACTTCCAATAACATATTAAATAATTTTTATTATGACTTACTCAGAACTGAAGGATATCCAGAACTACGCGGAAGATTATAAAGACAAATCACTGCTCCAGCTGATAGAACTATACGAAAATACAGAAGATGCAGAAGAACTGAAATCGCTCGAAAGTGAGATCGAGTACTACTGGGAAAATATATTGGACTTGATGGCAGGAAGAGAAGATGAAAAAGGAGATTATCTATACTGCCTTGCAAATAACAAATGAGAGAGAGAGAGAGAGAGAGCCGAAGGCGAATTAAAAAGCCTTCGGCTTTTTCGTTTAAATGAATTTGTTTAATTCCAATTATTTGACGTTATTGTATCACTTCCAATAACACTAACTAAATTATACTATTATGTTATATCAACTTGGGAAAGGAATGGATTTATATACAGGGGAGATTGTATATATTAATGGTGCTTATGAGAAATATGGTATTGTATGGAAAAAACTTAATAGTGGTTATTATCTTATCAAAGGTATTGAAGGAAAAGAGAAAAGGAAAGGGGATTTCCGATCTGTTTAAATGAATTTGTTTAATTCCAATTATTTGACGTTATTGTATCACTTCCAATAACACTATAAACAGGAAAAATTATGTATCTTTCAGATGGTAATAAAAAGATAGACAAAGCATGTAAGGTATGGAATTTACCTACGACTGTATGCTTTGGTAAAGGTAAGCAATGTAAAGGTTGTTACGCAAAAAAAGCTGAATATCTTTACCCTGCTGTTATGCCATGTAGAACAAATAATTTGAAAGCAAGTGTAAAGAGTAGTTTTGTTTTCTTAATGAATTTAAAACTAAAGTTTACAAGAAAAACTCTTTTTAGAATTCACGAAAGTGGGGATTTTTATTCTCAAGTGTATCTTAACAAGTGGGCTGAAATTTGTATAAACAATCCAAAAATAAACTTTTATGGTTACTCGAAGAAATTTGACAAACTGGATTTCAATCTATTAAATTCTCTTGAAAATGTTAATATAATTAATTCAATTCCAAAAGGGATTTTAAATTTTGGGAATGTTGACTATTGTAAAGATCTTGTAAAGAATAAAGGGTTTTTTCAATGCCCTTGCGAAATTGATAAAACAGTAAAATGCATGAAAAACTGTTTTGTTTGTTTACATGCTGAAAAAGTTTGCTTTATAAAACATTAAATGAATTTGTTTTATTTTAAATAATTGACGTTATTTTATTGTTCAGAAAATAACGTCAATTATTTCAATCTTAAATATTAATACAATGGAATATGAACAGTACGAAACAATTCTTTATAATTCTTCTCTATTAATTGAAATCAAAAAAGAAGAATTAAAACAGTTAGAATCTGATTTAAAGAAAATATCTGATGAATTTAAATCAGCTTATTTTGATGATGATGAATTTTATCAAGCTGGTTTTTAAATGAATTTGTTTTATTTTAAATAATTGACGTTATTTAAGTGTTCAGAAAATAACGTCAATTTAAACAAGGTACGAAAATGAATATTTCAGAAAAGAATATCAAAACACTTGAGGATAATTTAGATTTGATGTTTGACCGCCAATGGAAAGAAGAATGTAATTACACGGAAGCACAAGAACATGAAGGAGAAGAGTATAATCCTGATTTCGATTACTGTTCTGATTATGATGATCTTTAAATGAATTTGTTTAATTCCAAATAATTGACGTTATTTAAGTGTTCAAAAAATAACGTCAATTTAAACAAGGTACGAAAATGAAAAATGCCATTATTCTCGAAGCAAGATCAATTGCTGGTAATATTTTCAGCATGAATGCAAGTGGTGCAAATTTTTACGCATTTTCTCACACAGGAAAGAAAATTTGTTATGGTGAGTATGTTTATCCAAGTGAAGAAAATAGATTGAATTTTGAGAATTTTGACGGTTGCATTAATATGAGAACAGGCGAGTGTACGGAATTTACTATCAAAGGAAACAAAACGTTTAAATGAATTTGTAATTGAATGAGTTTAATGGTATATTTAGACTCATTCAATAATACTCACTAAATCATAAAATCATGAAATATATTTATACTGAAACTACTACTAAAGAAATAAATATACCAACTCAGTTAGAAGAAGATATTATGGAATTGTTTAATCATGAAAACAATCATGAAAGAATCATAGAATATTTATTAGAGAGAGAATGGGATTTTTTATTTGGTAAATATGAATGTGGTGAAGTAATAACTAATAACTTAATAATATGAATTAACTTTAAATTATACGCACATGGAACTGTTTACAACACCTAAAGATATTAATATGTTTGCTATGTTAGCTACAAAATCAGCTCTTAAACTTGAAATTTATGGTATGCACAGAAAAGGTATTTCAGCGACAAAACAAGTTCAAGGGATTTTAAATGTAAAGATAAAGGATAAAGAAAAGCTGTTTAAAATGTTTACTGATTACATCAATGCTTTGAAAGAGAATTAAATGAATTTGTTTAATTCAAATTAATTGACGTTATTTAAGTGTTCAAAAAATGACGTCAATTATTCTCACTCTTAAACATTACTGCTATGATTATTGTAAGATACGAAACTAAAAAAGCAATGAAAGAAGCTATAGGTAAAAGGCTGAAATATACTGAAACTTCCATGTTCGGAGATGAAGTAAAAGGCAATGGTATTGAGAAGTTATGCGGGTGTAATCGACCACACTTGACGGGATATAAAAAAGAGTTTTTCGTGTCCGTTACGCTGAACAATGGTATTATAGAGAAAGTGTCCTGAATTAAATGAATTTGGTTTATTCGTGAAATTTCTTGTTATTGTACTACCTGAAAAAAGGTAGTACATTTAACCACTAAATATATACGATAATGGAAAAGCATTTCATCGAAGAAAAAGTATCAAAAATTTTTGGCGCAAAATTCACCAACATTTTATACGTTACTGAAGTAAAAACAGCAGCAGCGTATAAACACGTCAAAATTACAAAAAGTACGTCGGCAAACGTTCAAATATACGCCAATTTAAGCGACGTAACTGAAGTGTATAAAAACGCTATTTTGAAAAATGCGGTGGATAGTAATGGGGAAAAAATTACGGAATTTGAAGTATCAAAAACGTGGTTTTCTCATGTGCCGAACTGTTTCAGTATAGCGTATAAAGATAGTAACCCTGATGTAAAATACCTTTGGTGTAGAATGATAAAAGCGAAATCAGAGTATTTTATTGATGGTGTTGCAGTATTAAAAACGGATATACTGCAATATCTTACGCCAAGTGAAGTAAAAAAATTGACACAAGATACGTCAATTATACATAACGTAAAAAACGACGTAAATCATAGCGTAATAATACGCACTATTAAGCTGGATAATATCACCGAAATGCTTTAATAATACTTCAACGAGGAAACCCGACCAGTTCACCTAAATAATTAAGGGAAAGGGTCGGGGTTACCTTAAAAAATTAGGTGGGGGGTACTACGTCAATGAAGTAATTTTTTTTTCGCTACCATATATGCAAAATAGAGATACGCCTTCGGCTAAGTCCCCCGTGATATACTTTCTATTTTCTTATGATTTAAGTCCCCCGTGATATACTTTCTATTTTCTTATGATTTAAGTCCCCCGTGATATACTTTCTATTTTCTTATGATTTAAGTCCCCCGTGATATACTTT
>Ga0209083_1002477_pt1 | contig 17459 bp, 8 predicted proteins | sample AM7aDNAmetaG_FD_184132 | JGI IMG/M metagenome (GOLD analysis project Ga0209083, IMG submission 184132) | Freshwater microbial communities from Finland to study Microbial Dark Matter (Phase II) - AM7a DNA metaG (SPAdes) (version 3) | ecosystem: Environmental > Aquatic > Freshwater > Lake ...
GGTAATTAAATATGATTTAAAAGGTAGTTTGTTTTGAACTACCTTTTATCTCAATTGCGTGTGTGTCATATTATTTGTACATTTTGTTTTATATAATTTGCACAAATTGTTTTGGCGATTATAATATTACAAATATCATTATTAACTTTGATGTATAATAATGATTTTGCGTCAAAAAATACTATTTACAATCTACATATCCAATAAATAGAAGTTTGGTGTAAATATAGTATTAATTGAACGGTGTGTAACCGATGATTTGAATATATTTGCAAGCAAAATTAATTAAAATAACTGTTGGAATGCATTTAGCAGCTCATCAAAGCTTTCTGCTTAAAATAGTCGTACACGCATAATAGTAATTTTAAAAGAAAAATACAGTATTCTCTCAATTAAATTAGCAATAATAAAGACTCATCTTATGAAAATATAATTCGCTAAATGTTTTGAAGATTTCAACCGAAATCGTATTGATGTTTTGTCGCACACAATTCGTTCCCTGCATTTCAAAATTGTCTTCCTTGTCAAAAGTGTAGACGACTTCATAGAATATTTACGAGTTTGACGCAAAAATAGCATTAATTGAACGGATTGTTTTCAATGATTAGTTGATACAAATATATCTTTGCACAATCCAAAACTCATAAATCATAATTTAATACAAAAACAATGAAAACACAATTACTTATCAAAATGTACACTGTACTGGTGGTATGTTTCTTATCTATTCTGAGTGCAAATGCTCAAGCTCCTACTATTACGTCATTTTCTCCCACAACTCCCCAAAAAAGTGGGGCTACTGTTACTATCACAGGAACCAATTTTACGGGTGCAACTGCTGTAAGCTTTGGAGGAAGTGCAGCAACATCTTTTAATGTGGTGAGTGCTACTTCTATTACCGCTGTAGTCGGTAGCACTGGCACTTCTGGCAATGTAAGTGTTACTAATCCTAGTGGAACAGCAACCAAAACAGGTTTTTACTGGTACTCTACTACTATATATGATGCTGCTACCTATGGTGCAAACGATTTTTGGTTGACTCATTTTTATTATGCAAAAAACACAAGTTATACTCCAGGATTGAAAGATGTTGCCGGGTCTGACTATATTGATTATAATGGAGGAGGCACACTTACATTTACTAATATCAATGTTACGAGTGCAGGGAAATATATTGTTAGGCTTTACTATTCGGGATTACAAGGAATGCTTACTGTTTCTGTAAATAGTGGTACGGCTTACCCCTTATATATGACTACAGCAACTTCAATTGTTGATATTCCAGTATCATTCAATGCAGGTTCTAATACAATAGCATTTATGCAAAAATCATCATGGCCACGCCCATTAGGCATCCAACTTTTGGCAGCAAATGCAAATAATCCACTTATTTCATCAATCAATCCCAATGTACAAAACAATGGAGGAACAGTTGTAATTACCGGTTCTAATTTTACAGGTGCTACTAGCGTAGCATTTGGGGGTGTTAGCACAAGTACATTTATAGTTAATAGCGACACACAAATAACAGTTACAGTACCTTCAAATGGATTATCGGGTAATATAACAGTAACTACGCCAAGTGGAACAGCAATTATGGGTGGATTTCTGTGGTTAAATACAGGAATCGTTTATACCAATCCAACTACTGCTACTACAGACTATTGGCAATCGCATTTCTATTATGCAAAGTTTACCGATTATGTGGGTTATAATACGAAAGAGGTTGCAGGATCTGATTATTTGGATTATAATGGAAGCAGTAGTATTTATTTTGACAATATAAAAGTTTCTACAGCTGGCAGTTATAAAGCCAGAGTAACCTACATTTGTGGGTCGACAAGTGCGCTTAATGTATCAGTTAATGGAGCTACAAATGTTTCAAGCGGTACATTACCAATAGCTGGTACCTCATCAACTTATGATATACCTGTTACGCTTATTGCAGGTACAAATAATATAAAGTTAGCTCAAACAACAAACTGGCCCCGAGTGTTGGGAATTCAGTTAATTGGAGGTGGTCCAATCATAACTTCATTTACACCTACACTTCAAAAGAATGGTGGCTCTGTTACACTTACAGGGATAAATTTTACCGGAGCTACGGCTGTAAGTTTTGGTGCAACTGCAGCAACTTCATTTACTGTAAATAGTGATACACAAATAACTGCCACCGTTGGCTCTGGTGCCACTGGAAGTGTGAGCGTTACAGCTCCACTTGGAACTGGAAGTCTTTCGGGATTTTCCTGGTCTCCGGTTACTTGCTATGATGTGATGACCTCCGGAGTAAATGATTTTTGGTTAAGTCATTTTTATTACGCCAAATGTACCGATTATGTGGGTTCAAATACGAAAGAAGTTGCAGGTTCGGATTATCTTGATTTTAATGGGGGTAGTAATATCAATTTTACAAACATCTCAGTTACAGATGCCGGAAGTTATGTCGCTACGATAAACTATTATAGTGGATTTTCTACCAATACCCTTAATGTGTCGGTAAATTCAGGCATAGATATTTCGACTGATAATTTTCCACTATCTGCTACACCCACAACTTTTGATAAACCGGTTACACTGGTTGCAGGAAGCAATTCTATCAAGTTAACTCAAGCTACTAACTGGCCACGGGTATTAGGAATTCAGCTAAGCAAATCAGTTTCAACATCATTGTATCCAACCAAAAAAAGCAATTATATTATATCGGGGTTAAGTAATTCAATAAAAATAAGTGGACTGAATACCAAAATCAATACGATTGAGATTTTTTCAATTGAAGGTAGATTAATTGATTCAGAAACGATTCAACAAGGAACTTTTACTAAAGCAATAAATCAAGGTATTTATTTGGTGAAGGTAAACGGTGAAACGTATAAAGTTGTTGTCCAATAACTAAAACTATTTTATAGGCGTCCAAACCCTTTGGACGGCTGTAAAATAAATGAATAATATGCATATTGACCAGAAATTAGTATTAATTGACCCAAATTATTTATATTTTTTTTGTGCTTAACCATACTTTTGTTACAATAATTTTCAATGTCTAATTATAAATAATCAAAAAAATGAAAACAAAATTACTTTTCAGAATGTACACAGCAATTTTTGTATGTGGTTTATCTTTTATGAGTGTGAATGCTCAAGTAGTTGATTGCAAAGATTCAACTTTAGCCAGTGCCCCCGACTTTTGGTTAAGTAACTTTTACTTCTCCAAATGTACAAATTACCTTAACACGGGTGGTAAAGATATTGTCGGCTCATCTTATGTAGATTTTAATGGAGCTGGGAAGGTCATCTTTAATAACATTTTTGTGTCAAAAGATGCAGATTATACATGCAGGTTGACTTATGGAATTGGTTGGGCTGATCCTGTAACAGGCTGTGATTTCAATCTGATTGTGAATGATGCTCTCATGGGCACACATACTGTATTTGGTCCACATACAGCTAATACCACTATTGACCTCCCTCTTCCACTCGGCACCTTAGCTACCGATTGGAATAATGTGATTGTAATTCAACAAGCCAGACATTGGCCAACTACCTTGGGTATTCAATTGATAAAAGGTACAACTGCTGTCCCTGTTGTAAAGGAATATCCCTTTAAAATATCAGGATTGAATAAATCTATTCTGATATCAAACCTTACGAACGAAAAGAATAGTATCCAAATTTTTTCAGTTGAAGGAAAATTAATTAATTCTGAAATTGTAAGCGGAACTTCTTATGTAAAATCTATTAATATGGGAGTTTATCTGATTAAAGTAAACGGTACACCTGTAAAAGTAGTTGTGCAATAAAAAACTATATATCCAACTGTTCTAAACGATTAGGGCAGTTGGATATGAACAATTAAATTTCAAAAAATGTACCCTATCCAGATTAAACATTTTCCATTTTCACTTACATTATTAGTACTGATCTTATTTACTCAATTTATTGATGCACAAGTTGTATCGACATTAAATTCGGGGAATTTAAAAATTGATGTAAATAAATCTGTTGATAATCAATATAACTTATTATTCAACTATGGAAATGTACTGATTAACACACTGGATTCGGAAAATCCTGTTTATTTGGAGGTAAAAGGCAAGAAACTTACTGGAAAATACGCTTCAGTTCAATTAGTGAATGATAGTCTGTTTTGCAGTACAATACTTACGAGTGTAAGTGGATCACAGTTTTCTGTTGCAGACAAATATATTGCACTAGGAAATGGAAAAGTTGCTTTGGAAAGAAATATAGTAATAGTAAAAGCTATTCCGACGGATAATTTTAATTCATTTTTTGGCTTTCAAGCTGCAACGAAGAGCAAAATTATTGATAATGAGTTTTTTATTCCGAGTGTGTGGTATAAAGGAAATTTTGAAGCTGAGTGCAATCTTATAACAACTGTGCCTCAAAGTACAGACAGTTATTTTTATTATCGGGAAGATAGAATTACGCTTCCTTTGGTCATGTTTAGAAATAAAACAACAGGTACAACCATTAGTATTATTCATCAAGACTCAGATCCTGAAACAATTACCGGTGATAATAATAATGTGGCAACAAGTGCAGGTTATCAATATGGTGCACTTGGTATCAGACAGGGAAATGATACAACCTTTCAAACATTTGTATATCCGGGTTCAGAGGCAGGACGAACAGGAGGTAGAGGATATAGAAATCATCCGGTGCGTGTTGGTATTTCACACAAATACAATTTGGTATTGAATTTTTCTACCACAACGGACTATGCAACTGCGATGAAAACATCGTGGGAAGCTGCATTTAATCTTTATAATCCTACGATTTATAACGTAAATCTTTCGTCTTGTTACGATGGATTAATTGAAACGCTTCTTCAATACTATGTTCCAAACACTTCGCAAGGTGGAATCAGAGATGCTCCGGGTTTTCCTTTTGCAGTAAGTCTGAGTGATTTCTTACCAAGTAGTGTTAGTTACTCGATGGGTTTTGTAGGAATGCAAATTCCTACCGGTTATTATCTGTACAGGGAAGGAATGGAGAAGAATAATGCTATAACACAGTCTTACGGAGATGCTATCCTGACTTTTTGGGCAAATAATTGTATTTCATCCTTCGGTTATCCACGTACCTGGTATGATCCGGGATTAAATGGAGCTTATGGTAGCTTTAGAGCAGGTAGCAACTTGAGAGATGCTACCGGAGGAATGGAAGGATTGTTAACTGGATGGTGTTTTGCAAAACGTAATAATATAAGTAAAACTTTCTGGTTAAAAGCTTGTACTCGTTTTGGTGATTGGTTAGTTGCTAATCAAAATACTGATGGAAGTTATTATTTTTCGTATAATCACTCTTCGGTTGTAAACGGGAAAAACCCCGCCACTGATACCAATAAGTATTTGACCATCTGTGCTGTTAGATATTTAACAGAGTTGTTCATTGCAACTAATAATCAGACTTATAAGGATGCTGCACTAAAAGCGGGAGAGTTTTGCTACACGAATATTCATCAGAATTACCATTATTTAGCATGTGTGGTCGACAATCCACATTCTTATGACAGTGAGTCAGGACAAATGGCATTGAATGGTTTTCTTTCGCTTTATGATTTGACCAATGATTCCAAATGGTTGGCTGCCGCTGAGCAAGCAGCTACCTACACCGCATCCTGGGTTTATTCTTTTGAAATTCCGGTTGAAAATGATCAGACAATGGCTACTTCCTTTCCAAAAGACAGAAGTATAGTGGGTCAGCATCTAATCGCTATTGGACAAGCAGCCGCTGATTTAGGCTTTGCCTGGAGTTCTTTTGCATATTATCATCTTTATGTGCTAACAGGGAAAGAAATTTATTTACAGATTGCACGAATGTCTGCTCATGATACAAAGCAATCCATGAACTGGGATCAATCGTTGTACCCGGGACAGGCAAAAGGGTTGCAATTAGAGGCTTTCCCGGTTACAATCCTACGTCGTGCAAACGGAATAGAATCTTGCTTGAACTGGAATTATGCTGCACATTTAGATCCAATGTTTCGAATGAAAGATGCTTTTGGAACACCTGACCTTGAAGAAGTTCAGAAAATGACCTCCGAAGAACGATTGCGTTTGATTAAAATCTATGCACAGGTTCAATCATCGAACTATGGTCAAAATGTCAATAGTGCTGTAGAATCTGTTTCCAAAGATATGCTTCATGTTTATCCGAATCCTATAGAAAAAAATGGAGAACTTAGGTTGGAAATTCCTGATTTGGGAACGGGAAATTTGACTTTTGAAATATATAATATTGATGGGACAAAAGTTAGTAGTGAACAAATCAACTCGCAGTCATTAGTTTATAAAAAGAAAATAACTATGCCTGCAGGACAATATATTCTGAAGATTCATGGTAGCCAATACAATTCAACTCAAAAACTAATTATAAAATAACGAGATTTATGATCAATTAAAACAATTAGAATGTCTTCATAAAAAACGAAGCATCTTTGTAAATAATGCTATCCACAAATAAATTAACAAAATAAGTAATCAAATGTTATTATTATGAACAAAACACAAAAAAAAATCAAGGACATGTTCTTCCGATTTTTGTTCTTATTCGTTCTTATTCAATTACCTGTTTGGGCATTTGCAGATAAATTTGTAAACACGCAGGAAATAAAAGGAAAAGTAGTTGATATTAAAGGAGAACCACTCATTGGTGTCAACATTATTGAAAAAGGCATTAAAACAGGTACTATTACAGATGCTAGTGGTCAATTTACTATTAAAGTATCTAATTCTAGGTCTATTCTCGTGTTTTCTTATGTTGGCTATTTAAAGCAGGAGATACAAATTACTACTGAAAATAGTTTGAAAGTAGTTCTTATAGAAAATTCATCTGACCTAGATGAAGTGGTTGTGGTGGGTTATGGGACTAAGAGAAAAGGTGGGATAACGGCAGCTGTAACAACTATTGGTAGTCAGGACATATCACGTACGACTTCTACCACTACTGCAGGAGCACTTGTTGGAAAAGTTGCAGGTATCACATCACGTCAAAAAAGTGGAACGCCGGGTTCGGCAAGTACGCTTCAAATACGAAATATGGGAACTCCACTTTATGTTATTGATGGAATTATCCAAAACGAAAGCTTTTTTAATAGCATTGACATCAATGACATTGATAATATATCAGTTTTGAAAGACGGTTCTGCTGCCATTTATGGTGTGAAAGCTGCTAATGGTGTAGTACTGGTAACTACCAAAACGGGTAAGCCAAATCAAAAACCACAAGTAAATATAAATGCTTACACCGGCTGGCAACAATGGACAAAATATCCAACTTTACTGAATGCATATCAATGGCAATATGCAAATTACATGAAAGATGTAAATAATGGTACGTTAGGAGTAACTACAGATTATGCTAAAGCAGAATTGGCAAAATGGCAAACTGGTCTTTATGATCCTACTACCGGTCAGGACTATAGAGGATATGATTGGAAAAAATCTTATGTCAGCGATGCAGCTCCACAAAGTTACCTAAATGCAAGCATTTCAGGAGGAAGTGATAAAGTTACATATTATGTGTCACTTTCACATGTTGATCAGGACGCTGTCTTTAAAGATTTTAATTATAACAGAACTAATTTACAATCTAATGTAGAAATTAGACCCACAGATAAACTAAAAATTGGAATTCAAATCTCAGGGAAAATAGATAACACGAGTAATCCCGGATTACCAGGTAATGACGACTACACTTTAATCAAAACCTCCCTTTTTGGTTTGCAGCCAATTTATCGACCTTATGCTAATGATAATCCGTTATACTTAAATTATATCGTTGCCAGTGATGCCAGAAATATGGCTGCATTTACAAAACAATATGCAGGCACCTATACTCAAACCTGGCGTACCAGTCAAAATAATTTTAATCTGGAATATCAATTGCCACTTAAAGGACTTTCAGCTAAGGGAACCTTCTCCTATTATTATGCGGATAATAATATGAATAACAATGAAAAAGGTTGGCAGGAATTTTCGTATAATAAGACTACAAATGCATACAGTCTTATGTATGATAAACAGGCAAGTGGTGCCACTTATATGGTTAGAACGAGGGATAATGTACAAAACATTACCGGACAAGCATCTTTGAATTACGACAATACTTTTGCAAAAGATCACCATGTATCAGCTGTGGCAGGTTTCGAGTGTTATCAACAACAGCTTAATCATCTGAACATCACACAAAACCCGGTTACAAATCCTTTTATTGACTTAATGTCAACAGATAAAAACAATACAGCCAGTGAAACATCACAAACATATTCAACTGCAAGTTTCATTTTTCGAACCAGTTATGATTACAAACAAAAATATATTATAGACATAGCTGGACGCTATGATGGTAGTTGGAAGTTTCCGGCAGCTAACCGTTGGGGATTTTTCCCTTCAGTCTCAGGTGCATGGAGAATTTCAGAAGAAAATTTCTATAAAAATGCGACGATCTCAAGCTGGCTGACAAATATTAAACTTAGAGTATCTTATGGTCAAATGGGAGACGATAATATCGGTGGTCTCTATCCTGATTTTGCCTATCAAGGGGGTTATAATTATAACGTTGGGAGTTCATATATGCCAACTGATCCCACAACAAGTTCTACAAATGGTACAGTAATAGGTTCAGCTCTTAAAGCAATTCCTAATACAGGACTCACTTGGATGACAACTTCAATAATGGATTTTGGGGTTGATTTAGGTTTATTTGATAATAAACTTACCGCTGAATTTGATGTGTTTAAACGTGAAAGAAATGGAATTGCTGCCATCCCAAATGATGTAGTATTTCCCCTTGAAAGTGGTTTAACTGCTTTAGCTCAAAATTTAAATTCCGATAGTAATGAAGGGATTGATGGATTTATCAAATGGAATGATAAAATTGGTAATTTCAAATATTTTGTTGGTGCTAATGCAACCCTTGCCAGACAAATGAATGGAAACCGATATGGTGAATTGTTTTATAACGCTTTGGACAAATACTATTATAGTCAGAATAATCGTTGGGCAAATGTTTCCAACGGACAGGTTTGGATGTGGCAAACAATAGGTGTTTTCCAAAACCAAAGCCAAATAGATACTTATCCTATAAATGAAGATGGGAAAAATAATACAACATTGGTTCCCGGCGATTTGATTTTCAAGGATGTAAATGGCGATGGGATTATTAACAACTCTGACAAAAGACCTTTAGGATATTCTTCTGTAGACTGGCCTTGGGATTCATCACAAGGTAATAAAAATCCAATATTATCAGTAGGATTCAATTTTGGATTTGAATGGAAAGGTATAGATTTGTCAGCTGACTTTGCAGGAGGGTTTATTAATACATTTGTACCCGATTGGTATATGAAATGGGGAACTTCAAGAAGCGTAAGCGGATATGTATATAACAGCATTGATGTGTGGCATCATCAGGATATATTTGATCCAACTTCGCCATGGGTACCTGGTGCATTTCCTGCATTAAGAGATGGTGACCCTTCATATCGCAACGAAAATGACTTTTATACAAAGACAGCAAACTATTTAAGATTAAGAAATTTGCTAATTGGTTATACACTTCCTAAAACATGGACTAAAAAAGTATCTATTCAAAAAGCCCGTTTTTATTTCCAGGGTACTAATCTATTCTGTTGGGATACACTGGGTGCTTATGGAATTGACCCAGAAACTTCTACGGTCAACGGAACAGATTATCCTCAAAGCAGAGTGTTAACAGTGGGATTAAGTTTAACATTTTAATAAAAATGAAAAATGAAAAATAAGATATATATAATTTTAATGCTAGGGCTTGCCCTTTCCTCGTGTAACGATTGGTTAACTCAGCAGGATACAACAGTTCTATCAGCCAGTCAGGCATACTCAAGTGCATCAAGCATCAGCAGTGTATGTGCAAATTTATATTCCAGATTACGCTATGAGCAAGACTTTTCCAAAGATGGTGATTCGTATGATATGACAAGTTGGGACGAAGCATCTAATAACAGCGACTATTGGGCGTTTTCGAATAATAAAAATCAGGATTACAGAAGCTATTACGACTATAGTTTAATACGAGATATTAATCAGCACATTTATTGTCTCAATAATTATGTTGGAACTGATGTCACTACAGTAAACAAGAAATATTTTTTAGCAGAAGCCCGGTATATGAGAGCTTATGTCTATTTTACGTTGGTTACCAGAATGGGAGGAGTTCCAATTATAGAAGATGTATCACAATATGTACAAAATCCTTTAGAGCTTGCGAAGCCAAGAAATAAAGAATCAGAAGTGTACGATTACATCGCCAATGAACTAGATAGTATCAAAACAGACCTAGGGCTTGCTTCCAGTAAACTCACGACCCGAGCCACAAAAGGAAGTGCATTAGCATTGAAATGTCGTGCCATGCTTTATGCCGGAACACTTGCGTATAATAGCGATAAAAGTGCTGCTAAAGGGTTAATACTACCAAGTGGAGCTACGGGAATTGATAAAAATAAGGCAAATGAATATTTGCAAAAATGTTTAGATGCATATTCTGAATTGCAAGCAATGAATGTTTACTCACTTTATCAGAAAAATAGCAATCTTGCAAGTAATTATGCATTGATTTTTCAAAGCGAAATAAATAATCCAGAAATAATATTTTGTAAAAGTTATGATGGAAAAAATATGCTGAATGCTTTCACTACCAGAGCTATATGTCGTACATTACATTCAGCATTAAAGACTGGAGCTCAAATTAATCCGGTGTTAAATTTGGCAAATAGCTATGAAGTTGTTGCCACACACTCTATTGTTCCTATTGTTCCATATAGCGATGTGGATCATATTGAAAGTATGGGAACTACCACTTCGACCTATAATTATATAATCTATGACAATCCGATAGATATTTTTGCAGGACGAGATCCACGTCTTCAGGGAACGATTATTACCCCAGGGGCTAATTTTAGAGGTGTATCATTAAATTTTCAGGCCGGATTGGCTATAAAAACCACAACAGGATATACATTTAAAACCGCTCCGGCAATGGAGAATATTAGCGATCCAGTAATAGGGTATTACAACGGGGTCCAAATAACTGGTGATGAAGGTCCACACCAAATTAGTACCTATGTATCGCATACAGGATTTCTTTTGCGCAAGTATGTCGATACCAATTCAGGCTCTGAGGCCTCTGGTGCAAGTACCGTTCCATATATTGTTTTCAGATACGGAGAAGTATTATTGAATGCTTCAGAAGCTGCATTTTATCTGAATCAAAATGGTGTTTCAACATATAATAGTCAATCTACTCAAACCATTGCATTGAATTGTTTCAATCAGATCAGAAGTCGTGCCGGAGGGAGCACGTTTAATATTAATACTTCTGAATTGACCTTTGAAAGGATTATGAACGAAAGAAAAGTAGAACTGGCTTTTGAAGATCATCGTTACAATGATTTAAAACGTTGGAGAATTGCAAACGATGTATGGGCTTATGACAGGACCAATCAAAATGCAATTATGTACGGTTTGTGGCCTTACAGAATTTATGCTCCAGGAGATCCAACTGATGGAAAATGGATTTATCGAAAAGTAATCATTGAACATCGTGGGTCTAGTTCTGATAAAGGGCAACCTATCAATTTTGATTTAAAAATGTATTACGCAACCTATCCTATGACAAAAGGAAATCCATATATTGAAAAAAATCCAAATCAATAATAGAAAACAGATGAAAAAAATAGTATTTCTCAGTATAATTCTATTCACGGTGTTTTTCACTTCTTGTGAATATGATAACTATAGTGCACCTAATCTGACGTTTAAAGGTAATGTTGTGTACAATGGAAATAAATACGCTTTTGATGGTAATCCAAGTTTTGGAGTTATTACACTTGTTCAAAAAGGGTTTGGTAAAATTGATGCAGGAACAAATGTCAGAATAGACGAAACTGGAGCTTTCACACAGTTGATATTCTCCGGTGATTATTGGTTAACACTTGCCAATAATCCATATCCATTTGAATTCAAAGATTTTAAGTCTAAAGGTGTGGGATTAGGTTACGACTCAATTCCAATGACGATTAATTCAGATATTGTGAAAGATATAGAAGTTACACCGTATTATCAGATTAGCAATTTTGTGTTATCTGTAAGTAGTGGAAAAATTGTTGCCAACTTTAAAGTTAAGAAAACACTTGGAACAATTAATGTTGCTCCAAGAGTTATAAGAGCCAGATGTTTCTTAAGCACTTCTTCAATAGTAAATAGTGCAACTACGTTTTCCGCACAAGTAATTAAATCGATAACAGACAGTGCCAATGTTGTTATACCAATGAGCATATCTACTGGATCGCCATCATATCGGTCAATGTATGTCAATAATTTCAGGGATTATGCCTATTGTCGTGTAGCGCTTGAATTGTTAAATACACCAAATTATTATATATTCTCTGAAACTTTAAAAATAGAAGGATTGCCTCAATAACTTATGTGTATTTTCCAAAATATATTTTTTAACGTGATATAATTATCGTCAGATTCTAATGCTGGCGGTGATTTTTAATCACTAACTTTTTAACTGTTAACTTTAACGGCAAGCTAGTTTTATGTCTTAAATATTTTAGGAAAAAACATTATATATTGCATATTATCAACAATATAGCTAAAATTTGATTGGTATTAGTCTCTAACATATAAATTGTATTTTATGAAATCAAAAACATTAATAATCGCAGCACTTTCACTTATCTTGTGTACTTCGTATGGTAAGACAAACACTCAAAAGCAAGATAAAAATTTACAGCGAACGTTTAATAATCCGATATTCCCCAAAGTCGGTCCTGATCCCTGGGCTTTGATGCATGATGGCAATTATTATTATATGCACACTATGAAAGATAGTTTGGTATTGTGGGTGACAAACGATATTACAAAAGTACAAAATGCAAAAAGAAAGACAATATGGATACCTTCAGACCCAAAAAACTCAAAAAATCTATGGGCTCCTGAGATTCATTTTATTGGTGGGAAATGGTATGTGTATTATGCTGCAGATGATGGTAACACTGATAATCATCAATTGTATGTGCTTGAAAATTCGAACAAAAATCCATTGGAAGGGAATTTTGTTATGAAAGGAAGAGTAAGTACGGATAAGGACAATAATTGGGCAATTGATGGTTCTGTTTTTGAAAATAAGGGAAAATGCTATATGGTTTGGTCGGGTTGGCAGACTCGCAGAGTGGATGTTGAAACTCAATGTATTTATGTTGCTGCGATGTCGAATCCATGGACACTTAGCTCGGAAAGAGTTCTAATATCAAAACCAGAGTTTGAGTGGGAAACAAAATACATTAACAAAAATGGCTGGACTCCATCTCACAAAATCTTAGTAAATGAAGGACCTCAGCCACTTACAAGTCCCAGAGGCAAATATATTCATATTGCGTATTCGGCGAGTGGATGCTGGACACCTTATTACTCATTAGGTCTTTTAACTGCGAAAACAAGTGATAACTTATTAGATCCAACATCGTGGAAGAAAAGCACTAAGCCTGTATTTGTCCAATCGCCAGAGAACGGTGTTTATGGAACTGGTCACAATAGCTTTTTTAAATCGCCAGATGGCAAAGAAGATTATATACTTTACCATGCACGTGACACCGAAACGGACCCTCCGGGGAATAAAGACACTCGTACACCACGCATTCAAAAATTCAGCTGGGATAAAAATGATTTCCCAATATTTGGTGTACCTGTTTCAACAACTGTATTGCTCTCAAAACCTTCCGGTACAACAATCGAATAGAAATTTAATTTTAAAAATATCAATATTATTTTAAAAGCATGAAAAAAATTTTATTTGTAATATTTATCATAGGTGTTACAAGCATCAAAAGCCAGACAAATATTCAGAATTTTCTGTTCGATTTTGGGCCTCTTTCGACCAATACAGCAGATGGTGATATTACTGTAAGTCCCGATTGGCATAGTAATTACTGGAACAATATAAGTGGTGTTACAGCGGGAAATAATGTGGCTATACCAACAGGAACAAACTATCCTAATCTGGTAAATACTGTAAATCAAGCAACCACTTATGCATTGAATTTTAATTCGACCACTACATTCAGAACCAATGGAAAGGTGAATGGTGGGTTAAGAAGCCCTTACGGAATTCAGTTTGGTGCAGATAGTGTATTTGATATTGCCACAGCCACAGTGGATTATATTTTTACTCAAGCTGCAACCCTGCCAACTGCACCTTCTTTTAAGATTACGGGATTGAATACATCAAAAACATATCGTTTTAAAATCTTTGGATGCAGAAATACCAATATTGCCAGAACTTCCTTTTTTAATTTACAAGGAGCAGGCAGTGTTGTTTCGGGAACTTTAAATACCTCTTCTGTTGCCGGACTTGGCGGAACGGTCTATTTCCCTGATGGTTCAACTCCAACTACAAGCTTTGATTTAGCCTATAAACTAACATCACAGACAGGTTATACATTGGCGGGCACTTATTATGGAAACAATAATTCCGTTTATACCAGCGACTATATTACTCCAAATGCAAGCGGTGAGATAACAATAAGTGTTTATAGCACTTCGGCGAATGCCTATGCCTATATCAACTGCATGAAAATGGAAGAGTGTGATGTGTCAGGTACAATTATAAATACCACTTCAATATCAATTGCCGGAAATGATATTAATTCTCCAAATACAACCTCACAAATGACTGTGGTTTATACTCCTACCAATGCAACTCCACAAACCATTACATGGCTGGTAGATAACAGCAGTATTGCAACTATCAATTCAAATGGTGTACTGACTCCGCTGAAAAACGGAACTGTAACTGTAAGGGCATCTTTTGTTCAAAACGGACAATCAATTAGCGCCACCAAACAAATAACCATCACCAACCAGATAACAACTCTTTTTCTGTCTGGCACAGCAACACCTATCGGTGATAATCAGCCTGCTGCACTTCAGATGAACGCTACTTTGGGTAGTAATGGCAATATTGTTATAGGGCAATACGAACTGGCTACCACGCTGAATGCATCGGGCACGCTGAAATTTTTTTCTTCGCAAACGGATGTTTCAGCACCTGTATTTGGTGCTGGAGTTTCCGCGGGAACTATACTCCAGAACGGTGTAGCAATCACTCCAGTTGTTTCGGGACCAGTATTAATTCGTGTTTACCTGCCAACGAATACGTATAAAATATATCCAATAGATACTCTTAAAATATCTCAGATGGGATCGTCAGTGTCTTATGGTACAGGAGCAACATCCAATCATGGATATGTATATAATTTCAACCAACTATTAAAGCAGCGATACAATGCTGCTATGGGAGCTAATTGGAATATCAGTAATATTTCTATCGGTGGTAATTCTACTGTAAATCTGCTAAGCCGCTGGGATACAGATTTATTAAATGACGGTGCTAAATATGTGGTTTATGCAGTTTCATTAGGTAACGAAGGAATTGTGGGAGGTGGACAGCCTATTTATGATCAGTTCAAAAATAATATGTTGTTACTCATAAACAAGGCAAAATCAGTAGGTAAGATACCAATTGTTACCAACTGTTATGTACGTGGCGACTTTACTTCGGTGGAATATAATTTTACAAAACAAATTGATTTATTGATTCATCAATGGGACGTTGCAAGCATAAACCTATTGGGAGGCATTGATGACGGAACGGGCAAATGGCCAGTTTCACCTATTAATTACCAATATGATGCATTACATCCCAATGATGCAGGTCATGCCGAATTAATGTACACCATTGTACCTTCTCTCTTTGATGCTATTCAAGATGGAAAGGCTCAGCCTCAGAAAAAGGGAAATACGTATATGACTATGGGTAAAGCTATCTCCACGGACTTATTAAACTTTACTCCGGATAATACAGTTCATTCATTTACAAGTACTTTTGATATAAAAACAACAATGTCGGGCATAATAAGTTCTTTCAGCAACAAATCGTCAACCGGTACATTGCGCATTGAACCTTCGGGAGCGATAACCTATGTTTCTCCTCTCGGTGGTTCTGTAAGTGGTTCAACTGTTGTTACTGATGGTCAATGGCACAAAATCACCCTGACACATTATTATGCTTGGGGTAAAACAATGCTCTACATTGATAATACCTTGGCTGGAAATGTTACTGAAAAGCTCAATCCCAGCACATTTACCCTAAACAATGCAAATTCACCAGATAACATTAGTTACCGTGAATGGCTGTTTTATCGTGCCGGAATGAATGCCGATGAAATTGCTGCATTAAATGTCGGAAGCATGCTTAAATCTAGCCTGGAACTATATTCTCCACTCGATGGACTCAATTTAATTTCGGGTGATGCTTTGGTAAATCTGGCTCAAAGCACAAACAAAATAAAACGCGCAGGTGCAACAGGATTGGTGTTGACTGAAAATTACAATATTGGGATATATTTCAATTCCAATGCAAAAAAACTTTTTTTGACAGGTCTCAACACCGATATAAATTTTGAATATAAACTTTGTGATATGCAAGGAAGGTGTATATTCAAAAATGAGTCCATAAGAAGCAATATGATTGATGTCGGAAACTATAGTAATGGAGTATACATATTGAGTCTTAAAAATAAACAAACGCAGCAAGAAACTAAATTAAAATTTATAAGGTAGATGATTAATCTATCCTTAATGACCTCTTTGTATGAATTATAAACTTTAAAAAATACACAAAATGAAAACAATCAGAGAATTATTATTGCTTATTTTTATTAGCAGTTCAGGTTTAATGGCTCAGACATTAAACCAAAGTTTCCTATTCGATTTTGGACCTCTTTCGACCAATACAGCAGATGGTGATATTACTGTAAGTCCCGATTGGCATGGCAATTACTGGAACAATATAAGTGGTATTACAGCGGGAAATAATGTAGCTATACCAACAGGAACAAACTATCCTAATCTGGTAAATACAATTAATCAAGCAACAACGTATGCGTTAAATTTCAATTCAACCAATACATTCAGAACCAACGGAAAGGTGAATGGTGGTTTAAGAAGCCCTTACGGAATTCAGTTCGGTGCAGATAGTGTATTTGATATTGCCACAGCTACTGTGGACTATATTTTTACTCAAGCTGCAACCCTGCCAACTGCACCTTCTTTTAAGATTTCGGGATTGAATACATCAAAAACATATCGTTTTAAAATCTTTGGATGCAGAAATACCAATATTGCCAGAACTTCCTTTTTTAATTTACAAGGAGCAGGCAGTGTTGTTTCTGGAACTTTGAATACCTCTTCTGTTGCCGGACTTGGAGGAACGGTCTATTTCCCTGATGGAACAACTCCAACTACAAGCTTTGATTTAGCCTATAAACTAACATCACAGACAGGTTATACATTGGCGGGCACTTATTATGGAAACAATAATTCCGTTTATACCAG
>Ga0209083_1002480_pt1 | contig 17431 bp, 34 predicted proteins | sample AM7aDNAmetaG_FD_184132 | JGI IMG/M metagenome (GOLD analysis project Ga0209083, IMG submission 184132) | Freshwater microbial communities from Finland to study Microbial Dark Matter (Phase II) - AM7a DNA metaG (SPAdes) (version 3) | ecosystem: Environmental > Aquatic > Freshwater > Lake ...
CTACTATATCTCTCTAAAAAAAGCCATGTTCAGGGCTCGAACCCGACACCTGCTGATTACCCTCCCACTATTACTTTCGTAACCTTAAGTCGTAAAGCGTCTCTTGTTTGTGGTCTGGACTTTCTCTTCATCCTCAATCCATAGATTGGTGGGATGTCTGCCATTAAGTCTCTACACCTTCTTGATTTCTCAAGCTTGGCTCGGGATTGCCTCGATCTTTCGATCAGGGGGTTCCCCGAATTTGACAGATTACATTTTTGAGATTGCTCTCAAAAAGCCCGTTTTTGTTCAGGTCAGCTGCTCTACCAGATGAGCTAACATGGCAAAGTTTCACTTAAAATTTCTACCGTCACTAATCCAAAAATGTTCTGCTTTATATTTAGGTCCATGCTTCAATCTAACTGACATTTCTCCTTTACCTTCTGGAATTTTATCCAAACAAGCAAACGCTTTTCTTTTTGATTTGAAACAGGCATAGGTGCTATATGTATGTTTGTTACAAATTTCATCAGCAGCTACCCATTTTCTGAATTGCCAATAAAATCTATCGTAACGATCAACCATATATGTTGCCATAAGTTACCTCCACTAAAAAACAAATTCTAATTGGCCTAAAATTTTAGTTATATATTTTGGTGAATTAAGAATTATATAATGTTGTTTAGTTCTTGTATTTTCTATTCCTAATATGCCTTCAGAATAGTAATCGACTCCAGAGGTTAAATGTTCTCCTTTACAAATAACTTTATAATTATCGAATTTATTATCGATGCTTGAACAGTTTTTAAAATTGATCAATTTATAAAATTGAGCCCACTCATTATAGGAAGGAAATTCGCCTCCAGTGTTCACTACTTTAATAAGATTGCCAACTTCAATTTGATCTGACATGATTAAATCCTTAGTAGAAAATTAAAATACGGGATAAGGTGGTTACGATCCACTGCCGATTGCTCGACCGCCAAATTAGCAGTTTGGTACGTCTCCCCGACGCTTCTCTACCCCAATGATTTATTTTAATATTAACTAGCGAGTGGAAGATTTGAACTTCTGCCCTAACTTCCCAAAAGTTATGTGCTACCAGATTACACCACACTCGCTAAAATAAACAGACAATACATTAAAAACTTACTCTTAATAGTGCCACTATTAACATACGCTTGGGCAGGCTCATTCACAGTGAGCAATGTTGTTCCCTAACCTTGGCAGGATCGATCTCAATGAATAAATTTTCTAATCGTTCGAATGTATTGTCTTTGCGGAACCGGTGAGTATCGACCTCACACTACCTTTTCAGATAACTAGTTTTCAAGACTAGGGCGGTACCATTACGCTTTACGGCTCCATGTATTACAAATGAAGTTCATCAGCAGCTATTTTGTATATCAAGCTTTTAACTTCATCAGTTATTATATCACTTACTTCTTGACTACCAATATAAATTTCCATTTCCTTTATGTCAACACTGTCTCCGTCTTTCATTTCATAAAGTCCAGTGACATTGAATTGAACATCTTGAACTGTGAACGCATCTTCAAACTTGGTCATTCTATTATCTCCAGTTATTAACTTATCATTCATCATGATCAAGATTGTCAAACATTATAACATATTCAGGAGAAGGTCTTAAACATATTATTCTATTGACTAAAGTATTACCTTTATTATCGGTATAACCAGTGGCAGACAAAGCACATTCATCCATTGAATTCAAACATTTACTATCTTCTTCGTTGTAAGAACTGATTGTGAAAGTGACTTCACCGTTTTTATTTATTTTACATTTATCAATGAAACCGATTATTTTTTTTAAATCAACACTCATTGAAGAATACTTTCCACTATATTCAAAAAAGAAAGTTCCTTTTTTGATTTGTTCATTCATTTTTTGAGCGAAGTTTTTTACATTATAAAATCTTCCACTTGGAGTGGCCTCATTCAAATTGAAATTGAGTTTCATTGTTTTCATGCAGTTATAACTTTACAATTTATCCCTTTGGATGTTTTGTTGTGTTCTTGATTTCATCAAGAACTTTTAACGCATCCTTGAAATATTCTGCGTTATAACCAGAAGTCAATGCTTTTTGAATAATCTCAAATTGTTCTTCAGTCATTTTGTATTCATGTTGTGGTTTAATCATTTCCCTGCCTAGTTCGTCATGGTGCTTGATTGCTTTTTCCTTTTGTGCTTTTCCAATCATAGTTTTACTTCCTGTTTTATCTTTGTTTATAACTTTCCAACATTTCGTAATTGATGAAATCAAAATTGATCAATGCGAAATAGCAGAATTTAATTCCAAATTCAAATGGGTTTTTAATCTCAAAACTTACAACACTATTATAAACACTGTTAAAAGTTTCTTCAGTGATAATTTTGATTGTGCAATCCATATATTCACCGAATGATTTCTTGAAGACATTCATTGTAGTAAGTTCAAGTTTATCTTCATCATTCAATTGATTATATATCATATATGTTTTCTTGGGTAGAAAAATTTTCAACGTTTTATCTTCAACAAATTCTTTTACAATATTTATTTTATTGGCTTCGATTATCTTCTCACACTCTTTTGATATTATAGGATTTAATATCTTTTGTATTCTAATCAATTCCCTTAGAGAAATAATAAATCTTACAAGAAGATAAGAAAGCGAAAAACCTAAAATTATATCAAGCAAAATGATTTCTCCTTCTTAGGGTAGAAAAAAGGCCCGCATATTTCAGCGGGCCTTTTTGTTCAGAACTTCACAGACTACTCAGTCTCTGTGTCAGCTCCAGCCTCGACATTTGCCACAGCGGTGACATCAGTGCCGATTGCCCAGTCCTGGAGGCCTACGCGAATTCGGACAACGCCATTCTTCCAGCCCCAGACGAGCTTGGCCTTGTCGTACCTCTGATCCAGCTCAAAGACCTCCTTGAACTTCTCAGCCACAACCTTCTCGAAAGCGAAACGAGGAACATTCAGGCCCTTATCACCGGTGTTTCGAGCGTACTTTCCAACTACACGAATGTAATCGACGGCACCACAATCTCCACACTTCTCAACGAAAGTTTGAACCTTTACATCGTCCTTTCCGAAACCCGGAACCACGACATCGATTACGAGACCCTTATCGGTCTTAGAAACAAAACTGTTGGACATACTCTTTTCTCCCTTAGTAAAACTTTATATTATCATACGATAATATTTTATCTTCTTAAATAATTATAAACTTTTTCAATAACTTTGTCAAGTAAATTTTTCTATTTGGAAGTGCGGGCTTTGAAACCCGGTCTTTCATATCCTTGGGCTTTTTTTCTTAGGCAATTATTCACCCTTATAGCGGCTATGAAATCGAAACAGAACACTCCCGTATTAAAATACAAATTCCAATTGACCTTCAACAGCAAAATTTTTTTCATATCCAAAATCGTTTTTTTTAGGTTGCTCTGCTAAATAACATAACAATTTATCTTTTAAACAAATACCTATACAATAATGCTCGCCTCCAGGAAACCATAGATCTTTACCAGTTCCAATCCATCGAAATCCTTTATTAAAATAATGTTTTTGGATTTTTGTGCTTAAACTTTTATTATCTATTTTATAGTGATAATCCCATACCATTTTAAAATTCCTTTTAAAAAGAGAATTCAGGATAAACTATTACTCCATTAACTCTACTTGAAACACCGTTGAGAAATTTTTCACGCCAATAGTCATTACTTTCTTCGCCATCGCCACCAATTATAATAGTCACAGCAGGAAATAGTTTTGAGAATTTTTGCATATCCTCGCTGAATGAATACCATTTTGAAGTGTCACAGTCTATTTTTCTTAGATAATAAAAAATGTCACCTAGCTCTCGAAGTTCCTCAAAAGACCATTTTTTATAAAACAATAAACCTTCAGAGTTATTTTCTACAATTTCTTCAATTGCATCAAGATTTTCCATGAATTCGTCGAATTCATCAACAGCTTCTTCTGGCCCGCTAACATCATACATTGAAAAATAAGTGTAATAGCCCATAGAGAACTCCAAGTTTAAAGATTTATTTATCGGCTAATTTTTTTTCTTCCTTGAAAATTTCATTCAACTTGTCAAAGTATCCATACCCTTCAAGTAATTTATAAATCAAATTGTTGATTGAAAAATTAGGTCGTTTGATTTTGATTTCAATTGATATTTCAAAAGGATTATCTTCTCTGAACGCTTCGTTTCTGAAAGCTTTGACAACATGACTGGCAATTCTTAAAGCATCAATATCAGCTTTTACTTCAGTTTCTTTATTTGCTATCAAATCTTCAATTTCTTTTTTATCAAACTTTTCTTTAGTTGCATCATATTTTTTGTACATTTCAAGTTCATATTTATCCTGTTCATACTCTGCCATTGTGCTTTGCAAACCGGCAGTAAAGAACCTTGCTACTTCTGTCAAATATGAAAATGGAACGTTGGATTTTTCTTTAGATGGTTTTTTAATCCACCTATCGTTTTGAAGATCGTAAGCATTATCGGCGTTTTCAACATCTGATTTATCCACAGTCAGATAGTAATTTATTGGACGCTTGGTATCAGGGATAACATGACCATTAGGAAGGAGCGGCCATAATTTTTTGACCGCTTCGATTTCTAAGTTTACTTCAACTGATACATCAAGATCACTTACTTCTGTGTATTGATAACCAATACCTGAACCGATAATGTAAATGGATTTGATATTTTTTTTATCATAACCCATTTTAATGAACCACTTTAGGAAATTATCCAAAATATGGTTCTTTACTTTCCCCTTTATTATTTCTTTACCTTCAATAAAAATTTCAGATGATAAAGTTTTCTCAATGGGATCAAGGGCACTTTCTTTTATTTCCATACCCTTATCTTTACTTTTTAGCTAATATTTAATACTCTCATTTTATTAATGTGTCTGTCTATCCACTCTTTTACTAAATCTTGTAGACCTGTATCAGTTACATCGTCTATATCTCCATAATCAGCTATAAGGTCTTTATCTTTAATTTGGATAGAGATATTAGATGGGGAAATACCAGGAATGGATATCGTTAATCTAATTTCTGATTTTGTCTTATTGGCTACACCTTCGTTTATTATTCCAACATTTTTAAGAATATCTTTTTTTAGCATGTTATACTCCTTATAATATTTATCTTTCCAGAATTAGTCTTGAACTTCAGCAGTTTCTTGCAAGACACCTTCAACAATTCGTTTTCTGAAACGTTTCTCTGGAACAAACACAGAAGATACATTACCAGAATGAATATCCCGTGTTACCCACACCCAACCATTGGGAGCCCTTACAATGTTTTGAAACAATCCAGGAGCGATTTCTCGTGGCCCCATAACATCACCAATTTCTAAACCGCGTAATTCACGAAATTGCATTTTATTTTTCCTTATAAATAATTATAAACTTTTTCAATAATTTTGTCAAGCGATTTCAACTTTACAAAACCAACAGATTGTTTTTACATTTTCAATTTCCACTGAAAATAAAGGCAATCTTGCTTTTTTCAATTTCTTGAAACATTTCAGACAAGCAGTATGATCTTCATCAATATATCCTTTCAATTCAACTGCAATCTTCTTTTCCAATATTTAACCTTTCAACATACGAGAGGTTTCAAATTCCTCTTTGAGATTGTCCCAATAATCATTTTCATAAGAATAGCGATGGAAGATATCACATTCTTCCTTGTTTTCCTTTTCAAGATCTTCAAGTAAATCATCAGGAGTGTGAATTATTTTATAATAGATGCTTTTATTAGCTAAGGAAGCATCTCCATTATACATGTATTCACAAAACATCTTTTCTTTTTCAGTCATTTTGTACTCCAATAAGATGCTGGACGAATTTTTTTAATATTTCCTAATTTATCTTCTTTGACTATCCAGTCATCTTTTATATAACAAATGGTTCCATTCACAGCAAATGCTTTTCTTCGAACTTCAATTCCTACTTCAATACAAGCTCTTTTGATTTTATTTATTTTGTCCTCTACTTTATATTTGAGAAATCAGCCAAAGCAGTCAAGAACATGGTGCTATCTTCACAAATAGTTCTTTCAGCTTTTTCTAAATCCAATTCCTCGCTTACATTCTCAAACACAATTGAATAACTGGCATCCACTAATCCTTTGAAAATTGTCAGGTTAAGATCTTCTTTAAGGACATAATATTCAACTCCATTAGTATCCTTATACATAAATGATTTGTTGGTTTCTTCAATTGTTTCGCAAACATAAGTTGAAATCTGTTTCTTGAATCTGTCCGGCAAACAGTAATAATAAAGTGTGGTTTTCAATAGCTTCATACTACCTCCGTAGGTATTGGGTTTTCAAGCATTTTATTTAGATTATCTTTATTGATAATCTTATTATATAAACAAAATGTCTTTCTATTCACATTGTATTTGTCAACGTGAAAATGACCAAACAACCAATATTTATATTCAACAGTGTTTCTGACCGCATCAAAAAATTTGTGCATCGGATCATTACCCTTATTATCATTAAAACCCATCAATTGATACATCTCTGTATAAGTAGTATGTGTAAGTATATAATCCACTTTCTTCACTTTCTTCAATAAGTCCAATGCTTCCATCATTGTTTTGGTAGTTGGAATTTCCTCAGGCCACCAAGATATATATGCTTTTCTGTATTGTTTATCAATACTATCAGCACCACCAAATACAAAATATGTTTCACCTTCAATTGTATAAATATGTCCAGTTTGTAACATAAATATATTGGTGTTGATTTGTTTAACGAAATCACCAAACATTGGTACTTCTGGAAACTCATCTGAATTTAAACGATTATGATTTTCATGATTTCCCGCTACAAATAAAGTAGTGAACTTTCTGTCTTTATAAACTTTTAATAAACTTATCTCATCTTTATTACTTTTTAAATCCCAAATTCCTCCAAAATCTCCAAGTATGATTACATAATCATTTTTGGTAAGTTCTTTTTGCTGAGGGAAGTTTTTGTTATAGAATTTATGGATAGTATGTCGGCCATGAGTATCACCACTGAAGAATACCATTATATGACCTCCATTGAATAGTCATTAAAAAGGTCACTGAAAATATTTCTTCTCAGTGACCTAAAAGAAATAGATGAGCTTAACATAACCAAACACTGGAATTGGAATTGCCGGTTTAACGCATACACGGTGGAATGCGTGGTTACGGAGTGGCCGTGCCAGCTAGGATGATTATGTCATTTGTGCAACCTGTTAATGAATTTTGGAAGACAAGAAGCTAGCTTCTCATCTTTTACACCCCATTAAAAGTGCTCTCTTGCACAAATATATTTTTTTTATTAGAAAAGCGGATGATTAACATCATTCAAGTTCACTGCGTCCGAAGGCGCTCCCTTTACTATATGTTAATCAATCTAATATATCTCTATTACTTAAGTTGGACAACAGTGAAATTAATTCACCATCATTTACCTTTTATAATAAAGCCGCTACACATATTAGAATTATTATATTATTAAATGCGAGCACTTAGAGGGAGTCGAACCCTCGCAGGGAGATTGGAAATCTACCGTACTACCGTTATACGACAAGTGCATTAAAAATTGAATTCCAATTGTTTGTTTTTTAAAATCAATCTACAAAACTTTTCATCATAAGGAATAAACCATTCCTCAGTATTTTCTACAATTTCTCCATCATCATCTTCATAACTATCATCAACTTGTATGGAAACACATGGGCCAAAATATACAAATTTGATATCATAATCGTGGGAAACATTTACTTCCTCTTTGTCACGGAATTCCATTACCGTATATATACCTTCATCTATAGATCTTCCATCACAATTGAAATCATTTTCTATTATAATCCTGTCTTTATAAACTATTGGTGTTTTCATGTTTGCCTCAAAAATTGAATTCTAATTGTTTATCCACTTTATAAAATCTACAAAAATCAGGGTCATAAGGTATCCACCATCCTTCAGGAGGGCATCCGTCTGATTTTGCATCAATACAAACTATTTCACCAGTATATTCTATTTCAACATTATCATCTTCTTCTTCATTAAAATTATAGTAACCAAGGCATCCATAATGTTTAAAATCAAGGATAATATAGTTTCCTTCTGAGATTGGTTTACCATCAATTGTGATTTCTTTTTGTAAAATGACATAATCTTTATTGATGGCAGGAATAATAATTGTTTTCATTTACTTTCCTTGTATAATAATTATAGCTTTTTTCAATAATTTTGTCAAGAAAAATTGAATTCCAATTGAAGCTCAGCCATTCTAATCATTTGTGAATTATCAAATTGATCAAAATTATTTGAATTTTTATAAAAATATCTACCAGTAGATTTCTCTAATGATCCATTGCAATTATGGGTTACATTGGGATGACTAAATGGAGCAAAATTAACTGCGATTTTTTGATTAGTTTCATAAAGAATAATCCCCTTTAGTGGTAGGTTCATTTTGTATAAATTAGAAAATGATTTATTAAAATGTTTATATTTTTCTGGCATAAAAAGTTCCACTATATCACCAGTTTTAAAATTCATGATTTGCTCCTCTACTGGATTTTATATTTTTAAATTGTTTTTAATCTATAATTCTAATACCCCGCTATACCAAAACCTTTTGCTACTGTCGGCGTCATCAAGAAAAGCCCTACCACCCCTTCCCCTTGACCATTTAGCATTACTGCACCTTCTTGTTGCCTAGAGTAAATAATACCATTTGAATCCTTACCTATAATGGTTCCTCTGACTTGCAACATCATGAAAGTAGTAACCCATAGCATAGGATTGTGATCAGTGACGGTAAGTCCTATTGCAACTAGATCAGACAGTCCATCAGCACCATACCTTACGGCGAGGTTGATAGGATCACCAAGAGGCCCCCAAGTGGTAGAATAACTGTGGTGGGGAAATCCTTTCTGTAGAAGATCATCATTAGTAGCAATTACTGTTGTTTTCGTAATCTTACAGAATTCCTTTTCGGTAATCCCAACCAGATTGAAATCCAGCAATGATGTAATCTGAGCGAAAGCGACTGTTGCGAACAAACCGAAAATCAGCAGAAACAAAATTTTCTTCATAAGAACTCCTTAAAAATTATTTAGAAACTATACTCAACCTTTTCCCATGGGTTTCCAGAAGCAATTCCTCCCTGCCCCCACATCTCTTCAAATCCTTCAATTTCGATGGCTTTTTTAGTCTCCTTCAATTTTGGAATTTTAATAGCAGCCTCCTCTTTTTTTGGTGTTTCGATTATTGGAGTAGGTTCTTCTGTTTTGATAGTTGGTTCATCATCTTCAATGATTGGAAGTTTATCGTTCATATCATTTTCCTTTTTTCGAAAAAAGTTAAAGAAGTTCATAGCATCTCCTTATAGAAGTGATTGTTAAAAATCAAAATGAATTTGACTTTTGTTGTCATATACTATTTTCTCCAAACATTTTTCACAAGTTCCAATTCCCTTCATGTCATAGATCATATCTGTTTTTAAAATGGAACTGTTACAAGTGTCACAAGCTTCATACTTGATAAACATCGGCTTTTTAAAGCAAGTAGAACAAACCAGTTCACCTTCATGTTTTATTGCATTTATGTCGAGAACTTCGTCTCCACATATATAACAAACTTTAACCCTTGTTTTTTTGCAAGTATTACAAACAATGGTTTTGTTTTTCAAAGTTTTGGTTTCATTTTCGGTAAATCTTTCACCACAACATTTACAAATAACTGTTTTATTAAAACAATCATTGCAAATGTCAACTGTGTCATTGTTTATCCTTGCTGATTTTACTGCTCGCTTTTCATGATATTTTCCACAGAGATCACATTTAGAATATAGAAGATCGCTACATTCAGAACAATAAAAATTATTATCTATTACATGAACAACTTTCAAGAATTTGTCACAATGTTTGCAATGATTTGTTTGGATGTCATCATTTAAACTTTTGTCGTGTTCAAGATAATTATGTAAATTAGAGCTGTTAGGAATTATTTCTATTCCTTCAAATGTTTTGTGTGGTATGGAAACTACATCAAAACTTCTTCCACCGCTGAAATCAAGAAATAGTTTTCCGGTTTTGTGAAATTTGTCTTTATGAATACGACATCCATCATTATAAATGGAACTCCAAACGCCATCCTTATTGAAACAAATTGGAACTATTTCACTTTTACCATTCATGGATGATGGATTAAAAGTATAGGAATTATCGCCAGTTATTGACTTAACATCGTCCTCTTTAAGAAAACTTTGAGGATAAAACTTTATGATCTTCTTTTCATTCATGTCAGAAAGCAAAACCCAAGTTCGACTTAAAACAGCATCAACTTCAATACCATGCCAATTTTTTTTCTTACCATTGGTGATATAAAGCATTGCCCTGTTTTTGTCACCAATCAATGAAACTATTCCACGCCAATAAGCTCCAGATCCTACATTAAGACAAGAAGTCCAAGTTTCTCCAGCAGAACACAACATCCAATCAGCGAAATTACAAGACAATACTAATTTCAATTCACTGTCAGGGAGTTTTACTGTTCCAATTTGCTCAAATGCCTTGATGATATACTTTTCGATTATTGCTTTATTGCCGCTATCATTTTTTATTTGAGAATTAAATCCCAAATTTTGCAGGCTTTCATTAAAAAATGTGTTCCGATAATCTCTGACAAATAGAGTAGGATCAGCCATGTAAGTATCAGTTAATATTTTCTTGATTTTGACAGTGTTTTTTTGGAAAATCTTTTTATTGCTTTTATAATCATCATATTTGATGTCACATTTGATGATGATATTTCTGAAGAAGTTTTGGAACAATTTCCAACCTTCATCCTTTTCGTGTAGTTCAGTGGCATCAATGGAAGTCAATGTCCAAATTTTTCTTAGATCCGCGCCTACTAAGTTTTTATATTCATCATCAAGCGTGGGATTACGTAGTTCAGATATTGCATATTTTTCGTCAGCTTTTTGAAACCCAAAACATTTGATATAACTTTCTATTAGATCAAAATTATTTGTGTCTTTGGTGTTCATAGTTTCTCCCCCAAGAAATATGATTTATTAAAAGCACGGGTGCGATTTGAACGCACGTATAACTGTTTTGCAGACAGTCCTCTTAAACCACTTGAGTACCGCGCTTTGTACTTTAATTATAACTTTTTTCTATTTTTTTGTCAATGGATTTTATAGAACCTATTCCTATTGGGTTGGTAATTATAATCCCCATTGAATGTGTAAGTTATAAACACAGGCAATTTATCAGGATTGGACATTTTTTCTTCAGTGATTAAAATGCCTCGTTCATCTGCTGGAATATATGGCTCGGCTGAATTATATTTATCTTTTAGTTCTTTAATACGTTCAGCAATAGTCATATTAATTCTCCTTATCAGGAACCATCAAAGTGAATAATTTGCCATCCTCAATAATTTTTTCAATCTCATAATATTCATTTGTGTGAATAGAATTCATTGGCTTTTTTTCCTTTGAACTCTCAATTATATAGACGTCTTTATCTTCTATTTTTTTTGAAAGATTGAAAATTGCCTTTTGTGTGAAAGTGATTGAAAAACTATCCTTACCAAGAGTTTCGCTTTCTATAACTTTAGGACAACCTACACTAATTAACTTTGCCATAAAGTCCTCCTATTTAGTGTGATTACATTTATTACAGAAACCATTCTCATTGGTAAATCTTGCCACGGGCCAATACTCATTACAATTAGGACATTTCTTGAAACCTTCCCATTTAGTATGTTTCACACAATGAATACATCTGTGTCTTTTAACGTGCTTGTCAACATCATGTATGATAACCATATTTGCTGGTAAATGATGACCGCTACATTCTTTGCACTCTGGAGTTTCTCGGAGACATTCAATACATATTCCAACTCCATCTACATTTATTTTAGAATACTTTTCTTGAAGACAAATCGGACAAACATATTTTTCAGGAGCACAATCTTTACAAAACAATTTGTTTTCTATTTCTATTTTTTCTTCCCATGGATGATAAAGACCGCATTTTAAACATTTAAAAAATAATTCATTGACACAAGTTTCACAATAAAATTTTCCATTGACAGTTTTCAATGAACCAAATTTATTGCACTTGCAACATCTTTTTACACTAAATGTATCGGCATATTGTGCGTTATTCTTTTCTAAAGAGCTGATGCAATTTTGTGCCTGTCCATCAAAGAAAATAATCTTTTTTGAGAACTTATCAATCCATTGAGTTCCACCTTGCCTTCCTAAATCCCAAAGCCCTTGCAACTCTTCATCTACGTCAATCAGTTTGCAAGCATCATTTGAAGTAGTACAAGCTAAACTATTCTTGAAAAACGGTATCCAAATTTTATTTTTAGCAGGATAAATTCTACCTTCATCCAACGAAATATAATTTTCATCTTTGGTTATTTTTTTGACAAGATCAGCTTTGTAATAATTGTTTGGATAAAACTTGACTATTCCTTTTTTGTTTGTATCAGTCAACATTACCCAAGTTCTTGAAATCATGTGATCAACTTCAATGTCCCGAAATTTCTTTTTAGATCCATCAGTGATATAAAGTATTGCCCTGTTTGTGTCTCCGATAAGACCAGGAACTCCATACCAATAAAAACCTTTTTCAATATCATAACAAGAAGTCCAATTTTCAGAAGTTGATCCCATTAATATGTCAGCGAAATTGCAAGATAGAACAAGCTGTAATTTTTTATTGCTCGGAGCTTTAATAGTTCCAATTTTTTCAAAAACTTTAATGATATAATTATTGACTATTTCTTTGGTATTGTTTTCGTTATAATTTTCGTGATTAGCGGCATCTCTTTTCCAAATTTCCTTGTTTGTTGTATAAATTGATGAGAGATACTTTTTTATTTTTACTTCGTTCTTGTCAACTATCATGATGTTATTCATAACATTTTCAGGTGTTATAAACATTACTTTTTTATTATTTGCACAAGAGTGGCAAGTGAAAGTATGAAAACTATCAGCGAATATATTGTACACTCTATTAGAAACAGTTTGATTTTCTTCTATTGAAATACCGTCATCAATTTCCCAAGCTATTCGCCGATCCTCACCAATTATTTTCAAGTATTCTTCATCAATTGAGGGAGTATATAGTTCTTGTTTGAAATGGGCCAGACTTTCATTGTCATAGCCCATAAATTTTTCCACGAGTTTATCAATTATTTCTATATTTTTGATGTCTTGTTTGTTCAAGATTGTTTCCTCTTAAAATTAGTTTATTCTACCAGAAGCCTTCAACTGAGCGAATGTGATTTCTTTATTCAGATATTGTTTCCAAACATTGGATGAAGTATCCGCTTGGAACTTATGAACACGTTCAACCTTGACACCAGCAGTAATTCCCCATTTTGGAGGCTTTACTTTTGTTCCATGCGTTTTATGAAAACCAAGACCTATGATGCGAGTTTTACCTTGCTCAATGCCAATCCGTTGGAGAGCAAGTTCATCGTTGTCACTGAGATTTTTGTCGTTCTTGATTGTGATAACTTTCATGTTTTTCCCCCATGTAATAATTATAGATTTTTTGAGAAAAATTGTCAAGATTTTTGTTGTTCTTTCATTCTTTTTAACTGAGATAAAGATAGTTTTTTTTCTTGTTCCAAAACATATTCATTTATTAATTTGCCTGCTCTAATATAGACTAATTGTTTATCTACATCAGATTTAAAACATTTATCATACAGGTAACAAATTTGTTCAGCCACCTGTTTAGCGGTCATGATTTTTTATCCTAATGCCTTATCTTGCATGGTATGCAAGGACGCTTTCCGACTTGCAGTGCGATTGTTCACAATCGCCTCTATAATGTGAAAGTTCGCAGTAACTCCAGGCGGGTATTTCATGGCTTGATAGTCGATCTCCAGCGCCTCCCTGAGCGCCCTCACCTCGGCCTCGGCGACGATGCGTGCCTTCTGTATCGGCGCGATGCTATGCACGAGACGGGTGTAGTCGTCATGGTGCTCCCTGTGACGCCGCTTCTCAGCCGCAAGCTGGTTGCATACTTTGTTGTACGCACGCACACTGGACTCTCGGTGCTCCTCGGCGGCATCCCGCTTACGGGTTACGGTCTGGCACTCCTGTTTACGGGCATCGATCTCAAGCTGTGCTAGGTGTAGCTTGGCCTCGGCGGAATCCAGTTTGGTTGCCAGATACACCTCATTCGCGTTTCGGCGCTCGTCTGCTTCGGCGAACCGTTCCTGCTCGGCGGCGAGCTGCGATTCAACGTAGCGCTCGATCTCGGCCGCCATTTGTTCCGAATCAAGCTCTAACTCTTGCCATGCCTCACCACATACAGTCATGCTGTGCATCTCTCGCAAGTCCATGACTAACTTCGCCAGCGCATCCTCCCTAGGTAGCATCATTTTTTTCCTTCAATGGCGTCGCGGGCGATGTCCAATCGGTGAAACAATCCCTCGCTCGGCGCTTTACCCAATCGATAACAGGTCGCCAGATCAGCATAGGCCAAAGCCGCTTCCCGTAATCCGAGGTTGGCCTCGACCAGCCGAGCCACCCGATCCTGCATCAGGCGGCAGGACTCGGCGGCGGCGTCACGCTCGGCCTCTAAGCGTGGAGCGGCGCGGGCGATGTATGATAGGGCGTTTTGAGCCAAAGTGATGATACCGTTCATGTCTTCGGCGTACTCCTTGATCGTGCCGGGATAGGATTCGACGGCTGTTAGGCTGATCTTCTCCAGCGCCTCGCGGAGGATGGTTAGCAGTGTTGCCCTGTCAGTCTCCTCGCCATTGATATGCCCATACTGGTCGATGATGGCCTCTATTTTATCTGCGGCTGAATTGTACTTGTCATTCATGGTTTGTCCTCCACCTTGTAGCCGTATCGGGCGGCGACTGAGCGCAACTCCTCGTCGGTCTTTGCCGCATATGCCACCTTAAGCATCTCCATCGGTACCGTCTTGCATCCCGCCTCCCTCATTCTGAGTTTGTCCTCAAGCTGACTCTGTAGCTTTTCGTTCACCGCGCCGCCCCAGTCCAAGTCGCGCTCGACCTTGGCCTCGGCCCTAGTGTCGGCGTCGTGGGCCTCGATCTGTTTCTCTGCCTCGTCGATCCAATAACCCGTCATCACTCGAAGGCCCTGAGACATTAGTTGCAAATTGATAGCAAGCTCCCTAGCGGTCATGGCGTGTCCTCCTTATCTATAATTCAATACGCCACTTTGTTCAAAAATGGAAAGAATGTTTTCAGTTATACTGTTTTGAAAGTAAGTGGTTAAAATGGCAGGATGAGTTGGATACTTTGTATGTAGTTCTCCAAGTATTGCAATTATATAATTGTATGTGTTTTCCATATGTTCCCAGATTACAAATTCCCTTGCGGAATGTGCTTTATAATAACCAACACTTAAATTGGCACATGATATGACATTGCGAAGATAATCAGCGTCTGAACACATACCAAGTTCTGGCATATATCCAAATTTTTCTCCAACTTCCAATAGAGCATCCTCAAATAATTGCGAACCATAATGGTTCATTTCACAGATTATATCGCCATCTCCCTTTCTATCAAGAACCAAACAATAAGGAAGCAATGATAGTTCAGCGGAAAACTTTTTAGTGAAATCTTTTGAGGAAGCATTGATAACAGTTTCCTCGTTGTCACAGAAAAGGAAATTGATTGGAACCTTGTTTCGCAACAGTTCAAGGATGATATGAATTCCACACATATCATCACCACCTAAAACGCCTCCAGTATTGACGATGTAATGTAGTCCATCATTTTTGACTTTATTTATTACTTCGGTCACATTTTTGGCGGCATGTTTGTCGTCTTTCTCGCTTCTTACTGTGTCAGTATGAGCTGCCAAAAGAGGAACATTAGGAGTTGAAATGTTATAAATAGTGGTCTTGTCAAAAATGGAAAATTGAACACCTAACTTTGTGAGTTCATTTTTTATATATTCATGGATAGCTTCATTATAACCACATCTGGATTGAAGTCGTAGTAAATCGAGAAAAGTCTCTTTGTTCATATGAACTCCTTAAACAATAAATTACATCATCCGTTCGATGATATCTTTTTTATCAACGGCACAATACCAGTTATGAAATCTATAAACTATGAAATTTTGTTTTGGAGGAGTGATTTTTTCAGCTGACTTAACTTGGTCTTGACAAAACACATTTTCTTTGGATGATAAGGTTTCTTTCCAACCAGTTTTGCCAATTTGATGAGCGAATATAGTTGTTTTTTCGGGAATGTAAGAAAATTTCTCTTTCATTTTTTCCCCCGTATAATAATTATAGACTTTTTTAGTTTTTTTGGCAAGGATTTTTAGAATGAAAATTTATTTGATTGCTTCCTCAAAAAGTATTGGCGTGTAATTGATTATTTCAACACACACACATATATAATTTTCTTGATGGAGAAATTCAATTGGGTCAAGTGGTTTTTGATGAATATGTCCAAAGATATTCTTCATACCATTCAGTTGTTTTTGAGGATAATGAGAAAGAAGGTAATTGTTGTATATATAATTACTTCTTGTCACTTCTTCAAAACCAACTTCCTTCCAATAAGTGGTAGTATGTGAAGCATCATGGTTTCCCATAATAAGTATTTTATGACCATTTAGTTTATGAATGAAATCAGCAGTTCGTTCTTTATTCCATTTGAAACAAACATCACCAAGATGAAATACAATGTCGTTTTCTTTCACAGTATTGTTCCAATTAGTCAGGAGGGATTTATCCATTTCTTCAACGGTGAAATAAGGTCTATCACAATATCTGATGGAATTGAAATGACCAAAATGAGTATCAGCAATCAGATAAGTCATTTTATCCCCCTAAAACTCCAATTCCAATTGAGCAAATTGAGCATCCTTTACCAATTTGAATATGGAACTTCCAAGTTTTAATCGTTCTTTATTACAGACAATGTTTTCTTTTACGAAGCCGTTGGAAAATTCTTTTAAATGATAAGTGAAGGTGGTTTCATCAACAACCAAAAATTTATGATTAGCTCCGAATTGTTGACTCAATATTTTGTATTCAAAATTGTTTTCATTTAATTGTAAATACATATTATTTTTCTTTTTTTGCCTTGTAATTCTTCTTTGACAAATTAACACTATCTTCCAACTTTCTAAAAAAATCCATAATCATTATTGTGACAGTATTAAATCCTTCTTTTTTGTTTTTGGCATAACATTCGGTTTCAGATATTTTAGTTCCCATCATCTCCAAATAACAAAGGGCATACTCTTCACCAGTATCTTCATCAAGACGGCAAAAATGTTCCACCACTCCTGTAATGGGGCCACAATCCAGAGTGTATTTGTAATTGTCATTATCATAAATGCCAACATAGATTTCATGTGTTTCCATTTGTAAACTCCTTTTTTGCGTCTTA
>Ga0209083_1002484_pt1 | contig 17412 bp, 12 predicted proteins | sample AM7aDNAmetaG_FD_184132 | JGI IMG/M metagenome (GOLD analysis project Ga0209083, IMG submission 184132) | Freshwater microbial communities from Finland to study Microbial Dark Matter (Phase II) - AM7a DNA metaG (SPAdes) (version 3) | ecosystem: Environmental > Aquatic > Freshwater > Lake ...
ATAATAAGAAAACTCTTTTTCTAAAATCCCTTGCCAAGGTCGTTTTTCGTGTCCGTTCTTTTGGGGCAAGGTCGTGCTCTACCAACTGAGCTATTTTCGCAATTTATTTTTGATAATCAGAAAACTCTTTTTCTAAAATCCCTTGCCAAGGTCGTTTTTCGTGTCCGTTCTTTTGGGGCAAGGTCGTGCTCTACCAACTGAGCTATTTTCGCAATTTATTTTTTATAATCAGAAAACTCTTTTTCTAAAATCCCTTGCCAAGGTCGTTTTTCGTGTCCGTTCTTTTGGGGCAAGGTCATGCTCTGGCAAAGAGCTATTTTCGCAAATGTATCGCAAAGATAGCTCGATTTTGTGAATTTTCAAACAGTTAGCCGTAAAAAATAGTGATTTTTCACAAATATATTCTAACCTATAAACAGCAGTGCTGTAAAATTCTGTTATGATTGAATTACACTTTCTTTGTATTCATTTACTTTTGAATAATCGACTTTTAATTTAAAAATATCAAAAATATACTTGTCTACTTATTATTTGTGTACTTAAAACGTTTATTCTTTAGATTTCCGGAGATTTTTTGTAAGTTTGCAAACTTAACAAACCATTAAATGAGAAAAATACAAATACTTTTAGCAGCACTTTTAATTACTACACGAATATTCTCAATCCCTGCGACTCCTTTTCCTGTGAAAATTACACAACCTGATGGATCAGAAATAAATATCAGGCTTCATGGGGATGAATTCTTCAATTATAAAACCACGGAAGATGGATACCTTTTAATGGAGAATGAGGCAGGAATTCTTAACTATGCAAAACTCGATGTGAACGGTAAATTTATTTCAACTGCATTAAAGGCAAATGATATTAATAAACGTTCCGGAATTGAAAGAAAATTTGTCTCAGCGCTCCCATTCAATCCCGATTTAAGTAAAATAAGGCAATTGCAAAAGATTATGCGCACAAAAAGCACAATCTCATCAAGCGGAAGGCAAAAAGCGTATCCACTCACTGGCACCCCAAAATCTCTTGTTATTTTAGTAAATTTTTCGGATGTAAAATTTGTAACTGCTACTCCGCAAGTAGCTTATACTAATTTATTAAACCAGAGTGGTTACGCTACAAATGGAGGAACAGGTTCGGCAAAGGATTATTTTCATGATGCTTCTACAGGTATTTTTAACCCTCAGTTTGATGTGATTGGACCGGTTACACTCGATAACACAATGGCATTTTATGGCGCAAATGATGCAAATGGAAATGATGTAAATCCACAGCAAGTCGTTATTGATGCCTGTACAAAAGCTGCTGGTTTAGTAGATTTCTCACAATATGATACGGACAAAAATGGAATTGTTGATAATGTATTTATCTACTATGCCGGTTACAATGAAGCGGAAGGTGGTCCGCTAAATTCTATCTGGCCACATAAGTGGAATTTAAATGATTACAATACAAAATTCAACGGAGTAAGTATTTTTCATTATGCCTGTACATCTGAATTACGAGGAAACAGTGGTTCGAATATGTGTGGCATTGGGACTTTCTGTCACGAGTTTGGTCATGTAATTGGATTAGATGATTATTATGTCACATCGTCAACAGATCATCATACCTTGTCTGTTTGGAATATAATGGATTATGGTGCCTATTTAAATTATGGTCGAACTCCTCCAACCTATTGTGCCTATGACCGCTATTTTTTGAGCTGGTTAGTTCCAATCGAATTAAAGGTTGCTGGTGATTATACTTTGACTAATTTGGGAACAAGCAATAAAGCTTATCTTATTTCAGCTAGTGGGAATCGGAATCTATTAGCTAACGATACTTCTTCGCCGGAATATTTTTTACTGGAAAACAGGCAATTAACAGGCTGGGACAAGTTTTTATACGGACACGGTATGATTGTTTATCATATTTTTTACAACCCAACAACATGGGCAAGTAATGGTCCGAATAATGATCAGAATGCAATGGGTGTTGATATTGTGGAGGCTGATGGAATTGCTATTACTGAAACCACCTCACTCGATCCGACTTTATCCGGTGATCCGTTTCCCGGAACAGCTAATGTGACTGCGTTTAACCCAATTTTACGAAACGGTACAAATTTAAAAAAACCACTCGTAAGTATAGGAGAGACAAACGGAATTATTCAGTTTCATTTTGCATCTAATATTACTTTAATTCAAAATATTCTCGCCTATAAAACTGTACAGGGAACGCCTTCTGCTGTTCAGACAGCCATAATTAGCGGAATAAAATTAAAAAGTCCAATAAATCTCTCATTCAAATCAGGAGTTCAGTTTGAAATGAAAAAGGATTCCGATCCTTCAACTGCCTGGAGCAAAAGTATCACCCTTACTCCGGTTGATTCAACAGTTACAACTACCAATATTCAAATCAGGTATAACCCTACTGTTCCATCTTATAACGATATTCATTACGATACTTTTATTGCTTCAACTATTTCGGGGGATTACGCTGATGCCTCTATTTCAGGTACTTCAACCAGACCTGTTTATGTTGTTGCTCCGGTTGCAACTGATGCAACAAATAATTCATTTACCGGTTTTGTTGCTAACTGGAATTCAGTTTCGGATTCAATTGGAAAAGTGGCTAAATATTACCTGACGGTTTATAATTTGTCAGAAGGGCAATCAAGTACGAAACAGACTTTCGATAACGGAATTAATGCTCCAGGCGGATGGTCAATAACTGCTTCAGGAACCTCCAATTCAGCTGTTTATAGTGGCGATAATCCACCTTCACTTCAATTTCAGAATACAGGAGAATTTGTTCAAACTGAAAAATTTATTTTACCTTTAACTTCGCTATCATTTTATATTCGATCCATGGGAGCCTACAATGGTGGATTTCTGGTTCAGGCATTAAATAATCAAAATGTTTGGGAAAAACTGGACAGTATCTCTGTTTCAACGACCTTAAATGAGAAAAATAAATCCTATACATTCCCTGAATCAAAAGGATTTAATTGTTTTCGCTTTACTTATTATAAAGGAGTCGGAACTATCACCTTCGACGATGTAACAGTTGGTTCTTCAAAACAAATCAATTACGTACAGCATGATGTTTGGGTAACATCAAATTCTGACACATTAAGTAACCTTATGCCCGGAACAGAATATTTCTATAAAATTAAGGCAAGTGACAAGAGTATTCATTACGAAAACATTACTGATTTTTCAAATACAATTTCAGTTTTGACAACTGCCTATCCTTTTAAAACCAAATTGGTTGTAAAAGTAGAAAATTCAGGTGATGTGACTGTCTATTTACCAACAGTTCAAACAACCTTGTACATTTATAATCTTTTGGGTCAAACTATCCGAACAATTATTCCGACGGGAACGGTCATAAAATTAGCAGATTTACCTAAGAATGAGGTATATATACTTAAAGCCGGTAATCTGATTACGAAGATTGCAATTTAGTATATCCCAATACCCAAAATAACTTTCTGTCGGTAGACTCATCAGTCAACCGACGGAAAGTTTTTTTTATGTACTTTTGCACACTTAAATTTTCAATTTTCAATTTTCAATTATAAATTATACATGTTATCTGTTGATGCACTCACCGTCGAATTTGGCGGACAAATACTTTTCTCTGATATTTCCTTCGTTATCAATGAAAAAGACCGTATCGCCCTGATGGGAAAAAATGGTGCCGGAAAATCTACCTTGTTGAAAATTCTTGCCGGTAGCCGTGAGCCATCTCGAGGTTCAGTTTCATACCCAAAAGAAACCATAATCGCTTATCTTCCACAGCATCTATTGCTTGAAGATAACCGAACTGTGTTTGAAGAGACAGCTATGGCTTTTTCTGCCATCAACGACATGGAAAAAAAAATTGAAGCTTTAAACCTCGAACTAACTACCCGAACAGATTATGAATCTGACAGTTATATGGAGTTAATCGAAAATGTTTCGGCCTTAAGTGAACAATTTTACAGCATTGAAGAAATAAATTACGATGCTGATATTGAAAAAACTTTGCTGGGATTAGGTTTTTCACGTGAAGATTTTAACCGCAAAACGGCCGAGTTTAGTGGAGGTTGGCGAATGCGCATCGAGTTGGCTAAAATTTTGCTACGTCGTCCTGATGTGATTTTACTTGATGAGCCAACCAATCACCTCGACATAGAATCCATTCAATGGCTCGAAGATTTTCTGGTTAATTCAGCGAAAGCAGTAGTTATCATATCACACGACAGAGCTTTTGTTGACAATATTACAACCCGTACTATAGAAGTTACTATGGGGCGTATTTACGATTATAAAGCCAAATACTCACATTATCTTGAGTTGAGAAAAGAACGCCGTGAGCAACAGCAAAAGCAGTTTGACGAGCAACAAAAAATGATTGCTGATAATATGGAGTTTATCGAACGTTTTAAAGGAACCTATTCCAAAACACTTCAGGTACAATCACGTGTGAAAATGCTTGAAAAATTACCAATCTTAGAAGTTGACGAAGAGGATACTTCAGCTTTAAGACTTAAATTTCCACCTTCACCACGTTCGGGAAATTATCCTGTTACAAGTGAAAATGTGGGGAAAATGTATGGACAGAAAAGAATTTTTGCAAATGCCAATTTTATGCTTGAAAGAGGCGAGAAAATAGCCTTTGTGGGTAAAAACGGAGAAGGTAAGTCGACTTTGGTAAAAGCCATTATGAAAGAAATTGAACATGAAGGCAAGCTTACGCTCGGACATAATGTGAAAATCGGCTATTTTGCTCAAAATCAGGCTTCATTATTGGATGAAAACCTTACTGTTTTCCAAACGATTGACGATGTGGCAGTCGGTGACATTCGGAATAATATTAAAAATTTACTGGGTGCTTTTATGTTTGGAGGTGATAATTCATTCAAAAAAGTCAAAGTTCTTTCGGGTGGTGAGCGACAGCGATTGTCGATGATAAAGCTTTTATTGGAACCAGTTAATTTGTTAATTCTTGATGAGCCAACGAATCACCTCGATATGAAAACTAAGGACATTCTGAAACAGGCATTGGTTGATTTTGATGGTACGCTAATTGTGGTTTCGCACGACCGTGATTTCCTGGATGGATTGATCACGAAGATTTATGAATTTGGTAATCAGAAAGTTACCGAACATCTTGAAGATATCTATGGATTTCTTGCCAAAAAGAAAATGGAAAGTTTAAGAGAGATAGAACGAACAAAACTCAACTGATAATTTCTACAAAATATACATTATTAACCTGCTATTTGCTGTTCTTTTTCTTACGATCACTCTTTTTCGCAGTTTTTTCAACCAGTTTCTTTTCTTTCAACAATTTTTTAGCTGCACGTCGATCTGCAAGTACTTTTTTTACATACACTCTATAGGGTTCAATGTATCTTTTTTGCTTGGTTTCAAGCAAATCAGCTATTGTTATCATAATGCCTGTTTCGTATACCGAGCCAAAATCAGGATCAAATATAGATCCAAAGAAACGCATCGAATGGCTTAAACCTATATAGGCATGAAATAAAGGAGGGATGGTCTCACCTTCGTGCCGAATTGCTTTTTGCAGGGCTTTATAATCTGATGAATGATCATCGTCTGCAAAAAGTTGCCTGGCAATTATATTTGATTTCTGACTGACGTGAATGATGTCTTTTGGTATTATCATTTTGTCCGGGTCAGGGAAGTAGCGATACATATACTCATAAATCAATTCTCTGGCCACAACAGGATAATGTTCATAGATAGTCACTTTGCCAATAAAATAGCGGGCATTCTTAACCGAATGAGTTAATGCTCCAAGTCCATCCCATAAGTTATCCAGGGCAAACAGGCTTTTCATACCCATTTTAGATGTTTGATAATCGGGTTGAACAAAAGCTCTCCCAAGTTCAATGGTATAGGGCAGGTAGTTGTTTATAAAAAGTGAACTGAACACAAATAAATGCGACATAACGAATTTAGGCTGTCCATTTTCATCTAAATCTACATCAGAGCCCGCTAAATAACGGTAACCTCCAACTATTTCTTCCCCTGTAGGATCCCAAACAATAAGCTGATAGTATGGTTTATCCATAAAATCATATTCATCAAGATCAATCTCTTCACCCGTTCCACCACCACTCGAACGAAAGGACAATTCTCTAAGCCTACCTATTTCGCGCATCAAATTAGGCGAATTATGCCCTGTAATAACATAAATGTCATTATGCGCCTTGTTAGTAGGACGAAGAAATTTATCTTCAGTCAGTTCTTTTTTTAAAATCTCCCTGTCAACGGGTGGGATGATTGGCTTCATTGTAAAACTTAGAATGAAAAAATATCCTTTAATGAATAATACAGCAAAAGTAATGAAATTTTAATACTTGATTCTACATAAAAAAATAAAATTGCAAAAAAAATCGATTAAAAGTTTGCAAAAAGCTAAACTCTTTAGCAATTGTCTCTATTTTGAAATGTTATCACCTTATTATTGGAAAATACCTCTTTAGACTACCTAAAGCAATCAACTTAGATTAATAGATTTTTTCGCCCAATGCAATTTTCAATTGTTGAAGATTGGCAGCATAATCTATTTTTGTTTTATAAAGTGCTAATTTGCTTTCGGAGAGCGATGTGTAGCTGTCAAGCAAATCAAGATTGGTAATTACACCTGCTTTGTAGCTTACTTCAGCTAACTCATAGGCTTGTGATGCTTGCTGTAATTGCAATTCTGACTGTTTTACTTTTTTCAACGCCGAAAGTGCATTGGCACGGCTTTCAACCACTTCGTTGCTGATATTACGGCGGGTCAGTTCAGTTTCCTGCTGATTCCCTTCCAGGTCAGCATTAGCCTGAATTTTCAGATATTTTGAACGGTTAGCATCGAACAGAGGCATTTTGAAACCTACACCAACTGCATAGTTAAACATGCCTATATCTTCAGCTTTTCCCGATGCAAAAGAAAAATAACCATTCTTAAAACCTCCCGATCCAAAAGCATTAAGAGAGGGATTGTTCTGAACGCCAATCACATCGAGTCTCGATTTTGAGATTTCCTCTTTTTTACGAGCCATTTTCATTTCGGATCGGTTTGCAAAAGCCACATTAGTAAGTGAATCGACTGAAGGCACAAGTTGTTGAACATTAAGTTCTTTTTTCAGCACAATATTACTATCCTGTGGTTTACCCATAAAGGAGTTTAACTGACTCATCTGAACCTGCAAAGCAGTTAGTATGTCTGTTTTTGCATTTTCAATCACGGAGATACGCACTTTTGTAGTCAGAATGTCGAATTTGGTAGCCGAACCTGTATCTGCTTTTTTCTGAACAAACTGCAAGTGCTCGTTGAGCGTTTTCAACTGATCATCCTTGATACGGATGGCTTCCTGCAAAAAACTGATTCCATAAAAATTTCCCATTACAGCCATGGATAGACGTTGTTTGGCTTGTTCTACGGTGAGTTGAACCATTTGTTTATTTTTTTCGTCCAACGCAATATTCTTAGCTGTTTTGCCAAAATCATAAATAGATTGGTTGACTCCAATTGCAGCAGAGTAATTATCAGGTGGAAACAACTCAAATGTACCTAATCCTGGCATTGTTAGTTTGGTAGTTGGTCCAACCAATGTAAATGAGCCTGAGAAATTCACATCAGGCAGATAGGCTGTTTTGGTAAGTCCAATTTTAGCGTCAACGGCCACAAGTTCTTTTGCAGCCTTCTTAAGACTTGGATAATTGTTTATAACAGTGCTGATAATGCCTGAAAGTGACAATGAATCAGTGGCGGAATTTTGTCCCTGAATTGTCATGAATGGCAATAAGATGAGGACTATTAATAGTTTATTAATTGATTTCATATTTTTTTTTATTAATCCTTTTAAATTTAGCAAAGGGTTTAATGAGTATATAGTTTATTCTGTAACTTCAAAATGGGGTTTAAGGTCTCCTTTTGGCACATTTCCCTGATTTCTTTTTTTTGATTTTAGCATCAAAATAGGAATAAAACCCAACATAGTAATACCAGCCGCCAATAGAAAGTCGTCATTAATTCCCTGAATAAAAGCCTGAGAAGTAACATTCGACATTAAAATACTTTGACTTTGCTTTAAGGCTGTGGAATAAGCACCTCCTGCGTGTTGTTGAATATAATAGGCCATATTGTGTGTAGTGCTTTGAAATATCTGAGAACCTGATTGCACAGCACCTCCAAAAATCTGAGCATGAAAATTGACACGTGAAGTAAGTACAGTTGACAATAAAGCTACTCCCATACTTCCGGCAATTTGACGTATCGTATTGGATATCCCTGAAGCCTGTGCCATCTTTTCGCGCGGCAAAGTAAGTAAAGACATAGTACTCAAAGGGGTGAAAATCATTCCCATGCCAAAACCACGTAAATAAAGGGTAGTCATCACATAGGATCGTTCGGTCAGAAATGACAATTCGGAGTTTAGGTAAAAGCTGAGTACCAACAATCCAACACCTAATATTACAGGCCCTTTGGCATTGACTTTATCGGAGAAAATACCTGATATCGGCGACATAAATCCCTGAATAATTCCAACGGGTAAAAATACAGATCCCGATTGTAGCGCAGTATATCCCATTGAATTTTGCAGGTAAAGCGGAAGTAAAAAAGTGCTTCCAAACATTCCCATACTAAAAACAAACATGATTATATTGGTCATTCCAAAATTTCGGTCTTTCAATAATCGCAGTTCTATTAATGGGCTTTCTGTTGTCAGTTCTTGTGTGATAAACACCGCCAAACCTATAGCTGAAATAGCAAAACAAATTAATATATAGGGTGCCGACCAGCCTTCGGAATTAGTTTGTGCATTTCCTTCCGATAATGCATAAAGCAAAACAGGTAGAAAAACGATCACTGAAATGAATCCGACATAATCAAATTTCCGTGCAGTTGGGTGAATAAATTCACGTTGTATAATGATGGTGAATAATAAGGCTGCAATTCCCACCGGTATATTCACGTCAAAAATCAATTGCCAACTAAAATTGTCAACTAAATAACCACCAATCAGTGGACCGAATGAAACCGAAGCTGCAGCCGATATAGCCCAAAACCCGAGTGCCACTCCACGTTGATGAGGTGGAAATTCACGGGTAATAATTGCCATTCCAAGCGGTTGAATCATTCCGGCACCAAGTCCCTGAATAATACGAGACATAATCAGGGTAGTTTCGTCGTTCGATAATCCGCATAATAACGAGCCGAAAGTAAACAAAAATAATCCCCAGAAATACATCTTTTTATACCCAAACTTATCTGCCAGCCAACCCGAAGTAGGTAACATAACCGCCATTGAAAGCATATATGCAGTAATAACCCACTGAATAGTAGATAATCCCACCCCGAATGAAGACATGATTTTCGGCAGACTCACATTCACAATCGTACTGTCGAGAACCGCCATAAACGTTCCGAGCATCACATTTCCTAAAACAAACCATTTGTAGTATTTGCTTTTGGGATGGTATGACGAATCTGAATTCCGTAGTTTCCTGCGAATTTTATGTGTAATTGGAATTTTACGCATTTTTATTTAATGATTTTTACAACAGCCGACATTCCGGTCATTAAATTGTAAGTATCTAATTTATTGCCTTTTTCTGTACTGTCGATTGAAATTTTGATTGACACACGTTGAGTTACTTTCGTAAAGTTACCCGAAGCATTACTAGGCGGAATCAATGAAAATTGCGAAGCCGTGGTTGAACCTACTGTGAATATTTTTCCTGAGAAAACTACTTCAGGATAAGTGTCGAGTGTGAAAATAGCTTTTTGGCCTATTTTCAGAGTCTGAACATTCGTTTCTTCCAAATAAACAGTTACCCAAAATTTGCTGTTGTTGTTGATGGTGTAAATTGATTGACCAGGTTGAGCGATGTCACCCGAAAGCAACCATCGTTTGGCAACAATACCATCAACCGGAGCATACAAGCGCGTGTTGTTTAATTGAGTATTTATTACCCCAATCTGAGTTTTTGATCCATCAACAGCCGTTTCAGCACTTTTAATCATTGATTTTGAAACAGCTAATTGCGATTGAGCAGCTTCTAATTGTGCCTGAGCAGTTTCCAATGCTTTCTTTGCATGGTCGTATAACTCTTTAGTAGTTACACCTCCTGCAAACTGAGCTTTCGAGCGGTCAAAGTCATCTTTTGCCCGATCAACTGAAATTTGAAGCACTTTTAAGTTTTTCTCATCATATTTATACCTAGCTTCAGCCTGTGCTTTATTGGCTTCTGTTTGAGCTTTACCCGAAATAATCTGTTTTTTCTGAGCCAAAAGATCTGTGCTGTCAAGTTCGGCAAGTAACTGCCCTTTTTTGGCAGAATCGCCTTCCTGAACATAAAGTTTACTGATTCGTCCCATTATTTTTGGACTTACTGACACTACATCCGATGAAACTAATGCATCATCTGTTTTGATATATTTCGAATAATCGATATACCAGTAAATACTTCCAATAACAACCAATAATATTATTGCTGTTAACGGAATGTAAATTTTCAAATCCCTTTTCTTTTTTGTCATACCTTTAAATTTTATTTAATTATTTATTGATTTTTGTTACATGAAGTTAGTGGCGAATGTGAATCCGTCATAATCTCGGATAATATATCCCGAACCTGTTGAGTTGAATCAAACAATACATCGAGTTTTTGCTTATCGAGTTTTTCAATGCGTTCACGCATATCTTTGCTAATATCTTGTTTTATGATTTTAAAATCTTCCATTCCTTTTTCAGTCATACGGATGTTGATAATACGTCTGTCGTGTGGGTCGAAAAGCCGTTCAACCATTTCTTCAGCAATCAATTTGTCGACTTGCCCTGTAACATGTGGCTTTGGAATCGAAAGTTTACAGCCAATCTCGGACATGGAAAGTATTTCGTTTTTGCTGAGCATACCCAAAATATACAGGCTTCCGGGATTAAGATTCGTTTTTGCACGAATAGACCGTGTCAAACTCTTTGAAAGTAACGGATGCAGATAAATTAAATTCTCAATGATTTTGTCAATTGAGACAGTTTCGATATCATTCATGATAGTTTATTATAATAATGGTTACAAAAGTATAACTATTAATCGGACGTAATTGTTCAATAGGTTGATATTTAATCTTTATTAATCAAAAGAATAGCACGCAGATAATTTTGAAAACAATATTTATAGCCTTATGTTCATATTGAACCTGGCTTATAAACCCGATCAAACAGAATATGCTAATTGATATTTAGCATAGCTCATTTTTACATTCTTCCACCTTTGTATGAATATTCTTCAAAATGTGTCTTTCTGAAATAAAATAGTTACTTTTGCATTTCACAAACATTTCAACCAAAAAAATGGAATATACAACCTTAGAAGGGAAATTGATAATGCCCGAATACGGACGAAACATACAACAAATGGTTTCGTATGCCCTGACAATAGAAGACCGTGAAGAACGAACCCGTTGCGTGAAAACGATAATCAATATAATGGGCAATTTATTTCCTTACTTGCGTGATGTAAACGATTTCAAACATAAACTTTGGGATCATGTGGCCATCATGTCCGATTTTAAGCTTGATATCGACTTCCCATACGAAATTCTGCAACAGGAGAATCTGTACACCAAGCCCGAATCTATCCCTTACAAAAAGTCAAGAATACGCTATATGCATTATGGTCGTACGCTTGAGGAAATGATTGAAAAAGTGGCTGAATATCCCGAAGGTGAAGAGAAAAATGAACTTATCAGGCTGATTGCTAATCAGATGAAAAAATGTTTCCTTACCTGGAATAAAGAAGTAGTGGATGATCGTAAAATCTTTGATGATTTACGATTGCTTTCGAAAGGAAAACTCGATATTTCAGAAGATTTCTTTAAACTTGTAGAATCCCGGGATGTTCTGTTTAACAAAAAGAATAAACCTCGCAAGAAAAAATAGTTTATAATTGAAAATTGGCCATAGATAGCTGTAATCTATTAACTGTAAACTAAAAAATACATGGCATCATTTAAAATTGAAGGTGGTCACCGGCTTTCCGGCTCTATTACTCCTCAAGGGGCTAAAAATGAAGCATTACAGGTTATCTGTGCTGTTCTGCTTACTCCCGAAACCATTACAATTACCAATATCCCCGATATTTTAGACGTCAATAACCTGATTGGGTTATTAAGTGATATGGGTGTGGAGGTAAAACGCCTGAATACTGACACCTACAGCTTTAAAGCCGATAAGGTTAATCTCGATTATCTTCAAACAGGCGATTTCTATAGCAAAAGTGCAGCATTACGTGGTTCGGTGATGATTGTAGGTCCTATGGTAGCACGTTTTGGAATGGCTATTATTCCTAAACCCGGTGGAGACAAAATTGGTCGTCGAAGACTTGATACTCACTTTGTAGGAATTCAGAAGCTCGGTGCTGATTTCCATTATGACCCCGACGCTAAACGTTATGAAATTAAGGCTGAGAAATTAACTGGATGTTACCTCTTGCTCGACGAAGCTTCAGTTACCGGAACAGCGAATATCCTTATGGCAGCTGTATTGGCCGAAGGACTTACCACTATTTACAATGCTGCCTGCGAGCCCTATTTGCAACAACTTTGCAAAATGTTGAACTTGATGGGGGCTGACATTACAGGAGTCGGATCAAATTTACTCAAAATTCAAGGTGTAAAATCGCTGAAAGGTTGTAATCACCGCATTTTGCCCGATATGATTGAAGTCGGCAGTTTCATTGGAATGGCGGCTATGACAGCCTCGAAAATTACGATTAAAAACGTGTCTTACGATGAATTAGGAATTATTCCTGATAGCTTTCGCAGGTTGGGGATTCAACTGGAACAAATTGGCGACGATATTTTCATTCCACGTCAGGAAAGCTATACGATTGAATCATTTATTGATGGTTCTATTATGACTATTGCTGATGCACCCTGGCCGGGTCTTACACCTGATTTATTAAGTGTATTTCTTGTTGTGGCAGCAAAAGCTACCGGAAGTGTATTGATTCACCAGAAGATGTTTGAAAGTCGCTTGTTCTTCGTTGATAAACTGATTGATATGGGCGCACAGATTATTCTTTGCGATCCTCACCGAGCTACCGTTATTGGGCAGGGAAATCAACTTCATTTGCGGGCTTCCACCATGAGTTCACCTGATATCCGTGCCGGAATTGCTTTACTGATAGCAGCTCTATCAGCCGAAGGAACCAGTATTATTCATAATATTGAACAAATTGACCGGGGTTATCAGGATATTGACAAACGTTTGAATGCACTTGGAGCAAAGATTCAACGAATCTGATGAATTAAAACACTGATTAAAGAAACAGAAAAGGCTATTTGGAAGCCTTTTCTGTTTCTTTAAATTCTATTTCTTTATATCAGATTTGTTCACTTCCTCAGTTTTAATTTTTCCAAACGATTCATATTCAACCAAAATAGTTTCGGCTTTAATTTCTTTCACCACCCCTTTCATATAATCATTAAATGCATAGTTGTAGAATTTTATTTTATCCCCAACTTTAAATTTATCCTTTGTGCCTTCGATTTTCGGAGCTGTTTGTTGGGTTACTGCTGCCTGTTCTTCTTTAACAGGAATCGGAATTACTTCCGGTATCGGATTTGCCGTTTTTATTGACTCATCCACTTGTATCATTGGTCTAGCTGAACCATAAAGTGAAGTATTTAGGTCGGCCACAATTTGGTCAGTACACTCTTTTGTTGATAATGAAAGTCCTTCAACCATATTGGTCGTAAAATCGGCACGCAATTTATTGGAATTTAATCTGGTTGAATTAATAAATGGTTGTGAACGTTTGATCATGTACTTTTTCTCATAAATCAGGGAGTTCCCTTTTCGTAATTTGGCTGATACCTGCAGGTTGGTTTCGGCCGGGCTGCCCGATTCACTCCAACTCCAACTATATGCAATCACTAAGTACATAAACATATAGGTTCTTCGGTATTTTGATACTGTATTACAGGTGTCAATAGTTAAATCGAGCGTGTAAATCGAGTCGTTTTTATTCTGATTCGTCACACTGAAGCAACCACTTCTTTTACTTTCTTCGGTCAACGAGCCGGTAAAGAAATTATTGTAGTCCTCCCGAATGGAACTTTGACCCAGTTTCACTTTCAGGTTTGTTTCAAAATAGTTGAAAAAGATAAATGGTAACACCAAACCAGGCAATCTTGATACAGTTGTGACAGTATCCAGCGGGGTGTTTTGGATATTTATTAAAACTTGCTTGTTTCGTGGACAAACTGATGTTGGGCTATCGTGAAGATAAGCAATGGAAGAATTAAACGTCCGAAGACTGGTTTGCAACATTTTTGTTTCGGAACAGGAAACGAAAATCAAGGCAAAAAATGCAATAGTGATGTTACGCATAAATAGATATTTTGTGGGTTAATAATTATATCTCAGGTATCGCAGCCTTATGGCAACTATTTTTCTCAAAACGGCATTATCGGGAAACAAATCGATTAAATCCTGATATTTTTGCAGGTAGGCTTTGAAATTTAATCCGGCATCCGTTCGTTCAATTTCATAATTCAAATCGATGGATAAGAGCATTTTAAGCATTTTATTTTCTTTCCCGTCTACCTTCATTAGGCTTGTTCTGGCACCGGAATAATTTAGGTTTGTAATAGCTGAAAGGGTTTGTGCCAGATAAAAGTCAGATGAACATCCTCCTGATTCTTCGAGCTTTTTAATATAATTCTCTAAAGTCATATATTTTTTGGCACATAATAGTTTATAGGCGGAATCGAGTACGGCCGATTTTGCCAGCATTTCATCTTCAAGCGGGATATAATTGAGTCCTAATTTATCCAAATCAAGACTTTGAAACTCCGAATGTTTCAGGATAGTATATTTGGGAGTTACACAACTGTAAAAACTTCCTAAAATGATTAATGTTAGAATTATCTTATTTCTCATGCTGTATTTATTTCATTCTCGACTAAATATATTGAGCGAGGAAGTTGTCTTGAGCTCACTGTCTTTAAACGACAATGTGAAAGTTAGATCAAAACCTCCAAAAATCCTATGTTCTTTACTTTCTATTCTTTTACTATTTTCCGATATTCAAAAGTATTCCCAGTTTTAAATCTAATCAGGTAAATCCCAGTTGAAAGCTTTGAAGTTTGAACTGTATTACTGTTATTCAAGTTTCCATTATATACAATCAAACCCATTAAATTCAGAATTTCGAATGTTGAACCTCCAACAAAATCAATTCTCAATTCATTTTTTACAGGATTTGGATATACAACAATAGTTGGTGCTTTTAATTCCACACTGTTTGTTGCTACGTTAGACCGAGAAGAGTTATATGTTACCAAAATAGTACTTTCAGATTCTTTAGTTTTTTGCAAAGAAGAGTTCACTTGCGATGGTGTTATTAAGGTGGGACTAATAACTTCTAGTTGATAATACACATCGCCTGATGGAGATGAAATATCGCTATATTGATTACTGCTTCCCGAAGTAGCATCAATAAAACTAAGACTGGATAAGCTACTTCCTCTGTAAATGTTAAAGGTTGAGGGTGTAAATCCAGTATAGGATTCCCATATCAGATTCCATGTATTGTTTTGTCCTTTATTGATTGATAAGTGCATCGTTTTGTGTGGATCACTTAGTGATGATTCTTGTCCGCTTTTATCAAAAATTGATAATTTGTATTTATTCGATTTTACATCGGGATTTGACGAGTTATCAACGAATATACTTAAATCACTATATGGAACACTACCAATCTTATCATAAACATCACTGGTATTTGTTTCTCTATAAATTGAATATGATTCTATTCCTGTTGTAACCGGTTTATTCCAAACAACAATGTTCTTATTTGAACTATTAACGCTTACAATGCCTATTTGAGGCTTTTCCATCGGTATTATCTTCACAGAAATATTATAGCTAGTAGAGCATCCGTTGGGTGTTGTTATAGTTACCCTATAAGTAATATCACTGGTTACTGTAGCCGTTGGATTTGCTATTGTTACATCGTTTAATCCTGTAGCAGGCGACCAAAGAAAAGTGGGTGTTCCACTTCCAGAATAGCTTGTTGTTGGATTTAATGATACTGAACCACCACAAACAACTGTTTTATTAGTTACAGAAATAACTGGTAATTGATTAACAGTAACTGGTAAAGAAGTAGCAATACCATTCCCACAGTCATTATGCCCTTTTACAGTTATATTGCCCGATGAGGCAAATTTAGAATAATTTACTGTTATACTGTTAGTTGTACTGGTTCCCGTAGCACCCGATGGTAATGTCCAACTATAGGAAGTTGCATTAGTAATGTTAGGAATAGTATAGATAACTGAACTTTCGCCCTGACAAACCGATGTACTTCCGGTAATTGTTCCGGGATTGGATGGTAATGGATTTGCAGTAATAGCTAAAGTTGAAGAAGCTCCATCTCCAAAATCGTTATATCCTTTTACAATTATACTCCCAGAAGAAAATGTACTTGAATAATTTACAGTAATAGAATTAGATGAACTTAATATATTAGTGCCACTGGGAATAGTCCAAATGTAGAAAGTTGCGTTATCAATAGTTGGTACTGTATAAGTCACCGAATTTTGCCCCTGACAAACAGTTTGAAGTCCTGATATCTTACCAGCAGCCGAAGGTAGTGTAGCGGTAGTGAAAGAAACCTCATTGCCATATTCGGTGACTTCGCCATTAATTGCATAAGCCCGAACATAGTATTTTGTTCCAGAAGTCAGATTTGTAACACTATAACTATACACTCCTGTAGATAGAATGTTTCCAATATCAAATTTACTATCATTAACTGAAGGATTTCCAGTGCTATTCCAACAAAAACCATGTGAAACTATGGGTGAATCTGCAATTAGATTTATATTTCCATTGAAAACGGCGTTTGTAGCTTTTATTGAAGTAACGGCATCCGTACTAACTGTAAGTTTATATTCAAATATTTTTGTAATAGAATTACTTAAAAACCAATAATTTGAATTTCTGTATGAATTGTAGGAACCAACAGGTACGATAATATCAGGTGCTTTATAATCAGTAGTTGATGGTGACTTACAAAACGCAAACGAACTATAAGTTCCAAAGGAAGGACAGGTAGCTGATAAAAACCTTACTGTTTTTAAACCGTCGCACATGGCGAAAGCATCACTATCGATTATACTTACACCTTGAGGTATAGTAACTGCTTGCAACTTATCAATATTCTCAAAGGCAAAGTATCCTATAGAAGTAATTGATGTTGGTAATTTTATTGTTGTTAATTACTGCTGTTGCGTTTACATTTAACATGTATTGATATTAAAATAAGCTAAGTTGCTCTTTGACATTTTGATTGAATTGACGTTCTTCGCATAGCAAGTCACGTATAGGTGTTTTGTCTAAGGCAG
>Ga0209083_1002492_pt1 | contig 17322 bp, 19 predicted proteins | sample AM7aDNAmetaG_FD_184132 | JGI IMG/M metagenome (GOLD analysis project Ga0209083, IMG submission 184132) | Freshwater microbial communities from Finland to study Microbial Dark Matter (Phase II) - AM7a DNA metaG (SPAdes) (version 3) | ecosystem: Environmental > Aquatic > Freshwater > Lake ...
GATTATCTCTGGACAGTTTCCCCCGGTGGCACAATTACTTCAGGAGGAACCTCCGGCAGCTCATCAGCTACAGTTTCATGGAATACTTCAGGGGCTCAGTTTGTAAGCCTCAATTATACTAACGATGACGGATGTACCGCTTTATCACCTGTTAGTTATGATGTGACAGTTTCTGCGAGTCCGGTGGCTTCTATCAGCGGGCCAGACAGTGTATGCCAAACGACCCCCGGCACATATTCAACAGAGGGAGGGATGTTAAATTATATCTGGACCGTTTCTTCGGGCGGAACAATAATTTCGGGACAGGGAACCAGTTCAGTGCATGTTCAATGGAATGATGCAGGCGCACAAACACTGAGTGTTATTTACTCCGGCGCCGGAGGCTGCAGTCCGTTAAACCCTGCGGTTTTGGATGTAACAGTCATTCCAAAACCAGCAATCCCCGTGGTTACAGTAAACGGAGATACCCTGATCAGTAATGCACTGAATGGGAATCAATGGTATTTCAGCCTGAGCGGCAACCAGGGCAATCCTGTCGCCGGCGCTACCGGGCAAAGTCACATTGCCCTGGAAACCGGCTATTACTGGACCATTGTAACCCTTACCGGCTGTTCCTCCGACACCTCGAATCATGAATATATGATTGGAGTGGGAATCAGTGAAAACAATAATAACCCGGGCGAACTTTCTGTTTACCCTGTGCCGAACGGCGGGGTATTTACGATAAGCCTGCAAACGATGAAATCAGGGAAAACAGATATCCAGGTGATCAATGAACTCGGATTAAGCGTTTATTTGGAACAAAATATTCCATTGACCGGATACCTTTCAAAAACGATTGATCTCCGACCTTTATCAACCGGCGTTTATACTGTAATCCTGAGTAATTCTGAAGGGAAAACAACAAGGAGGATAATTATCAGATAACATAAGGGGGAAATAATTTCTGAGGAGGTTATCCCAGACTGTCTCAGAAATGTTTCTTATGGTAATCGTAAGTCGTATTATCCCTGAGCTCTTTTATTTTTAAAGCGATAATCATGATGGCCTCCAGGTGATTCTGCCGGAACCATTCGATAGCCGCTGGTTTGGCATGACAGGCATCGGCAAAAACTATAAAAAAATCATGCTTGTTCTTATGCAGCCATTCATAAGCTTTAAGGTCTTCATCGATCGCGGCATCCAGGGCTGCAAGATGGGGAAATCCGTTCTTCATCAGCCAGGTTGTGGCTTCCTCGCTTCCTCTCACTGCATGTGATAAGGCGGCAAGTTCGGGATACCCGTTCTTCATCAGCCAATCAAGAATTTTTTTGTCTCCCTTGAGCGTTTCTTGAAAGGCCAGCCATATTTTGGGGGAATAATAGAGCATGGGGCGTTTAGCGTTATTGCGTTATTGCGTTTAGCGTTAAGGCGTGAAATCAATCAATCATACACCTTCACCTCAATCCCTTCCTGTCTTACTCGTTCTCCAATCCACTCCAGCTCTTCCCGGCTGATCTTTTCGAGATCCCGGGCCGGGGTTGCTCTTGCGATGGGGTAAATCATGACGGTTTTAGGGCGGATGACTTTAAGGTGTGCGATCCAGGCTTCCACTTCAAAGCTTGTCGTGTTATCGACCAAATGACCGTTTACGATTCCCCTCAGGAACATTGTCTGTATGATCAGCTTCCCCTTGAATTTTTCCAGGTCGCTTAACATTCGCCTGAAGTCAAAGGATTCAACCGGGTTATTCAGGATCCTGAAGGTTTCTTCAGTGCCGGCATCAAGTTTCAATATATTGTTATCAAGTTTTAGAAGGGCATTGAAAACCGACGGATCGTGGATGCGGCTTGCATTGCTCAAAACACTTACAACTGACCCGGGAGAAAACCGGTCCCTGAGCATCAGGGTGTCGTCGACGATCCCGCTGAACTCAGGATGCAGCGTTGGTTCCCCGTTACCGGCATAGGTGATGGCATCGGGCAGGTAATCTTCAGCAGCCAACTCTATGAGCTTTTGTTCCAGGAAAGAAGCAACCTCCAAACGGGAGGGCAACTCCATACCTTCCCGGGCCAGGGCAGGAGTCCATCCGCATTCACAGTAAATACAATTGAATGAACAAAATTTTCGGTGCAAAGGCAGCAGGTTGATCCCTAATGACAGGCCCAAACGCCGGCTGCGCACAGGCCCGAAAATTATATCATCAAACAGGAAAGGCATAGTTATTTATTAACACTGCAAAATTCTGCAATTTCGCCGGACTTACCTAAGAACGGAGGAAAATGATTATTTTTATTGCCCGAACGGATAGCCGGATTCCACGGATCTCAGGATTGCCGGCTGCAGGGTGGGTATTGTATAAAAAGTAAAACCGGGATTTTGACTTCATTATCCGAAATAAAACAACCTGTAAAGGAGCATATCGAAAGCTTCGAAAAAAGCTTTATGGCTTCGATGAAAAGCCAGGTCCCGCTGCTTGATACAGTCACAAGATACATTCTAAAACGCAAAGGCAAGCAGATGCGGCCGATGTTTGTTTTCCTTTCGGCGGGTCTTCACGGTCCGATCAGCGAAAGCACATATACCGCTGCTTCGATGATCGAGCTGCTGCATACAGCCACCCTGGTGCACGATGATGTGGTTGACGACTCAAACCAACGCCGGGGTTTCTTTTCGATCAATGCCCTCTGGAAAAATAAAATAGCTGTCCTGGTGGGCGATTACTTGTTGTCAAAGGGCCTGCTTGTAGCTCTTGAGAAGGACGAATTCCGCCTGCTGAAGATCGTTTCCGATGCCGTGAGAGAAATGAGCGAAGGGGAGTTGTTGCAGATAGAGAAGGCACGCAAACTCGACATTGAAGAAGGTGTTTATTTTGAAATCATACGTAAGAAAACGGCTTCGCTGATTGCTTCCTGCTGTGCCTGCGGAGCTGCAAGTACTACTGATGACCGGGACATTCAGACGGCGATGTGGCAGTTCGGCGAGATGGTGGGTACTGCTTTCCAGATCAGGGACGACCTGTTTGACTATCAAAAACATAATAAAACCGGAAAACCAGGCGGGGCCGATATCAGGGAACAAAAAATGACATTACCCCTGATTTATCTGCTGAATCTATCGGGCCGGGCCGAAAAACGCCACATCATCAGCACGGTAAAAAATCATCACAATGATCAGAAACGGGTTGCTGAACTCATAGCAAAAGTCGAAGCCATAGGCGGCCTGCATTATGCAAATGAAAAAATGCTCGAATACCGCTCACGGGCTTTGAAAATCCTCTCAGACTTTCCGGATAACGATTTCAGGAAATCACTTTACCAGCTTGTGATGTTTACAACGGAAAGGGAAAAATAACCTGCATGAAGCGCCGCATCATGCTTTCCTCAGCGTAAACCCGAAGGTAGTACCCACCCCGACGGTGCTGCGCACATTGATAGTCTGATTATGGGCTTCAATCAGATGTTTGACGATTGCGAGGCCGAGTCCCTTGCCTTTATTCGAGATTTCCCGGCCCCGGGAAGTACGGTAAAACCTTTCGAATACCCTGGGAAGGTCGTCCTGGTCAATCCCGACGCCGTTATCGGTGATCTCTACCAGGATGTTTTCATCCATGTCGAAGAAACTGATCTTTGTGCGGCCTTCTTTTTCAAGTCCGTAACGAAAAGAATTATCGATTATGTTTGTGAGTACCTGCCTTATTTTTTCCCTGTCGGCATAAACCCATAAGGCTTTATCCGGCTGGTTGATGACCACCTGAATATCATGTTCCTTTGACTTCATCTCAAGCATTTCAACAACCTCCCGGCTCAGGGCTGAGATATCGAAACGGAGCTTGTTCAGATTCATCTGGCCGGTTTCAAGCTGGGTAATTTCACCAAGATCTTCGACTATTTTAATCAGTCTTTCAACGCTGACTTCGGTCCTTCTCAGGTACTCTTTGTTTATTTTCGGGTCGTCTAGCCCCCCGTCAAGTAAGGTGGAAACATATCCCTGGACGTTGAAAAGGGGAGTTTTCAGTTCATGGGAAAGATTGCCGATAAAGTCTTTTCGGTATTCCTCAAGCTGTTTCAGCCGTTCTATTTCTTTCTGCTTCTCTTCACCCCAGCCGGCCACTTCTTTTTCCACCCTGTCAAGGATATTCCTGTCGGAACTGAACCGCTGACGGTCCGTCTTCTGAGCCTTAACATTGTAGATAGACTTATAGATAAGACGGATCCGGGAATAGATAAATTTATCGACGGTATAGCGGAAGAAAAAAAAGGTCCCGGCAAAAAGCAGTCCGCCAGTCATTAGCAATATACCATACATCGCGAATCCGGCAAACAATGGAGGATCCAGGATACCGGCCGAGAAAAAAAACAATATGATGTACCCTGCAGTAACAACTGTGGCATTCAGGAAAGCAATTTCACGGGGGTCATGGAATTTCATTCCTCTTCATATTTATAGCCAACACCCTTGATGGTCCTGATGTGGTCGGTGCCCACTTTCTCCCTGATCCGGCGGATATGCACATCGATTGTACGGTCGCCCACAATGACATTTTCGCCCCATACACGGGTAAAAATATCTTCGCGCGTGAATACCTTGCCGGGCTTAGAAACCAGCAGCTGCAGTATCTCGAATTCTTTACGGGCAAGGATGATCTCTTCATCCTGTTTTATCACCATATACCTGACCTGGTCTACAATGAACTCTTTTGTAATTATCTTTTCTGACAGCTCCGGGATGGCCCTGTACCTTCGCAATAAGGCCTGTATACGGCTGATGAGGACTTTCGGTTTGACAGGCTTCGTCACGTAATCATCGGCCCCGGCTTCAAAACCTGCGATCTGTGAGTAATCTTCTCCCCTGGCCGTAAGGAATACGATGAGTGAATTCTGCATTCCGGGGATCATCCGGAGTTGATTGCAGGTTTCAATCCCGTCAAGGCCCGGCATCATGATATCGAGCAGGATCAGATGAGGTTTATGCACCAATGCGAGTTCCAGCGCCTTCTGACCGTTTCGGGCCTTCAGTATCTGGAAACCCTCTTTCGCCAGGTTATAACCCAGGAACTCCAGTATATCGGCTTCGTCATCCACCAGAAGAATAATGGTATCTTTGTTTTCCATAAAGGAACAATATCCATCCAACAAATTTAACAAAATAGCGTTACATCAGGGTAAAACCTAACATCATGCAGAAGTTACTGTTTTGTTTGTTTTTTTTATTACCGCTGATGGGTTTTACCCAGAAGTTCAACGGAGGTATACTTGCCGGGGGAAATGTGAGCCAGGTTGACGGGGATAATTATGAAGGGTATCATAAAGTCGGCTGGCAGGCAGGCGCCTTTGTGAGCCTGAGGGTTTCAAAACATTCCTCATTTCAGCTGGAGATGGAATATTTTCAGAAAGGAAGCCGGAGGGCCTCCAATCCCGATAGCGGCTCTGCTGATTATTCCTTCCTGATGAGGATCCATTACATAGAGATCCCCTTTTTATATCAGTACACTTTTGCAAAAAGGTTTCAGGCTGAAGCTGGGCCTGCTGTCGATATCCTGCTGGGCTCGCTGGAAGAAAGCGGTGGCCAGCCCTCTCCAAGCACTGTCCCGTTCCGGCCGGTTACCTTATCGGGAATACTTGGAATAGCCTGTTATATCACCCCGAATCTGAAAGCCGGTCTACGTTTTAATTATTCCCTGCTCTCAATCCGGCAACCGGCAGATCCGGAGCCTCCTTCTTACAGGTATATCCTCTTTGAGAAAGGCCAATACAATAATGTCTTATCTTTGACCCTTTCATGGGATTTCAGGAAGTTTGAATTCTAAGCCGATTTCAGGATAAGGAAAATTGAAAAATAAACTCATCATAGGAATTACCGGGGCTTCCGGCTCCATTTACGGCAAACTGCTGCTGGAAAAGCTTGTCGGCCTCAGCAGTCAGCTCGAAGATGTTTCGGTAATCTTTTCAAACAATGCCAGGATGGTATGGGAATATGAACTTGGCCCCATTGATGTTTCATCCATCCCGTTTACGATCTATAAACCCAACGATTTTTTCGCTCCCATGGCCTCGGGTTCCCCGGCTTATACCGCGATGATCATCTGTCCATGCTCGATGGGAACCCTCGGCCGCATTGCCTCCTGCGTATCCGACGACCTTATGACCCGCGCCGCGGATGTTATTTTAAAGGAAAAACGCAGGCTGGTACTCGTCCCTCGTGAGGCTCCCTACAACCTCATCCACCTGAACAATATGAAACTGCTGACTGAAGCCGGAGCTGTGATCTGCCCTGCATCCCCTTCGTTCTACTCGAAGCCCAAGACTATCGAAGAAGCTGTAATGACCATAGTTGACCGGGCGCTTGTACATGCCGGCCTTGAAGTCGACAGCTACCGATGGGGGGAGAATCGCGTTTAGTGTTTTGGCGTTAGGGCGTTATGGCGTTATGGATGTTTTTCATCAATCGCTGATATCCAATATCTCCCAGTGCTTTTCCGGAGAACCAAAGCTCGTACTGCTCTTCGGTAAGATGTATCCAGTCATTTTTTCGCATTTTTTTCAGCGCATCGGAGGGATGGAAATAAGTTTCCGGCGTGGGTAATGCAAAACGGTTATAAGGGCAGGCATCCTGGCAGATATCACAGCCGTAAATCTTTCCGCCCAGTCTGGAACCTACCTCCGGGATCATTTCCGCATTCTTAACAAGGGTACAATAGGAGATGCATTTTCGGATGTCGAGTTGGTAAGGCCTATCTATGGCCCCGGTAGGGCAGGCACTGATACATTTGTTGCAGTTTCCGCAATGATCTGTTTCGGGTAAATCGGGTTCTGTCTCAAGTGTTGTCAGCAGGATACCTATAAAAAAGAAAGAACCCCCTTTGCGGTTGACCAGAATGGTGTTCTTTCCCTGCCATCCGACACCACATTGCTGGGCCCAGGCTTTCTCCAAAACTGGCCCTGAATCAGAAAACACCTTTGAAGTGACAGCCTGGCCAGTCAATGTATCGATAAAAGCTGCAAGCTGATGAAGTTTTCCTTTTATCAGCTGAGGATAATCATTTCCGTAAGCATATTTGGATATGATAAAATTATCTTCTTCAACAAGCAGCTCAGGCGGGTAATAATTGATGAGGCATGCAATTACCGTCCTCCCCCCCGGCAGTACCATATCGGGGTGAAGCCGCTCAGCGGCATAACGTTTCAGGTAACCGACCGAGGCCTGCCTCTCCTCCTTAATAAATTGATCGTAAAATTTCTTCAGATGATCCAGTGGCCGGACTGTTGCAAAACCGCAGGCATCAAAGCCGAGTTGAAGTGCATGTTTCCTGATCTGTTCTTTCATAGTCCCTTAGACCTCGAAATTCTCCTGAAAAACCCATTAACGTTATCACTTTAAAACAGAGTCCCCGGTCCGGGCCCCTTGATCTTCCCAAGATGCTTATACGCCAGTTCAGTGGCTTCCCTGCCCCGCGGGGTTCTCATGATATAGCCTTCCTGAATTAAAAAGGGTTCATACACTTCCTCAATGGTCCCGGCATCTTCAGAAACGGCTGTCGCGATGGTAGTCAGACCTACCGGCCCTCCCTTGAATTTTTCTATGATGGTCAACAGGATTTTATTGTCCATTTCATCCAGCCCATGTTTATCAACATTCAGGGCTTTTAAGGCATACTGGCTTATATCGAGGTCAATATTACCATCCCCCTTGATCTGGGCAAAATCACGAACCCTTCTCAGCAGGAGGTTTGCAATACGCGGTGTTCCCCTGCTACGGCGGGCTATCTCAACCGAAGCTGCTTTGTTGACAGGGACTTTCAGGATCTCGGCTGAACGCCTTACAATGATATCGAGTGTTTCCGACTTATAATACGAAAGTCTTGAGTGTATGCCAAAGCGTGAGCGCATGGGTGCCGAAAGAAGCCCTGAGCGGGTAGTTGCGCCTATCAAAGTGAAAGGATTCAGTTTGATCTGTACAGAACGGGCATTCGGCCCGGTCTCGATAAGAATATCGATTTTGAAATCTTCCATCGCCGAATACAGGTATTCTTCGACCACATGTGACAGCCGGTGGATCTCATCGATGAACAGCACATCATGCGGCTCAAGGTTTGTCAGAAGTCCGGCCAGGTCGCCGGGTTTGTCAATCACCGGTCCCGAAGTGACTTTAATGTTAACGCTTAACTCATTGGCAATGATATAGGCCAGGGTTGTCTTTCCCAGGCCCGGCGGACCGTGAAGCAATACATGATCAAGTGCCTCGTTCCGTTGTTTCGCCGCCTGAACGAAGACCTTCAGGTTTTCTACAATAGCCTCCTGCCCTGAAAATTCAAAAAAGCCTGAGGGGCGTAACACCGATTCGATCTCCTTCTCTATCGGGCTGAGGTTTTGTGAGCTGGGGTCAAGGATTTCGTTCATCCGCACAAAAGTAAAAAAAAATGGCGGGTTCCGGTTGAGGAATATTTTTATTACTTTTATCCTATAATTTCCTTAACCTGTTTTATGCAACCAATTGTTGTAGCGGTCGATTTTTCCAATTCCTCAATTCACGCTATTGAGTATGCAATCCCGCTTGCCAATAAACTAAAGTGTGACATCGTCCTTGTTTGGGTTGATAAATTCAGCTCCACCGAATCGCTTTACCCTGACACTTCAACGGAGAACCGGAATGAAGCGAAGAAACGCTTTGAAGAGATCCTTCTGCAGTTCGGGAAAAAAATGGGAAAGGGGCTGAAAATGGAATTTAAGCTCAGGAAAGGCAAAGTATTCCATGAGGTTGACACCCTGGCCAAAACACTTGGCGCCCTGCTCGTGATCACGGGAACTCATGGGGTGAGCGGTTTTGAGGAATTCTGGATTGGCAGTAATGCATTTCGTATCGTAACCTATGCTTCCTGTCCCGTTGTAACAGTGAGGCATGATTTTGATAATAAAAAAGGGATTGAAAGGATCATCGTACCTATAGATGGCTCCGCCGAAACCATTCAGAAGCTTCCTTTTATCGCCCGCCTGGCAAGGCTCTTTAAATCGGAAGTCCATGTCGTGGCTACACATTCCAGCCATCTGAACTCGATCCAGAGAATTGCAGAAAAATACCTGCAGATGTCGGTCAGCTATTTCCAGGCAAACGAGATCAGCTGCATTCAGGACAGTATGGTCTCGAATGATATCACGAAAGCCCTTCTGCAGTATGCCGTGAATGTAAAAGCCGATCTTATCGCTATCATGACCGAGCAGGAAACACCGGTAAATATATTGCTCGGAGCCCAAGCCCAGCAAATGATAAACCAGTCATCAATTCCAATTCTGAGCATTCATCCGCAGGAACATTTCTGCCTGAAATAAATCATGGGAAAGCGCTTCTTCATATTGTTATCACTCTTTATAATTTCTGCCGGATGGCTGAGCGGTTTTGCGCAGGAAGTGCGGATAGACAGTGGGGCCGTGACCATATACCAGGATAAACTGGTTGACGAACTTATTCAGAAACAGCTGAAGCTGAACGAAGCAGGAAACAACCAGGATGGTTACAGGATACAGATCTTCTCTGACTCCGGGAATAATTCAAAGACCAAGGCTCAGGCGGCCATCAACGAATTCCTGGCAAAACACCCGGAGACAAAGGCATATCTTGTTTTTAAATCCCCGAATTACAAGGTCAAGGTAGGAGATTTCCGCAGCAAACTTGACGCTATAAGGTATCTTAACCAGATTACAGAAGATTTTCCGAATGCATTTATCATATCAGACCTGATCAATATACCACAAGTTGAACCATAAAACCTGAGTTTATGAGCAAGATCGTTGTAGCTATTGACTTTTCGGATTGTTCAATCAATGCTTTTCTGCATGCCCTGAGTATTGCACAAAATACCAGGAGTGACATGATCCTTGTCTGGGTTCAGAAATCTGCAGGCCATACCGATAAATTCGGCGTTTCCCAGGTAGACCATACAAAGAAGGTTGAAAAGGAATTTCAGGACCTTATTGAAAAATATCAGCCTGAGCTTCCCGGGAATAAGATTACCTTCAGGATCAGACCAGGCAAGGTCTTCACTGAGATTGCCGAGGAAGCGCGGACAAATAAGGCTTTTATGGTAGTTTGCGGGACTCACGGAGCATCAGGTTTTGAAAAGTTCTGGATAGGCAGCAATGCAAACCGTATTGTTTCAGCATGTACGTGCCCGGTTATCACGATAAGGGGAGGAGTAAATGTAAGCCGACCGCTGAAAAAAATCGTCATGTCAGTTGACAGCACGCAGGAAACAAGGCAAAAAGCATCATTCACAGCGATGCTGGCGAAGGCTCATAATGCGGAAATATATATAATCAAGCTTTACTCCACAAAGACAAAAGCAGTAAGGCAGAATGTAGATCTGTTTACTTCCCAGGTCGAAAGGTTCTTTTCGCAGGAAGGAGTCAAATTCAATACGATCGCTGAAGAAACAGAGGACATCCCTGAATCTGTTATCAATTATAGTAAAAAGATTGATTCGAACCTGATCTCTATCATGACCGAGCAGGAATCATCAACATCAACGCTCTGGCTCGGACCCTATGCCCAACAGATCGTCAACCATTCACCGATTCCCGTACTGAGCGTACATTCCAGGGATGTGTATACGGGACTGGGATTCTAGCAATGAACAAATTACCATGTACAATAAACAAATAGAAGAATTTGAACATCGTATATTGTACATTGTACATCAGATCAGCACCGGTCAATGCAATTCAGATCGGTGAATGCAACTTTTAAGCGTTCCACCATCGAAACCTGCGCGCTTCGCAGCCATACCCTGGGGTCATAAAATTTCTTATTCGGTTTATCGTCCCCATCAGGATTGCCGATCTGGCCCTGGAGATAGCCTTCATTCTTCTTGTAAAATTTGAGTACGCCTTCCCAGAATGCCCATTGCGTATCGGTGTCGATATTCATCTTGACCACGCCATACCCTATAGCTTCTGCAATTTTCTCGGGTTCCGAACCTGATCCGCCGTGGAAAACGAAATTTACAGGATTGGGGCCTGTATTGAACTTTTCCTGGATGTATTTCTGGGAATTGTGCAGGATGACCGGCTGAAGTTTTACATTACCGGGTTTATAGACCCCGTGAACATTACCAAAGGAAGCGGCAATGGTGAAGTTGTCGCTGATGCTTTTCAGCTGCTCGTAAGCATATGCCACATGCTCGGGCTGGGTATAAAGCCGGGAACTGTCAATGCTGGTATTGTCCACACCGTCTTCCTCGCCTCCGGTTACTCCAAGCTCGATCTCGAGCGTCATTCCCATTTTACTCATACGTTCAAGATATCGTTTGCAGATGTCGATGTTCTCATGCAGGGGCTCCTCCGAAAGGTCGAGCATATGGGAGCTGAAAAGAGGTTTCCCATGCTGTTCAAAATATTTTTCACCTGCATCCAGAAGCCCATCGATCCAGGGAAGGAGCTTCTTTGCAGCATGGTCGGTATGGATGATCACCGGGATGCCATACATATCGGCTATCGTATGAATATGCTGTGCCCCTGAAATACTTCCCCTGATGGCAACAGATTCTTTTTCGTTTTTCAGCCCTTTGCCGGCAAAAAACACCCCGCCCCCGTTTGAAAACTGCACGATAACGGGAGAGTTCACAATCTTTGCTGCTTCAAGTACAGCATTAACAGAATCTGAACCAACAACGTTTACTGCTGGAATGGCAAACCGGTTTGCTTTGGCAATACGGAATATTTCCCTCACGGCATCGCCTGTGGCAACGCCTGGTTTTACTGTATTAAAAATCTTTTCTGACATATATTGATGTTTATGGTTTTACTGATGACCCGATATGTTTATCCGGTCTTGAAAGATCAAAATTACAAAAAAACCGGCATTTTGTTGACAACTACGCTTGTTTTTTATATCTTTGAAAATCAGTTAAGTAAATACCATTATGACATGAAAACAATGCTATCAGGGATTATGGCGCTGATAATTCCTGTTTTTGTTGTTGCGCAGACCTCAAAGGATGCACCGGATCTCAGCCAGATCCAGAAGAAAATCAATAAGATTGAGAATGAGAATACAAAGCTGAAAAATCAGCTGAATAGTGTTCAGAAAACCCTCAATCAGATGACCCAGGCCGAGATCAAAGAACATTCCGATCTCGCAAAGCATGAATCCCTTGCCAGGGCAAACCAGGACACTGTCAGGATGTATTCAGGCAGGATACAGAAACTGGAAGAAGGCAATGCGGAAATCGAGCATGCATTAATGTTGAGAACCATCGGCTTCCTCGTTGTATTCATTTTGCTGATCATCCTGTTAGTATTTGTTGGATTGACCTATATGGGAAAGCAACGCAAAAGCCTCGAGGAACTTCTTGAAAAAATGAAAGCCCAGAGGGAAGAACGTGAACAACGGGTAGCTGAACTCAGGGCTGATCTTGCACAATCAAAGAATGAAATTTCTACCTTGAAGAAAGAAACCGGTGAACGGCTCGCGGCAATGAATGACAATATAGCACATGCCGACAAGAACCTGCAAACCATGCTGGTTGCGAAGATCGCTGAACTGGGGCAGAAAGTTGCAGATTCAGGAAAAAAGCTCGATGACCAGATCCTCGCTGCTCATAAAAAAACCGATGAGCTGAAAACAGCATTGGCAAGGGAGATCGAAGCGATACGATCGAAGTTTGAATAAGAAGCTGAAGGTGTGAAGGATTGATATCGGAAATTATTCTGTAAATCAATCATTTCAATCCTTCATACCCACATTTGATTCCGATTTTTCCTATTTTTGCAGTCATTCCGGCCCCGTAGTTCAATTGGATAGAATGGCAGATTCCGGTTCTGTTGGTTGAAGGTTCGAGTCCTTTCGGGGTCACCAAGATGTTCTGGACATATTGATTTTACTAGTGTTTCAGAACACGACAGCTAAAAACTGTCAACTTTTCTGTCAACTTTAAATCCCCAAACGATTAATTGTAAAGGTTAATTCGTTTGGGGATTTTTCTGTTTAATCCTGTAAACATAAGTAAATTCATGATACCAGAATTTTACGATTCTTATAATGCGACACTGATGCATTAAAATTTCTTTCTGATAAAATTGACAGGCTTGGCTTAGCATTGTTATCCTATCAACCTTTTCTTACCTGATTTCACATGACTCCTCAATTTTATTGGTGTCTCCTTGTTTTACCCCCATTTTTTACAAATTCTTGCTTGGAATCTGTTCATAATTAATTTTGCCACGGCTAATTTTTTTATGATTTTTTTTCAAGAAAATTCTGCTTCCCTAATTTGCTATGCGATAATCTGTTTCGGGCCAAAAGGTTAATAACTGATTAGTCTGGGGTTACTATTGCTTTACTAATACGTTAATAATCAGTCTGTTGTTAATAACTTTATCATCCATGTAATTTCCGGTTTAATACTTTTGCCGCTTGTAAAATTTAATAAAAAATATATACAGCGTATGAGCGAAAAGTCAATAATCGAGAAACCCGTTACAGCATACTATATCTGTAAAATGATAGGAGTCAGCCGACCTGCCCTCCATAAATGGAGTAAGGCAGGCATTGTCCGCTACCATAAACTTGGGGGCAAGCTTTTTTACTTTGAAAGTGAAGTAATGGAGGACTTAAAAAAATGCTGATTAATCAGTCGATTAATCTCCAAGAATGGGAGCCTATGAATTTCCAATAAATCAAAATTAACCAAACCAACTAAACCAAACTACTATTTATGAGAATCAGTAAAGAATCACTGGCAGAACTAAGAGATAAACTGCCTCGTGGAAGCGCTCAAAAGATAAGAGCGCGACTAATCAAGAAAAATATCCGGTTTACGCAGCAATACATTTACCGTTGTCTGGATCCTGACCAGGACGATTACAATCCTACCATCATCGACGAAGCAATTAAACTTGGTGAAGAGATAACAAAAAGTATAAAGGAAAAGGAAGAAAGAGTTTCACACCTAAGGTACGCGTTCTGATGAGAACATTTTCTGCCATGTCCCTACCGGACAAACGGTTAACCATGCAGGCTTACGAACAATTACGGTCTATGTATAAAACAATTACCGACAAGCCTGGTAACCTGCCTATGGAGCTCAGGGATAAACTATTGCAGCAAACACAACGCTTGCAACAATTGATGGATGCATTGGAAGCGGAAATATTATCCGAGTAATTCAATCTTCACGAGTTTCCCAAATCCAGACTAACCATTCCAGCAGTGAGTAAAGATTCTCAAAGGATAACCCATAGCTGCTATGAATCAGCAGGGGAGATGCTCCTTGATAAGATTGCTGAGGTCAACAGCATTTTGATCAAACAGAAGGCCAAGACCGGTGAGACGGAATCGTATCGGTTCTGGATCAAGGTTGCCGATGTGATGAAGTTCGCCTGGGATTATATTCAGGATGTTCATTGGATCTTAAGGAAAAACCAAATCCTTGAAGCAGAAAACAAGTGGCTTAAGGATTGGAATATTGAGTTGTCAAAGCGGCTTGAACACTATGAACTGGTAAGAGAGATGAAGCTTAATGGCCGTTTTGAGGAAATCGTGAAAAGTGTTGATGAAATGCTCTCTAAAAGAGAACAGCAATCTAACCATATTAAACAAACCCTACCTGATGAATGAATTACCAGATAACCAGGGAATCGAACTGCCAAATATTGAAATACTTAATGAAGAAGAAGTCCTTCTGTTTGCAGATACAGCCCTGGTAGAGGCCGGTAAAAACCTGACCCGTCGGGGTGAGGTAATCAATCAGATTTGCGATCTGATCTTTAAAATGGATGATCCTATAAGGCAAAGCATATTTGTTGAGGAGATCTCAAAGCGACATAAAATCTCCAAAAAGGCAATCACGGACAGGATAAAGACCCTGAAAGATTCAGTCACTGTAATTAAGCAAGATAGCAAGGATGAATTTGAGGGATTCGGCGACATTGACAGAAAGACAGCACGGAAACTGGGATTCTTTGAACATCGCAATTGCTTTTACTTTTTAACGAAGGATGGCCCATTCAGGGCGTCAAATTTCATCATTCGCCCCCTGTTCCATATCTATTCAAAGACCGATAACAAACGCCTGGTCGAGATCATCAATGAGGACGATTATAAACGAACGATTGACATACCTTCCAAAAGCTTTGTCAGCATAGAACAGTTCCAGGCCGCCGTGATCAATGAAGGCAATTTCCTTTTCTTCGGCACAAAATTTCATTTTCTTAAGATCCTGGACCACATCGCCAACAAGTTCCCGGTATGCAACGAGCTGAAAACGCTTGGCTGGCAGAGAGAAGGCTTCTATGCCTTTGCGAACGGAATCTTTAATGGTACCTGGCAACCGGTGGATGAATATGGAATTACAGAACATGCAAAACAAAAGTATTTCTCCCCGGCATATTCCCGTGTTTATAATGAGGTCCGTGAAGATGACGATGATTATGAAAGCGACCGCTATTTCATCTGGCAGCAGTCCCCGATCACCTTCGGGGAGTGGACCAAGCTCATGATGGATGTCTATGGACCCAATGCCAGAATAGCGATTGCCTTTGCCATAGCCACGGTCTTCAGGGATCTGATCTATGAGAAATATAAAATATTCCCTCACCTCTTTCTATTCGGTGAGAAACAATCCGGCAAGTCACAGCTTGCCTGGTCCTTGTCAAACCTATTCTTTAATAATATGCCCGCATTCAATTTAAGCTCAGGAACCCAGGTCGGCTTCCACAGAAAGTTATCCAGGATAAAGAACGCCCTATGCTGGTGGGATGAATACTCCAATGATATTGATCCCAAACGAATTCAGACGCTGAAAAGCGCTTTTGACGGCATGGGCCATGAAAAAGGGAAAATGACCAGGGATAATCGCACGGAGGTAACCAAAGTCAACGGTTCTTCCGTGATCAGCGGTCAATACCTGCCCACCGTTGATGACAATGCCCTGTTTACCAGGTCCATCCTGCTTTCATTCATCCGGAAGATCTATACGGCAGAACAACTTGCACGCTATGATGAATTGAAAGGCTATGAGCAGCAAGGCCTGAGTAGCCTTATCGGAGAAATCCTTAAATACAGGAAAGAGATTGATCAGGGGTTCAGCATGATCTTTTCGGACCTGATGGATAAGATCAAAGATGAACTTACCCGGGAAGGAAAACAGTTTGAGGAACGGCTGGTAAGAAATTTCTGCATCATACTGGCTCCGGTTAAGATCGTACTTAAATCCATGCTGCCCCTTGACCTTAACTTCACATTCGAGGAGATCTATGCCCAGGCAAAGATCATGATCACGGAACTTTCCGTGCAGATTTCTTCCAGTGAATCCCTTTCCAATTTCTGGATGATGACCGAGTACCTGTTGGATAACAAGCTGATCGAAGCCGGTAAGGATTTTGAAGTGAAATCAATTGCCACAATCAAGGTGACTAATAAGAACTCACAAGCGGAAACACTGAATTATCCTGAACCAAAAGTGGTTCTGTTCATTCGTTTCTCAAGGATCCATCCTCTGTATATGGAAGGTCATCGGAAACAGTTTGGCAAAAACGGTGTTGACCTGGTCAGCCTGATGCATTATATCAAGCATCACCCCAGTTATATCGGATCGATGAGCAGTTACCGGTTCGAAGATTCGATCAGCAGTTGCTTTGCATTTGATTATGAGACACTAAAGGTCAACCTGCAGCGGTTGCAACGCATTAACGGAGAAGAAGAACAGCCTTTTTAAATTTTTTAGAAATGAGTTTCCGAAAATTTCAATCTTTTCGATCCTACGTCCTACAAAATAGATTATAATATTAAAAATCAATAATATAGAGTGTAGGAAGCTGTAGGATGTTGTAGGTAGCTGTAGGACTGTAGGACTGTAGGAAGCGGTTTTTCGTGTTTGGCAAACGGTTTTTTAATTTTTTTTCAAATGGGTGAATTAAAGAAAATAGATGGGTATGGATGGGAATATTATGATTCGGTTCCCGGCGATTTCATCCTGGCCACCCTGGAAGATTTTCATATAAAAGGTGTGAAACGTATTGGCCTTGAATTCCTGATTCGCTATGCAGACAAAGAAAAATATCAGGTCTGCATTGTTTCCGAGCGGTTGACCTCTACATTCCTTCTGCCTTTTATTCAAGCAAACAGAGTATTCATTAAAACATCTTAATAATGTCTTCAATCACGATCAATCAGCTCATTAAGAATACCATTGAACAGAACCGGTATTCTAAACGGAAAGTGGCCACGGCTGCCGGCATTTCTGAAAAGACCCTTCGGAAGATTCTCAATTCCGATGACATTGACATTTCGGCGTTGTTCCTTCTCAGCCGTGCCATTGGCTTCAAAGTCACCATTGAATTCTCCAATGAC
>Ga0209083_1002494_pt1 | contig 17304 bp, 18 predicted proteins | sample AM7aDNAmetaG_FD_184132 | JGI IMG/M metagenome (GOLD analysis project Ga0209083, IMG submission 184132) | Freshwater microbial communities from Finland to study Microbial Dark Matter (Phase II) - AM7a DNA metaG (SPAdes) (version 3) | ecosystem: Environmental > Aquatic > Freshwater > Lake ...
TCCACAATCCGCGTGTCTTCTGTCTTCTGTCTTCTGTCTTCTGACCTCTGACTTCTGACTTCTGACTTCCGACTCCTTCTTCCACGTGCTTTGCAGACGCCCCTCCGCCGGGGTATCCTGCTAACCAGGTCGCTAGACCGGGGTCTTGTACTTGAGACTCCGCGGCCTAGCCGGGTCTCCCGGCCAGGCCTTAAGAGCGCCCATTCTGGAGTACTCGTGACAGGTCCATTGATCCAACCGAATCTGCATGCCGCGCTGGTCCACTTCCCGCTGGCACTGCTGCTTGTCGGAGTGCTGGTGGAACTCCTCACGCTGGTGTTCTGGAACCTCCGCAAGAGCACCATTCGCATCGCCGGCCGGTGGATGCTGGTCATCGGCATCCTCGCCGCCGTTCCCACCCTCACGACCGGGCTCTTCGCATTGCATCAGACCGCCGAAGCCGCCAGCCAGCCGGCCGATGCTTGGGAGGCCGTCGTCTCTCGATCCACCTGGTCCCCCGAACTCTGGGATAATATTCGCGAGCACGTGAAGTGGATGACCATCGGCACTCTGATGCTGCTCCTGGGCACCTTCATCTGGATCTCCGGCACCGATAGCGCCCGCCGAAACATGTACCTGCTCGGGATTGTCGTGCTGGTGGCTGGCGGTGCCATGATCACCTATGGCGGCCACGCCGGCGGCGAACTTGTTTACCAGCATGGCGTTGGCGTCAAGATGATCAGCCCGCAGTTCGCCGACGCCTCGGTTCCTCCAGTGGCGGCCGGCGAAGAAAGTGCCCAGCTTGAGGTTGGATACTCACCTCTTGAACTGCATGTGTTCTTCGCCGGCGCTGCGATCGCCCTGATCGTCGCGTCCCTGGGCCTGTCCATCCGCCTTTCCAACGTCCTCTGGGAAAACCGCTTTGCCGAAGAAAAAGCGGTCGCGGCCGGTTACCGCCCGGCCGGGCGCATGGGGCAAAGCGGCAATCTGCTTTCGATTCCAGTGATCTATCCCGGCATCTTCTGGGTGCTCTCCGTTCTGGTGCTGTGCATGGCGATCATCATGGGCCTGAGCACATTGGGATTATGGAAGCCTCAGGATGTCTGGTCTTACCTGCAGTCCAAGCAGTCCCGTGACGAGATACGTCCCGTCGTGCATATCTGGCTGGGCGTGAGCATTCTCACGCTCGCGATCCTGGTGGGGGTGTTGATCAAGTTCTCACCCAGACGCCGCCTGCTGACGGGTATCGCCTCAACACTGTTGGCCGTCCTGGTCGTCGGCCAGGTCTGGACTGGCGTGCTGATGTTGTTCGACGGCACCTCCAGCCCGCACTTGCGCTTCAGTCGCGCCCGTGCTAATGTGCCGCTTTCGGTACTTCCCGTGCTGAAGTTCACACCCGTAGCGCCGCCCACGACCCGCCCGGTCGAATCTGTCGTTCCCGTGCCCGCTACGGCCCACACCGTGACCGCGCCGCTGCCCGGCACCATGCCCACTACCCCACTGCCGTAATCCCGAACAAGTGCCCGATCAGCGCGCCCATGCCGTAGGTGATCGCGGCTGCCAGCATGCCGATGATCAACTGGCGTGTGCCGCTGAAAAGCATACCCCGGCCGGTCAAAACATGTGTCAGAAATCCCAGCAGCACCAGTGCGACCGCACTGGCGATGAGGCATGCGATGACGCCCGTGTGGATACTGCTGACAAACAGGAACGGCGTCACCGGAGCTACCGCGCCGACGAAGAACAGGAAGAAGCTGGCGATGGCCGCCTCCCAGGCGTTGCCGCCAAGCTCCGCCGGATCGATGCCAAGCTCTTCGCGCGCCAGCGTGTCCAGAGCCGTGGACTTGTCGGAGATCAGCTTCTGGGCAAGCGCTTGCGCCTCGGTCCTTGGCAGGCCCTTGGACTGGTAGATCAGGGCCAGTTCTTCCATTTCCTCCTGAGGTGAGTTCTCCAATTCGTCGCTCTCAATGGCAAGCTGTTTCTGCGCCAGTTCCCGCGCCGACTGCACGCTGAGCCATTCGCCCATCGCCATGGCGCAAGCTCCGGCCAGCATTCCCGCCACGCCCGCCAGGGCAACTGTCTGCGCTTTGTCTGACCCGCCGGCCATGCCCATCACCAGCGACAAGGTGGAGACCAGGCCATCATTGGCGCCCAGCACCGCAGCCCGCATGGCGTTGCCGCCGACGCTGCGATGTCGTCCCTCAAGTCGGGCAAGCATGCCCCCTTCAACGCCGGATGTGCGCGATGACTGCGACATCGCCTTCAGGACGCGGGCATGCGACTGCTCTTCGCCGACGATGCCAGTGCCATTGGCCTCCGACTGATTGTCATAAGTATGGCTGGCAGCCTGCTCTGTGGAGGTCAGTGTCGGCAGGACAAAGCCGATGCCGAACTTCTTCGCCATCCAGACCATGGTGCGGGCACGCAAGGATGGCCTGCGCAAGACCTTCACGCCTGCCGATTCGAGCTGTTGCGCCCAGAACTCGGCGTGCTTCTCCTCCATGACCGCCATCCGCGTGAAGACCTCTTGGATCTGCGGTTGCTTCTCGATGTCCGCCAGCGCCCGGTACGTGGATGCGGCGTCGATCTCCCCCTGAAAGTTCTGTCGATACCGTTTGATGTCAGCAGAGTTAGCCATGTGTTCTTATTCTACCGCAGTCGCCGCCGCGAACTACCCTGAACTTCCACAGATTTGACTGGCGCAGGTCGGAGGATAACCTGTACCGAAGGTCTGTAAAACAAATCGGCACGTTTCCACGTCGGTGGGTTGATTGCGGGGTGTGCGATGCCTGTACGAGTTCAGTGCGCGTGTGGCAAGTCATTCCAGGTCGTCGATGCTCTGATTGGCAAGAAGGTTCGCTGCTCGGCATGCGGCACGATGGTTCCCGTGCCCGGCGATGGTGGTCCTGCGGGCTCCGGCGCCGCTGCAGTCACAGCACAAGCCATGCCGAATACGACCACCAGGGCGAGGCACGCCGCCGCCGCCGCGGCGGCACGCAAGCCGGTCAAGGCCGTTCCTGCAATCGCTTTCTCACCGAAGACGGTCATGTTGGCCTGCGCCCTTGTTGGTGTGCCGCTCCTGATTGTCCTTGTCAAAATCGGGCCCGTCCGGGCAATGGATCAGTGGAAGGATCTGGAGCCCGCGATCAGAGACTATACCTATGATGTGGTGCGCACCGTCTGCATGGAGCAATACAAGGGCATTGTATTTGACGAGTTCATGCGCCCGCCGAAAGTGACCAATGTCATGATTGATGGCCCGATCATGATGTTCACGCTGCCCAACGAGGTGCCCATCCAGGGCACCAGCACGGAAGGGCACTTCAGAGGCACCTATTTCACGCGCGAGAAGCGGTTTGAAATCGATATCAATGTTGGTGGCGACTTTCAAACGATCAAGGTCGAATCCCACGTTGATGATAACGGGCGCTCGGTCATCGATAAGGAAACGCCGATCTCGCCGATTCCGCCGGCCAGCCGACCTGCAGTACCTAAATCGCGATGAACGGTGTCGGGCGGTGCGGCAGCGTGTGGTCGGGACATTTCAGTTTCCCCAACAGGCTATCCAGGTCGCGCTCGATATGGAACTCCGGCAGGCCCAGGCCCTGCGCGATAAGCGTCTGCGCTCGTTGCGGGTTCTGCAGGGCGATCTTCCGAACCACCCAGCCCGGACACCATTTCTGCATGAACAGTTTCTGGAACGCCAGGGCCGATGCGTCATCGGTACCATCGCCCTCGATAGCGGCCTCGATCGGCTGGATGTTGCCCAGGAATGCCATGCCTTCCTCGTGGTCGTAGATCACGGCCGGGCTTGTCGTATCCGGGTGTTCAGCCGCGAATATCGTGGGATCGAACGCCGGGAAATCCATCCCCACATCTTCCCGCCACGCATCGGCAAACGGTCGGCCATCACTCAGGCGGACCTCTACCATCAGAGCCTGGTGGAAGTCCGCCAGTGCCTTGCGGCACGCTGTAAGTGTGTCAAACCTCGCCATATCGCCTCCGAATCGGCGTGCAAACTGGTCGTGCACGATTGCGATTAATCGCCGTGCGGCGAGGATGCGCGGATCATCCTCATCGGCACGTCGGCGCATCCGTAGCGGGTGCAGGATTGCGCGGTAAGACTCCAACTTCGGAGCATCCATCTCGATTCGCTCTGAGGTGCCACAGATGTGCCACAGTTCATCCCAAGGCGCCAGTCGCAGCCGGAAAACCGAGTCGCCCGTCGCCTCGGCGAAGACGGCGTGCGGGGCGGCATCGATCTCGCGGGATGTTGTCAGGTCTTCAAGCGTGACCAGTGTCTCAGACCGACGAACGATCTTGAACACACCTTCCACATTCTCCCTGGCCCAGCGGCTAAGCCTCTGCTTTTGTCGCTCCGATGGCAAAAGCTGGTCCTCGATGAACAACTCGACTGGAGTAAGGCCCCTCTGTGATGTGGGATTGAAGAGGAAGCGGGTGGCAATGTACTGCGACTCGGCATCGCGGTTGAACTTCAGACGCTGCTGCGCGCTCTGCATCTCGACGGCCGCCACCTTCGTCACCAGGTCGACGGCAAACTCCGGCGCCAAGAGCGGATCGCTTTTCACATACTGCAGCAGTTTCCGCTCCAATGCCGTCGCATCATCAGCATCATGGACCAGCACATTCAGGCGGTATGCGTCCAGGCGGGCACTGCCAGATGGCTGCAGCGGCTCGGGCTCCTGCCCGTTGTTGGGGAAATATCCCTCATCGGGCGCCGCCGGGCTCTGCAGGCAGGGATGCAACTCGCCGTCACGCGTGCATTTGCTGGTAAGGAACCGCGCCAGGGAATCGCGCAAGCGCGGCAGAATCGCCATCAGATCCGGATGATCGCGGCGAAGCAGTGCCCTATGCGCCACTTCGATGTAATTCATCAGACCGGACATCATCGCATCGGCGCCGCTGGCAACCACAGCATCGAATGCCGTCTCCAGATCGAAGATGCTCGGCGCCTTTGGTCTGTCTGCCAGATCCGCTACGGCATCCATGCTCGTGCGCTTCTGAAACGTCCGGGCCATGTGCATGGCCGCTTCCCAGATCTCATCGCGATCCAGCCGCAATGTCTGAGCGTGGAAGCCGCTTTGCATGTACCAGTAACGTCGGACGACGGACTCGGCCAGGGCATGGAAGATCGCATCAAACCGGGCTGGCTGCCGGTGCAGCATCGCGGCCCACCGGCCGCGCGGAACTTTGGGTGCCTGCGCTGAGCGTTCTGACGTTGCTGCCATAGATCAGCGCAGCTTACGTGAAGATGTGGGAGAGGATCAAGCCGCAGACATCGGTTGGCTCGATCGATTCGGTACTTAGCAGATCCTCCCGGCCGGTCAGCAGCAGCGGCCCATCCTCCGGCGTGCCCGGCAGTACACCATGCGAGCCCTGCACGAGTCGCGCCTCCAGCGGAATCACATCCAGCAGCGTCCGAAAGCCCAGCTTGCGCTGGAGTAGCTTTAATGCAATGGTCCCGGCGGGAAAACGCAGCACCGGATCGACGAACAGCTCCGCCGGGTCATATCCCGGCTTGCGGTGGATATCGACGGTACGGGCGTAATCGGGGGCACGGCCGTCATCAAACCAGTAATAGTAGGTGAACCATGCCGGCGGGGCGGCCAGCGCCACCAAGTCGCCGCTGCGCGGATGGTCCAGGTGATACTTGCGCTTGCCCACCTCGTCGAGCACCTCGGCAACGCCCTCGGCAAACCCCACCAGTTCGCGCACCTGCGCCCGCTTGGAAGGATTGTTGATGTAGATGTGCGCGATCTGGTGATCGGCGACGGCAAACGCATCCGATGCGCCGGCGTCAAGCTGCTCCCGGCCGAGTTCCTCACGCACCTTAAGTAGTCCCGCGCGCCGCAGCACGCGATTCAGGTGAACCGGCCGGTTCACCGGGCAGATGCCATATTCAGACAGGATGATCACCTGCACATGGCGTGCGTCGAAGAACGTCCACAACCGCTCTACCAGCGCATCGATCGCTTTGAGTTCACGCCGAGTCTGTGCGTGGCCGGGACCGAACTTCTGCAGGCAGTAGTCGAGGTGGGGCAGGTAGACGAGATTGAGGGTAGGGCTATGCTGCCGCTCCACCTCCATGGCCGCCTCGGCGATCCACTGGCTGGACGTGATGTCGGCCATCGGTCCCCAAAACTTGAACAGCGGAAAGGTGCCCAGTGTCGTCTGCAGGTTGCGCAGATTGTCCGGGTATGTGTAGACATCGGGGATCTTCCGCCCGTCGGCCGGATACATCGGCCGCGGCGTGATCGTGAAATCCGCGCTGGAGTACATGTTGTACCACCAGAACAGATTGGCACAGGTAAAGGACGGATCGCGCCCGCGGGCGATCTCCCAAACCTTCGGCGCCTGTACCAGCTTGTTTGACTGCCTCCAGAAGCGCACTTCGCACTCATCGCGGAAGTACCAGCCATTGCCGACGATCCCGTGTTCACTGGGCCATTTGCCGGTGAGATAGGTGGATTGAACAGAGCAGGTTACCGCCGGCCAGACATGTCCAATGGCCGCCACGCGGCTCTGCTTTACGAGCCGTGACAGAAATGGCGTATCCACTCCGATCAACCTGCGTGTCAGGCCCACGACATTGAGCACCGCGGTACGTTTCATGCTGCTGCTCTAGTGTAGCAAGCAGGCCCAACGATCGTGAATAGAAGGTTGCACATCGTCGGCCAACAAGGTGATCTTCGCCGCAGAGCCAGGACAGTTTCCTCAGCACTTCCGTAGGTTCCGATCATGTGTGGGCTACCAGCCGAGCCGACGGACCGCAGCGCTCAGAGTTGGCGCAGCGTTCACATACATAGCCGTTCCGCTGGCACTGCGAGATCCGTTTGCGCAGCAACTGCAGCATCAGATCATCAAGCCCGAGCGTCGCTGTCACGTGATAGCTGGTCTCGGGGTGCTTCCGCTGGGCCTCATGGCTGAGCCGGGGGATATCGCGTGACCAGTGTCTGCCCGGGCCAAGAAAGTATGGGCAGACCACAATATGGTCCGCTCCGCGCTCGACGCATCGGCCATAAGCCGTGGCGATCGTCGGCTCGGCCAGCTCCATGTGCGCTGGCTCCACGATCGGGAACTCTGCCGGATAGCGCTCATGGAATACCCGTGCCACCTGCTCCAGGAGCAGATTGCTCTCGGGGAGTCGCGATCCGTGGTCGACGATAATGATGCCGGTGGTCATCCACGGTATTCTACACCCGTTGATGCCCGGGATGCCACGAGTTGTCAGCCAACTGGCAGACCGTTGATCTGAATTTGCCGGAGAGATACCTTCTTGGGACCAGCGGACAACAGCAGGGAGTGAGCAATGGCATTTGTGGTGACGACAACGTTTACGATTGATGGCTATCGGATCAAGCAGTATCTGGGCGTGGTGCGCGGCATCATTGTGCGCGCTCCCACGATCTCCCAGGGGTTCTTAGGTGGGCTCAAGAGCATTGTCGGCGGCAACATTGGGTCGTACACCGAGATGTGCGAGCAGGCACGTCAGCAGGCATATACACTGCTGATCGATCACGCCCGCGCTGTGGGCGCGAATGCCGTGGTCGGGCTGCGCTACGATGCTTCCGAGATCGGCGGCAAGAGCTCCTCGGCAACAGAAGTGCTCTGCTACGGGACGGCCGTCCTTATCGAGCCGGAAACCGCCGAGGCGGCGCGCCCCTGACCGGGGATTTCTCAGGTTCCATCCCTGGATTTCCGGCGGATGGGACCCGCGGCGAATGGCTCGTGGTCGGGCGGCAGGGCGCGCAGCGCCTTGAGACGTTGCATGAAGAACGCCGGATCGCGCCGGTATTCCTCGACCACGGCATGGAGATACGGCTGGCCGCATTCCGGGCAGCGATAAGCATCGGGCAGGCCCACGAGCGAATATCCGCAGTGGATGCAGAAGGGTTCCTTGCGATTCCGCACCACATTCTTCGCTGCTCTGGCGAACGCCGCCGTGGGTACGGCGATGGCGAAGATCAGGAGTTTCCACGTGTAGACAAAGATCCGAAGTGTGATCCACGGGTAAACGATCACGCCGCCGATCATCAGCAGCAATGGAGCACCGTAGACCCATCGCCATCCCAACAGCCGGCCCGTTTCACCCCAGGTTGGGCGATACCACTGATCGCAATCGCCGAGCCAATATGCATCGAGCGGCGACGCCTGGGGCTCCTCAGGTATGGGGTCGATTGGCATAAGGCCATCCTAACAAGGATGGGAACGGACAGACAAAGACGCAATTCGAAATGACAGATGCTTACAGCGGACCGGCACCCCATTGATCTGAAACGACCCAAGGCGTGCTGCCCACAGTTGCCACGGCGACCACCTCGAGCTGGGCCACCAATGGGGTGGCAGACGCATCGGGAGTTGTGAGGGGATTCTCCCGTTGCGGGTGCTTAAAATCGGAAATGCCGATGTAGCGGAAGATGATAGGACGATCCTAAACTCGCGGTGTGTCACGCGTTGGTCGCGTGGCCGAAATGGAGTTTCTGTTCTGGGGGTGGAGCATGTCATCGCAAGCAGAGAGGGTCGGCGAGAAACTTGTGGACCTTTGCAGTCATGGAAAGAACATGGAGGCGGTCGAGTCGCTGTATCGGCCTGATATTGTCAGTACCGAGGCCGCCGAAATAGGAGGTATGCCGCGGACCGTCCGTGGCATCGTCAAGGTGAAAGAGAAAGGCGAGTGGTGGGCAAAGAACCACGAGCTTCATAGTGAAACCGTAGAAGGACCCTACTCCCATGGTGAGGATCGGTTTGCTGTCCACTTCAGTTTCGAGGTGACACCCAAGATTGGTCCGAGTGCCGGCAAACGCACGAAGATGGACGAAATCGCCGTCTACACGGTGCGCGAAGGCAAGATCGCGGCCGAGGAGTTTTACTATCACATGGCTTAGTGGATGGTCGATGCCACCAGCTCGCGCCGCAGGCGCTCGCGGTTCTGGGCATCGTAGAACTCGACGGGGTTGAAGTCGTCGGTCAATACCCGGCCATGGCGCGGATCGGTTTCCACGGTTCGCTGGATGGCCCGGGTGACGGTCTCGACGAGTTCCGGGTGAACCGTTGTCAGGTCAGGTTGATGCAAGGTCACGAGCTGTGGCTGATCGGATGCCACAAAGAAGATGTTGCCATCATCCCTGGCCGCGTGGATCTTCACGGATTTGAAGACAGCACTAAGCGTCTTGTAAAGCGACGCGGTGTAGTAATCGTTGTCTGCCCGAAGATCGCCGAAGGAGTTGATGACCAGCGTGCCGTTGGGACGCAGGGCTGAATGCATCGCCGCGAATGCCTCGCGGGTCATCAGATGCGAGGGCGATGAATCGCCCACAAAGGCATCGAGGATGATCGTATCATATTGGCGCGGCGCGCGGTTGAGAAAATGCCGGCCATCGTCAATGGTGAGGTTGACTTTCTTTCGGTCGAAGTCGAAGTAGCGCTCGGCCATCGGGACCATGGCGGGATTGATCTCGACAACATCCGTGATGATCCCCTCGCGGGCAAACTGCATCGGCACGATTCCCACGCCCATGCCGATAAATAGAGCATTCGAGATCTTCGGTGTGTAAGCGTGCGAAAGCAGATTCAACAGGTAGGTAAAGCTGTGCACGCTCTGGTGATGCTCGCTGTCGTATCCGTTCTGCCGGAGCAGATCATTCAGCAGAAAGTAGTAGGGCTGATCATCCTGCTTCACGACCTGTAGCATGCCGAAGTTTGAATTGGCACGCTCGATCTCGCTGTAGCCCGGCATGGTGCGGTCTTCGGGAAGAAGAACCAGGTATGCTGCGGCGCCGCCAGCGAGAAGAACCATGCCCAAGGCGGAACGGACCCGATTGCCGCGACCCCACACGATAGCGTAGACCACGGCCAAAACCGCCAGCACTCCAGACGTGCAGAGCATCGTTACAGAGTTGGGAAAGAAGGGGATCAGGAAATAGCCGATCATGACAGTGCCCAGAACACTGCCGAAGGTGCTGATGGCTGAGAGCCTCCCCGCCTGCTTGCCGACGCCGCTGAGTGATGCAGTCATCACCCGCACGAGAAAAGGCGAGGTCATGGCAAGTAGCCCAAGTGGTACGAAAAAGAGGAAGCTTGAGGCCAGGAGCGAGCCGACCGCGAGTTTGAGATCCAGGCACGCTTCGGCCACCGGGCGACACAGCGGCACGGTCAGGCAAAGATAGATGGCCGCCCCGAAAATGCACGAAAAGAGCCGGCCCAGGTCACAAGTGCGGTCAACGAACCAGCCGCCGGCGTAATAACCTGCTGACAGAGAGATGAGCGTCACTGCGATCTGAGCCGTCCAGACGAAATGTGATGTGCCAAAGTACGGGGCAAGCATCTTGGCGCCGAGGATCTCGACGATCAAGACGGCCGCTCCACAGATTGCGGAGGCGAGGTACAGAAACCGGCGCAGCCCAGGCGTCAGCGCAGCGGCAGGCGTCGCCGGTGGCTGGTCGTTCATGTCACGTCTCTTGGCCATACTACGGCTTCCTCGAATGCGATCGATCGTATCTTACCTGTACGGCCAAGGCCTAACCGAAGGTCGCTGAGCGAGCACGTAGCGCCAACATCAGTTCCAGAGAGCGTCTGGCGTTCTGCAGGCTCATCGCGGGCTGGCTGCGCTGTTTCACCGACTGCAAGAAACTGGCCATCTGGCCGAGCATGCCATAGCCCACAAACTGTTCTTCCCGGCCGGACAGATCTTTGCCCGAAACTGTTTCGACGGGCTTGGTCTGCGACCATTCCCGCAGCAGACCATAGTTCTGGAACTCGTGGCCGATGGGCGAAATCTCTGTCTCGAAAGTCCGTCCCGCACATCGCGCCATAAAACCTTCGGCCTGCATCCCGCAGTCGGGGCAGATGCAAATCTGCAGCATGGTGCCGCTGGCCATCACACCTTCGATGGAGAAGTTGGTGACAGGCGAGCCGGCGCTGCTCCAGGTCTGATACCGCAGGTTCAGAGAGCGATACTCATCGTTCAGGACGAAGCGGACTGCATCGATCAGGTGGATGGCGGTGGTGCTGAAATCCGGGTCGCGCCGGTTGGATCGCATCATCCATCCTTGCAGGCAATGCACCGGCCCGGCGGCCACCAATCGCCGCCTCAATTCCACCAGAATCGGGGCAAAGCGGCGATTGAACGCAACCTGGTGGATTACCTGCTTTTCTTTCGCTAGGGCGATCATGCTATCAAGCCCTTCCAGCGTATCGGCCGGCGGCTTCTCCAGCAGCGTTGGCAAGCCGCGTGACAGCACCCGCTTGCCGATCGCACAGGCGACTTCAGGAGGAACTGCGACCAGGACCGCGTCAGGGCGTTCGCGGTCAAGCATCACGTCCAGATCCGTGTCGGTTCTGGCAAATCCGAAGTCATTCTTCACCTTCTGCGCATACTCGGAGTTGAGGTCACAGCATGCGGCCAGTTCCACTTCGCCGCGTTGCGCGAGTATTCGCAAGGCCGGTCCATGGTTGCTCTGCACGATCCAGCCGCAGCCGATCACACACATTCGTATCGACATCGTTCCTGCTCCCTTTTCTTCGTGTCCGTACTCTCGCCTCTGGAAGCCAATTAGTAAACCACACCAACCTGTTTGCGCAGGTCGTCCAGTAGGCGCATGTTGGTCATCGTGCTCTGACGAGGCATATGGGGCGGCGCACCATCGAGCACGGCGGCGGCAAATGCGTCGGCTTCATACGAGTAGATGTCCCGATCCGCATCGACTTTGATGGTGTGCGGACCGGCGGGTATGACCGGAACGTTTGCAGGGCCGTCCATCCTGGGGCGAATGCCGTGGGCGATGGTAAACTGCGCGCCGCCGAGGGGCGGCTTCCATGGTACGGGGATCTCGATGTAGCCATCGGTGCCGCAAACATAGGCGCTGTTGTTCGTGGCAGCGGTCATGCCACAGGTAAAGCTGGCGATGGTGCCATCGGGAAACTCCATGGTCCCGGCCGTCATCTCATCAACACCGGATTCGTGCAGGTGTCCGCAGGCGCTGATGCGCGTCGGTGCAGCGCCGGCGATGAGCTGAGAGAAGTCGATGCAGTAGCAGCCGATGTCCATCAGAGCGCCGCCGCCAAGAGAGGCATCAAAGCGGATGCTGCCGGCAATCTTTGTGGTCTTGAAACAGAAGCTGGAGCGGATCATGCGAACCGTGCCGATGGCGCCGGCGCGAATGGTCTCGAGGAGCTTGAGGGTCTGTGGATGACTGCGGTACATGAAGGCTTCGACGAGGATCCTGCCGGTCTGGTCGGCGACCTCGAACATCTCCTGGGCCTCGCGAGCGTTCATGGCGATAGGCTTTTCACACAGGACATGCTTACCGGCATGAAGGCTCTTGATCGTCCATTCGTGATGCATCGAATTGGGCAGGCCGATGTAGATGGTGTCAACGTTGGGATCGGCGAGCACCTGGGCATAGGAGCCGTAGGCTTGCTTCGCCTGCTGTGCTGCGGCAAAGGCTCGTGCCGAATCGAGCGATCGCGAGCCGACGGCGGCGAGTTCGCAGCGGAGCGATTGTCGGATACCGGTGGCGAACTGCCGGGCGATATTGCCGGTGGAGAGGATGCCAAAGCAGAGTTTGGTGGACATGGATGCTCCTTCGTCGACGAATATAGCAGTCTGCCGGTCGCCGTCTATTGGCGCGGACCACGGTATTCTGGGTACAATGCGGACCATGCTTGAAAGCATCCATTTTCTGTTGAGCTACACGTGCAACTTCGAATGCGACCATTGCTTCCTTTACTGCGGCCCGGGCGCGGGCGGGACGTTCAAGATCGAGCAGATCTGCAATGTGCTCGATCAGGCTGTCGAGACGGGCAGCGTGAAGGGCGTCTGCTTCGAGGGCGGCGAACCCATGCTCTATTACCCGCTGATGCTCGAGGGTATCCGGCAGGCGCGGCAGCGCGGGCTGTCGGCGGGGATCGTCACCAATGCCTATTGGGCGACCTCGGAGGCGGATGCAGAGCTGTGGCTCCGGCCGCTGCATGAACTGGGCGTCAAGAGCATCACCATGAGCGATGATCCGCTGCACTATGGTTCCAATGCCGGGGCACATAAGCAACGAGTGGAGGCGGCGGCAGCCAAGCTGGGCATGGGCGCTGGGGTGATCTGCACGAATCGGCCGGCCGTGCAGGCGGCGACGGCGACCGAGCCGGCGAAGGTTGTCGGCAGCGTGATGTTCCGCGGCCGGGCGGCCGACAAGCTGACCGAGGGCCTGCCGGTTCGGCCGTGGGAGAGCTTCACCCGCTGCACGCATGAGAAGCTCGAGGCGCCCAGCCGCGTGCATGTGGACAGCTTCGGCAATGTCCATCTCTGCCAGGGACTGTGCATGGGCAACCTGTGGCAGACGCCGCTGAAGCAGATGCTGGCGGAGTATGACCCTCAGGCCCATCCGATCGTCGGACCCATCCTGCGCGGCGGGCCGGCCCAACTGGTGCGCGAGCGCGGCCTCGACCACGCGGAGGGCTATGTCGATGAGTGCCATCTCTGCCATGTCGCGCGAAAGGCATTGATGCCGCGGTACGCGAAGGAGCTGGCACCGCCGCAGGTGTATGGAACGAAATAGACCGACCCTATGCAAAGCTCGCCACGGCAACGGGCCGCGTTTTGGCAAAGCCCTGCCGATGCAGCTTGATCCGCTCCAAGGAATGCACCACATCGGCAGTCATGTAGCTTTCGCCGCAATTGGGGCACACCATGACCGGCACATGCTCGATCACCAGAAGACGCGAGCCTTTGCCGTAAGTTCTCGTAACCTTCTGGATGCGGACCCCCTTCTCGCCACACATGTCACAGATGTTGTTGTTGGTTTTCATACTCTGTATACGGTGATGAACAACACTTTTCCGGTGGGGCCGAGACGCACGACCACTTCGGCATCGTCCCCCACGATTGTCGCACCTCCAATGTGGTATTTCCACTGATCCGTCCTGATATCACGTTGGCGCTCGATGACGGTGCCCGTGAGGACAACATGCTCAAGGTCAAAGATATTGAGCCCATCCTGCTCCATCTCGTCTTCTGCGTGCAGCGTCAATACGTATCGCTTGGCACGAATCGAGTGTCGGAAACGGATCAGCATCCGATCGTATGACATAGATACTTGACTCGATGTCTCGCTACTCGTCCACTTACCATTTTCGGCTTTGGCTGGCGACTTTCATCGGCAGGCCGAAGAGGTCGATGAAGCCGCGGGCGGCGGTGACGTCGTAGCCTTCCATGGAGAAGCTGGCCAGTTGCGGGTCGTAGAGCGTGTGCGGGCTCTGGGCGGCGACGGCCTGGGCTTTGCCTTTGAAGAGGCGGACCTTTACGACGCCGGTGCAGGAGAGGTTGGTGTGGTCGATGAACTGCTGCAGGCTCTCGCGCAGCGGGTGGAACCACTGGCCGTTGTAAACCAGGTCGGCGTATTTCAGGGCGATCTGCTGCTTGTAGTGCAGCGTGTCGCGCTCGAGGCAGATCTGCTCCATGGCTTTGTGGGATTCGTAGAGAATCGTGCCGCCGGGGGTCTCGTAGACGCCTCGGCTCTTCATGCCCACCAGGCGGTTCTCGACCAGGAGGCTGATGCCGACGCCGTGGCGGCCGCCGATTTTGTTCAGCTCGGCGATGAGGTCATGGCCGGCGAGTTTCTTGCCGTTGACGGAGATGGGGACGCCTTTCTCAAAGCCGACTTCGATGAGTTCGCTCTCGTTGGGGGCTTTGGCGGGCGGAGTGGTCATAGTCAGGCAGGCATCCCACTTGGGTTCCTGGTCCGGATGCTCGATCTCGGCGCCTTCGTGGGAGATGTGCCAGAGGTTGCGGTCCTGAGAGTATATCTTCTTCTTTGATTGGGCGATGGGGATGCCGTGCTTCTCGGCATACTCCACAGCGCTCTCGCGGTCGCGGAGTTCGAAGGTGGTGTCTTTCCAGGGGGCGATGATCTTGAGGGCCGGGTCGAGGGCCATGTAGGTCAGCTCGAAGCGGACCTGATCGTTGCCTTTGCCGGTGGCGCCGTGGCCGACGGCGTCGGCGTTGGTGGCGTGGGCGACCTCGACCTGGTGCTTGGCGATCAGCGGCCGGGCGATGGAGGTGCCCAGGAGGTAATCCTGCTCATAGATGGCGTGGGCACGGAGCATGGGGAAGCAGAAGTCCTCGGCGAACTCCTTGCGGAGGTCCTTGATGACGACTTCGTCAGCTCCGGACTTGTAGGCTTTGTCCTCGATGCCTTTGAGCTCATCGCCCTGGCCGAGTTCGGCCGCGAAAGCGACGAGTTTGACGCCGGGGTAGCGTTCTTTGAGCCAGGGGAGGATGACGGAGGTATCCAGCCCGCCGGAATAGGCGAGCACGATTTTCTTGGGAGCTTGCTGCTTGGTCATGATTGTTAGTGATCTCCTTCGTTATGCGTTTAGCGATTCTTCGGCGGGGAGTATACCCAGACAAAGAGCGGAGAGCGAAAAGCGGAAAGCGGAACGAATCCAAAGTAGAAGAACGAGCCACAGATGCACACAGATTGACACAGATTCAGGGTGGTTTGCTGGTGTGGATAAGCGCGCAGGTGCGCAGGTTCTGGGCTGGGGTACCCCCTATGCGCTAAGCTCCGTGAAGGCAGGTAGTTAGGTGTAGGTTGGGGGAGGAGGTGCGCAGGTTCGTTCTTTGTCACTTGTCATTGGTCCTTCGTTACTGGTTACTCGTGGGGATCGTGTCGCTCGGGGCGAGCGACCCACCTGCCACGGTGCTCAGGACAGGGAGAGAAGTCAGAAGATAGAAGGTCAGGAGCCAGTAGAGAGGAAGATGCGCAGGTTGCGATGCGCATATTCGCGGTGTTGTGTGAGTTAAATCACTGACCAGACGAAGGTGCGCAGGATAGAAGTCAGACATCGGAAGTCAGAGGTCAGAAGAACGCGAAGTGCGTTCCGTTTTGTTCCACTTTGACCCAACTGTCAGTTTGGCAGGGGCTGGACCCTCGGGGAAAATTGAGGCACTATGGGGCCCCGGCGCAGCCGGGATCTCGCTGCGCTCGACATTGGCACTAACTTGGTGACGCCGATGGCGTGGGTATGCACTTGTCAAAGAACGGGAGTGGGCGCGCGGAAAAAAACGCGCCCTCTACTATATGGGGCGGTGGGGCGGGTTTTGTACGGAAATGGCGGAAAAACGGGGTCTCCAAAAAACAGTAAGATTTTTTTGTGGCAGGAATGTGTAAGAAGGCACGTAGGCACAAAGGCACGAAGGCACGTAGGGGCACCCCCAAACCTCCGCCGCCGAAGGGCGGCCCAAAGCTCGCCGCCGAAGGCGGCTGGACTTAGGTGGCGGCGGCCGTGCCGACGCGTAGCACGAACGTGCGCTATGGCGTCAGCAAGCGCTCCACGTATTCGTGGTGGAAGCGGGGGCGCCCCAAGACAGGACGCCATAGCCGGTGAGTGAAGCGAACAGCAGGCGGTTCATCTTCGGCTTCCTGGGAATCGCATGCGGCTGATGTGTTAGGGGATAGGTTGGAGGACGTGAGCGGAAATCGCTGATCGCGTTGGCATTGTCGTTGAGATGTGGAGGCGATAGGCTTGTTGCATTGGAGAGTGTGAGACGAGGGAGGATCGCTATGTCGACGAGACTGGCAGCGGGTTGGAGATTGCACGTGGGATGGGGTGTGGTCTGTGCGGCGGTGCTGGCGGCGAGTCTCATGGGCACGGGAGATGCGGCGCGCGGGCAGGAGACGAAAGCGGGGGGTGCGAAAACGGTGGTCAAGAAGCTGTTGCAGGTGCGGGCACCGTCGGCGGATTGGAGGAAGGCGGTGGCCGGTCGATCCGGTGCTAATTGGGCGCAGCCGCCGAGAGAATTGCTGGAATCATGGATGACGGAGGACGGGGGGCTTCCTGATGCCAATAAGTTGTCGGCAGAACGGCGCGAGCTGTTCTTAAAGGCGGCGGAGGAATACCCAGAGGAGTTGGCTGAAGTGTTGGCGTATGTGCCGGAGGGGAATGAGGCGGGCGCACGCGTAAAGGCCGTATACGACAAGATGGGGAAAGATGCCTCGTGGACAGGTACGGAACGGGATGAATGGATGGCCCAGGTCAGGCGCTGGTTGCTGCTGCATGGCTATTTCAGGGAAGACTTGATCAAGGAAGCCGACGGGCTGAGCGGCGACGACTCGGCTTGGGCCACAAGCTGCATGCGGGAGTTGATTCGTGTGGACTGGCCCAAGGCGCAGGAGACTCTCAACGTAACTATTTACCGTGCCACGGCAGGATTATGACGAATCGGGCTGCGGCTTATCCGGGAAGTCAAAGGGCTGGTTGGCCCACGACGCCATCAGCATGTCCTTGTAGGTCTCCAGCAGCGGCAAGTCG
>Ga0209083_1002495_pt1 | contig 17298 bp, 12 predicted proteins | sample AM7aDNAmetaG_FD_184132 | JGI IMG/M metagenome (GOLD analysis project Ga0209083, IMG submission 184132) | Freshwater microbial communities from Finland to study Microbial Dark Matter (Phase II) - AM7a DNA metaG (SPAdes) (version 3) | ecosystem: Environmental > Aquatic > Freshwater > Lake ...
GTCGTGTTGTTGTCAACCCGCCTGAAATAGCTGAAATCACCATTCAATTTGAATTTGTCGGAGACCTGATAGGCCAAACGCTGATCAATTGTATAATTCTTGGTTGGTTCAACGGTTTTCCCCGACTCTTCAGGGTTGATGTCCCAACCATCCAACTTGTTATAAACAACCGATGTCCGCGAATCAAGCTTGCCCCCTTTCAGGCCAAGGTCGAAAAAGTGGTGCTGTTCGCCATAATCCGAAAAGCGTGTGCCAAGCGAACCTTCACAGGCTTTTGAATTTTTCTTTGTGATGATATTGATCACACCACCAATTGCATCTGAGCCATAAAGTGCAGAGGAAGCCCCCCTGACAATTTCGATCCTTTCAATACTCTCGGTATTGATACGCGACAAATCAACATTGTCCTTGGTATCACCCGGATTGAGCCGTTCCCCGTCAACAAGGATCAAAAGGTATTTGTTCCCGAATCCGTTCATTTGCAAGCTACTGCCACCTGAACCTGCAGACAGGTTTTTGAAATCAATTCCAGGAAAATAACCTACAAGCGCATCGCTTAAAGTAATGGCATCGGTTTTCTGTAAATCAGAACCATAAACCACTTGCGTATGGATAGGCATATCCTTGAGTGCCCGATTGGAGCGGGTTGCTGTCACAACGATTTCGTTTAAGTCGATCACAGCCTGTTCAAGTTTAAAATCTAGGTTTGTTTTTTGCGAACCTACCGTGACTGACTGTTCAATGGTCTTGTAGCCGGAATAGCTGACCCTGATTGTCTGAACACCTGAGACTATGCCTTTTAACTGATATCTTCCATTTTTGTCTGTTTTAGCCGAAAGCCCTTTTGGGGAAAGTACAACATGTGCATCTTCCAAAGGAATGTTGTCCATTCCCTTGACTATCCCATCAATCAGAGTGGATTGAGAGAAACTGTAAGACACAAAACCGAAAACTATATATAATATGATAAGAAACCTTTTCATTTTTAAGATTTTATAAATTCAATTCATCAATATTCCAGGCACTTATCCAGAACCTGTAATGGTCAATACGACCCTCAGTAGTTAGGGGACTTTTTGACATAAAAAATAATTCGGAGATCAAATGAATTGAACAGGGGGGGCACGCAAAAGGGAAATACCCGCCTCAAATCCTTTCAGGAAACTTGTCGGATAAAAACTTTCAATCTTGACAAGTATGGGATAACAAACTGGTGATTCAGGTTTTTCTTTTACTATTAACTGATTATCAATAGTATAAGATTCAATCTTCTTGATATTGACAATTTCTTCTTTTGCTATTTCGTTCTGGGAAGCGGAACTTAAGTTGGATTTAATAAAAGGCAGTCCGGCATGACTACCCAAGACGATTGTCAGGGAGAATGCCAGAAGATAAGGTAAAATGCCTGCTATTGAACCGAGATAAAACATAAATTGTAATTCCGTGCAAATATAGGGAATAGAAACGAAGCAAAACAATGGTTATTGAATAAAATGAATTTTCTATCTTTAGGCAAAAAAAGATGAAACGATTGATGATTTTATTATTCGCCGGAATTTCTGCCTGCACCGGACCTTCTCCGAAAGAAGCGCAAAAGAAAGTAACATTTTCTATCCCGGAAACGACTGTGAACCTGATCATTGACAGTCTGAAACAAAAGGTCGGCGCAACAGGTATTGTCCGTCTCGAAAAGGGTGTAAAACATGCTGCATCGCTCTGGCGGGCAGAAGATGGGAGTGCCGAAGATTTTGCATCTTTTTGCAAAATAAATTATGTCGCCGATGAATCCCAAAGAGCCTTGCTTTTTGAGAAAGTTAGCAAGATTTTTGAATCGGTTTATGGCCACTTTAACAAGATCACACTCGACCTGAAGGAGAACGTTGACCTGAACAATGGGCCAATGCTTGAAATTGACAAGGAATTTTCAGGTTATTCGATTGGTTCACATCTGCTTACAGATTTATACACCAATAAGATCGCTTTTACGATTGCCCTCAATTTCCCCTATTTCACGCTCGACGAAAAGGAAAAATTTGATCCTTCGTTGTCCAGAAAAGAGTGGGCTATGGCCAGATTGGGCGATGCCTTCGTTTCGCGTGTCCCTGCTGATCTCGAACAGGCAGCCTCCAAGGCAGGTGCCGGGGCCGATCTGTATATATCGGAATACAACATCGAAATGGGAAAACTTCGGTCCGACTCGGGGAAACAACTCTTTCCAGAGAAGATGGTTCTCCTCTCCCATTGGAACCTTCGTGATGAGATCAAAGCAAACTATGGTAACAAATCAAATGGTTCCGAAAAACAGGAGATGATTTACAAAGTAATGCAACGCATTATCAATCAGGACATTCCTGAAAAGGTGATCAATAATCCAATTCTGACATGGATGCCATTTGCCAACAAAGTATTTGAAAACGACAAGCAGATAACCTGTCCGGCAGAACCTGATAACAGGTACCAGCAGATCCTCAACAATTTCAGGGCCGAGAAAGCTATTGACGCTTTTAGTCCTGAGATGAACACATTTATTTTGAGGAAATTTTCCGGCGAAATGGAGATCCCGCAGGCGGATGTGGAAATTTTATTCGACGAGTACCTGCGTTCGCCCCAATTGGCAAAGGTCGGTGCCATCATCGAGAAACGTCTTGGCAGGAGCCTCCGCCCTTACGACATCTGGTACGATGGTTTTAAAGCCCGCAGTGCGATCCCACAGGATGAGTTAAATTCAAAAACCACCTCCCGTTATCCAAATCCGAAAGCTTTTGAAGCCGATATGCCCAATATGCTTACAAAATTGGGGTGGTCGAAAGAACGTGCCACTTACCTCGCTGCAAAAATCACTGTTGATCCGGCCCGCGGTTCCGGACATGCGTGGGGTGCTTCGATGAAAGGGGAAAAGGCACACCTTCGGACAAGGATTCCTGAAACAGGGATGGACTATAAGGGATACAACATTGCCGTACATGAATTTGGACACAATGTCGAGCAGACTGTTTCACTTTATGATGTCGATCATTACATGCTCAACGGGGTTCCGAATACTGCATTTACTGAGGCTCTTGCATTTGTGTTCCAAAGCCGTGACCTGAAACTTTTGGGATACAACAATGTAGGAAAGGACCAGGAAAAGCTTGACGATCTGGATACTGCATGGTCGTTGATGGAAATCATGGGCGTTGGTATGGTGGATATGAAAATCTGGAAATGGCTGTATGCCAATCCACAGGCAACAGCTTCTGAATTAAAAGCTGCCGTCCAAACCATCACGAAAGAAGTTTGGAACACCTATTTTTCACCGGTATTCGGGATAAAAGATGAGCTGATCCTGGGGATTTACTCACATATGATTTCGAACCCATTGTACCTTGCAGCTTATTCTTACGGGCAAATTATTGAATTTCAGCTCGAAGAACACCTGATAGGTAAAAACTTCGCCAACGAAATTGACCGTATTTACATGCAGGGAAGGCTGATCCCGCAACGTTGGATGGAAGGTGCGGTAGGAAATAAGATCTCCGTGAAACCAATTTTAAATAAATTGGATAAGGCATTGAATTAGTGAAAAATAGCAAAATAAAACCGCCCAGAAGTCCATGATTGTCTTTTGGGCAGTTTTGTTTTCACCCAATGAAGATATGCCCGATTGAACCATCAGGAGACGGGACCAATTCAAAAATTTTATCCGGTTTTAGGTCTGGCTCACTTCGGTGTGAAACATAGATGATTGCAACTTTTTTTTGGGTGGCGATCGCATTGATCATATTCAGGAACAGTCGGGTATTTTCATCATCAAGACCTACTGTTGGTTCATCAAGGATCAGGAGCGGCGGGTGTTTGACCATCGCGCGAACCACCAATAAGATCCTCTGCTGGCCAAATGACAAGGAATTAAATGTTTTGTTGCGAAAATCGGGACCCAATACCTTTAGCCATGCATTGGCAATATCGCGCTGTAAATCAGATGGTTTTGTATAAAGTCCAACAGAATCTACCAAACCCGAAATCACCATATTTTCTACAGGGTCATTGTGTGTGAACTGAAGGATCATCGATGGGGTGAAGTATCCAATCCGCTTTCTGATGTCCCAGATTGTTTCACCTGTCCCCTTTTTCCGGCCAAAAAGGACCATATCCTGTCCATATCCTTTTGGATTGTCCCCAATAATCATCGACAACAAAGTGCTTTTCCCCGAACCAATCGGTCCTTTCAATTGCCAGAACTCGCCGAATTGGATTGTCCAGCAAATATTCTTCAATACCTGATGGTCGTGATAGGAAGCCGATAAAGAATTGAGCAGGACCAACGGATTGATCGTTGGGGAGAGTTCCACAAACAAATGGGGAAGTGCAATATTTTGAATCGCATGATCTGTCAGATGCTTCTGAATAAACAGTTGCAGAGTGTGCTGATCAATTATATGATTTTGATTATCAACAGTATAAACAGTCTTAATAAACTTCAAAACATCCTGTTTGCGATAAAAAAGCTGAATCATGAGGGTTGTTCCTGAAAGCCGTTCCAAATTTTCAACGATAAATTCGCGGGTATCCTTGTCAACGCTGCTGTAAATATCGTCCAAAACAAGGTATTGGGGTCTGAGTGAAATAAGGTAGGTTAAAAGTGCTTTCCGCTGCTGACCGCTCGACATGCTCAGCAAACTTGGGTTCTCTTCGGTAAAGATTGGAAAACGGTCGTGCCGCAATTCCTCGTCAATGATCCGGTTGATTGTTATCGTTGAATAGAGCTCACCATGTAAACCTGAAAGGTCAGGATCGTTTTTCAAAAACTTATTGGCTATGATCTGATCAATGATCAAATCTTTATTGGCCGAGTTGGACAGGTGAATTCCTATGTGATCCAATTACTTATCAATTAAAGAGTTTTAATATTATCAAAACTTAGAAGATCAAACTTAAAAATCGCGGTTTGGCCTCATCTAAGCCACATTACTTCCTCGCAAAGCTCCTATATCCGTCCGAAATTCCATTACATATTTTCCGAAATTCCGATCTCAGACGGGTTTTCATTTTCAAATTTTCAAATCGCCAAAATTTTCAAATTCTAATATACCAGTCACCATGCTTCATACTCCTCCAAGCCCTATGCCCCACGCCCCATGCTATCAATCCATATAATACACAAATCCAATGGTCCCGGAAATCATTTTAATCGGAATTGAATTGCTCCCGGAACCCAAAACCTGAAGTACCTGTGTATCCCCTGTTTTGGTCACTTTAATCTGTTCGTATTTGACCTGAGCTTTCGATTGGAAATAATCCAAACCTACCTTCAGTTTAAGACGGTCGGTAATAGGAAACCGAAATGCTGTCCCGGCCATCAGTCCGTATGAAACACTTGTCGAACTCGTATTCCTGTCTAGGTAAAACCAATTGTTTGAGGGTTTTTCAAACAACATTTTTTGTTGCGGGAGATATGTAACATTCATTCCACCAAGCAATTGAAAATCCAAGAATATCTTATCGAAATTTACAGTAAAAACCGGTCCCATCATCAGGGAATTCCACATCCACGAATTTGTACGGCTCGAAAGGTACTGCCGATCCGCCTCAGCGATCGTAACAAAAGGGGTCATCCTTGATTCAAGTTTGGAACCTAACCCATTAAGGTCAACCGTATTTGTGTTGACCAGAGCCGATCCCTTTAATCCCCAATGGTCGCTAAGGGGGTAGGTCGCATCAAGAACAAGTGCAAACCCGTTATTTGCATAACCCGATTCCTGATCAGCAATATTTTTCTGCTTAAAAGTCCCCAATGGCCGTGAACCACCCATCGAAAAGGAGAAATACCAGTTGTCGGTTTGGGCAAATGCACAAACAGTAAATGCAATAAGCAGTAAAAAAGCAATTAACTTTTTCATCTTTTCAAATTAAAAAAATGCCAATAAAAAGCTATTGGCAATTAACCTTGATCATTAACCAGTATCAAGATGGATTGCAGCCTAAAACAGTTGCAAATACGGAAGAATACTTCCCTGAATAATTTTACCCGACTCCTGATCCAACTGACTTCCAAAAAGACTATGAGGAATTGAAAATATTGCGATAGTAACCAATGCTGCAGCAATGACCCACATCCTGGAATTTTCACTTTTTAGCATGACTAGTGCAACAAGCCAGGCAAAAATTGCAATCATCGTTTTGTTGTCCGTAAGGTCCCAGCCATATGGGATGCCCGCCCACCACTCGTTGAAGGCATATTTCTGGACAATTGGTCCTAGGATAAAACCTCCAATGACAATAATAATCAATGTTATAACCGAAACAGTTTTATAGGACGGGAGTTTAAACAATGCCAATATTCCCGCAGCATTGCTGAAAAGCATTGCGAGGAACATCAGGAAAATATGCGGAATCAAAACTGTAGCAGGGACATCCCCCTTAAAGCGGATCACAATCGGCTTGGCAGGACTAATTGAAACAGGTTTTCCAGCTTTCTCAAGATGTACCTGATATTCAAGCTTTCCTGCCGGTGGTTGATTGGGAAGCAATGCCACAATCTGGTCACCTTCGCGCTTAAAGTCAACTTTTGTAAGCGTATCATGGGTCGGGAATTTCCGGTATTGAAGATAACCCTGAACTGTAATATCCGAAATTTTGATCACAATGGGACAATTTTCGGGCCCACCAAACGATCGCGGCAATTTGACCGGAAATTTTTCCATCCCCGTATCTATCTCAGTTTTTACAGGATATGTTGGGCCAGTAAGTCGTTGATAAACAGCAGCTGACAAAGTCAATAGAAAGGCAAAAATCCAAATGAAACTTTTCATACAGTCAAAAAATGTTTGATAAAAAATCAGTACTAAATGAGTCGGCGAAAATAAGAATTAATGTATGATTAAACAGATATGAGCCTTGATAGTTCAGTCCGAATTGCTATTTTTACAACTTCAACTTTCATTAAAAAAATTAATTCTTATGAAGTTACTAACAATTGCAGTTGTATTGATAAGTGTTGCCACCTGTTTATCGGCAAGTGGTGCGCCCAAGAAAGAAGCAACACCTAAAATTAAATTTGTCACCAATGAAGCCGCTAAAAAAGTCGATGTAATGGTCGATGGCAAACTCTTTACCTCCTATTGCTGGCCAGATGATGTGATGAAACCTGTACTTTATCCGGTAATGACTTCGGCTGGAACTGAAATTACAAGGGGTTACCCGATGAAACCAAGGGCTGGTGAACGTGTTGACCACCCGCACCACATTGGGATCTGGTTCAACTATGGGGATGTAAACGGATTCGATATCTGGAACAATTCCACAGCCATCCCTGCCGATAAAAAAAGTGGTTATGGGAGTGTCAAACACTTAAAGATCAATGAACAAAAGGAAGGAAACGGGGAAGCCACAATGGTAACGACCGAAAGCTGGACAGATGCATCAGGGAAAGAGATGCTTTCTGAAAAGACTGAATATCATTTTATTGCAAATGGATCAACAAGGATCATCGACCGTATTTCGACTTTAACGGCTACGGGAAATTCTGTCTCCTTAAAAGACAATAAAGAAGGGATGATCGCCATCCGGGTTGCACGTCAACTTGAACTTCCTTCAAAAGATGAAGTGATCATGACCGATGCCCAGGGAAATCCGACAACAGTCAAAAAGATGTCAAACGAAGGTGTTACCGGAAGCTACAGGAGCAGCGAAGGTATCAAGGACGATGCCGTATGGAGTACACGCGGAAAATGGATGGATTTGAACGGAACCATTGGCAATGAAAAAATCGCCATCGTGATGTGCGACCATCCTAAAAACCCAGGGTATCCTACCTATTGGCACGCAAGAGGTTACGGATTATTTGCCGCTAACCCACTTGGATGGTCGATCTTTACAAAAGGAAAAGAGGCACTGAACTATTCAATTGCCGCAGGGAAGTCCTCCACATTCAGGTACCGTATTGTAATCCATTCAGGTGCAGACCTCACGGATGCCGAAATCAATGTCTTAACCAATGAATTCGCAAAAAAATATTAATCAAATAATATTTCGTTAAAAATCCGGGGGTTAACCCGGATTTTTTTATTTTTACGAAAAATGACTGGTCATCAGCTTTAGTAAATAATAAAATAACATTCCCCTTAATGGTCCTCAATTACATTTGGATTTTCTTCTTCCTGGTTGCCTTTGTTATGGGGGTCGCAAAAATGATCTTTCTTGGCGATATGCAAGTATTCCCCGAAATGGTCAACTCGACTTTTACAATGGCTAAGACCGGATTTGAAATTTCATTGGGGCTTACCGGCATCCTCACTTTATGGTCGGGGATCATGAAAATTGGAGAAAAAGGGGGAATTGTGAACATCATTTCAAAGTTGATCGGCCCTTTTTTTAATAAGCTTTTCCCCGAATTGGGAAAAAACCATCCGGCTTATGGACCCATGATTATGAATTTTGCCGCAAATATGATGGGATTGGACAACGCTGCCACTCCTATGGGATTGCAGGCAATGAACGAGATGCAAAAATCCAATCCTAATAAAGATACGGCATCCAATGCACAAATCATGTTCCTGGTTTTGAATGCTTCGGGGCTTACCCTTATTCCGATCTCGATCATGGTTTACAGGACGCAGTTGGGCGCAGCTGACCCTTCAGATGTATTTATTCCCCTGATTATTTCAACCTTTTGTTCATCGCTTGTAGGCCTTATCGCCGTATCAATTTATCAGGGAATTAAATTATGGGACAAAACGATTATTTCCTATTTATCTGGGATGGTCCTAATCATCTCAGCTATAATTTATTGGGCAAATACGCTTCCCCAGGAAAAAATGGCCCTTTATTCAAAAGTGGTCAGCAACATGATCCTTTTTACGATCATTATTGGGTTCCTGTTTTTGGGGATGCGGAAAAAAATCAATGTTTACGAAACCTTTATTGACGGTGCAAAGGATGGTTTTTCAGTTGCAATTAAGATTGTTCCTTATCTGGTAGCCATACTAGTCGGGATTGGTGTTTTCAGGGCTTCGGGAGCGATGGAGTACTTCACCACGTTCGTCAGGTGGTCGTTTGAAACGCTGGGGCTCAACACCGATTGGGTGGATGCTCTACCGACCGCGATCATGAAACCACTTAGCGGAAGTGGTTCCCGTGGCATGATGGTAGATGCCATGAAAACGTTTGGGGCAGATTCATTTGTAGGAAGGGTTGCCTGCATCGTCCAGGGTGCCGGCGATACGACATTTTTTGTCCTTGCAGTCTATTTCGGATCGGCAGGAATCAAGAAAACCAGGCATGCACTTCCAAGTGCTCTAATCGCTGACTTTGCAGGTTTAGTTGCCGCTATTTTGGTTTCCTACTTGTTCTTCCACTAAAATAACTTTTGAAGTCAAATTTTGTTGTTTGCTATTTAGAACATGATCGTTCAGAATGAGTTGATCATATACAAACCCGCTTTTGCCAAACCGTTATTGGGAAATTTCTTGTAAAATAATCTACACTCTTTTCAAACAATGGAATCGCTATGGCAAATTGTTGTTGCTTCACAAGTTTCATACCTTGTCGTTGGTATTTCGCTATTAGGTTTCTTAGTCCGATAGACAGAACCAGATATGAAATTATGCCAAATAGAAATGGGTCTTCAAATTCAGTAAAAAGAAGACAAAGGTAAAAAGACCCATTATCATCACCTGAGGAATTATGGAAATCCAGGCGATTTGCCTGACTATCGGTACGTTTGATACCATAATTTTTATTGCCTAATAGTGTATTATAAAATCTATTTTTGAAAGGAACTCAATCTTTAGGAAAAAACAAAGGCTGCCAAAGACAGCCATCATTTTTATGTTTTAGATATATTATTGAATAACAGAAAGTTAATCAGCTATTTATAAATAACCTTTTTAGAAGATAAGAGCGTATTGTAAAGCAAAGAGGCAATTGTCATTGGCCCCACTCCGCCTGGTACGGGTGTAATAAAGGAACACTTGGGTGCCACTTCATCAAATTTGACATCCCCAAGCAATTTCCAGCCCGACTTTGTTTTGTCCGATTTAACACGTGTAATCCCGACATCAATCACAACTGCACCCTCCTTGACCATATCACCGGTAAGGAATTCTGCCCTTCCAAGTGCTGCGACGATAATATCGGCTTGAGCGCAAACCTCCTTTAAATTTTTGGTCCTGCTATGGCAAATGGTAACGGTGCAATCAATTCCCTTCTGCGAAAGTAAAATGCTCATTGGCCTTCCAACAATATTGCTTCTCCCGATCACGACGCAATTTTTTCCGGAAGTCTCAATTTTGTACCTTTTGATCAATTCCATAATCCCGAAAGGGGTTGCCGAAATAAAAGCTGGCATTCCCGCAACCATGCGGCCTACATTAATCGGATGAAATCCATCGACATCCTTGTGAGGATTGATTGCTTCGATCACCTTTTCTTCCGAAATATGTTTTGGTAACGGAAGCTGGACAATAAAACCATCCAAATCATCATCACAATTTAATTGGGATATACATTTTAAAAGTTCATCCTGTGTTACAGTATCATCATACCTTATCAATGTAGATTTAAAACCAACCTTTTCACAAGCTTTAACTTTACCAGCAACATAAGTCTCGCTACCACCGTCATTTCCAACCAAAACAGCAGCCAGATGGGGAATTTTGCCCCCATTGTTTTTAATGGTGATTACCTCTTCAGCGATTTCGGACTGTAACAGTTCAGAAGTCTTCTTTCCATCGATAAGTATCATGTATATTGCTATTATTCAATTGTTTATCTATGTTTCCCCTTGGCCTGGCTAAGTGCATTTTTCATGTTGCTTCCGGAGGAAACCATCTTCATCATCTTTCGTGTATCGGCAAATTGCTTTAACAGCCTGTTGACCTCTTGTATCGTTGTTCCCGATCCGTTGGCAATCCTCTTCCTGCGCGAACCATCAATAATACTTGCATCGGCCCGCTCCTTTTTGGTCATCGAATGGATAATCGCTTCAATACTTTTGAAGGCGTTGTCGTCAATGTCGATATCTTTTATGGCTTTCCCCATTCCAGGGATCATGCCTGCAAGGTCTTTGAGGTTACCCATTTTCTTGATCTGCTGAATCTGCTTCAGAAAATCGTCGAAATTGAACTGGTCTTTTGCAAGTCTCTTTTGAAGTTTACGCGCTTCTTCCTCATCGAACTGCTCCTGTGCACGCTCAACAAGCGACCGGATGTCCCCTTTTCCAAGGATCCTTTCTGCCATACGGTTGGGATAGAACGCATCGATGGCATCCATCTTTTCGCCTGTACCCACGAATTTGATCGGCTTGGTAACAACCGAACGGATTGACAATGCCGCTCCACCACGGGTATCACCATCCAACTTTGTAAGTACAACCCCGTCAAAGTTCAAACGGTCATTGAATTCTTTGGCTGTATTGACGGCATCCTGGCCAGTCATGGCATCAACGACGAACAAAATTTCTCCTGGATTGACAGCCGATTTGATCGCTTCGATCTCCTTCATCATCAGCTCGTCAATGGCCAAACGTCCGGCAGTATCGATAATTACGACATCGTTACCATGAAGCTTTGCAAATTTGACCGCCTCTTTTGCAATACGTACCGGGTCTTTGCTCCCCTCTTCTGTAAAAACAGGAACCTCGATTGCTGCCCCAACAACCTTTAGCTGTTCAATAGCTGCCGGACGGTAAACGTCGCAGGCGACAAGAAGCGGTCGCTTTCCTTGTTTCGTTTTTAAACGGTTGGCCAGTTTTCCGGAAAAAGTAGTCTTTCCAGATCCCTGAAGACCAGACATTAAAATGATTGCAGGACTCCCTTTCAGGTTGACCTCAACAGTCTCGCCACCCATTAGCTCAACAAGTTCGTCATAGACAATCTTGATCATCAATTGTCCGGGGTTGATTGCCTTGATCACCTCCTGCCCTAAAGCATGCTCTTTTACTTTGGCTGTGAAATCTTTGGCAATTTTGTAGTTAACGTCTGCATCAAGTAAAGCCCTGCGGACCTCTTTTAATGTTTCAGCGACATTTATTTCGGTTATTTTCCCCTGTCCTTTAAGCAGCTTGAACGATTTTTCAAGCTTATCTGTAAGATTTTCAAACATTCTACTATTCAGTTTTTAAGGTCACAAACTTACATGAAAAAAACTTTTGCACCAAGACGAAAACCCATTAAATTCAAACAAAATCAAGTGGAGCGAATATTATTTTAGAGTAACTAAAGTACCTGTATGCGCGTCCAATGTTTTTTTGAAAATCACCTTATGTAATAAAACATTCAATATATGTACTAAAATACCTGTAAACTATAATTACTTTTGCTGTATAAATGAAAAAAAGAGTGGCCAGGAAAAAAATGTTAAAACCATCATATTTATTTTTTTTAATTGTTTTAAGTCTGTCATTAAATGCTTTGGGGCAGGATACTGTCAAGAAAAATTATCTTGCGGAACGTGCCAAAGGCCAGATTTCCATAGATGGGGAACTCACTGAAGAGGATTGGACGACTGGAACTTGGGAAGGAGGTTTTGTCCAGAACCGACCCTACGAAAACAATCAACCCTCACAAAAAACCGAATTCAAGCTTGTTTTTGACAATGACTATGTTTACGTGGCGATCAAAGCATGGGATACAGCTCCCGACAGTATCGTGAAACGGTTATCGCGAAGGGACAAACTTGAAGGCGATAATGTCGGCATCGTTTTGGACAGTTACCACGATTTAAGGACGGGTTTCTCTTTATCTGTAAGTGCATCAGGTGTCAAGTCTGATTTTATCTATTCCAACGACGGAACGATAGAAGATCCTACTTGGGATCCGATTTGGTTTACCAAAACCAAAATTTATCCATGGGGATGGGCTGCAGAATTCAAAATTCCAATTACCCAGTTGCGGTTCGAGAAAAACTCAAATACGATTTGGGGATTCGAAGTTTTCAGGCAGATTTATCGACACGCCGAAATGGATCTATGGCAGCCTGTTGCCAGAAATGCCTCAGGTTTTATTCACTTCTGTGGGGAATTAAGTGGGATGGGCGCGATACGCCCACAAAAACAATTGGATATCACACCTTATATGGTTTCAAGTTTGCATACCTATCCAAAAGAGGAAGGAAACCCTTTCGGCGATGGATCGGACACGCATATAAAAACTGGCGTAGATGCAAAAATTGGCGTAACAAACAATCTCACACTTGATGTTTCGATCAATCCAGATTTTGGACAGGTCGAGGCCGATCCTTCCCAGGTTAACCTGACAGGTTTTGAAACTTATTTTATTGAGAAGCGTCCATTTTTTATAGAAGGAAACAACATTACCCGGTTTCCTCTTGGCTTTGGGGATGGAGACCTATCGGAAGAACAACTGTTTTACTCCAGAAGGATAGGACGACGACCTTCAGGTGATCCGGAATTAAAAGATGGGGAATTTATGAAGTCGCCTGATTTTACCTCGATCATCGGGGCAGCCAAACTGACAGGTAAAACTGAATCCGGATGGTCAGTAGGTGTTATAGAAAGTGTAGGCAATGAAGAGGATGCCGAAATCGATTACAATGGGATACGGCGAAAGGAACTGATCGAACCACTCACCAACTATTTTGTGGGTCGGATCCAACGCGACCTGAACAAGGGCAATACCATCATCGGGGCTATGGTGACGAATACAAACAGGAAACTTGGGAATTCTTCGCTTAATGATCTTTTGCACAAAAATGGCTCAACTGCCGGGATCGATTTCAAGCAATATTTTAAAAACAAAAGCTGGGTGCTGGAGGTAAACTCGATCTTCAGTCAGGTCAACGGAAGCAAAAATGCCATCACTGAAACCCAGACTTCCACGTCACATTTGTTCCAGCGGCCAAATGGTACCCGATCATTTAATCATGAATTGACCTCTCTGACCGGGCAGGGAGGGAATCTCCAATTTGGGAAAATTGATGGAAACCTAAATATGATGTTTCTGACGCTGTGGAAGTCTCCGGGACTCGAACTGAATGACATCGGTTTTTTGCGCTCGACAGATGAAATTCTTCCGGTATTTTATGCGGGGTATAAATTCAATAAACCTACCGGGATCATGCGCGAAGCCAACATCAATATTAACGAATGGAATGGATGGGATTTCGCCGGAAACTTTCTATTCACAGGGGGTAACATCAATGGACAAATACAATTTACAAATCAATGGACCCTGTTCGGAGGACTGAACTTTGAAACTAAAATCTTGTCAAATACCATTTTGCGGGGAGGTCCGGCATTAAAGGTTCCAGGAAGCAAGAACATCAATTTCATGGTCATGACAGATCCAAGGAAGAAATTTTCAGTCCATTATACCGGGGTTCATTCCAAATACGAAAACGGAACAGGTACTATGAACCTTTTTTCTCCAGAATTAAAATACAAACCATTGAATACCCTCGAAATATTCCTTGAACCTGCTTGCAACCTCATCATGAACGACTTACAGTATGTTGACGAAATTTATTCTGGTGGAAAGCCGAATTATCTTTTGGCAAGGATTGACAGCAAAACTCTAAGCCTCTCAATGAGGATCAATTACAATATCAAACCTGATTTATCGATCGAATATTGGGGACAACCATTTATTGCATCGGGAAAATATTCGAGGTTTAAATCGGTCATACAACCCAAGGCAAACAACTACGCTGAAAGGTTTAAATTATTTAATAATCAGGATATTGCCCTAAATTCCAGTACAAATTATTATCAGGTGGATGAAGACGGGAATGGGACCACCGATTATAGTTTTGAAAATCCCAATTTTAATGTCAATGAATTTCTTTCAAATTTGGTCTTAAGATGGGAATATATTCCCGGATCGGTTTTGTTCCTTGTATGGTCCCAAAACAGGAGTTATGAAACAGATAAGGGAGAATTTGATTTTGCGCACAACCTGAATAATTTATATAATTTGGAAAGACCATCCAATGTTTTTTTAATCAAATTATCCTATCGGTTTGGGCTTCACTAAAAAGAAATAGAATGAAATATAGAAATAAAAAAAATACAATTCGTTTGAAATAATTATCTTTGCCCCTATAATACGCTATAAATTAATAACAATCAACCACAAATAATCTTCTTCATGGAAAGAATACTGATTATTGAAGATGCAAAAATACTGAGGGAAAGTATCGCAGACTCATTAAATTTGGAAGGCTTTGAGGTGGTTCAGGCCGAAAACGGAAATACTGGCGTTTTGTTGGCCAGGAAACACAAACCAGATTTGATCCTTTGTGATGTCATGATGCCGGATATGAGCGGATTTGAAGTTTTACAAGTTTTAAATGGCGATAGTTCCGGTGCTATCTGCCCGTTTATTTTTACAACGGCTTTGGGTGAGCGCGAGAATATCAGGGAGGGGATGGATTTAGGTGCAGATGATTATCTTATCAAACCCTTTACTATAAATGAACTATTAAAGGCAATCAAGACCCGGTTAAATAAACGCCAGTTGATTGAGACCCAAATCAGCTCTAAACTTGAAAAAATTGAAGAGGAGCTGAAGTCTAAAAGTATTGAACTCAATGAACTGATTAAAAATCAGCAACTTGAACTTGCCAAAGTTTATACTTTAAATACGCAGATAACCAAACAGCTCAACGACCATCATGCGAAGTTGATGGAAGATGTTTATCGTTCAAACGAAATCAATTCTTCGTTAAAGGTGATGAATGAAGAACTCACTACAGAACTTCAAAAAGCAGACTTACCTACAGATCGAAAAAAGGTAATCGTAAAACTTCGGAGCAAAATCAGGAACCGCTCGGTCCTAAAAAATAGCTGGACCCTCTTTCAGATGAAGTTTGATCAGATTTATCCTCATTTCAAGGAAAAGGTGATCAAAAAATATCAAAACCTTACTCAGCAGGACATTGTCATTATTTCGGCAACCTATATCAATATGGATACCCAACAGTTATCTTTAATCTTGTGCATTTCGCCCGAAAGTGTCAGAAAGAAAAGATATCGGTTAAAAATGAAAATGGGTCTTGGAATAGATGTTGACCTTGCACAGTTCATCCATGAGATTAACTAACTGCGTTTCCTTGTAAGATGATTGCTCACCTACTAAATATTCATCTTAAAAAGCTTGTTTTTGCGGTTGGCATCAGGCAACTGGCTACATTCACAAGTTTGTTCATCTTAATTTATAAAATAAATATCTTTAACAGATGGTTATTTTAATCATTTTGTATATTTTCGATTCAAGCTTGTTTCCACTAAATTAACCACTGCCAGCTACCAGTTGCCAGTAGCATAAATTTGTTCGCACTAACCACCATATAATCTAATATTTAGTTCATGGCAAGATTTTGGGCTACGGTACATAAACCAAACGAAAACCGAGGTCGGTCGAGCGCAGGTCACTTGAACTTGAGCCCCTGAAAGTTGCACTTCCATAAGTAGGATTACTGCCCCAACTGCCTCCACGGTAAACCCTATTTTCAGTGGTTTGCGATCCTGTAGGATTAACCTGTGAATCAGTTTTATAGTCTCCATATAAATCGTTGCACCACTCCCATACATTTCCGCTCATATCGTACAAACCCAGAAAATTAGGCTGTCGGGTTCCTACCATATGGGTTATAAGGCCGCTATTGCCTGTAAACCATGCATAATCACCTATATTTGTTTCAATATTGGTTCCCGACCATTTATTTTTTGTATTATTTGAACCCTCTGTCCCGGAACATGTTGCAGCATATTCCCATTCCGCCTCTGTAGGTAACCGGTAAGTTTTGAAAGTTTTTTTGCTCAACCATTTACAGAAAGCTATGGCATCGTTCCAACTTACATGAATGATCGGATGAATGGATTCTGACTGTGGTCTTAGGTTGCCTTTGGAATCATAACGCCAGTTGATGCCAGCCCTCAATTCCCATTTGCTGCCACTCCAAAAATAACTCCCTCCATTGTTATTTTCTGCATCCGTACGATAACCTGTCTCGTTAACAAATTCTCTGAACAAAGCAACAGTAACTTCAGTCTTTCCTATCGCAAAGTCGCTTAAAGTCACTTTATGGACCGGCTTTTCATTGGATTGGCCATCGTTGCTCCCCATCTGAAAAGAACTTCCTTTAATTCCCACCATATCGAAATTTATTCCGTTGACAGTTTCTGTAAAAGATACTGGTCCCAAAGCCAAAGTAAATGAACTTTCGCCTCCAGATTGAGCTATAGTAATGGTTCTTTCTGCTTTCTGACCATTTTGCTCGATCCTTAAAGTATGATTCCCAAATGTAAGGCCCCCGTTGTAAGGTGTGGTACCTGATAAATTTCCATCAATGTAAAGCTGT
>Ga0209083_1002502_pt1 | contig 17274 bp, 15 predicted proteins | sample AM7aDNAmetaG_FD_184132 | JGI IMG/M metagenome (GOLD analysis project Ga0209083, IMG submission 184132) | Freshwater microbial communities from Finland to study Microbial Dark Matter (Phase II) - AM7a DNA metaG (SPAdes) (version 3) | ecosystem: Environmental > Aquatic > Freshwater > Lake ...
ACCATACTCAGGTTCCCGAGCCGGCACTTGTCGTTCATGCTGAATTATCGCACACCTCAGCACTCCAGAGCCAGGCATACCAGGCGAAAGTCCAGGGCTATACCGGCGAACAGTGCGAAAACTGCGGATCCATGCGCGTCAAGCAGAATGGAACCTGCAAAGTCTGCGAAGATTGCGGAATGACAACCGGCTGCTCCTGAAGAGCAGCCGCCGGTCGGAACCCTGTCGCAGCAAGACCCCAAGGATTATCGGCTTGGTCAGTGGATCAAGTCGATGGACTGATTCGATGATACGACCCTGCGAGCAGGTCACCTGCCTGCAGGATTTCCCTCACAGGTTGCCAATGCAATTTTTGAAGGAGTAAGAAGCCGGGCAAAGACGCTTGTCTGAAAAGAAGGACGTAATGTCGTTGATATCTGTTTCGGATTGTGTGTTTTGATGGCCTGAAATTGTTTGTTATACTTCAAAGGGTAGATACTTTACGAGGCGAGTACTGTTGAAGAGTGTTGGCAACCGCTCCCATTAACGCCTATCAGATAGGCGGTTGCGTCGTTATGGATTTTGGCATTAGTGCATCGAGCCACTGAGCTACAGATTGAAAGTACCCTATGACCCTTCATTCAGATATCATAAGTTCTGTTCAGAAAAGTGCTGCAAAAAGGATAATCTATCTCCCTCATGCTGTTCGGCAAATGTCTTGACCAGACAGGATGATCAGGGTTGCGGAGGTCAGAAATGTGGTTGAGCGAGGGGGATTGGTCGAGGACTACCCTGAAGATTTGCGAGGTCATAGTTGCCTTATTTTAGGTTATAAGCCGGAGATGATACTCCAATTCATGTCGTTTGCTCACCGAAGGATGATTGCGCCCTTCCATGTTGACCGGAAAGGCTATCACATCACTTTAGACAGAATTCCTGCTTGGGTATGCGCCCAGTGTGGTGAAGTCTATTTTGATGAACCCGAAGTGGAAGCCATTCAGGAAGTCCTGTGCACCATGGATCAGCGTACGGAAAAGATGGCGAAATCCGCTTGATATCGTTCTCTCTTGCAGAGAGTAGGGTTGTTAAGTATTCCAGCGAATATGTACCCCCCGATCAAACCCTCCCCAAAGCCCCCAGCGCCTCAACCAGCCAATTAAAACCAATCCTCTCCTGCTCCAGCCTTAGTTGACCGCCATATTCATTCGATCGCAACTGATCATAAAGCGCACTCTCTTCAGCTGTCAGGCGCGTGAGTGTTCCTGTTTCAGGAGATGGTTCAACGCCCCAAAGGGTTCGATATTCCAGAAATGTCTGCTGATCCATCAAAAAAGAGGCCACTTGGGGAAAGAACCCCCGTAGTTGGTTGAGGATGGCGAAACCATGGGTATCAATGTCTCCCCAGTAATGTATCTTCCGGACGTGCAGCCATTCTGCTGTGGCGAGGTTCTCAAAACCATAGCCAGCTCCAAAAATCACCATTGCCTGAGGAACCCGGGGGAAAGCAAGAAAGTTGATTTCGTTTTCGGTGATGAAAACCTTTGTAACCGCTATATCCAGTTTGGCAAAAGTTGCCTGTGTCACCGTGATATCCTGATCTGTTCCCGTCTGCAACTTCGCCAATTGAGGGTCGAGAATTCTGAATCGCACCCGTAGAGGTTTATCCCGAAAGCCATAACGGCGACAGAAACCCCCTATTCCTGTGGCTCTTGCATCGATCTCCTCCGGCGGAAGCACAAGATCCAAAAGCTCACCGAGCACACCTCGTTGTCCTTCAATGAACTTGCTGTGTATTCCGGGCAGGTCGATCTGTCGGAGATATATGCCAGGACGGGGATGCTTCAGCAGCCATGTGACGATTTCAAGGATGCGGGGCCACTCTTCGACCAGCTCAAGGGCGCGCAGGGGTCGTTTTGCCAGCCATGGGAGTAAGGCGGGCTGATGCTTGCGTGTTTGTGCAAAGAGAGCGGCAAATTGTTCGGCTGCACGCCGTTTACCTATCAACCCAAGAGCATCATCGAGTGAATCGATCCAGATTTCCGCTGGAATTTCATTGGGTCCCAGAATGCGATGATTGATGCTGCGCCATACAATCCTGAACTGTTTCGCTGGGCCTGACAGCCGGGCAATCCAGTCTCGTACATCGGAAAAAGAGTCGCTTAACTGCCGGGAGTCTGGCCCTCTCAGCGTCAAACGTCGGGGGAAAATCTCTTCACTGCCAGTCAGGGCGGAGAGGATTAAGCCCCGATCCCAGAGTTTTTGAACCTGGGCCTTGAGTTCTGCAGGGGTTGTCCAGCTCATTCAAGTGCCTTCTCTTTCTCGGCGTGATACTCTTCAATGGTAAGGTTGCGCAACACCGAGCAGCGCCCCTCCTGATTGAGAACAAACCCTACACTGGATACATACGGCTCTATGATATGGATTTTCTGCAATGGTGTAACAATCAGCAGTTGCAGGTTGAGCTGGGCAAAGAGTTGCAGCCCGTACTGGGCCGACTCATCAGAACCACGACCGAAGGCTTCATCGATGACCACAAAGCGGAACGACCGGGAGCGCACCGCGCCCCACTCCAGGCCGAACTGATAGGCCAGGCTGGCGGCAAGCACTGTATAAGCAAGCTTCTCCTTCTGCCCTCCGGATTTACCCCCCGAATCAGCGTAGTGTTCATGTTCGCTGTTGTCTTCCCGCCAACGTTCACTGGCCGCAAAAACGAACCAGTTGCGCACATCAGTGACTTTTGCTGTCCAGCGCCGATCCAGGTCGGCATGCTCATCCCGGCCACGGAATCGATCGATGATCCGCCTTACTTGGAGGAATTTTGCTTCTGAATACTGCGCATCATCCGAGCCTGTCAGACTCCCTTCGGTGCAGGCACGAAGCTCCGACTGAAAGTCACGAAGGTCAGCATCGAGGTTTATTTGTGCTTCAAGGGTGATGTATCGGCCGGGATTGAAGTCGATTTGCGTAAGCGATTCATTGAGCCGGGTAATGCGCTCCTTAATGGTCTCCCGCTCGCGAGCCAGTTGTGATTGGAAATTGGCAACCTCACGGATGGTATTCTCATTGAGCAGCTCCTTGAAACGCCCCTCAAATCGCGGCAGATCATCAGCATGGAGTTGATCAAACATAGAACGATATTCCGCTCCTGCAGCAATGTTGACATCCACCTCACGGGTTTCCAGCTTCCACTCTTCCTTGTATTCTGTCATTGCCCTGATGATCTTTTCGCTCAGTCGGGAGAGCTTCCTGTCCTCGGCGTCGATTTTTGCCTGCAGCCAATCACGCATCTCACGCTCGCGATTGTCGCACGTTTCAACCGTTAGCGTCTGTTCTCCGAGAGCCTGCACGCGCATGGTTTCAAGCATAGCGAAACGCGCAGCAGCTTCTGGTTCAGCTTCAGCCAGAAGCGTAAGCACCTGCAGCTGTAACTCCTTGATGCTGCTGATCTTTTGCTCAATCTTAGAGCGTTTATCCTTCCGATCGTCAAGTTTCCGCTCCGTTTCCTGTAGTTCCTTTTCCAGCGCGGCAAGTTGGGCGGTCAGGGTTTGCAGAAGGTTTGATGTTGCCTCAAGATCTCGCTTTTCCTTTTCCAGTCTGGCGATAGCAACGGCCAGAGGTTGCCAGTCAAGATCGCGGAAATCCGGATATTCGGCAAGCTTGGAGAGTATTGTCAGACGCTCTTTGAGTGTATTTTGCTCTTGCTGCATAATGCTCATGCGGCTGGAAAGTTCGGCAAGTGCTTTTTTCTGGAGTTGGGCTTTATCTTCCAGTGCAGCGATTTTCTGGGCATTGCTCCAGCCAAGCACATAGCGGCTGCGGTCGTCAAGCCGGTGGCGGTCATCCTTTTCATGGCGTTCACCCGGTGACTTGATCTGTCCGGCCAGGGTTATGGCTTTTTTCTCCCTCCGGAACTCTTCCTGGCTCATGCAGCAAACCAGATCGAAACGCAAGGCGACTTCATGTTCCAGCCAGTCAAAATAAGGGGAATCGGCTTTAATGGCGAGCTTGTTCGCCAGAGAAGCTGGATGATCGGGCATCTGTTCACTGCGGGAACGCTGACGCACTCGAAAATAGACCAGACGACCTTTAAGGTTGGTTTGCTCCACCCACTCCGCCACCTTCAGGTAGTGATGATCCGGCACCAGTAGCGAAAGGCCGAAGTTTCGGAGTACACGTTCAATGGCTCCTTCCCAAACCTGATCGTCCTCACGAACCTGAAGCAGTTCTCCGGCAAAAAGCATCTCATTTTCCTCGATATTCAGCGACTGACAGAGCGATCGACGCATGGTAACCTGTTTTTCGTCGATATTACTCATGCGGGCTTTCAAACCCTTGATCTCAGTTGTCAGTTGTTCATGCTCATTGCGACCCTGGGTAAAGAGAACGCCCGCCTCATTGAGATCGTTTTGAACTCTTGCTTCATTATCAGCAGTTGCTTCCTGCATGGTTGAGTGCCCGCCGCGCTGAAGATGAAACTCCTCAGCGTTCGTTGCAGGATGCTCACCAAGCAGACCTGCAAGTTCCCCATATCGGGTTGCTTTCTGATTGCGCCGTTCAAGATCATCCTCTTTCTGCCGAATCTCTGCATCAATACTCTCTATACGGTCACCGCCGTTTTCAGCGATGGTTCGGCGCAGCTCACGATCACGTCCCTGCTGGGTGCGGCGTTCTTCTTCCAGTCGTTCAATGGCGATATGGTGACGGCTCAGCTCTTCATCCAGCACGGAAAGGCGTTTGTCCAGCAATTCCAGCTTGAGAGATGCGAACCAGGGACGCAGGGAATCGCGAGAGGCCCGCAACGCTTCCGCTGTTCGGGCCATACTCTGGTGATTATCGCAATCAGCCACCAGAGGCCCCAGCATCTCTATTTGCCGCTTTGCTTTAAGGACGGCTTCGTGAGCCCGGTTGAGATCTTCGAAATGCTGGATAAGAGCAGCAATACGTGGCTCGACATTGAAAGGCTCGAGCATGTGGAGACGTACGAAATCGGTAAGGTTTCCTACCGACTTGAGCGATACGGTTTGATGAAACAGATCCAGCGCCTGCTCATTGTCGATGCCGAAGCGTCGTCGGAACCAAGCACCGTAAGGAGGAAAGCTTTCAAACAACTCAACTCCCAACCCGCGCAATCGCTTGCGCAGAGCTCCGATTTCGGTACCAAACGCAGAGAAATCTGCCGCGATGGAGAGATCACCCTCATAAGCAGCATAAAAACGGGCTGGCTGTGTGGCATCTTTCATCGAGAACACTTGTGCCAGGGTTACAGTTTTGTCGTACCCTTCGTTATGAAAGACGCCGAGAATCACCGAATAACAGTTGGATTCGCGCAGAGCGACCGGTTTGGCGCCTCCGCCAAGGTTTTCCTGTCGCTCCGACTTGTAATATCCCAGCACGTAAGAACGCAGCGAGCGTTCACGGTTTTCTGCCCCAGCCGCCTTGTTATAGGCGATACGCTGGCTTGGCACAAGTAAGGTCGTTACGGCATCGACCAGTGTCGATTTTCCGGAACCGATATCCCCGGTGAGGAGTCCATTTTTTCCGCCCAGCCGCAATGTCCAGACCCGTCCATCGAAGGTTCCCCAGTTGAAAACCTCCAGACGCTGAAGTCGAAAGCCAGCCAGACGATCATCACCGATAAATCCAAATTCAAGTGCTTCACTCATTATTTCCCTCCATCGGTTGTGCAGGTCGCTGCAGGTATTCGTCGAGGCGTTGATCAAAATCGGCCAGCCATTGGGCGTCAATAAACGCCTTGATAATCCTGCGGACTTCAATCATCTGCTTCTCTCCCCTCAAACGACGGATAAAACCAAGGTCGGCGATTTTATTCAACGTGGCATCGACCTGGTCGATCAACTTGACCTCATTGCTTGCAGCGGGGAGGAAAATCCTGATCAGTTCAACCACCTCATCCCGTGAAAGAATCAAACGTGTATCACCGGCTCCGGCATCAAATTCAGCAAGCTTTTTACGCAGCAGTGCCAACAACAGGCTGACCGGGTAACTGAGCTGCCTCCTTGCCATAAGGCGGGGAGTGGTGCTTGTGCCTTCTGCTCCGGTTTCAGGCTGAGAACGCAAAAAAGCGTATCCTTCTGCCTCATCAACAATCAATTCCAGGCCAAGCACCGCGACGTAATCCCTCACACCAGCCAGCTGGTTGAGTAAAGCGCTCCATAATAACTGGTTATCCTCCTCGTAAATAACGCCTTTCAAAAGGGGGATCACGACAGTAGAGAGTTCCTGGGTCGGGTACAACGGACGGGATGTATCAATCTCTGTATGGTTCATCATCAGTTTCTTAATAAAATAATGCGCGGTAATGTTGCCAGTCTGGTTATACCCGTCACGCTCTGCCACCTTATCTCTTCCATGGCTCCTTCATCCACCGCACTCCGGGGCCACTCCCCGGCAAGTTGCAGATAAGCAACCAGTTCTGCCAACCCATTACGCAGGGGATGACGCACAACTACCTCCCCGAGGGTTATCTGGCTGTGTATCTGAAGTTCCATGCGGATATTTCGCAACAGCTCGGCCCGGTCGACAAAAACCTGGGCGTAAAGAACTGCGGTATCGATTTCAGCATCTCCTTCATCCAGAGCGATGCCTGCAATTAAAGGCTTGAAGGGTGGGCGATAAAGGGCTCTTTCAAAAGGCAGTTCAATGACCGCTGTGGAGTCGTCAAGAGGCATGAATCCACCTGAAGGGAGATCGTCGCGCAAATCAAGGGCATGGGTTTCGATCTCATGCAGGATATCCATGATACGGCGGTTCTCAAGCCACGCCTTGTCATCAAGAAACCTGCGCAACTGTTCAGAGAGTCGGGCAACAGTCCGCTGGGTATGTTCTCCTGCCTCCAGCCAGTCATAGTGAACCCTTCGCAGACGGGTATCGGGGCGCATCGAAATGATTGGCGGCAAGCTCAGCACATCTTCCAGGAGCACGCTCAACTCCTCCTGGCGGGACTGCGACATGAGAAAATCCCAGAATGCCCGGAAACTCTTTCCCTGATCCGAATCGGCGATAGCATCACGTTCACCCATGATCTCTTCAAGCAGTGCTCCCTTGGCTCCCTCCCAGAGGGCGATGCGCTCACGTACCCTGCGATCGAGTTTTCGAAAGTTATGCTCCACCTCGCGAAAATCGGTCAACAATTCACGTGCCAGTTGCAGAAACTGCTGGAAACGATCTTTCAGGCCGGTATCATCCAAAAGTGATATCTCTCCGGCAAGAATGCGGGCAATTTCTGCATCAATATCGTCACGGCGCTTTTGCAGTTCCGCAATCCGAACTTCAGGGTCGGCCTGGCTTCCCATACTCATTTGACGCAACAGTTCAAATAAGGTTAGAAGTCGCGACTCAGTTCCAACAAAAGTACGCTCAGTCAACCCTTCCAGCCAGGCCAGTGCCTTTTCAGTTGCTGCAGTCAGGTCAAAGTGAGGTTCATCCGTACCGTCCTGATAGAATTTACGCAGCCATCCCTTCTCGTTGTCAGCCCACTCATTCAGGTAATTTTGTGCTGTACCTGGAAATTGATCTGCTCCAAGCTGCTGGCGCAATGCAAACAACTCATCTTCAAGCGCCTCGACCAGATCCGCCTGTGAGAGTATCCGCACATTGGGAACAATAAATACCCGGTGCAGAAACCCGGCTACCAATGGCGCATGTTGCGCGCACAACAATCGCCATGCAGGGTGGTTCTGACGAAGCAGGTTCAGGGTGGTGTAGTCGAGAGCCATTAAGGTTGTCAGCAGCGGCTAACCATTGATTCTGGAGAAAAAAGTACCGCCGGAAGCGGTTCGGATTTGATGCTGAAATTAAGGATTTTTATCCGGTTTTGTTCGATTGCTCTCATCTCATCTTGCTAAAGCTGTAATGGTGCAGTTGTGGATGGTCTAAACCCTGTCGCCGAAGGCTCCATGGTAGTTTCCTCAAGGTTCAGCCCTGTAATTTGAAGCGTTCTGAAAGGGGAGTGCCGGACCAGCTCATAATCATGGGTGCCGATAAGGACAATAATGCCCTTCTGGTTAATCCTCTTCAAATACTCAAGGATTTCAAGCGATGTATCAGGGTCGAGGTTTCCCGTCGGTTCATCGGCCAGAATAACAAGTGGCTCGCGGACAAGTGCTCTTGCAATTGAAATTCTCTGCTGCTCTCCACCCGACAGGCCAAGAGGCATCAGCTTAGCCGCATGTTCAAGGCTGACACTCTCAAGCGCATGCATCACCTTTTCCTTGATAAGCTTCTCCTTCGTACCCGTTACCTGCAGTACAAAAGCCAGATTATCATAAACATTGCGGTCTTCGAGCAGGCGGAAATCCTGGAAGATAATCCCAAGCTTTCTGCGCAAGAGCGGGATCTGACGTTTCTTAATAGTGTGGGAACTGAATCCTGCAACCCGGATCTCTCCTTTTTTTGGACGAATATCCATATAGAGCGACTTGAGCAGGGTCGTTTTGCCGCTTCCGCTTTTACCCACAATATAGACAAGCTCTCCAGACTGAATGGTAAGGTTCAGGTTTTGGAAAACCGGTTTTTTATTCAGCTCAATGTCAACGTTGATAAATGAGATCATTATGGATGCAGAGTTTTGATTCTGTTTTGGGCTATCTGTATGGCAAGCAGCGTAGCCTCATAAAAACTTCTTTCAGACGCGATGCCTTTTCCGGCAATATCAAAACCCGTTCCATGATCGGGTGACGTTCGCACAATCGGCAATCCCAGCGTTACGTTTACACCTGTTTCGAAGGCAAGGACTTTAAATGGCAGCAGGCCTTGATCGTGATACATCGCCACAACAATATCATAGTTTTTATAGCTGCCAGCCCCGAAAAAACCATCAGCAGGAAAAGGCCCCTTAATATGCATGCGCCCTGAAAGCCTTTCAATGCAGGGACTTATGATTTCCTGCTCTTCTCGTCCCATCACTCCGCCGTCTGAAGCATGCGGATTCAGGCCAAGCACAGCAATTCGTGGCTCAGCAATTCCGAAATCAGTTCTAAGCGACTTGGCAAGAGATGAAAAAAAAGTGTCAAGATCCATCTTGCGGATCAAACCGGGAATCTTTTCAAGCGGCTCATGAATGGTGGCAAGGGCAACCTTGAGGTTCAGTACCGGGTCAAAGAACATCATGGTCGGAGAAGCAACCCCGAACATGGTGCCGAGATATCCGGTATGGCCTGTTTCGGCATATCCTGCCAGTGCAACAGCTTCCTTGTGTATCGGAGCGGTAACAAGTGCGTCGCTCGCACCCTCCCGGCAGAGCTCAGCCGCCGCATGAATGGACTCCATAGCTACCCGTCCGGCTGCAGCCGATATTCTGCCTGGCATGATCGCATCAGCTTCTGCGACATTAAGCACATGCAGAACCCCGTCAGCACTCTCCATCTTCTTTATAAACGAGGCATTCTCAACCAGTTTCAGTTTCACCGGCAGCTTAAGCGCATCCCTGTAATAATCCATTACGGAATACGATCCGCAAACAAGAAATGAATGCCGGGAGTGCTCAAGTTTAAGAAAGCTTTTCAGAATGATTTCCGGACCAATGCCGTGAGGATCACCTGCAGACCATACAATGCGCATGGTTACAGTCTTTTGTATGCATTGGCAATCTTGTCATCAGTTTTAACCCCTTTCAGCGCCAGTATGAACAGGACTGGTTCAGGAAGCATTATAAAAAAGCCGGCTTCAGGGTTATGCGTTACTGCAGTGCCGATGCTCTGAAAATACTGGTTCAGAAAATGAGCCGCCGTAAGTCCCGAAAAAAGATCAGCGAGAAAAAGAAGGATGCCAAGCAGAATGAGCTTGCTCTGGAGAACCCGGTTCTTAAAGAAAAAGATGGCGGCAAGCGAGATGATCGTTGTCAAAGGAGAAAATATTCCAGCTGCAAAGCAGGCTCCATTGACAAACGGAATGCCTGAGGTACTGAATGAGGCGAAATCGGAAATGACATAAGCTTTTCCCGCATCGAAGCTCCAGAAAGGGAAAAACATACTTCCTGCAGCAAGCACTCCTGCAAGGAACAGGTATAGGTTCTGAATTCTTGCCACCATTGGTTCAGACGGTTAACAGTCATTGAGATATAGAGCTACAATATGCATAATAACAAGAAAAGAGCTTTTTCCGAAAAAATGGAGATATATAGATTCCCTTTTCAGTCAGCCTTATTCTGACGCGGTGAAAACCCTTGAAAACGATCGACCTCTTACATATTTAAGAGCTCATCATCGAACTGGAAAAGCATGGTTGACAGGTATCGTTCCCCTGTATCCGGCAGGATAACCACAATGCGTTTTCCCGCATTCTCCTCCTGCTGTGCAAGCTGCAAGGCAGCATATACTGCAGCTCCCGAAGAGATGCCGACAATAAGCCCTTCACTTCTGGCCAGTTCGCGGCTGGTGCGCATGGCATTTTCATTCTTTACGAGAATGATGTCGTCAATTATTTCTGTGTTCAGAATTTCCGGAATAAATCCGGGACCTATACCCTGTATTTTATGGGGCCCTGGTTGTCCACCTGAAATAACAGGTGAATCAAATGGCTCAACAGCCACGATTTGTATCTCAGGATTTCTCCCTTTGAGTACCTCCCCGACACCGGTTATTGTCCCGCCTGTTCCTACACCGCTGACAAATATATCAACCATTCCCTCCGTATCGTTCCATATTTCCTCAGCAGTTGTTGATCGGTGGATCTCCGGATTTGCGGGGTTTTTAAACTGTTGCGGAATAAATGAGTTTATAATTTGAGCATGGAGTACATCAGCTTTTTTTATTGCGCCACTCATTCCTTCCGAGCCTGCTGTCAGCACTAACTCGGCTCCAAGCGCTTTGAGCAGATTTCTTCGCTCTATACTCATGGTTTCAGGCATAGTGAGTATCAGGCGGTATCCTTTTGCCGCCGCAATATATGCAAGTGCAATACCGGTGTTGCCGCTGGTCGGTTCAATGATGACACTCTCTTTATTAAGTAACCCCTTCTTTTCCGCATCCTCAATCATTGCAAACCCTATACGGTCCTTGACACTTCCGCCTGGGTTGAAGTACTCAAGCTTCACGATAATAGTGGCCAATGTTTTATGCAATTGATTGAAATTCTGAAGTTCAAGCAACGGGGTGTTACCGATAAGTTCGGTAAGCTTCTTAGCGATACGTTTCATGTCTGCTTATTGCTCAATAGTTTGTTTGACAATTTTTTTTCTAAATAATAACAATGCTCATGTATTTATGGAATACAGGAAGCGATAGAAACATTCTCAATCACGAAAAATAAAAAAGGCAGCTCCAACCATGCATAATCCGGCATAGAGGTAATTCCAACTCAGAGGCTTTTCCATATACCAATAAGCAAATCCGGCAAAGACGAACATGGTGATAATTTCCTGAATGATTTTCAATTGGCCTAAACTGAAGGTATGATAACCGATTCGATTAGCCGGAACTTGAAGTGCATATTCAAAAAGAGCCAGTCCCCAGCTGAAGAGAATAGCCACAATAAGCGGTTTGTTTTGCATGGATTTTAAATGGCCATACCAGGCAAAAGTCATAAAAATATTAGAAGCAAGTAAAAGAAAGATTGTTTTCATAGCAGGCACTTCCGATGAAGAATTGAATAATTGTTTCTGTGTAGAAATACTGTGTTATCGGTAAATTGGACAAAATGTATTATTTTTTAATCAATAACTCTTTTACGGTTGCGTAATCCCTTTTTTTACCTTCTTCTAAGTGAAGAGATTTCTTTGTTTTGGCGCTTCAATTCTGCCCAGTTCACAAAAGTTACTCTTCCTGAATCTCGCTAATAGTTACCGTGATGGACATGCTGTTTCCTTCTCTTCTTCGTTTGCAGTTTCGAAAAGCCCTGTGCATTATGGCAGGTATAGCCATGCTTATTTGTTCAGATGTGCATGCAGCTATCTATCCGCCACTTTCGCCGAAGATTCCGTTTAAAGTGGGGTATCTGCCTGTCACAGGTCATGCAAAGTTTTTTGTGGCAAAAGATAAGGGCTTCTTTGACCAGGAAGGTTTGAACGTTGAATTGATTCAGTTTGTAAATTCGGATGAAGGTATAAGGGCTCTTCGTTCAAATGCGCTTGATATCGGAGCATTCGGTACCACATCGCCCCTCTTTCATATAGCAAATGGAGCTAACCTCCGTATAATCGGCGGTATTATGGGCGGGGATGTCGCACTGATTACTTCACATGAAAATGCGGAAATCATCAAGTCGGTTAAAGACCTTAAAGGCAAAAAGGTAGCTACTGTTCGCCTGGCTACTGGTGATGCCGTTCTTCGCGGGGCGCTGCATCGAGCCGGTCTTGAATGGCGCAAAGACCTGCAGATCTTTGAACTGAAAAACCCTGCAGGTATTTTACAGGCAGTCCAGTCAGGCATGGTTGATGCAGGAGTTGTGTGGGGTCCTCACGATATAGAGGCAGAGGAGATGGGATTGAAAATTATTGCCCGTTCACAGGATCTCGAGCCGGGCCACCCCTGCTGCAGGATAACTATTAATACTCTTGATCAGAAAAAATATGCTACAGTATGGCCGCGTTTTATCAGAGCGATTCTTCGAGCTGAAAGGTTCACTCAACAGCAGGAGAATAGAGGTGAAGCCATCTCAATTATTCAGAAGTACCTGAAAATTGATCCGGCCATGGTTGAAAAAGCCTATTACAGCGGTAATGTTGATCAGAGTTCTGATCCTAATGTAAAAGGCATTGAGCTTTTTTGGAAAACCATGGAAGAGAGCGGCTTTATCAAATCGAAGGGGAATATCCGGCAGTTTATCATCACCTCAATTTATACATCGGCTCTTGAAAGCCTGGCAGCTGAAAATCCTGATGATCCATACTGGGAAAAGTTAAAAAATCAATTCAATGAGCGAGATTAACTCTTCCCGAAAAATAACATGTTGTTTTGGTCAATAGAGTTGGTGCAGTTCAAGGCGGCGCAGTTTCGGTGCCAGTTTTGCTGTTGCACCTACAACCGTCAGCGTCATTATTCCTCCAAAAATTACCGACGGTATAAGTCCCATCAACCGGGCCGCAAAGCCTGACTCAAAAGCGCCAAGTTCGTTAGATGAGCCAATAAAAATGCCGTTTATGGCCGAAACCCGGCCACGCAGGGCGTCGGGAGTCAATAGTTGCATGATGGTTGTACGCATGACCACCGATACCCCATCGCAAACCCCCGAAAACAGTAAAAGCAGGCCCGCAATCCATATGTTCGTTGATACTGCAAAGGAAATAATACAGATACCGAAACCGGCGACAGCCGCCAGCAGCCATTTCCCGGCATGGAGATTGATCGGGTGGCGAGAGAGAAATAACCCGGTTATCAAACCACCTATTGCCGGAGCTGCACGAAGCACTCCAAGCCCTTCAGGTCCGTAGTGAAAGACATCATGAATGAAGGCCGGCAACATGGAAACAGCTCCCCCGAAAAGCACTGCAAACATATCCATAGACTGAGCGCCCAGAATGATCTGATTGCTGAACACAAAGCGCAACCCTCCGGCAATGCTGGTGAAAATCGGTGTACTCTCTGCTGACGGTGGTTCCTCTATGCGGATAGAGAGCAGCATTAATGCAGCGGCAAGGCATAGGGCGGTTGCAACACTATAGGCAGTTGTTTTTCCTGCCAGTCCAACCAGAATCCCCCCTAAGGCGGGTCCTGTCACCAATCCCAACTGAAATACAGAACTGCCGATTCCCGAGGCCCGGGCGTAGTGATCGCGTGGTAAGATCAGTGCAAACATGGCGCTGTAAGATGGACCGATAAATGCACGTGCCACTCCGCCAACAGCAATAGAACCGTATATCCATAACGAAGGATTGCCGCTTATCCAGCCTGCCGATACAGCAGTCAGAGTCAGCGAATTGAGAACTAACATCAAGCAGGCGGCCACCCCGAACAATCGTCGGGAATAGTGGTCTATCGCATGGCCCGCGAAGAGCGCGCACGAAAAGTACGGTATGACCTCGGCAAGTCCAATCAAACCAAGTGCGAGGGTGTCATGAGTCAGCTCATAGATATGCCAGCCCACAACAATCGCCATAATCTGATAGGCAAGTACAATTAAAATCCTGAAAGATAACAGCTTGAGAAAAGCGCGATTCGAAGTTACCGGTACTGGCATGAATATGTTGCCCTTTGTTTACTTGAGTGTTTTATATGAAAAATGAGGTGTAGATTATAAAATGTCTGACCTGATATATCCTGATTAGCTATAAAGATCAATATATTAAGAGGTTGCAAGTGAATTTCAAAAAATACCTCATATATGGTATTCCTTCACTGGAGCCTCTTGCAGAGATTGTCAAAACGACTTTGTAAAGTGAACATAGTGTTGTAAATTTGCGCCTGATCGAATGGTGAGTATGAACACCTGTGAGTTCGATGCCTTTCCTTTCCTTCTTAATAGCAATGCCGGGTTTCGTCAACGTCCAACTCAACGGATATGGATTTTTTTTCCGTTCTCTACTACCGGTTTAAAAAAGTTTGGAAATCGATTCGTCTTTACCTTGTTATTGCCGGGCCGGGCCTCGTCGTGATGATTGCCGACAATGATGCCGGAGGCATTACAACCTATGCAGCTACTGGAGCCAGATATGGTTATCACCTGATATGGTTTCTCCTCCTTCTTATCCCCATAGCATACTACGTCCAGGAAATGACTGTCCGGCTTGGCGCTGTTACCAAGCGAGGGCACGCTGAAGCTATTTTTGAGAGTTTCGGTGCATTCTGGGGATGGTTCTCGCTTATTGATCTCATGTTTGTGGACTGGCTGACGCTGGTCACGGAATTTGTGGGAATGACTGCAGCGCTCGGCATATTCGGAGTTCCTGCCTGGCTGACGGTGATTCTGGTTGTGCTTCTGATGAGCATAATCGTTTTGAACGGTCGATACTGGACATGGGAAAAGATTGCCTTAGGGTTTTGTTTGCTGAACCTGATTTATATTCCTGCAGCATTCATGGTTAACCCTTCCATTGAAAGTATCATTGGTCAAGGATTGATTCCCAATTTTCCAGGCGGCTTCAATAATGAGCTGTTTTTTCTGCTCATGGCCAATATCGGTACAACCATTGCCCCGTGGATGCTTTTTTTTCAGCAAAGCTCTGTTGTTGACAAAGGCTTGCAGGAAAAAGACATCAAAATGGGCAAACTTGACACCTTCATCGGCTCCATCATCACCGTGGCTGTTGCGATTTTCATCGTGATTGTAACCGGGACACTCCTCAATGGCGCACCAATTGATGATGCCGCCACCGCAGCCAGAATGCTGATGAAGACCAACCACTATATTGGAGCATTAATGGCTATTGGCCTGTTTGATGCCGGCCTCTTGGGGGCAATCTGCATCTCACTGGCAAGCTCCTGGGCGTTTGGAGAAATTTTCGGATGGGCGCACTCCCTTAATACAAAGGTCAAGGAAGCCCCCTGGTTCTATATTTCATTTTTTATAACTCTGGCGACTGCCGGCGTTGTTCCTCTGATACCCGGTGCTCCGCTTGTGCTCATCACGCTTTTTGTCCAGGTCGTTGCCGTGACGTTGCTGCCCGCTGCACTTGTCTTTCTGATATTGCTGCTCAACGATAAAAAGACAATGGGGGAGTATGCCAACACCCCTTTGCAGAATATTGTCAGTACCTTGATCGTTGTTCTAATTGTCATACTTTCCACGTTATATGGCATAAGTGCGCTTTTCCCTAATCTTTTCAAGTAATTGAGGCTGTCAGATTATGAGGATGCTCAAACAGTTTATCGGCAAGATCCGCGAGATCAACCAGCGCTATGCCAAACCAAAAATTGAAATGTCAAAAGGCGTCAGTTTTTCCTTAGCGGTTCTCAGGATTTATCTCTTTGTGCTTGTGCTATTGATGATCTATAAATTCATCACGGTTTTATAAAATCCCAAACACGCCCATGGTTACAGTTCTTAATCGTGACTTTTACCTTAGCGAGATTGTCGGCCGCCGAATCTATCTGAAAACACGTTCAGTCGGAAAGCTGAAAGATCTTGTTATACAGGAAAACGCCGGTAAGGTTCCTGAAGTTACCCATCTGCTGGTTCACCAGCCTTATGGTGATCCTCGTCTTTTGATTCCATGGGATAAAATCACCCTGATTTCAAACACTGAAATTGTTTCAGAAATCACCAGCACCGAAGGCTACGAACTCAATCCCCTCGATAACCACATTTTCCTGAAAGACTATATTCTTGACAAGAAGATACTTGATATGGATGGCCATGAGGTTGAAGTAGTCTACGATGTCAAGCTTCTGTTTCAGAGCGACCGGCTTTTTGTCACTGATGTGGATTTCAACCGTTTTCGTATTCTCCGCCGGATGGGCTTTAAAAAGCTTGCCAATTATCTTGCCAAATACAAAGAGGGATCCAGTATATCCTGGCTTTATGTGCAGCCTTTGCCTGATACTATCGGCAGCTTTGAAGGCAATGTCAAGCTCAATGTGCTCAAGGAAAATATCAACGATATTCACCCGGTCGATCTGGCTGATATTCTCGAGGAGCTCGACGGCAGCCAGCGTATGGCAGTATTCAATCAGATAGAACCGGAACTGGCTTCAGATACCCTCGAAGAGGTTGAACCGAGAGTGCAGCGAGAGCTTATCCGCTCGATGGAAAAAGAGCGTGCAGCAGAATTGATTAACGAAATGAGTCCTGCTCAGGTAGCAGATATTCTTTCAGTGCTGCCAGCTTCGGAAGCCGATGAGATTATTGAGTTTGTAGACAGTGAAAACAAGCAGAGAGTGCAGCAGATTATTGATCAGAATGATGAAAACATCATGCTCTACTCGACGCAGCAGGTTATCAAACGACCGCCTGAGACCATAGTGCGTGATGTCATTAACAATTATCGCGACGTTGCCGGCGACATGGATGTCATCATGTATGTCTACGTTGTCAATGAAGAGAATGTTCTTCAGGGAGTTGTTGATTTACGCGAGCTTATTGCCGCTGAGCCAGAACAGACACTTGGGGAGATTATGACCGACAGCCTCATCACCCTCAGTCCGGATGAAACCCTGCAGGATGCTGTTGACATTTTTTTCCGTTACTCATTCCGCGCTGTACCGATAACCGATGAGAGCGATCACCTGCTTGGCGTTGTTTCTTTCCACGATATTAAAGGAGTTAAGCCTCGACTGGATTAAATGTCCAGGGGATACAGAGCCGGTCATCTTCCTTTACGAAGATATATAGGGTTGCAGGCTTTTCGCTTTACTCTATAAAGATTATAACACTGACATTCAGGATTTTTTTTCCAGGATATGG
>Ga0209083_1002505_pt1 | contig 17256 bp, 12 predicted proteins | sample AM7aDNAmetaG_FD_184132 | JGI IMG/M metagenome (GOLD analysis project Ga0209083, IMG submission 184132) | Freshwater microbial communities from Finland to study Microbial Dark Matter (Phase II) - AM7a DNA metaG (SPAdes) (version 3) | ecosystem: Environmental > Aquatic > Freshwater > Lake ...
CTGCCCTCGCTTGTATCTTTCAGAATACCGGTAAGGTTCAAGTTTTCAGGAGTGTTTCTAACGCCCGTCCAGATGTAAGTTTTTAAGCCAATAATAGGTAGTTTTTGCTTAATTACTTGCTTTACGTAGTCCAACTCATTTAGATCTCTTAAAGTTGTGATTGCCCTAACATTGTAAACACTATTGTACTGCCGGTATGCATGCACCTCAGTTATCTTTCCGATAAATTCCATAACCTGCTCGATCTGTTGTGCATTAACGCTTATGAGAAGAGTTGCAAGCGCTTCGAATCCAAAATGGCTAAAATTAATTTGAACTGTTGCCCCTTTTATGACGCCTTTTTTTTCCATCGCTTTGTAGCGTTTCCAAGCTGCGTTTTTTGAGACTTTGCATTCCGATGCTAATTCATCATAACTCGTTCGCCCATCTTTTAATAGAATTCTCAATATTTTCGAATCAACTTCATTGAGCTTAGGCAACGCGTTTCCCCATCTTTAGTAGTTGTTGCGATATTGAGATTTAAAATTTTCTTGTTTATTTATTCTTCAAACTGGATGAAAATGCCTTTTTCTTCATTTTTCGGCTAAATCGATTGTTAAGAAGTTCTTAAAAAGTTGATATGTACTGCCTTGGAGTCGGCCATTTTTCCCATTTTTCGCCAAATCTCAATATCTCGAGGTCAATTTTTTTTATTCCCTGAATTTTTCCTATCTCTTCTTGGATGTTTAGCAATTGGTCTAAGTCCTGCACCATTGCATATATTTGCATGTCATAGTCCCCCGTTGTTTTCATAATGCTTATGACATCGGGTATGTTGCTGACTTTATTAATCACTTGGAATGATTTTTCATCAGAGGTTACGGTGAAGAAAACACATAGAGCGCGGTATCCCATTTTATATGGGTTGACTTGAATTGTGACTTTTAACACGCCATTTTTCCTTAATTTTTCGTATCTCTTTTTGGCAGTTTCTGGCGAGATTCCTGTTTTCTGACTGAGTTCCTCCATAGCTATCTGTCCGTTTTCTGCAAGTATGTCTGCTATTTTTTGGTCAATCTCGTCGATAGTTACGCTTTTGGGATTGCTTTCTCTCGCAGGTTGCTCCGTTACGTTATTAACAGGGATATGTGGGTTTTTTCTGTTGCTGACATTAATTGATAAATTGTAGTTCATTTCTTTGACATCTGTCCAGATTGCAGTTCTCATTTCAAGGACCAAAAAATTGTTCTTGATGCAGTCCTTAACCTCGTTCAACTGCTCAAGTGTTTTAAGGATGGCGACAAAGTTTATGTTCCCTTTAGTTCCAGCACTGGAGGCTGAATAAACCTCTGGCATCTTTCTCAAGTATTCAATAAGCTGCTCCGCTTGGCCTGAGTCTACGTTAATTAGCATGTTAGCAACTACCCTGTAACCAAAAATCTTGTAATTAATGTGTGTTGTTGCTCCTGTGATTATGCCCGTTTTTTCCATTTTAAGATAATTTTTCTTCACTGTTTCTTTTGGTAAACCTGTATTTTCCGCAATTTCTTCTTGACTTCTGCGTCCGTCAGCTAGTAGCTCTTTAAGAATTTTCGCTTGGACTTCACTAACTTGCTTGATTAAGACCACTTTTCCTTGACAGATTCTTGGGGTTTATCATTGTATTTAAATTAATCGCAGGTTCCATGTTTTTTGTTTTAAAATTCGTTAATCCATGGCTGACTAATCTTTTCTTATATTGACGCCTTAATTAGGAAAAAATGGCTATTTTATTTGTTGATGTTGCAAAGTTTTAAAAGGTTAGACAACAACCGCTTGGTATCAAAATAAGGAGAAGAAAAATACATGAATTTTTCAAAAAGTAAAACACTAGCTATTATGATCGCAATGCTATTAGTCATTTCAATGGGAACAACAATGGTGTTCCTACCAACCGCTAGCGCTCATACTCCCGCACAAAACCTGCCGACAAATGCATATGTTGAGGCATTACCTAGCACCGTCGGTCTTGGCCAATCAACCTTAATCTATATGTGGCTTAACCGCGTTTACGGTTACTATCCAGCAGGTGAACCAACTGGCTCAATTAATTATGCAGCAGTCAACAACAACTACCGATTCCACAACTTCAAACTTACCATTACAGACCCTAACGGTGTAAACACAACCCAAACCTTCGACACAATCCAGGACACAACTTCATCACAAAGCTACTCGTTCACACCAACCATCGCGGGAAACTACATCTTAACCTTCAACTTCCCAGGACAAGCAATCAACGACTACCCACACAGCGCAGTCACAACAATGATTAACGACACATACCTGCCAAGCTCGTCAACCACAACACTGACCGTTCAACAAAACCCAATTGTCACTTACCCAGACAGCTACCCACTTCCAACAGAATTTTGGACACGCCCAATCTACGGCGAAAACCAATTCTGGTTCACAATCTCAAATAACTGGCTTGGAACAGGCCAACCCGGTTACGGTGGATTCGTAGCAAGCTACAACGCAGGTGGCAACGGTGCACAATTCTTCGCAGGCGACACAGTTGGGCCACTCACATCACACATCATGTGGACTAAAGTAATGGGCAATCAGGTCGGCGGTGTCGTCGGAGGCAATGACTTCTCAATCGCCGGCAATGCATGGTTTGAAGGTTCAGCATACAACCAAAGATATCAAAACCCAATCATCGTCAACGGCAAAATCTACTACAACGACCCAATATCATTCACAGGCTCAAACGCAGGCCCACTAAACTGCGTCGACCTAAGAACAGGACAACTCATCTGGTCACGTTCAGACCTGCCAACTATATCCTTCGCTCTGGTTTGGGACCACGAAGACCCTAACCAACACGGTGTATTCCCAGCAATCCTAGCCACAGCAAACTTTGCCCGACTCTTTGACGCATCAACTGGCAACCCATTATTCAACGTCACAGGCGTACCCACAGCATCATACTATCAACTGACTCTTGGTCCAAGCGGTGAACAACTAAGAACCGTTATGCAGAACCTTGGTAACACAACAAATCCAAACTATGTTCTAGCAGAATGGAACTCAACTAAACTCTGGAACTTCGGCACTAACCCATACACCGGCGGAAGCCTCTTGTCACCTTCAATAATTAACGCAACTGTACCTGGCAATGCCAACGTGCAAGGACTTCTATCAGTGCCTATTGGACTCACCGGAACATCAATGACATTTTCCAATTATTCCACTGCTCTAGGAACTACCAGTTCGGTCACGGTCCCGTATCTTAGCAACACTCTCGTAGCAGGCACAGGTGCAACTGCTGTCAACTATGGTCTTCCTAGTATAGTAGTTAACGGAGGAGTCCTTAACAGCACTGACGCACAGAACCGCTTTGACTGGAACGTCTCAATAAATTGGCGTAACCAAATGGCACTAAACGGTCAAACACCCACAGTCATAGGCATTATCCCCAATGACATGATGCTATGCGAAAATGGTACACTTCCATCACAAGGCGCAACTTTCATGGGTTCACTAAGCTTTGTTCCATACACCTACTTCGCAGTTAGCTTAAAACCAGCAACACTAGGCCAAATCTTATGGATGAAGAACTATGACCCACCAACAAACAACATAACTGTCCTCGAAGCAGGCTTTGACAGTGTTAACCGCGTCTTCGTTGAAGACCTCAGAGAAACCCAAACCTTCGTTGGCTACAGCATGGATACAGGCGCAAAACTCTGGACAACACAGCCACAAGACAACATGGACTACTACGGCAGCCAAGCTTCAGGCAGCTTAGCAAACACCTTCGCAGACGGCAAATTGTTCAGTGCAGCTTACGCAGGTATTGTTTACTGCTATGATACAGCAACTGGCAACAGACTCTGGACATACGGCAACGGCGGCACAAGCAACAGCACAGACAGCGGCTTCCAAGCCCCAGGTCACTACCCAACATTCGTCAACGCAATCGCCAACGGCGTCGTCTACACGGTATCTTCAGAACACACAATCGAAATGCCAATATACAAAGGCGGTTTAGCACGAGCAATCAACGAAACCACAGGCCAAGAAATCTGGACGCTCTCATCATACACAACTGAATTCTCAACCCAAAGCTATGCAATGGCAGACGGATACGCAACATGGTACAACAGCTACGACGACCAAATATACACTGTTGGTCAAGGCATAAGCGCAACTCAAGTCTCAGCACCACAAGCAGCAATAGAATTAGGCAGGTCACTAGTTATCAGCGGCACTGTAACGGACATTTCAGCAGGCACAAAGCAAACCCAGCAAGCAGCAGACTTCCCCAACGGCGTTCCAGTTGCATCTGACGCAAGCATGGGCGACTGGATGGCATACGTATACCAGCAAAAACCGCACCCAACCGACTTCACAGGCGTTACCGTACAGCTCTCAGTCATCGACCAAAACAACAACACCCGACCAATCGGCACCGCTGTAACTGACATAAACGGCGCATACAGCCTCCAATGGACACCAGACATCGCAGGCAAATACACAGTCCTCGCAGAATTCCAAGGCACCAACGGATACTGGCCATCAAATGCAGAAGCAAGCTTCGCAGTTGACCCAGCAGCACCAACAACAACACCACAACCAACACAAGCGCCATCGCAAGCTGACCAATTCTTCGTACCAGCCATCGCAGGTCTATTCGTTGCAATCATAATAGTCATAGCATTAGTAGCAATACTTTTGCTAAGAAAGCACCCATAGAAAACCAATCAAAACAACAACCTTTCCCCTTTTTTAGTCCATTAAAAAAAACAGAATAAAAATAAACGAAGAAAAGGCAGAGTAGAATGGGGGCTGAGTGGGCTCTGGTTAAAATTCACGAAACTAGCCATAGTTTTCGTGGAGAGCATTTGCATTTGCTCTTTCTCCTAAATAGGTTTCCAGAGCCTCAGCAAACCCTTTTCTGTTCCAAATCCCATCGGACCCGCCATCTTCCAATCACGCTTTGGGTGTTCTGAAATTTAGAATACATCTTTTGCTCTTAAATCCCGGTTTTCGGTTCGGTTCAGAACTTTTTAATTAAATACCCTACCTTTTTAGATCAAAAAACTGCGTGCATCCAAAACTGCTTATGTTAAGGATGTTGCTTTGCTTTTTTGGCTGAGAATTAAATTGAAGTTTGGGCTAACGGGAAAATGAAGATCGTTAATGCAGGCTATTTCAACTCGTAAAAGGTTATGTGCCTTCCTTGTTTCACTCACCAAGACCAGTACAATCACAAGCAGATCAATACTTCGTACCAGCAATCGTAGGTCTGTTCATAGCTGTTATCGTCGTAGGTCTATTGATCATCTTGGTCCTTAGAAAACGCGCATAAAGCTGTAAACAACCTAAAAATCAATCTCTTTTCTTTTTTTGTTTTAAATTTTAAGCAACTAAAAAATTGGCAATAGCCTTTTCGTTTAAATTCAAATTAAAATACGTTCAAACTAAGCGTTCATGTTCAGGGCATATTTTCTCTTAGCTTCCCGAATTCCAAAGCATTTTTAATTAGCCGCTCAAACGTTTCAAAATCAGTGTGCTGAAGTGTCGTTTCTTCCGAGTTTACGTACTGATTATTTTTTGCTTTATTGACTAATCGTTCGAATTCTTCCTCTAAAATATCCTTAGTCAAGATTGATTTACCATTGAGCAATCTTAAGCCGCAGCCAAGGCAGTATTCAAAATCGAACTCTAAAACTCGCTCTTTAGAGTTTCCTTCTCCAAAATACGTCCTATCCTTCGCCAACTTGGTATGGTTTACGTCGTCGAATTCGATGAAAGATAAATGGGTTTTTTTGATTTCGTGGTTGTGGCTCAAGTCGGTGCCTTCTTTGTCTGCATTGTAGCGTTGGCAATAATAAATGAGTATGTGATAGGTGCTTGTCCAAAAAAAGAAGTATTGACCAAGACGCTTAAACGCTGGGGCCCGCCGGGTACCTTCCCAATGCATCTAAAATCTCTTCAGTAGTCGTCTTTTTACCTACGTTGCGCACAAAATCTGAAGCAACAACGATGCCTACTAACTGGTTATTTTTGAGGACTGGAAGCCTCCTTATTTTGTTAGTGGACATTATCCGGGCGGCGTCTTTAAGTGAGGTTTCAGGTTCTACGGTTATGAGTGTTTTGGTCATGATTTCTGTAACTTTTACGTCCAGTGAAGCGCGTTTTGCCACGATTCTTCGCACTATGTCGCGTTCAGTGATTATTCCCACTGGAAACGCTTTGATTAAGACTATGACGCATCCTAAGTTCTTGGCGGACATGAGTTCTGCTGCTTCAAAAACGGTTTTGTCCGAGTTTATGGTTACGACTTCTTTGGTCATTATGTCTTTAACTGCTGGCATAGAACATCATGTTAACAAGAAACCGCTGTGGATAAAAGGGTTGCCATAGAATCAGGGCAGCAACTAAAATTAAATTGTCTCACATTTTTTAGCAGTTGAGAATTGGATTGAGTATTTTTGTTGTACTATTGTCCGCTTGTCGTTAATCTCAATAAATAATAAAAGCAAGCGTTCCTACAACCTCACCGGCTAATTCGCCGACTCCAGACTCAACATCTAATCCAGCAAACCCAACGACTAATCCAACTGGTGATCCAAGCATCGATGACCCAAGCACAAACTCTTCGGACATAAACGCCATCCCTGAGTTTCCCCGTTGGTGGCGCTGTTGATTTTGTTCGCAGTAGGTTCAATTTGCGCGTTGGCGGGGAGAAGAAAACGGATGAATATTTAATGGCTATCCCCGGGGATTATTTGTCGCGATATGGTGGTGGGGGCGCTGTGGGAAGCCATTTTTTTGGTGCCGTAATCCCTATTTTCCACAAGTCTTATTAATTAAGTTGCAATCTCTTGAGGCTATTGAGTGTGGAGAAGGAAACTTCTTCATGTTCATTTATAAAATTGGAGAAAAGAAAAATGCAAATGTTAAAAAATAAAACTATGGCTATTGTAATTTCATTGATTCTCGTAACATCAATGGCTTTCTCAATCGCATCTTATTATACACCAACCGCAAAGGGCGCTGTAAGAAATGGAGTTAACTACGACGTACAGACTACTGCACTCATTGACGCAGGCATGACTTGGGCCGGGATGCCATATAACATTTCATCCTACCCTAACAGGTTACTTCTATGGAACCGATTCGCAGATAACATCCCAACATATGCTTTCGCTATTGCTTCGCCAAGCCCAGTCGGTATAGGCCAATCCTTCAACCTTATCATGGCGAACCCACAAGTGCCACCAAGCGCATTATTGACAAATAACATTCGATACCAGTTCACAGTAACCGTCGTTGAACCAAACGGACACATAGACACCCTGCCTCCAGCCGGCACAACCAAAGGAAGTGTTGCGCAAGGCGGAGTAATTAATGGTTTCTTCGTTTCTGACTCTACAGGTTCAACCTACACTACAATCACTCCAGACCAATTAGGCAACTATACAATCACAGTCAACTTCCAACAACTATACTACGGCTGGAATTCCACATATGGCGGCGGGGACAACAACTACTACGGCACAACTTTCAAAGCTAGCAATCAAACAATCACAGTTCTCGTACAACAGGACCAAGTAAACATTAACGGGCTACCAATCATTCAATCAACACCAACAGAGTTCTGGACACGCCCAATCGAGGGACAGAACGACCAATGGTACTCAGTTTCATCAAACTGGCTCAGCGGCTCACACGATCGTGACAACGGCGGCGCAGAAAACCGATTACAATCTGACGGCACTGCACCAAACAGCCCACACATTCTATGGACAAAACCAACTGAAGACAACGGTATAGTCGGTGGAGCAAACCTTTCACGAACTAACGTTGGTAACGCCTTCAACGCTGGTTCTCAATACCAGCCAAGATGGACAAACCAAGTTATCATGTACGGAAGACTCTACTACTCACCTAACGTCTTAAGCTCTGGCTCAAGTTCATTCATGGACTGTGTTGATCTAAAAACTGGTGCACTCATCTACGAAGTCAACACTGGCGCAGATCAATCAAACACTGGCGGCTTAGGTGTATCTACAACCGCTAACATGTTCTCATTCGGCTACTACTACAGTCAAGATGATCCTAACGAACACGGTGTACAAAACCCAGGATGGCTATTCTCTAGCAACTATGCAATCGGATATCAACCAGCAAGAGGCTTCGCATGGCTAAACATAACAGGTGTCCCAACTGGCTTTGAGTTGAACGCACCAACAGGCGAAAACCTAAGATATGTATTAACTAACAAAGGCAATACAACAAACCCATCATACGCCCTATCACAATGGAACTCATCAAAGACTATCCCAATGATCTCATCAGGTAGCAACCCATCATCAACACAAATCAACGCAAGCACAACTAACCGATATGACTACTACCAAATTCCAATCACAGGTGCTACATGGACTAACGGTCCAACTATCAAAGCTGGCGTTGTCGGTGACTACATATGGGGCTACAACGGATCCTGGCCAACAGGCACAAGCGGTCCAAGCTACACATACCCGGACACAGTAACCATCTGGAAGATCAGCATTGCACCAGCAACATTCGGCAACGTAACCTACACAAAGAACATGGCAATTGACGACTCAACAACCAACCAGAACGAAATGTTCGAAAGAGCATCTGGATCTGAACACCGCTTTGTCACAATCGAAGTTCCAAGCTGCACCTTCCGTATCTATAACATAGATGATGGAAGCCTAGTTGGAACAACCGACGCACAAGCTGACTTCCAAGCTTACGGATACTACACATGGCCAAGCCTAATCTCACAGACACAGACAAAGATGGCATACGGCATTCTATTCACTGGAGGATACACTGGAGCAGTCTCTGCCTACAGCCTAGCTAACGGCAGTCTACTCTGGAGAAACGTCTATCCATCAGGCGGAGAGAAAATCCCCAACCTCGTCCAAATGATCGGTATGATCGCTGACGGAAAAATCTACGTTGGAACACACGAGCACTCAGCTGACACACCACTCTACAAAGGTGAACGCATAAAAGCACTGAACGTAACCACTGGCGCCGAGATCTTCAGCATGGCCGGATGGGCATACCCAATGACCTGGGCAACAGCAGACGGAGTCGCAGTATTCTGGAATAACTATGACGCACAAATCTATGCACTCGGAAAAGGCCCAACCGCAATGACCGTTACAGCACCTGACTTAGCTGCATCACTAGGAACATCAGTCACCATAAAAGGCACGATAACCGATGTCTCAGCAGGCACAACACAAGAAGAACAGGCAGCACGCTTCCCAACCGGTGTACCAGTCGTATCTGACGCATCCCAAGCTCAATGGATGGAATACGTCTATATGCAGAAGGGTAGACCAACCAACACTACCGGTGTTCAGGTTACCTTAAGCGTTGTTGACTCAAACAACAACTCTAGAGAAATCGGAACAACCACAACTAATGACGGATTCTTCAGCCTCAATTGGAAACCAGACATCGCAGGTCAATACACTGTCTACGCATCATTCGCTGGCTCTGAATCATACTATCCAACACACGCAGTAACCGCATTCTCAGTTGATCCAGCAGCACCAACAGCATCACCAGCACCAACACCAGTACAATCATCAGCAGATCAATACTTCGTACCAGCAATCGCAGGTCTATTCGTAGCCGTAATAGTCGTTGGTCTATTGATCATCTTGATCCTTAGAAAACGCGCATAAAGCCATAAAACAACCTAAAAAACAATCCCTTTTCTTTTTTTGTTTTAAATTTTAAAAAAATTGTTTCTTTTAAAAAGAAATTCAGTTATTTTGCAGACGTCTAAATAGGTTGCTTTCCACAAATTTTGACTTAACCCTCTGTAGTTTCTGTAATGAGTTCTATTTTGCAAAAGGCTGAACTGTTTTGGCTCTTTATGTGGGCGGGTTGGTTTTAAGGGTGACACAAGACTGCTTGCAACATGCGTCCTGTTTTGGGTTAGCACGTTTTCTGCTTCTGTTTCAATGTGAGATATTCATTTTTCATCACATGCTCTGCGCAACCACCCCCGAAAAAGCCTTGCGCCCAAAGGAACTGGGGTTGCCGCCGCGGTTTGAAGAGGCAATGCATCGGCGTCTTGGCAGAAGCGGAATCTTTGTGGAAGCGAACAGAAAATACTACCTTTCAGAGGAGCGGCTTAAAGAAGTTCAAGAAAAACTTGGTTCCCGCCGATTTTAACCACTCCACAATTTTTTTGTTTTTACTTAAACTTGCGGTTATCCTAAACACTTTTAAGAAAACCCAGGTGCTATTTCATCCACCGCAACCTTGAGGTAAACAACATACAAAACGAAACAAACGCCACCGCAAGCCGTTTTCCTCTTCCCGTAGACCTTATTCGCTTAGTAGCCATCACGATGGTGCTGATGTACCACGCGACAACTGAACCCTACAGTGCCGCCGGGATGTCTGCTGGCCAGTACTCGGTTCTCTGGTGGAGTACGACGGTTTACCAGTCGTTGGTGTTGATGGGTGTGCCGTTGTTTGTGATGTTAAGCGGCGCTCTACTGCTACAGCCCAGCAAAGTTAACGAGCCCATAAGGGTTTTTCTCAAAAAAAGGCTCAGCCGCATCGCCATTGCTTTCCTTTTCTGGAGCATAATCTACTTCGCATGGGACAGCCTCGTCAACCATACAACCCTCACGGCAAACTATGTAATACAAAAGTTTCTCAGCGGAGGCGCTTACTACCAGTTCTGGTTCATCTATCTCATTATGGGTTTGTACCTGATTACGCCCATCCTTCGTATCTTGATAGCTTATGCTGACAGAAGAATTCTGCGTTACCTGATTGTACTGTGGTTTATAGCGGTGGGTTTGATTCCGCTTTTCCATTTAATCACGGGTTTTGGCGTCGACACGAACCTATTTGTGCTAGGCGGATACATCGGCTACTTCATCATGGGCTTCTTTTTGATAGGGGTTGAAGTGAAATCCAAAACTCTATGGCGGCTTTTATTCGCATCCGTTATCTGGACAATAATCGGCCTGTTGCTCATGGCTTACCCATTCCACTACCTTGGGCAATACTACTTCTTCGCGTTCACTACGTCAGCAAACATAATATTAGCCACAGTCGCGGTGTACATGCTCTTGAGCAAGCGCCCCAGAGATTGGCCTGGAAACAAGAATCCTTGGCTGACCCGATTGGTGCAAACGATAAGCGCAAACACATTGCCCATTTTCTTCATCCATGTTATCGTCTTAGAAACGCTAAACAAGGGATTGCTGGGCGTCAAAATAAGCGTCATGACCATAAATCCAATCGTTGAAATTCCATTAGTCACCGTTGCAGTCTTGTTCTTATCTTTAGGTGTAGTACTGCTGGCTAAGAAAGTGCCTGTCCTGCGAACACTTGTTGGCTAACGAGGTCGTTTTGCTGATTTGTATGAAAAACCTTTTTTTCCCACATGCACAACGACTAGTAGTAAGGCGTCTGTTGAAGATGGAAAGAAAAGACTACCTAAAAGAGCCAGTTAAACACATCAAAATAAACGGCACATTAACCGTTGACCAACTGATGCAGCAGTACAACAACTCGGGTTCATTCGGCGCTGGACGCCTCGCGACGGCATGCGACATCTACGAGAAAATGCTCAGAGATAAAGACTGCACAGTTTTCTTGGCGTTGTCAGGCGCTGTGGTTCCCGCGGGAATGCGCACCATAATCGTTGACTTAATCCGAAACCACCTTGTAGACGTGATAGTTAGCACGGGTGCCTGCATGGTTCACGACGCCATCGAAGCCGTCGGCGGACACCACTACAAAGGCGGCTGGCAAGTTAACGACGCCGAACTCTACAAGTACCATCTGTTCCGCATATACGACATCTTTGTTCCCGAAGAAGACTACGTTCGATTGGACTTTGTATTCTCAGAAATGTATGCTGACATTGCTCGGGAGCGAAAAGGCGAAGGGTTAGCTTCAGACGAATTCACACGTGAAATAGGCAAACGCTTAACTGATGAAAACTCGATTCTGCGCGCTGCTTACGAAGAGAACGTACCAATATTCCTTCCCTCGGTGCGCGACTCAGAATTCGGCTTCATCCACTGGCTCCATGCGTCGCAGAAAGACCAGAAAAACGTGCTCTTAGTCGACGCCTTCAAAGATGTGCCGACCATCTGCGGCATCTGCAGTAAATCACCCAAAAACGGCATGATAGTTATCGGCGGCGGCGTACCCCGCAACACTATCCAATCCTCTGCGCTTGCATCCAAGAAGGGCTTGGATTATGGTATCGTGATTACTTTGGATCGACCAGAAACTGGCGGATTGTCAGGGTCAACTCTTGAGGAGACGGTTAGCTGGGGCAAGATGAAGGGTTCCGCTGGCCATGTGATGGTTATTGGTGAGGCGTTGATGGTTTTTCCGTTTATTGTGGCTTCGGCTACTGAGCGGCTGGGCAAAGATTTTAAGCGTGTTTCGTTTTTGCAGCGGATAAAACTTGCGGAGAAGGGAAACTAATGGCGGGCGAAGAAACGGGAGAGTTCTGTGGCAACTGCGACAGCCACAACTGCTACCAGTACCCCGCAAAAGTGTTCTGTTCAACCCGCTACTGGCAACACCTAGACCCCATAGTGGATACGCTCTGGCACTGCAGCAGCTACAACCGAGTCAGCCAAGAATGCTATTGTGTACGGGAAGCCAAGAAAAAAGCAGCTGCATCAGCGCAAAGTTAAAGTTAATAATCACAACAGCATTTTATTGGAATCTGCAGCCCGGTGGTGTAGCGGTCAAGCATAGGGGCCTCTGGAGTCCTTGACGAGAGTTCGAATCTCTCCCGGGCTACCACAAAACTTTACTCATGTGCCTTTAACTCATCTTCAACTGTGAATGGGGCCATTCCCTTCAAGATACCAAAGCCATCAACGCGGTACTTCTTAACAGTAATTTTGACTTTCATGTTTTCTTTTATTTGTTCAGCTTCCAATAATTCTTTTGGAAGAGTTATGACGATGGAATTATTGACTTTTCTTGTCTTAACAATGTATTCCCGCAATTCAGTCACCGTTATACCTTTTATCCGTTCGTTAGCATTAAATTTTCTGATGTTCTGCGTTATTTTGGTAGCTCTGCAACGTAGTCATCTAAGAATTCATTGACTTTCTTGGTATTTTCTTGTCCACAGTATCCAACCGAAAGCGTCATCGCATCGTTGAACGTGGAGGCGCCGAGCATGAACCCCGGCTGATAAATGATTGGACTCGTAATGTACCCGTTAAGCAACTCTAATTCGCCGAAATGGTATTTGCTGAGGACGCCAAAGTTTGACAGCAATGGAAAAGTCACGTTGTATTTTTTGCCCTGCGCCGCCGATTCCGCCATGTACTTCTCCATGTAAGCGAAGCCTTGACTGAACAGATACTCGAGTCCCGCTGCGCTCTCAAGACCAGGGCAATCTTCTTTGAGTTTGTCCATTGCTGCACAGACTCTTACCAGTGTTCCCTCAAACGGCTCACCCATTTTCCTTTCCAAGGCAACGTAGAGGGCGCCTGAGAGGTTGCAAACCGCTTCTGCCCTGCGGTCAGGAAGGTACCTTCGCAAGTCGATGGATACCTGAATCATCATGGGGTTGCCCTCCTTCGTATTGTTTATGGCAAAGAGGGTTCTGTACATCGCGGTGAGGAGCACGTCGTTAACGGTTGCTTTCTTGTCTTTGGCGCATTTTTTTATCGCTTCAAACTGCGATTTAGGTATAACTTTGAAGGAATGAAGCGGCTCATTGCCTTCTTTCTGAGGCAAAGTCCAAGTCGGTCTTGGGAAACCTTTCATGGCAAGGGTTCGGGAGTCTTTGATATGCTGGAAGATTTGGCTCTGGTCTCTTCTGCCCAGATTCGGCTGAATCGAGGAGTGTTCGCAAGTACTCAGCATGCTGTAGAGGTCGGATAGCAGTGAAACGTATTCTTTGAGGCCGCCTGCGTCGCAGGCTGAATGGTTCATTTTGATGCAGACGATATCTGCGGTTTTTTCTCTAAAAATCTTTGCCAAAACAAGGGGGTCCACATCCGCGTGAATGGGTTTGTTCACGAAAGCTTCTAGTGCCTTTTGGGGCAATGAAGTTTCAACCACTTGGCATATCGCTGTCTGGTCGAGGTCGCCTCTGCGTTCCCAGTAAGGATTGCCGCTGTCCTCGACAAGTCTGCATCCCAAAACAGGTTCAAAATCCATTGACAACCGAACCGCCTTTGCCAGCATATCCTCATTGAGCCTTCCATTCAGCTTTATCGCCATGCACAGTTGCTGGTCCGCGAACACTTTGCTCGCAGCATAGTTATACGCATCCTGCGTTGTCACCGTAAACTTGTTTGGGACGTCCATTTTGTTTCCTCTTCCCTTAGCAAGGTGGTCTCTGATGGTTTTTTATGTTTTTCCAAAAGTTTTGCAGGTTTCAAGATTCAACTTTAAATAACAAATCGCGATAGAATAACCATTAAAATCGGTGTTTGAAAATGGCTGATTTGAAAGATTGCCCTTTTGGCCAAGACATAAAAGACGATTGTAAAAACTGCGATTACTCCAAAAGCAACCATTACGACCCTGCTACGGGAAAATGCGTCAAGAGATAAACCAATTTTAAGTTACACGAAAATCAAAAGTCTGGAATAAAGTTTGCAACGGTTATTTCTTTTTGGAATTGCCATTTGGCTTCTTGCTCGCTAAGATTTGGTAACCCACTATGCCTGAATAGAATGCGTATGAAAGCAACAGTATGGGGCGGTGGACCGCGTATTTTAAGTCGCTGACCATGAATTCAATGTGTTTTTGTACCGTCCACACTTCTTCAGGTCGATAGTGAACGCAGTAGGGCTCGTAGACTCCCAGCACCTTGTAGCCTTTGTTTTCTATCCAATCTTTAATGAATCCATCTTCGTATGTATGCAGTGCAGAGGGTATTTTGATGTCTTCAACGGCGGTTCGCCGAATGAGCGTGTCGTGGGTTCCGCCTCTTTTCTCAAAAATTTTCAATGTAACTCTCTCAAATAGAGGCAGAACACTCCATCCTCTTAGAACTGACCAAATTTCAATCCCCCAAACTGCTCCCACATCGTCGCGGACTAATTTTTGTGCCTGAGCAAACCAGTTCTTCGACAAAATAACGTCGCTGTCAACGAAGACGAACCAGTCAGTCTTCACCATTCGAATAGCCGTTTGTCTCGCGCTGCCTCGGGTTCCTTTTTCCTGAACAAAAATTACGTTTCCAAATTTTTTCTGAAACTCTTTTATTATATCTACTGTGGCGTCGGTGGAGAAGCCGTCGACAAAAATCAGGTTTTTAACTGGTATGTTATCGTAGACGGAGTTTACGCATTCCCTGAGTTTCCGTTCGCTATTCATAGTGAGGATTGCAACGTCGACGGATTCAATTTTCGAGGGATTGGTTTGGTTTGTTTTCTTTTCGGCATCGGTTTTGGGCTGAATCGGCTGCTGCTCCGTCAATGCGTTCTTCTCCTTAGCTGAAAGCCATCTTTAGTAACCCATCAACCCGCAGCATCTTGAACAAGCTGGGAAAACTCCGTTGTCACAGCTTTTTAAGGCGCGTCGGAATTGGCGGTGTTTCTCGTTATTGTAAATTTCTGTGATGCTTGACTCCATGATGTTTCCTGTGACGAAGTCTGGGAAGTCTCTGCATGTAACAGTGTCTCCGTTTGGCATTACGTCCAGTTGGAACCAGGGTGAAACGCATTTTTTGTACCCGAAAAAGTTTTCTGGTTCAGAATAATACGTTTTTATCTCTTCTGGCTTGAGGTTGGGTACGAATAGGACGGGGGTGCGGAATTTTTGTGCTTTGATTTTCTTAACTTGCTCAGCGATTAGGTCTATGTTCAAGTTTGAGGTGTCGCGCACGTAGCCTTTCCATGCGAAAGGCGTTATGCCAAGTTTTTCCTCGTATATTTTTGAGTGCACTTGCCCGATGGATTCGTTGGTGAACCATGAATAATAAACTGTCATGCCGTCTACGCCGAGTTTCTCTGCTTCCTGGACGGTTTCAAACAATGTGGATTCGTTGTTTTTCGAGATAGTGGTGATGACGTAGATGCCGGGTTTCTTTGAGTGTTTCTCTTTCTTTAGTTTCTGAATTGCCATGATTCCCCGCGTGGCTGTTTCTAACGCGCCTGGGACGCCTCGGCATTTGTCATGAACTTCTTTTGGGCCATCAAAAGAAACGCATATCATGTCCCAGCCGTTGTCAACTATGGTTTCAGCGTTCTTTTCTAAGCCAACCCCATTCGTTACTATTTGAACCGTTAAGCCTTTTTCCTTCATGTAGTTAACAAGGGGAACTAACGGTTCGTAGAGGAAGGGTTCTCCGCCCGTTATGTAAACGTGAAGTTTCTTTGGGCCAACTTCATCTATAACTTTCTTGTAAACCTCAACTGGAACCTCCCCCGCAACTTTAGGCGTACTAGCCGTTGCGTTGTACCCGACTTTTCCCCATTGCGCGCAGATTGCACATCGGTGGTTGCAGCGATGTGTTATTCTTAAGCTCAAAAGCCAAAGAGCTGAGCTGCTTCCGTCGTCTTTTCGGTAATCCATTCGGGATTTAACAAACTGCCTGTATGCTCCCCTGCTGAAGCTCTTGACAAGTTGGGGGTTTCTGCATACTGGAGTAAAGAACTGCGTGGGAATGCGTCTCATGAGTACTACCGTTTGTTATGTGCCTTAGGGTTGGGTACAATTTAAATTTGACTCATGTCAATCGCCTTTAGAGTCGTTTGCGACCTGAATTAATGGTAGTGACATTACTCTTCAATCTGACTATCTATTTCGCTTGCTTTAGAAACCGAAGGAGTATTCTTGGCGCCCCGGGTGAATTCGGCGGGCATGTGTTTCTTTAAAACATCAATACGTTTTGAAAGCAGCGGCAGGAGTTTCTCAACCGCAACAAATGCGATGGTTGCATAAGCTATTCCTCCTAAAACATCCACGAAGTAGTGTTCGCCAAGGTAAACTGCGCTAAACCAGGTTCCAACAGGAATTATCGCCACTGGCAGAGCTTTCCATCTCCAGATTTTAAATGCAAAGAGGAAAACTAGCCAAGGCATGGCTGAGTGCATGCTGGGAAACGCAGCAAACATGTTTCCGCCTAAAAAGTCAAACAATGTTTTGTAAACTGGGATTCCAAGGTTAACGTCGACTGAGCTGGTTAAGAGTCTTTGAACTACGGGTCCAGTGTACGAGGACGTGAATAACGAGTTAAACTGGTACCATGGCGGCGCCACTGGGTAG
>Ga0209083_1002507_pt1 | contig 17245 bp, 17 predicted proteins | sample AM7aDNAmetaG_FD_184132 | JGI IMG/M metagenome (GOLD analysis project Ga0209083, IMG submission 184132) | Freshwater microbial communities from Finland to study Microbial Dark Matter (Phase II) - AM7a DNA metaG (SPAdes) (version 3) | ecosystem: Environmental > Aquatic > Freshwater > Lake ...
AGCACCCTCAACAGGCAAAAAAGTTGCAGTTATAGGTGCAGGACCAGCAGGATTAACCGTTGCAGCAGACCTCGTTAAACTCGGCCACGGCATCACTATGTTCGAAGCATTGCACGTCGGCGGCGGAGTCTTATCTTACGGTATCCCAGAGTTCCGTCTACCCAAAGCCATAGTGCAGGGCGAAGTCAACTACGTCCAGAAACTCGGCGTTGACCTACGCCTCGGAAACCTCGTCGGCAGAATCCACACAATCCCAGAACTCATGAAAAACGGTTATGACGCAGTCTTCATCGGCAGCGGCGCAGGTTTACCCCAGTTCACAGGGTGCCCAGGCGAAAACCTCGGCGGCATCTACAGCGCCAACGAGTTCCTTATCCGCGTTAACCTCATGAAAGCATACCTGTTCCCCGAGTACGATACTCCAATACGCCTGGGCAAAAAAGTCGTAGTCATCGGCGGTGGAAACGTAGCTATGGACTGCGCACGAAGCAGCATGCGATTGGGCAGCGAAGTTTGCTTGCTCTACAGACGTTCACGCGATGAATTACCCGCAAGACATGAAGAAGTTGAGAACGCAGAGGAAGAAGGCTTAGTCTGCAAATTCCTCGCGGCGCCAGTTGAATTCTACGGCGACGATAAAGGCTGGATTAAATCCATGAAGGTCATCGCGATGGAGTTAACTGAACCTGACGCAAAAGGCAGAAGGGGAGTCAAAGAGGTTCCAGGCAGCGAATTCGTCATGGACGTCGACACCGTTATCATTGCCATCGGACAAACACCAAACCCAATCATACAAAGCACCACAGGCGGCTTAGTAAGCGACCCCAAACGCGGAACCATCACCGTTAACGAAGTTGGCAAAACCAGCTTAGATGGCGTATACGCAGGCGGAGACGTAGCGACAGGCGCAGCAACAGTCATCAGCGCGATGGGCGCAGGTAAACGCGCAGCCAAAGCAATGCACGAATACCTCACCAACAAAAAATAAATCCCCCTCCTTTTAAGGAATAATTTTTAACATTTTATTGACGGCTGAAAACGCCAATAGGACCTACCCCTCTATAGTTTCTGCAATGAGTTTCTATTAGGCTCCAAATATGTTCGTGACTAATTAGCGCTCCAAGTTTTCCCATGCGCGGTTGGTATAGTCTTTATCAATTGGGCGTGCAATATAGAAACTGAAGGTTAAGCGATGAAAAACCAAATTAGCTGGCAGCAAATCCTGCTCGAATGCAAAACTAACATCCAAACAGCCATTAAACCCTGCCTAAAAACCCTCCGCGAACCCCTGCCTAACTTGGGCGTCGGAGCTGGCGGAGATTTGATGAAGCCAGTGGATTTGGCGGCTGAAACAGCAATCGTGCAAACCCTCAAAAAACGCTCCATCTCATTTACGCTTGTCAGCGAAGAATCAGGCATCAAAGAATACGGCGCCACACCCAAAGAATGCTATCTCTGCGTTGACCCAATCGACGGCACCACCAACCTCATGCACGGCTTGCCCTTCTACGCTTCCTCAATCGCAGTTTCAAGCAAACCCGACTTAGCCAGCGTTTACGCAGGCATGGTTGTCGACCTCGCCCACGACGTAGCCTACTCGGCGTTTGAAGGCAAAGGTGCATTTCGCAACGGCGAAAAAATAGAAACATCAAAAACCCAGTCCTTGGACGAATGCGTGATAGGTGTGGATTTTAACGCTTACAAAGCCAAAGTATCCATGTCCGTCGTTGCTGCATTGATTGAAAACATCAAGCACACAAGGCATTTTGGCGCCAACGCACTCGAAATCTGCTACGTCGCAGAAGGCTTAACCGACGGCTTCATCGATTTAAGGGGAAGAATCCGCACAACCGACGTCGCCGCTGGTTTTCTCATCGTTAAAGAAGCAGGCGGAATCGTAACCACCCCCGACAACAAATTTTTAAACGTAAAGTTGGATCCCGCCCAAAAACTAAGTTTCATAGCGTCAGGCAACATGCGAATGCACCAAAAAATCGTGAGCCTGGTTAAACCCTGATGTTAAAGTTGCTCTTACCCAACCCCGCAGCCATAGTGAAGACATCAAAAACCAAAACACTCCTTATTGCCGACCCGCATCTGGGCTGGGAAATACAACTGCAGAAAAAAGGCATCCACGTACCCAGCCAAACCCCAAAAATCCTAAACAAACTAACCTCAGTCATTACAAAGTACAAACCCGACAAACTCGTTATTCTCGGCGACGTGAAGTACACGGTCGCTTCAAGCGAGTTTGGCGAGTGGCGGGATATTCCCGATTTTTTCAACCAGCTTTCAAAATGCATAGGCAGCATCGCTGTCGTTCGCGGTAACCACGATGCAAACTTGGAGCCGCTGCTTCCCGAGAACGTAGAGTTTTTGCCCGCAACAGGCGCAGTAATCGGCGACGTCGGAGTTTTTCATGGACATAAATGGCCGTCGCCAGCCTTGTTGGGCTGCAAAACGCTTGTTATGGGGCATCTGCATCCTGTGGTGGTTTTCCGTGACCCGACAGGTTGCAAAATCATAAGGCAGGTTTGGATGAAGGCTAAATGTGACCCTGAAGCGTTGGCGAAGGTTCTTCTGCAGAAAAACGGCGTAAAAATCAAAGAGTCCGTTGCTGAAACCTTGAAGAAACACTACAACCTCAAGGCGAAGGCTGAGGAGGTTTACATTATGCCCAGCTTCAACGATTTTTTGGGGGGCAGACCCATAAATGAAACCCGACCCCGAAAAGAAATCGGAAGCGAAGCGTTGATTGGGCCTGTTTTGCGGTCGGAAGCGGTGGATGTGGATGACTCGGAGCTTTATCTTTTAGACGGAACCTTTCTTGGAACACTGAATCGGCTTCGGGAGTTGTGATTTGGCGAGGTGTGCTACGCTAATCTTATATTTGCCACATGTTATATGCATGATATAGTTTGAGGAGGAAAACAAAAAATGAAATTAGTAACAGTCCTATTACCAGAAGCATATCTTGAAGGATTGGATGAATTAGTCCGAGCTAACATGTACCCAAGCAGAAGCAGCGTAATTCGCTCTTCAGTGCGCGACTTGCTCAAAAAAGAGCTCTGGGAAAACAAACGCAGATAAAACTGCGGTTAAACCCATTTTATTGATTCGCAAAGCGTTCGTGCAGCTCTAGCTGGGTCGTCGGAGTTAGTTATTTCTCTTCCAACGATTAGGTAGTTTGCGCCTGCTTTAATCGCTGTTTCTGCCGCTCCACCTTGAGCGCCAACGCCGGGCGAGTAAATGGCGACGTTTTCGCCCAGAATCCGTTTTACTTCAGCAATTTTTTCTGGCACCGTTGCGCCAACCACAACTCCATCTGCACCCCACTTCAAGGCTTTCCTCGCAAAAGACACATACTGAGGGATTTGTTCGCATGTTTCGGGGTCGATTATGGTTTGTCCGTAGCCTTCGCATGCGCCCTTGTGGCTCATGTAAGTGAGGAGGATTACTCCGTGGTTAAGACGCTTAGAAACGTCAAATAGCGGCTTTAAACCCTCATCCCAACCTACAAATGGGTTGGCGATTAATGCGTCAAAACCTGCTGCGTAATAGTATTCAGCTATGACTTGGTTAGTGTTGCCTATGTCGTTTACTTTTGCATCCATGATTGCAAGCATTCCCTGTCCGCGAATCTGCTCCACAAGCGCCTGCACGCCGTCGAAAGTGCCAAGTGGCAGAGTTAAATGATGATTAATTTTAACTGCGCATATGTAGGGGTGGACCGCGTTGAGGACTTTTTGTGCCTTCGCCAAGATTTTCTCTTTGTAATCGATTGCTTCAAACGGAAAATCCAATGCTAAAACAAGGCAGGAATCCTTACTTTTTGCTGCTTCCTGCATATTTGCTTTAAACGACAATTGAATGCCTCTTGCTGTATTTGTTTGGTGCTTGACTATTTCATTTTTTCCGTTAAAAAAAGGTTTAATTCTTCAATTTGTATGCGAAGCTTAAAATTTCTCTGTCCCAATGGCGTATAATAGCAGTTGCAAGCTAACTTTGAAATCTGAGGGAAAAAATATGAAGCAGACCGTTGCGGAAAAAGTTATTGCCAATCATTTAGCCCATGGCAAAATGGTTGCAGGCGAAGAGATTGCCCTAAAAATAGACCATACGCTCACTCAGGATTCCACGGGCACGCTGGCTTACCTTGAGTTTGAAGCTATGGGCGTTCCAAAAGTCAAGACTGAACTGAGCCTGAGCTTCGTTGACCATAACATGTTGCAGAATGATTTTCGTAACGCCGACGACCACCGCTACCTCCAAGGCGTCGCAGCGAAATACGGAATCGTTTTCTCGCGTCCAGGCAACGGAATATGCCACCAACTCTACCTCGAACGTTTCGCTAAGCCAGGAGCTACGCTTTTGGGCAGCGACAGCCACACCCCCACTGCTGGCGGCATGGGAATGATTGCCATCGGCGCAGGAGGCTTAGATGTCGCAGCAGCTATGGCTGGAGAACCATTCTACCTTGAAATGCCAAGCATAACAGGAATAAAATTAACTGGAAAACTCGCACCGTTCGTCTCCGCCAAAGATGTTATCCTCCAAATCCTTCGGCAGTTAACGGTGAAGGGCGGCGTAAACAAAATCCTTGAATACACAGGGTCGGGCGTCAAAACATTGAGTGTTCCTGAACGAGGCACTATAACTAACATGGGCACTGAAACAGGCGCCACCACATCTATCTTTCCCTCTGACGAATCCACACAGGCTTTTCTGCGTGCTCAAGGACGGGAAGAACAGTGGTGTGAACTGGGAGCCGACGAGGGCGCAAAATACGCTGAGACACTCGACGTTGACCTTGGCAAGGTTGAACCATTAATCGCGTTGCCACATAGCCCCGACAACGTTAAAGCCGTAAGCGAACTGGAAGGCACCCCAGTTGACCAAGTGTGCATCGGAAGCTGCACCAATTCGTCGCTGCGGGACCTAAAAATTGTTTCAGCGCTGCTTAAAGGGAAAAAAGTCAGTGAAAACACCAGCCTCACCGTCTCGGCGGGTTCAAGGCAAGCCATGCAGAACCTTGCAGCTTCAGGCGAGCTTGAAGTCTTAATTGCGTCGGGCGCAAGAATCCTCGAGAACGCTTGTGGTCCATGCATCGGAATCGGTCAAGCCCCAACATCCGAGGGCGTTTCACTTCGCACTTTTAACCGCAACTTCAAGGGGCGCTCAGGAACCCAAGATGCCAAAGTCTACTTGGTTAGTCCTGAAACCGCGGTTGCAGCCGCTTTAACGGGCAAGATAACTGACCCAAGAAAACTCGACAAAATCCCCCAGATATCGATGCCTGAGAAATTCGTGTTAAGCGACGCCATGTTCATCTATCCCTCCGCAAAGTCGGCAGTCGCCAAAGTCGTGATGGGACCCAACATTAAACCGCTGCCTACGTTCCAGCCATTGCCCTCCAAATTGACGGGTGGGGTCTTGCTGAAAACAGGCGACAACGTCTCAACCGACGATATATTGCCAGGCGGTTCAGAAATCATGTCTCTGCGAAGTAACATCCCAGAAATAAGCAAATACACCTTCATCCACACCGACAAAACCTTCGCTTGCCGTGCGTTGGAAAAAGGAGGTGACTTCATCGTGGGCGGCGAAAACTATGGTCAAGGCTCATCACGTGAACACGCAGCGTTGGCTCCAAAATTCCTTGGTGTTAAAGCAATCATCGCCAAATCCTTCGCCAGAATACATATGGCTAATCTGGTTAACTTCGGAATCTTACCGTTGACTTTCGTCGACAAAAAAGATTACGAAAAGATTGCGCAGGGTGACGTGTTGGATTTGGATGTTAGAGAGTTAACGGAGCATCTCTGCGTGAAGAACCTGACCAAAGGCACTTCGGTCGAGGTTAATTTGAGCCTTACGGAACTGGAGAAAAGCATTGTTAAAGCAGGCGGAAAGTTAGCTGCTATAAAGGCAAAACAAAAATAAAGCCTACTTTTTGTAGGATAAAGAAAGCGGGCTGTTAACTGTAGGTTTCCTTAATTTAATAAAAAATAGAAAAGGACTACTGAACCGTCCAAACTGACGTGTTGACAAGGGTCCAGCTGATGATTTCTCTCATTTCTGGGTTGTTGTAGTCTGTTATCCAAGTCATGCTTTCAAGCATACCGGATTTTTTGTCGAAGTAAACGTTCACGCTGTCATACCGCAATGTGCTCCCTGAGGGGTCAGTCATCAGCTTGGATTCTCCGCCTGTGTACATGTAGTTTATTGGTCTTGAACTGTTCGCGTAATCCATAACGTTGGTTGCGTTAACTGTTACGGTGTCAAATCCCTTCGGACGGGTTAGTTGGCCTACGTTGAGGTTCGAAGCATAGATAGCCCAGAAACCAGTTGTTGTGTTGGTTTTGTTTCCGTTTGCTAAATCGATTGTTTGCCGATCAGTATACTGTGTTCCATTCTTAAGAGCCCAAACAGTATCGAGCGAAACTGTAGTGCCAGTAACATCTGTTATTGTAACGCTGTAGTAGTCGGTATCGTTGTATCTTGAAAAGCCTTCAGTGTCGACAGCTCCTAGTCCTTGCAAGTATGAATATCCATGTAGCTCATAGGTGAATGTGTCGCCGACGTGAACGCCTACAACCACCTTAGTGCTAGGCTGCATCGCGAAGATCACTGCCACAGCCGAAGCTACGAGTACAATTAGAAGGATTATTGCTAAATATGCTATCTTGTGGGAACTTTTCTTTTTAAATGCCATAGCTCTAACATTGCCCCATTCCAGTATTTAGTTGTTTTCCCAAAAGCGCTCTTAAAATCAGGCGTCTAGTGTAGAGCTAAAAACCCCTTTTTTGGGGTGTTTCTAAGAGAATTTTATTCTGCTTTGGCTGTCGAGTTTAGATTCACCCGATTCTAAGGAAGAACCTGCCTTTTCTTGAGGCTGCTTCTTGTTTAAGCAAATCGTAAGTTTATGGTTTTTCTTGATAAGCACCACATCAGTCTCCTGCACGTCGTCAACAACGACTTCTCCGTTGTACTTCATGCGGCTGCTGTATCCTACGTCTTTGAGTTCCTTCATGAGGACTTCACGTGAATTTCTGAGGAGTTCGCTAGATATTTCGGAGCCGCGGTTAAAACAGAAAGTCAAAGTTTTCTTTTCAAGGCTGTAGTTTGCCTTGGTTCCTTTGCCAATTTTTTCTACTTGGCCCCATTCAAGCTTTTCAGTTGGTTCTCGCACGTTTACGTCCCCTATTTTTCTCTCTTAAAACTTCCGTGCCCGCCTGCTTTGATGACGTTGGCAACGACGTTTTCGCTTACTTTATCGAGAACTTCTTCGGCGCGTTTCCAGTTGTCAGCTGCAACTTCTACGCTGTATTTTGGGGCGGCGATGACTGCGAACTCGATTTTTGCGTCTTTAGCTTCCTGCGCCGTTTTGGCTTGGGTGAATGCTTCCTGGATGCATCTTACGCCGTTTGGTTTCATGCAGCGAACTTCGATTACGCCGCGAACCTTCACGACCTTTATTTTTATGCGTTCCTCTGCAACTTGAACGATGACTTTGGCGAGTTCTTCCGGAATCTCCAGTTTAGTCAGGACATCGATGCCCTCCTTCACTACTTTTTCGAAGCCATCGTATAAACCGTATTTTTCTTCCAGGATAACTCCTGCTTTCTGGTAGACTTCATGGATGGGTAACCCAGTTTTCTCGGCTACTGCATGCAGCAGAGCGTCGCCTTTGCGGTCTTTTTTCCAGGATTTGATTTTTTCGATGCGTTCACGTTTTGTAACGCGGCGCAGTGATAGGTCAATGTGTCCTTTTTCAACATCTATGCGTAGGACTTTGAGGACCATCTTTTGGTTTTCGCGGACAAAGTCTCGTATGTTTCTTATGCGTGCACTGGATATCTCGGAGATGTGCAGAAAACCTCGTCTGCTGTATTCGTCTAGGTTCGCGTATGCTCCGTAATCCATTACGCTTTCTATCGAGGCGATGACGAGGTCGCCTGATTCTGGCCATTCAGGTTTATGTTCAGACATTAGTTTACATCCTATTCAAGGAAGACTCTTCTTTATGTGTCTTGTTTGCGTAAAGGTGAATCTTCCTCATGATTAACAAAAACTCCTGAAAATAAACTTGTCAGGTTTAAGATAAGGTTTTCTGCTTAAGAACCTGCCTTTTCTGTCTATCGCCTTTTTTTGAACAATGCGGCAGGCGTTGTTTTCAAGGCTAAGATGTTTGGTTCAAGTTATAGACTGAATTCAGTGAATTGTAAACTTGGTCTGCAATTATTGCTGCTCCTTGGCTGTTAGGATGCACGCCATCTTCGAAATACTCAGGGTTATTGCCAAATGCACTGTACAAGTCAATTATCGGCAAGTTGAACCTGTTGGCTAAATCATCCGTCTTTGGCAAAATGGTGTCAGTTAAGTATGCTGGGCTTAAATCAGAACTGTTACTAAAAATGGGAGGCGACTTCGCAATCCAAACATCAGGGTAATTGTCAAGATGCATAAATGAAGTTATCAGTTTAGCGTAGTCGCCTTCAAAACTTGCATTGTAAACGTGTAATCCGACTAAGTCATCGTTTGTTCCAAGTATGATGATTATGATATCAGGATGGAAAGCTTCAGCGCTTTGGAATTGAGGCTGGTCCATGTAGGGTTTCCAAGATTCCAATGACACAGTTGACCCGGAGCAGCCAAAATTGGCAACGGTAAAGTTGTCGCCGAGCAGCGCCTGAAGATCCATGGGGTACCCGCTGTTCTCAGTTATGCTGTCTCCAACGCATGCGACTCGGATGGGTCCACTGTGAAAAGGTACCTGGGGAATTGTTTTCTGCGAGGCATTGGATGCATGAACAGATAGAGGTGAAAAAACAATAACTATCACAACAACTATCGCAAGCAGTTTAGTTTGTTTTCTCATGCGGCCAAACTCGCTTGAAACAAAACGTCAAGACCGCGATTGATTTATCCATATTGGTTAGGAGTTAGGCATTGCTTCAAAAAAAATCGAAAAAACCCCATTTTAACAGCAATTTTTGATGGTGCAGGGGGTGGGATTTGAACTCCTTATTCTGTGGTGAAGTCACCCACACCGACCCTCTCCTTTTTTCAAAGAAGCACATTGTTCTTAGAATACTTATAAAAAAGGAAGCAAGAAAAGTTATAAAAGCAATATAATCAAAGGAACTTATTATGTCTAGCTTGCATCCAATCTACATTCTTACGACAATTATAAAGTATGGAACAAAGTCAGCTACAGGTTTTTTCTTCTCCGATAAAAGCATACTATACTTAGTTACTAACAAACATGTCATCTATGGAGAAAGTTATTCTCAGAAAGAAGCTGTTCCTGAAATAGAATCTATTACTTTGACTCTTCATACAAATCGTGCTGATTTAACACAAAATCAAGACATAGCAATCGACCTCTTTGATGATAATGAGAAAAGACTTTGGTTGGAAGATAGTGACCCAACTATTGATGTAGTTCTGATACCTCTAATAATAGATGAAAACAAATTCATAATTTCCAAGATGGATAGGTCGTTCATCGATAACACGGATACTCTATCTACTCAATTTGAGAAGATTTTGGTAGTAGGGTATCCGTTTGGATGGTATGATGAGAAATTTAACTTGCCGATTGTCCGAGTAGGACATCTATCAAGTCCGTTTAAACAGTCCTTTAAAGATGAACCAATAATGCTTGGAGATGCAATTACTCATGCTGGGATGAGTGGTAGTCCAGTTATGATGCTTTTAAGAGACCCAGTTGAAAAAGATGCACAAGGGAAGCTAAAGGTAACTTTTGGAACTAAGTATATCCTAGCGGGGATTTATTCTGGTCAATTCAAGATTCATGGTGAAGAACGACCTAATTTGATTAGAATTTGGTTTCCAGAAGCAATTGAGTGGATTCTTGATAGTGTTAACAAGTAAAAGCCACTTTAGTACTTTCATCCACGTCTCCACTGTTCAGAAGTGTATTTTCTACACTTTCTTTATGAACCGCATGTGTTCTTTACACTTTCACTCAACCCTCTACTGTCTGAAATGTTCGTTTCAACGTCTGTTTAAAAAGGAATGAGATTGTACTCACTTAACCCTCAATATTTGGAGAATAAGAGCATGAGTACGAATCAATTAGTTCAGATTGCACCCTCAAAGCACCTACTTTCTCTAAACATCAGAAACGTAGACCAACTATTCTCTGGATTCAATGAAGGTGACTTTGCCATCATTCAAGGCTCATCAGCATCAGCACTAACCTCTCTACTATGTGTTAGAGGACAATTACCCAATCAACTAGGTGGATTAAACAGCAAAGTCCTCTTCATAGACGGTGGAAACACATTTGACCTCTACCAAATATCACAACTCGCACGAATCCACCTCTTAAACCCTAAACAAGTACTTGATAACATCTACATATCAAGAGCATTCACAGCGTACCAAGCAACAGCACTCATAATGCACAAACTCAAACTAACAATCAAAAAAGTAGAAGCTAAACTCGTAATCATCTCAGACCTTGCTGGATTCTTCTTAGACACGGATTTACCTGATTATGAAGCTCAAAGAGTATTCAGTCAAGTCCTAACCTATCTCGCGAATTTTGCAAAAGAGAACAAAATTGTGTTAGTCACCACTTATTCACCCCACAGGAGCGACACAAGGAACATCTATCTACACAATTTAGCTGTTGCAAAAGCAAATGTAATCTTATCGCTAACCCGAACAAAGTACGATAGAGTCATCAACTTAGAAAAACATCCCTATCTCAAATTAGGGTCGGTAGAACTCCCATCCAATCATATTACACTGACAGACTTCATTGGAGCGAGTGCATAATGGGAAAAACTGTTGCATCCTACCGCATGGCAATCGAAGATGAAATCAACAGATGGAATGGATTCGGAAAAGCTCTTCGTATAGAAGACAAAGTGGCTTTTGACGCATTAATGGATGCTGTTAGAAGCTATGCATCTGCTGGAAGTAACGCGACCATGCCAATCCTATTCGAACCTATGGTGATGTCCATTTTAGTCTCTCAACAAAAGAAGATAATGGCTTTAGAGAAGAAGCTTGATGCAATCGAACAGTCAAAAAACTGTTAGAGGGTGGCTATTTGACATCTATCCTACTGTTTTTGGAGAAATGACAGTTTGGATAATAAGCGAAAACGGTGAAAGAGTACGGTTAACAGATAGATTCCAACCAAAAGTTTACGTTACAGGCAATAAAGAGGACTTGGAACGGCTCATAGGTAAATTGTACTCGAACCGTGACATTGTTCACTGGGATTTTATCTTCAAATTTGCTAATCCAACTGATAGCGAGAAATCACAAGTCTTAGAAGTTACTCTGAAGGATTGCAGAAGAATCAACGCATTCACAAATGAAGTCCTAAAACTCGGAGACTATCTACGCTATGAAGTTCATAATTGCGACTTGCGTGGTGACAGAGCTTATCTTTTTGAAAAAGGATTGTTTCCCCTTGCTTTTTTAGAAGTTGAAAGCGACAAACAATGCTTAAAGTATAAGCTTCTTGACAGAGTTGAAAGTATAGACTACGTAATTCCTACATTTAGAGTTATGAAGTTAAGTTTGGAAGTCGCTAAAGAAGGTAAACTTTCTAATCTCGAAGACCCAATAGGAAGCTTCCAAGTAACACAAGACATCCAAACCATACCAATTGACAAAGGAACAGAAGAAGACAAACTTCTTGAATTAGTCAAAGTAGTAAAAGAGCTTGACCCCGACATCGTAATCACCAATGGTGGCGACTCCTACCTATTCTCCTATCTAATTCAAAGAGCTAACATCAACAAAGTCCTTGATAGATTCCTTCTGAGCAGAGACAACACACCATTCGTACCCAAGCCAACAACAGGTAGGTCATTCTTCTCCTATGGAAGAGTCTTCTACAAAGCTCCAACAATGCGGTTGTTTGGAAGAATACACATAGACCAAACCAATACTTTCATCCTCAAAGAAAGTAGCTTTCAAGGAATGTTCGAGATAGCGAGAACATGCAGAGTACCCTTGCACACAGCTTCTCGCTCGTCAATCGGGTCAAGCATGTCATCACTCCAATTCTATCAAGCATTCAAAGACGACATTCTGCTTCCTAGAAACAAAAGCATCCCAGAAAATTTCAAGACAGCTTATGAATTACTGGTTGCTGATAGAGGTGGATTTGTATATGAACCCAGAGTTGGCATCCACGATGACATAGGAGAAGTAGATTTCTCCTCAATGTATCCAGCACTAATGGTAAACAACAACATTTCTGGTGAAACGGTACTTTGTGAGTGCTGTCCAGATTCTAAACTTCGTATACCAGAGCTAAACTACAACATTTGTGAAAAAAGAGAAGGTGTAGTTCCTAAGTCTTTAAGGTTGATTCTCACGAAGAGGTTAACTTACAAGCGATTAAAAGAGGAAACCAAAGACCCTGTACTCAAAGAGATTTATGATAATAGGCAAATAGCGTTAAAGTGGATTTTGGTCACATGTTTCGGTTATCTCGGTTATAAAAACGCTAAATTCGGAACAGTAGATGGACACATAGGAGTCTGTGCTTTTGGAAGAGATGCTCTCCTCAAATCTTCAAGGACAGCAGAAAGTCAAGGCTTCGAAGTCATACACGGAATTGTGGACTCCCTTTGGCTAAAGAAAAAAGGTGCAACTATAGAAGAATACAAAGCATTCTGCGAAAAAATCAGCGATGAAATGGGTGTGGGTCTCAATTTTGAGGGAAAATACAAGTGGATTGTCTTTTTGCCATCGAGAATGCACCCAAACATTGGAGTGCTGAATCGTTATTATGGGGTTATGGAGAGTGGCAAGTTAAAGGTCAGGGGTTTAGAAGTTCGAAAGAGAGACACACCCAAATTTGTATTTGACGCACAGACCGAGATGATTGATGTTTTAGCAAAAGCTGACAATGCAACAGAGTTTATGAATAAGATACCTGAAGTTTTGGATGTTGTGAAGGACTATCGTAGACGACTTCTTGATGATGATATTTCTGTTTGGGATTTAATGGTAACTAAGCACTTGTCGAAGAATCCGAATCATTACAAACAGCATGTTAGTCAAGCTATCGCTTCTCAACAACTAATTAAAGAGGGAGCAGAAATTCATGCTGGGAACAGTGTGAGTTTTCTTTTTACGGATGCAGAGAACAAGCGTTATAACCGCAGAGTTTTAGCGAAACAATTAGTTGAGAAAGGTGTGAATGCTGATAAGATGAAGTATTTGCTTCTGCTTTACACTTCAGCTTCGAACCTTTTGAGTTTCAAGGGATATACTGCAAAAACCATTAGCGATGCATTAAATGGACTTTCGGATAACACGCTAACTCGATACTTGAAGTAGAATTTAGCTGAAGAATGCTCCTAACTGAGATTGTTTAACAGTGTTTTTCGCTTTTGCCTTCTTCTGCTCTTCAGTTGTCAGTCCCAGCTTCTCAATTAACTGTAGACAATTTTCTGGTGCATATCCGTGATAGTGATTGTTAAAGTACCCATAGACTTTCTTGACCTTGTTAGAAGTTTCTTGAACTATTGGAATCCACTTATCTAACTCTTCTTCGCTGTATCTGTAGTCGAACCAGATGTCTTCTCCTTTTCCATGCCACCTAAAATAAGCGAAATCAGTAGTTAAGTGAACTTCTGGTGGCAAAAGCGGTTCATCAACAATAGTGTAAGCAACATCATACTTCTCTAAGAGCTTAAAAGTTGCAGTTTCAGGAAGTAACCATGTTATATTTCTAAATTCTACTGCATACCTAAACGTGGGGTCGAGCAATTTGAAGAATTCTTCAAGGTTCTTTGGATTGTATGTGTACTTTGGTGGCAACTGTATGAGTAGACATGCAAGTTTTCCACCTTGTTGTAGAGGTCTCATTAAATCCAAGAACTCTTCTAAATGAGACTTAACTTCTTTTTTTAGACCAAGCATGTTGTCATGCGTTATTGTTTTAGGTAGTTTAGCACTGAACACAAAGTCGCTGGGTGAATACTTTAGCCACCCCATAACTGTTCCTTTAGATGGATTGCGATAGAATGTTGAGTCTATTTCAGCAGTTTTAAAGACCTTTGAGAATGCTCGGAGTTTGCTTTGTCCACTTCTTTTCTCATAGAAGTTGCCTTCCCATTCTTTGTAGCTCCATCCGCAAGTTCCTAAGATGATGTTATCTCTAGCCAATAACTGCTTCTAACTCCTTTACAGCTTCGTTGACATCAATGTATTTTTTGTTTTGAATGCTTTTTCAAAGAGTAACCGCATAGAAAACTGTTAGTTAGCAACTACTATTTCAGTATATAACCTCAATTTAGGTTAGTGGAGTCCGCTTTTAGTTTTTGTTTTTCTTAACTTAAAAAGCCACTTTAGCCCAATTTCTCCATTAAAGCATACATGTAGATTGCTTGAGAGAAAATCGCTTGACCAGCCGAGTTGTAACTGGTAATGTTGATACATTTCCATCCGTCTTTAGCCATAACATTGATTGCTCGATTTAGATTATCAAATTTTAGTCCTGTTAATGCTTGGTCATAAATTACCAAGTATTTGTCTTTTAAACCTGTGAGTATAGAGGAATCTGATAGAATTTTGGACGCCAATATCATTCCCGAATGAGTTGAATCATCGTCAAAATCCTCATCGGCTACTAATTTATTTTCAGTTGATTTCTTTTCAACTTTTATTTCCTCTTTTTGTTCCCAAAAAACTAACTTTCGACTACCACAATAAGGACATAGCTTAGCGTTAGCTTGAAGGATTACTTCTTGGCATTCAAGACACTTCATATTCTTTGCTCACCACAACTGCAATTATTTAAGTCCCACAAAAAATCAAACACCTTAAAATCCCATATTCTTGCTAACTCATGCTTAATCTATTTCATCGCTATGCAGATTTAAGACTTATTGCCACCAATGTATCCTTAGACTAAATCTTTCTCGTTAGCCCAACATTTTATCCAGTTGTAGTCATCAACTATTTTTGTTGGTGACTTTCCATATTCTTTTTGCATCTTCTCAAGAAGTGGACTTAGTTTCTTAATCCAGTTCTGCATGTTGATTAGAAACCGCACGTACTCTTTTCCGCTGTCTCCAAAGCCGTAGTCTACTCTTATTTTCGCATCCCAAATCATGAACAAATCTGGAACTATCAAATGAAGGATTTTTGCGGTTGCGGTTGGTCCAACTCTCTTGGTTTTACCTTTCTCTGATATCCATTCTGCATTTAGAACTTCATCGTAGAGTTCTTCAATCTCACCTGATTTTTGAGATATATCTACTGTAGCTAAATTCAAGGTATGAAAATCTTTAAACGTGTTTTCAATTTCTTTAAGTTTTGTAGCTGTTCTTCTGCATCCTTTGTGTCCAAGGACTCTTCCCATGTGACCCCAATCTATCAAATACGACTCTAATGTAGAAAATAACTCATCATCTGATAGACCGCAAAGGCTATCCTTTTTGATGTTTTCAATTGCCTTAAGATAGGTTTGGTCAATTCCTTTGTACCTTTTTTCATGTTGATAAATGAGTTTGGTAAACTCTTCTTGGTTAGGTACAGACATTAATTCTATTTTCTCAACACCCTGTTGTCCAATGAAATTATTTCTTCTTTTTAGTTGAGAAAAAGAAAAAGCCATTTCCTATGGTTTATTGGGTATTTGTTTCTTCATTTTTATCACAAGAACTGCTACAACAATAATTACTATTGTAATTACCAAGATTCCACCTATCAAAATACCAGTCTGTTCCGTGGCTTGCTGTTGTTGTTGCTGTTGTTGTTGCTGTTGTTGTTGCTGTTGTTGTTGCTGTTGTTGTTGCTGTTGTAGCTGGGTTTGGTAGTCTTGTTCTTTTGCAGAAGCTTGGTCAAGAAGATTAGATGCTGTTGATAAGTGTGGTACTGCATCTTGCCACTGACCTTGATTAGCCAAAGAACTTGCCAAGTTATACTCGGTTGATGCTTGCGATACAAGTGACTTTGCTTCTGCACTTTGATAGTTAGCATTTTGACCGTTGGATAACTTGTTGTTCACTTGAGGAGCTAAGTCGTTGTAAGTTTTTTCATATGCATTATGAATGTTTATTTGACCGTTTCCTGAAGTCCAAGAACCAGTTCCCCAACCGTACCAATGATGTTCATTATAGTTAATTTTGATTTGGTAATCAGTATATCCTGTTGCTACATTTGAAGGAATGCTGAAGGAAATTGGGCTAAACTGTGTAGACCCACCGCTTGGAATTTTTATGTTCGCCACATCTATTTGATAATAAGTATTTTGTTGCATCCATGCAAAGTGTATTCCTACCCATGAAAATTCCAATTCATCTCCACTTGTACTACTCAAATAAATCGTAACACTTCCGCTGTCACCTTGATAAAAAGTGCTCTTTGACCATTGCATTGTAGGAGTAAATTCGTTTTGATTCACTGCGCTTACTGAATTAACAAGCAGAAATGATAAAAGTGCTATAATTATTAGTGCTAATGCTCTTGTTCGGTTCAAACTTAGCCCTCAGAAATATTTCTTACTGTTTCATATGACCCGAATTAGTATATAAGAATTTGCTAAATCAATTTTTGAGTATTAGCCTTTGAGTTTTGCATTAACTTAGGTCAGATTCCTATACTATTAGATTACCTAAAGGTCAAGTTCTCCGTACCTTCTTACATGTTGATGAATTGGGTTAGTAAACTCTTCTGGGTCAGGTACAGACATTAATTCTATGGTCTCAACACCGATATCTTTGCTATTCTTTGACGTTCAGGTGAGATGGTTTTCATCAATACCACTTTATTCTATTCTACAGTTCTTTACATATTAGGTTTACAAAAATAATAAGTCGCATATGGTACTGCAAAGTCTTAAATGAATATTTGACAGATGCATTCAACGAAACTCATGTCAACAGATAGCTCCAAACAATACATTCTTCCCTTCCAAAGAGACTGCAATGAACAGGTTGAAGCTGGAGCAATTCTTGCGGTAGCAGAGCTTGAAAGAATCAAAGAAAGTGGCTTCATTAACAAGCAACTCGGAGAAAAGCTATCATTCATAATTAAAAGTGGATATCCATTATGGATATTCTCAAGGAACAATAAACAGTATCTATTTGATGGTTTGAATGATTTCAATTACACTATTTCATATCCTAACATTCCAAAAGCCAAGATTCTAATTGAAGAACTTCAAACAAAAGAGAAGCTCATAGAACTCTACATGGAGTATCTTTCAAGTTATGACAATTGTTGTCAAAAT
>Ga0209083_1002508_pt1 | contig 17244 bp, 21 predicted proteins | sample AM7aDNAmetaG_FD_184132 | JGI IMG/M metagenome (GOLD analysis project Ga0209083, IMG submission 184132) | Freshwater microbial communities from Finland to study Microbial Dark Matter (Phase II) - AM7a DNA metaG (SPAdes) (version 3) | ecosystem: Environmental > Aquatic > Freshwater > Lake ...
TTTCCAATTAGGTAAAACTTAACTATTTTTTATCTATATATAAGTATGTGGATATTCCACAAATTAAAAAATAATAAAATTAAATTAGTATGAACAATGGTAAAGTAAAGTTCTTTAACAATTCTAAAGGTTTTGGATTTATTAAGGACAATGACTCAGACAACGAGTATTTCGTACACGTAACAGGTCTAATTGACAACATTACGGAAAACGATGAAGTTAGTTTTGAATTAATTGACGGAAAAAAAGGCAAAAATGCAGTGAATGTGAAAATTATTGGATAAATATATTTTTATTAAAAACATTTTTCTAAAAAAGAGAGTTATCATAACTCTCTTTTTTGTTTCTATCAACTCTGTTAATTTTACTATCTAATGGTCTCAAATTTAAATAATGATTTAAATTTATTATATCTTCTAATGTTTTAACATTTTTTAATTCGATTATGTGATCTATATCCCAGCCAAAATAATATTTTCCATTATATTTACCATAATTTTCAAATGTCATCCAATCTTCAAACTGATTTTCTATATAAATTTTAAAATTTTCAAATGAACACCCTAATATTTTTTCAGTTTTTGTATTTTTTTTATATCCGCATCTTTTAAAAGAACTTCCAATTAATTTACGAACTTGATATTGCATTTTGAAAATCGGATCTATTATTTTTCTATTTTTAATATATATTCTATATTTCTCATTTATTTCTTCCTTATTATCTAATCGCCATTTTCTATAATCTTCTTTAATTTTTTCTTTATTTTTTAAACGATATTCTTTTTTATCTTCCTTTAATTTTTCTTTATTATTTTCATACCATTCTTTAGATTTTTCTTTGTTATCAACACGCCATTTTTTGCATTTCTCTTTAATTTTTTCACTATTTTCTATACTATATTCTTTTCTGTGTTCTTTATTTTTTTCTTTATTTAGATAATAATTTTCTCTATTAATTTTATTTAATTTATCTTTATTATTTTTATAATATTCTTTATGATATTCTTTCGAATTATACATTTTTATCTAAATTTTTTTTATTTAATAACATTTGAATAACATAATCTGTCATAGACATATAGTTATCCTTTGATTTTAATTTCAAATATTCATAAATATCATTAGGTAGCCAAAAATTACATAATTTTTTATCTGATTTCTTCATATCTTCTTTATTTTTTATAGTATATATAAAGATAAATAAATCATTTTTTCCCATTTTAAAAGGCAACAAAAAAGGAATGATAAATAAAATCACTCCCTTTTTTATTTCACACAAATCAATTTTACCACCAATAATACATACCCCAACAAGGTGAAACATAATAAGGATCGTAAATATACGGATTGTAATAATTAATATCATCATCCACAACCTGTATTTCCTCTGTTATTGTAGTTGTTTCTTCAATATCATTCGATTTATCCTGAAGATCCTGTTCTTTCTGCTGTTTTTCTTTTTTCAAAAGTTCAATAATCAAATTGGATCCTCTGGTAATAATATCCTTAATAACATCATCCGGAGTAAGTTGGTCAGCACCACCATCTTGATTAAGTTGGTCCACATGAATTGCTGTATTGCAAATATTTTCGATATCACCCCACATGGTTCCGTTAAGAAGTTCAGTTTTCCATTCTGTTTTTTCTGTATCGATTCTTTCTTCCCTAAGAAATGACATAAAAACAATTTCCAATGGATCTATTTTTTTGAATTCACAAACCGCAACTCTGACATCATCCCAACGTTTATCTGCAAGATACTTCTGCCAATCTTCTTCGGACATATCAAATATTTTTGCAAAAGCAAATTCACCAGCTACTAAATCCACCGAACAATAAATATCATATACCCTAAGAAATTCCTGATATTTATCGTAGAAATTCTGAATAAATTTTGTTCCATCTTCAGTTATAACAAATTCATCATTTTGTTCAACAACCAAACCCTTTTCTTTCATTCTTACAAAAATGATATATAAAGGTTCGGAAATATCTACCGGAAACTTCCAACCCTTATCAAAAATAAGGTCAAGTAAGAAGATAGCACCGAAGAGTTGTTTCTTATTATCGTCAATTACATACTTTTCCATAATTACCTAGAATTTAATTTAGCTTTCAATTCTGCATTTTCTCTCTGTAAATCACTCACTGCCTTGATAAGAGATTTAATTGCAATTGTATTGATTGCTGTCATTTGATAATAATCTACATTCTTATATCCTGAAATATCCGTAGAAACAGCGGTAGGAAATACGTTTTCTACATTCTGAGCAAGATATCCAATCTGTTTGTCAGATGAAAGATTTTCACTCTTTACAAATAATGGATTGTAATAATAACTAGCAACATCTATTTGATAAATCTGAGTTAAAAAAGATGAACTTGATGGAATAATTTGAATATCATCTTTTGCACGAATATCACAACGGTGACCTCCACCAGATGAATGAGAACCACCAGATGAATGAGAACCACCAGATGAATGAGAACCACCAGATGAATGTCCCCAAGATCCACTTGAATGAGAACTAGACCCAGATGATTTAGAACCACTATAACCAGATGATTTAGATCCAAAACCACCACTCCTTGGAGCAGAACCAGATCCTGTTGAGAAACTTTTCTGTGAACGACTTGGGTTACTAAGATTTGTTACATGAGTAGTTGCCGATTTTGATACATTACTTGAATTTGGAGATTTAATATTTGACTGATAATTATTGACAGTACGATAAGTTGTTTTTGTTGTTGTCCTATAAGTTGTCATTGTTGGTCGACTGTAATAAGAATGATAAGGAACAATAGGTCTTGCCATGTAACCATATCCATAATATCCATAATGATAAGGACTAGCATAATAAATACGTCCCGGACTCATTATATATGACCAAAGAAGAAAATCTGTCATTGTAAAATTTGACTGATAACAATTATTATTTCCGTAATATTGCTGATTCCCATTAACAGTCATTTGAACCTGATTGTTATTTGTTGAGTTGATTTCTATTTTAGCAACTTCCGGTTCACCATCCTTTAATACAGCACATATGGAATATCCATGCTGATTACCAGAACCATATTCTGATACTTTCAAATAATCCGTTTTACCATCACCATCAAGATCAAGATTATTAACACCATTTTCTTGATTAAGTTTCTGTTCGATTTCCTGTGGAGTTTTTGAATTTTTTACAATTTCACCAACAGCCTTTAAATTAAGATTTTCACCAATCGATTCTGTAGCATTAACTACAACCTGATCATTATTCGTGCATCCAAAAGTGAATGCCATCAATGTAATTACAAATAAAAGCACTTTCGTTTTCATTGTTTTTCTTTTTAAATTAATTTTAAGTTTATTATCAATTTTATAAATATATGTTAATAATTTCAAATAAAAAAATCAAGATAAAAATCACATTAAAAAATTAATATATAGATTAACAATGTAATACATTGAAAAAGAAATATATACAGTATTATGGCAAAATTAGTATCGCCCCCGAATAAAAAAATGGATGAAAGTCATATATTAACAACTGAAAAAGTTAAAGAAATTCAAGAAAAAGAAAGATTAGCATTACCACTGAAACTCAATGAAAGACTATGGTTTAAAAATAATAACGGAATAAGAAGGCCCGGACTTAAATTCTCAATGACTCAGGAAGAACTAGAAGAATACATCAAATGTAAACTATCTGTTTATTATTTCGCCGAACATTATTGTAAAATAAAATTGGAAGATGGTAGTATTGGACAAATGAAACTAAGAGATTATCAAAAAGATATCATTAAATTATATACTGAAAACAGATATTCTATTTTAATGGCTTCGAGACAGTCTGGCAAGTGCTCTGAATTTAATTCAGTATTAACATTAAAAGATTCTAACGGTCTAATTTTTAAAATTAATATCGGAAAACTTTATTATCAAACACTTTCCAAACAAAGAAAATTAACCATAATAGAAAAAACAAAAATGTTTCTTTATAATATTTTAGAAAAATTAGAATAAACACGACGCCATAAATTTAATATATAAGAATAAAAATACAATATGGAAAATTTAATTACTTGTCAAATATGCGGAAAACAATCTACCAGAATATATGGTAGACATTTAAAACATCACGGATTAACATCAGAAGAATATTTAAAATTATATCCCGGTGCACAACTGTATACCGAATCTGATCATGAAAAAACAATTAAAAACAGTGGATTACATATGAAGGAAGAGAAATATAAAAAAATGTTTTCAGAAATGTTTAATGGTAAAAACAACCCAAATAGTAAATCCAGAACAACAGACGAACAAAGAAAAGAAAGAAGTCCTTTTTCAAAAAGCTTTATAAAATACAAAAATGAAAATGAATCTGTTGAATTTTCTAAAAAAGTTCATGAAAATATAACACTAGAACAACAGTCAACTAGAATTGAATATTATTTAAATAAAGGGTATAATGTAGATGAGTCTCAACAAATATTATCAGAAAGACAAAGAACATTCACATTAGAAAAATGTATAGAAAAATACGGTGAAATAGATGGGTTAGAAAAATGGAATGAAAGACAAAGAAAATGGAGTGAAAAAATTGAAACAAAATATAAAAATGGTGATTTTGTAAAATTTAGAAATGATAATTATTCTGAACCAGAATTAGAATTATTCGAAAATGTAATTGAAAAATTAAATTTGAAAAACGAAAAAATATATTATGGTAAAAAACAATTTTTCAGACATTTTAAAAATCTAGGAAAAACATTTTCTTATGATTTTGTATTCGATAAAAAAATTATAGAGTTCTACGGTAATTATTGGCACTGTAATCCTAAAAAATACAATGGAAATTATTTTCATAAATATCTTCAAATGTTCGCATATGAAATATGGGAAAAAGATAAAATTAGAATAAATTCTATCGAGAAAGAAGGATATAAAGTTTTAATTATTTGGGAAAATGATTACAATAAAAATAAAAAAGAATCTATTCAAAAATGTATAGATTTTTTAAAAAATAAAAATAACATGTGAAAAAATTATTACAAAATATTATTTATTTTTTAATTGAAAAATTAGAAAAATTAGAATACAAAAATAAAGAAATGGATGAAAACGATCCATTAAAAAAGGTTTTAAATGTATTACCTTTTGATAATTTATTAGTAGAAACAGATTATGGTTTTGTTCCAGTAGAGGAAATAAATTTAACTCAACCATATACTTCTTATAAATTAGAATTAGAAAATGGAATAAAAATGAATTGTGCTGATGTTCATGGAGTTTTTTGTGAAGATCATATAATTAAATTTGTAAAAGATTTAACCATTAATGATATTATACTAACAAAAAAAGGACCATCAAAAGTAAAATCAATCACAAAATTAAATCATAAAGTATCTATGTTTGATTTATCTATACATACAAATGAACATAGTTATTACACAAATGATATTTTAAGTTTAAATACAGTTTCAGCAGCAATCGTAATGTTATGGACTGTTTTGTTCAACAAAGATAAAGGGGTAATGATTGTAGCAAACAAATCAACAACTGTTAAGGAAATTGTAAGAAAAATAAAAGATATTTATAAATTATTACCATTTTTCTTGAAAACAGGTATAGTGAACTGGAACGAAAAAACATTAGCATTTGAAAATGGTAGTCGTATTCAATCAGAAAACAGAACAAAAGAACCTGCTATCGGTTTTACCATTGACTTATTATATCTTGATGAATTTGCAAAAATTCCAGATAATATCGTAAGAGCTTATTATGCATCTGTTGTACCTACTGTATCATCAATAACTAATTCAAAAATTATTATTACATCAACACCAGATGGACACAATTTGTTCTGGGAATTATTAAGAGATGCCGAATTACCAGAAGGAGATTCACATAAAAATCCTTATAAATCTTTAAAAGTTTATTGGTTCCAAATAAAAGGTAGACGTGATACCAAAATAAGACTAATTGATGAAAAACTTAAAAAATTCGGATTAACAGAAGATTATGTTATGAATTATTTAAGAAATGAATTAGGATATAAATTATATGATAAAGTTGTAGATGGAAAAACAACCCATTATATCAAATGGTACGAAGATGACGAAAAAACAAAAATGGAACTAGCTGATATAACTCAAATTAGACAAATAAGAATTCAAATGAATTCTGTAGATGATTATGGTGTAGAATCAATCGTTGAAGTTCCATTTCCAGAAATAGCTTTCATTACTAACTGGCAAGAAGAAGAAACTAACCTTATTGGTGGTGAAGGTAAATTTGAACAAGAATACGGACTTCAATTTATTACCGAAGGTAATTTATTATTTGATAGTGCAGTATTCGAAGGTTTAATTCAAGCTGAAACAAAATTCAAACATATTCCAATACCACAATTTGATGCCAAATTAAAATTACCATATAGTGAATTAAGATGGATTGAAGGAAGACCGGATCTATTTGATATAACACAAGCTAAAAATTATAACATATTTATTGGAATAGATATGGGTGAAGGATTGGGACAGAACTATACTGTTATTAGTATATTTAGATTAATGATGAAAGATAAAGATATCATAACCAGAAAATCTTTCATGTTTGAAAACAAATATGATTTATTTAAACTTGAACAAATTGGTATTTTCCAAAATAATACCTACAACCCACTCGAAATAGCACATATATTGTATTTAATAGGATTTGAATTATTCGACCCAGAAAAAGTAAAAATAACATTAGAAAAGAATAAAAACTTAGGTGATCGTCTTTTAAGTGAAATGAAACATGTATTTAATGAAAATAATAATTATGGTGATTCTGTATTCGTTCGTTATAAACAAAATGAAACAGATGACCATCTAACTGTTGGTTTCCTTGTAAAAAGTGGAGAAAAAGGAAAAAAATTAATGCTTAAAGACTTTCAAGATGCTATTAAAAAAGATGCTATGGTATTACGACATAGTGGAACTATCACAGAATTAAGTTCATTTTCAAAGAAAGAACTTGCAAACGGTGAAGTCACATACAAATCTCAAAGTGGTACGGATGACTGCGTTATGGCTATTATTAACTTAGCAACTATTTACAGACATGTTGATTACAAAAATATTATTGACAACTATCTTGATTTTAAAGCAACTGATGTTGAAAAAGAAATTGTTAAAAAATTCTTAGAAATAACACCTTATGAAAACACCGGCGCAAATTACAAAACATTCAGATCTGCTAGAAAAGAGTTCCTAAGAAAAACAGATATAAAAACTCAATTAAATCAACTAAAACCAAGCCCTTGGGAAAATAGAAATGATGAAAACTTTAAAAGAAATCCTTGGGCTGAACCAGACCCTTGGAAACGAGAAGATCCTCAAAATCCATTATTCTGGCCGAATTCACAAAAGATCAAATTTTGGCCGAAAAACGATTAAAAAAATTATGGAAGAAAATACTTGTGTCATTTATAAAATAAGAAATAAAATAAATAATAAAATTTACATAGGAAGTACTTTAAAAACTTTTTTGAAACGAATATATAATCATAAAAATGCTTTAAAAAATAATAAACATTATAATAAACATCTACAATCGGCTTGGAAAATTTATGGATCTGAATCTTTTGAATTTTCTATTATAGAAAAAGTAATAGAATCTAAATTAATTGAAAGAGAACAATATTGGATAGATTATTATAAATCATATGATGGAAATATTGGTTATAATATTTGTAAAATAGCTGGTAATACTACAGGTAGGATACATTCATCTGAAACAAAAAATAAAATTTCAAAAGCTTTAACTGGTCGAAAATCATCTTTAAAAGGGAAAAAATTATCTGAGGAAACCATTACAAAAAGATCAATCACTTATAAGAAGAATGAAAATAAAAATCCACATTCATTAGAAACAATTAATAAAATGAAGAATACAAAAACTATCAAATACGGAAAGAAAATTTCTCAATTCGATTTAAATAATAATAAAATATCCGACTTTAATTCAATAAAACAGGCATCAGAAAAAACAAATATTCATTTAATGTTAATTTATAAAGTATTAAGTGGAAAATATAAAAAAACACACAATTTTATTTTTAAATATACTTAAAATAGAAAAAATTGAGTTTTTTTCTTAAATATATAAATAAAATTAAACTTTTTTAAAATAAAAGATTATAATAATAAATTGCAGTAGCGATTTAAGAGATACTTCGGTTCTAATTGGTTCAACTCCAATAGAAAGCTGCGAAAGCTCGCTTTTTATATAAACTCTTAAAACACATCTCTACAATTTTATTTAAATAAAAAACGTTCTTAGATTTAATGAAATTTAAAAGGTAGCAATAAAAAAGGTTACTTCGATATGCAATCAAAAACACCTTTTTTAAATTTACTCCTAATAAACATATGTTAGATCACAAACATTAAATGTGGTTATACCGAATACATGATGGTCATGTTTCGGTGAAGTGTTATACTAAAGGGAGCTACCAGATTCGTCTGATATCTCCCTTTTTTATTTTAATTAAATTAACAAAAAAACAAAAAGAAAGGATCAATTATGTCAAAATTTAACGCAAAAAAAACAGTAAATTCACAAAAAACTACTAATTTCGCTGGTGGTGAAGCTTTCATCGAATCAGATAAACTTGAATTAGTTTCTCTGTTATTAACATCATTTGCACAAAATACGTTCTATCAGAAAGAAGAACAAACTAACAAAAGATTAATCGATCTTATTAGTAAAGTAAAACCAGATTTTGTAGCAAAATCAGCTATTTATGCTCGTAATGAATTTGGTATGAGATCCATATCACATATTACCGCAGCTGAATTGGCTAAACATTTATCCGATGTTCCTTGGGCTAAGAATTTCTATAACAAGATAATTCACAGACCTGATGATATGATGGAGATTTTAGCTTATTATACCAGTAAAGGAAACAAAATTACAAACTCTATGAAAAAAGGGTTTGCTGAAGCTATGAGTAATTTTGATTCATATACATTAGGTAAATATCGCGGTGAAGGTAAAGACTTCAAATTAGTTGATATTGTAAACCTTGTACACCCAATTCCAACTGAAGGTGATAAATACATGGTTGTTGTAAATCGTCAGGAATATATTGATATTTACACAAAGAAACTTTCTTTAAAGAAAAATAAAGAAAACAAGAAAGAAATTGAATCTAAACTTAATTGGGCTAAATCCCAAGAAGGTGAAACTATCAAGATTCACGCTTTAGAAGCACTTGTAATTGATTTACTTCGCAGCAAGGATACTTGGGAATCAAAATTATCACAAGCTGGTCAAATAGCAAATGATGACGATGAAAAGGAAACCTTGAAAAAAGAAGCTTGGGCAGATCTTCTTAATGAACGTAAAATCGGTTACTTCGCTTTACTTCGTAACCTTAGAAACATTGTTGAACAAGCACCAGATATGATTGATAAAGCTTGCGAACTTTTAACTGACGAAAAGTTAATTAAGAAATCATTGGTTCTTCCGTTCAGATTTCTTGTAGCTTACAATGAATTGAAAAGTTTAGGTACTTCCAATTCTAAATTCAGAAAAGTTCTTACAGCAATAAACAATGCAGCTGAAATCGCTTTAAACAATGTTCCTAAATTTGACGGTGAAACTTTGGTAGTTTTAGATACTTCCGGTTCAATGACAACCTGTCATTTGGCTAAAAGTCAAATAACTCCTGCTGAAGCCGGTGCACAATTCGCTGCCGCTATCGCTAAACGTAATGGTTGTGATTTAATGAGATTTGATGATGTTGCTAAATATATGCACTACAATCAAGGTGACAGTCTTATGACTATCACAAATATATATCACTTCGCAAGTGCTGGTACTAATTTTCATACTATCTTCCAGACAGCAAATAAAGCTTACGACCGAATAATAATAATTTCGGATTCACAGGGATGGGTTGGTTATCACGCACCAACAACCACTTACAAAGAATATTGTGTAAGATACAATTGTCAACCACACATCTATTCTTTCGATCTTCAAGGATACGGAACTTTACAATTTCCAGAAAACAAAGTTTATGCTATGGCTGGTTTCTCAGACAAAACATTCGACTTAATGAAGATGTTAGAACAGGATCGTCAAGCTTTAATAAACAAAATTGAATCGGTTGAATTGTAAAGCATCACAATTCTATAAAAAAGGGGAAATGATTTTTTATTTCCCCTTTTTTTAATCAGATAGAATTATGAACCCATCATAATTTATATATACTATAAAATAATTATATAAATGACATTTGATGAAGTATTAAAAATAGAAAAAATTAAAATTAGAGTATCAAAATTTAAAGAAAAAAATCTTAATAAACAACTTATAGAAAGAACGCAATTTTTGGATGATTCCGCTAATATTAGTGAAAGACTTTATTGCTTAGACAATAATATAAAAACAAAACATAAATGTAAAATTTGTGATAATTACACAAATTATTTAAAATATTCCAAAGGATATTGTTTATATTGTTCAACAAAATGTTTATCTGATGATAAAGATATTAAAATTAAAAAAAGAATCACTTGTGTAAAAAAATATGGTGTTGATAGTTTCACCAAAACAGAAGAATATTTAAAAAAAACCAAAGAAACAAATTTTAAAAAATATGGTGTAGATTATTATTTTCAATGTTCTGATAAACAAGAAAAAACTAAAATAACTAACTTAAAAAAATATGGAAATGAACATCATATGAAATCGGAAGAATTTATTATAAAATTCAAAGAAAACAATATTAAATTATTCGGAGTTGATAATGTATCAAAATTAGAAAAAATAAAAGATAAAAAAAGAAAAACTTTCGAAAAAAATTATAATCTGAATCACACATCAGATGAATTAAAGAACAATTTTAATAAATATAAAAATGAAGTTTGGAGAATAACCTATAGATTAAGAAAAAAATTATTAAATAAATGGAATGGTTATGATTATTATGATAACGAATATATTAAAGAAAATTATAAACTAAATTACAATGATAATAATTATCCTACCATTGATCATAAAATTTCTATTTATTATGGATTTTCAAATAATATAGAACCATATATCATATCAAATACTGATAATTTGTGTATAACCAAAAAAGAAATAAATAGAAAAAAATCAATCAGAAATGAAAATGAATTTAAAAAAGATATTGAAAATTTTTAATATAAAACTTTATTATTTTTTACGATTATAAATTAAAAACACTTATTATGAAATATATATTAGATGAAGATGATATTGAATATTTGAAGAAAATGTTATATTCAGCAAAAAATTATAATGAAGAAGAACCAGAAGAATCTATAATGAAATTCGGTAAAGTTTGTCATTGTGATAGTGGATTTTTTTGTGAACATCGTTTAGAAACTTTAATAGAATTTATAAAATCATACGAAAGATAATGTATTACATAGTTCAAAAAAATACTTGGAAAGAAGAGCAATACGATTATTTAATTGATTCCTTAGAAAGATTAGGATTGGAATATGAAATCGTAGATGTTATACCTTTTGTAGAAGAAATAAATTTTAAAACAGAAAGAAAAGATGTTTTCTGTTTTGGTGGAATGAAAATGTCCAGACTTTCAAAAAAATATGGTTGGAAACCCGGAAGTTTAATGACTCCAAATCATGATTATTTAGTTTATAAAGATTATTATAAAAACAATTTACTAAACTACGATTCAAAAATATTTAAAATCTGGAAAGATTTTGAATGGAAAGGTGATTATTTTATTCGACCAACAACAGATTCTAAAATTTTCACTGGTCAATCTTTTACAAAAAAAGAATGGAAAAAGAAAAGAAAAGAACTTTTAACCAATTGGGAAAATAATAATAAAGAAGGATTCACCAATACTTATGATGAAAATACCAAAATTCAAGTTTGTTCATTAAAATCAATTCAAAAAGAGTTTAGATTTTGGATTGTTGGAGGAGATATAATTACTGCTAGTTTATATCGTATGGGTTGTTTTATTAATTATAGTGATATAATTGATGATGATGCAATTGAATTTTGTAAAGAAATGATAAAAATATTTCAATTAGCCGAAGCTTTTGTAATGGATATTTGTTTAACCGATAATGAATGGAAAATAATAGAATGTGGGTGTATTTCGGCGGCTGGTTTTTATAAATCTAACATACCCAAATTACTGATGGCTTTAGAAGATCATTTTAATTAATTATCACTTTTTTATTTCTGTAATCTATTTCTACATCTTCTGGACCAACACCACCATCTTTTCTAAATTCAATTTGTGAATCTATTGTCCAATCTTTAAATTCTGGTAAATTAGTATCAAACTTAATTTCTAGCATTTCTATATTAAGTCTTTCACATTCTATCATACATTCTACTCTGGTAACTAATAAATCCATTGATTTAATTCTATCTTTTCTCATATCTGGTTGTAATATCCAAGATACAGTAGCTGTAGATGTTGTAAAATCTAAATCTTTCTCTGTTAATTTATCTGGATCTTCATTTACTAATTTTTCTTCTAAACCATATACAGTCACGTCATTAACTTCAGTTCTGAAACTATAATCTGAATTATTTTCATTTATAAACTGTCCGAACTTTTTCATATTTTCAATTTTATTTTTTGGATAGCTTTTAGTTTCTTTTCTTCGTGACTAGTATCTTTATCTTTCAAATTTTGATTAACATAATCATTTTTTTCTTTATCAAAAACCATTATTTCTCTTCCCATATCTTCTTTAATCTTATCTATCAGTTCATCCAAATATTTATTAACTTCTACTTTATCATATTCTTCTATTAATTCTGTATATAAATTATCTATCCATTCTTTCGGTACTTTTTTCTTATCACTTACCGGCCATCCAGCTTCGTGTCTTATTAATACTGAAACTATCCCCCTTAAATTATCATATCTTCTATAATCTCTAACTTTTTGTGTTTCAGTTAAATCTTGTAATTCTTGTATTTCATCAATAGTAACCAGTACATCATTAAAAACGGTGCTAAATTTCTTTAAGATAATAACATCTTGATCGTTCCCAGATGTTGGATTTGCGATAGTAGTTTTAAAATGTGAAACATAAACATGATCTGAAGCACTACCACCACCTGATTTTATTTGATAATCCCCAAATTGATCATAACTCCAAATCATAGCATTTCTAACTTGATTTTCAGTGGGTTGTTTTTCATTAAACCAAGATCTTGTTTCTGCAGCAACATCAGTATCTTCGGTAAAATACTTAGCATTAACAATATTTATTTTCCTTTTTGCAAATTCCCATTCTTGAAGTTCAATGGATTTGGCTTCTTTCCACAATTTCATTAAATCATCTGGAACACCATTTACATAATATTTCCCGTGATTTGTTTCAACAATATCACCTTTTTTATAAGTTTTTTTTGCTTTAAACTTATCTGTTTTACCTTCTATCACAAAATCTTTAAATCGTATCATAATAATTATATATTAAATTGTATGTTTAGATTTTTTTTTATCAAATAAGTTTAGTAGATTTGACTTATGAAAATAATTAAGACATATGGAATTCTAGCATTAATCGTTATTATATACGGTTTTTCTGCATATATGGTTAGTCATCAACCACAACATTCTCAATTATGGAGTTGGTTATGTGTATTTTCCATTGCTATTTTTTCAATAGTAGGTGTAATCATTTTCAACAAAAATGAAAAGTGATTTTTTTATTCTAAATATTCATTGTATATTTGTATTTTAAGATAAAATTATGGAACCAAAAGATAAAGCTAAAGAATTAATGGATAAATTTACTCAAATATTTTATCCAAATAGATTATCTGGAGAAAGTAGGGCTTTAGCAATTCAAATATCAAATGATATTGTTGATGAGGTAATAAATGAATTAACACCTTTAGATATCGGATATCATTCAAAATCAGATTTTGGAACAGATGATTTTTTATCTCTACCAAAAAATAAAATTTTGTATTGGAAAGAAGTTAAAAAAGAAATAAATAAATTTTTGTAACGTGGGTGGTAAGGCATTAAAGACATATCCGACAGAAAGGAAAAATACTGATCAATTTCATGATATTGCCAGTAGATTGCTTCCAAAATTAGAATCAGTTTTAGGAACAGAATTATACATCCTTAAATTTTACCGTACCAAAAAGGATCACGGTGATATGGATATTTTATATAAAATGGATCAAAATTTTCTTTCCAAAAAAATGAATGTGAGAGAAGAAATTGAAAAACATCTTCAACCAAGAGATATCATCGTTAATGACGGTACAGTATCTTTTGAATTTGAAGATTTCCAAATTGACCTAAGTCCTGTTAAAGAAGATGTGTGGGAATCCACTAAATTTTGGATGGATTATGATCCATCAAGTAATCTTTTGGGTAAATTATTTAGATCTATAAAATTTGAAGAATGACCCAATAACGAACCTAATGATTTTTATATATAAGAATAAAAATCATAATGGTAATTTATATAACAACAAACTTAATCAATGGAAAAAAATATATTGGTAAAGACGAAAAAAATAATTCAGATTATTTAGGTTCTGGAATACATTTAACAAGATCTATCAAAAAATATGGAAAAGAAAATTTCAGAAAAGAAATAATCGAACACTGTAAAACATCAGAAGAATTAAAAGAAAAAGAAATATATTGGATTGATTTTTACAAAGCTTGTGAATCAGACCAATTTTATAATATAGCAAAAGGTGGTGATGGTGGAAATGTTATTAAAGGATATTCAGAAGAACAAAAGAAAGAAATTTATAAAAAAACAATAAAAAATAGAAAATGGTATAAACCAACGGATGAAACAAAACAAAAAATATCTCAAAAGCATAAAGGGAAGAAATTATCTGATATTACAAAATTCAAACTATCTGAATATAACAAAGGGAAAAAATGGACATCTAAACAAAGAGAAAATTTTATTAAATCTAATACTGGTCATATAGTAACAGAAGAAACTCGTCTAAAAATATCAAAAGCAACAAAAGGAAAACATACAGGATTGACACCTTGGAATAAAGGGATTCCAATGACAGATGAAACAAAAGAAAAATTATCAATATTAAGAAAAGGGAAAAATTGTGGAAATGATAACTCTTCATATAATAAAATTTGGTTAAATGATGGGAATAAAAATTTATATGTTTTAAAAAAGGAAATTGACAATTATATAAATGATGGATATAAAATGGGAATGATTAAAAAATATAATAATACTATTAGAGGTTACTTGAAATATAGACCAGATGGTTTGTATGCTATTATTTTTAATAAATCTCAATCTATCAAATTAGATGAAATTTTACTTACAAAAGATGTAAATAAAATGTTTTCTTTTTTAGGTTTGGATGCTAATCGTAAATATGAAGGGTTTGAAACATTAGAAGAAATTTATGATTGGATTATCTCATGTAAATATTTCAAACCTCAAATATTTTTTCTGGAAAATCTAAATCAAGATGATAGAAAAAGAAACAAAAAAAGACCAACTTTTAATAAATTTTTAGAATATATTAAAAATTTCGATTTTGATAATGAATTAACAAACAACATATCTGTAGATTTGATTGATCAGAGTTTTCCTGAAGTTCATTTTATGGAACAAATCGAAAGATTAAGAAAGAAAGGTGAAGAAATAAGAGAATTGAAAGAAAAATTCAATGGTCAATTTGTCATGGAATGGACTGGTCTGAAAGATAAAGAATTAGGTGAAACTATCAAAAAATTCAGGGATAGTCATTCTGATGAATGGATCAGAAATCATACTTCCGATGAAATTAAAGAAAATTTTTTAAATTGGTTTGGGGTTGCAGGTACTGATAAAAACAACAAAATATGAAAATTGAAGAATTTTTAATATTATATGAAAACAAAAGAAGATAAAACATGATTCAATATGTAAAAGAAGAAAATATTAGATTTTACAATTATTATATTGAATATGAAGAATTTGATTTATTTTTTTGTACATTGTCACTAAATTAATGAAATATGAATACAGCTTACGAAAAATACGGTTATAAATTAGCCGAAGAAAAGAAATCCATTGAAAAGTATTTGACCAATTTATCAGATTTTTTAGATCTTCTGGATCTTCGATCAGATTTACATCATAAAAATGGTTTTACTTTGGGTGATTTTTATGTTCTTAATGGTAAATATCATTTAGATCAATTTGGTCAAATCGGAAAAGTTCTTGATGGTATGACTCAAATGTCAAAGTTTTTTGATATTCCACTATTAATGAGTGATTATGAAATGCACGAAATTAGAAAAGCTTATAATAAAAAAATAAACGCCGTTACCAGAGAAGAAACTGAAGGTTTATCTTGGGATGAAATAGATAAATTACACGAAAATAGACCCTATGAATTAGGAATATCAATTTCATTGGGTAATTCATCCATCCCGGAAAAAAACACTATATGTCCTTGTGGAAAAGGGTGGGACATTAATAATATTGATAATTGTATAAAAACTCGCAGTGATTGGAAAGATTTTCCAATAAAAGAAATGGGATTGTACAATGAAATTTTATATGATTTCAAAGGTCAGCCTATCAGTAAATTTTGGGATTTTATACAAATGAGAAATGATGCAATTTATCGTCCGGTTAAAGATAATGGGTCAAGTGTAAATAATCCAAAATGGATTGACAATAATCCAGATCCTAAATACCCTACTTGTAAAATGAATGAAGGGGGTTTTTATAAAGGGAAAATTGATGAAAATTACATTCTTCAAGATGGTGATCATGTCAATTTTCTGGTTTATAAATGCTTTCATAAAGATTGTAATAAGAAAAATTTAAAAGAAACAGAAACAGAAAAATTCAAAGAATGTTTTGAAAATGCTGGTTTTAAAAAAATAAAATTGCTTCCCATTCCAAATGAATATTGTCAATGTGATATATGTACTGATTGGTTTAATGTTGTAACAAAATTCGGTGTTATTAAAATAGGTTGGAGAAAACGTGTTATCAATATTGATTGGTCAGGTTGTTATAGTGATGAAGCTGATGCAACAAAAATATTTCAGGAAGAAGATGTAACAAAAGATAAAAATTATATTCATGCTTGGGGTTGGGAAAAATGCACTGAATATCTTATTAAATTAAGAAAATCATTCGAATACATATCTAAACATATTTAAAAATGAAAAATATATTTAATTTTATCAAAATAATAATAACCATTAT
>Ga0209083_1002510_pt1 | contig 17238 bp, 12 predicted proteins | sample AM7aDNAmetaG_FD_184132 | JGI IMG/M metagenome (GOLD analysis project Ga0209083, IMG submission 184132) | Freshwater microbial communities from Finland to study Microbial Dark Matter (Phase II) - AM7a DNA metaG (SPAdes) (version 3) | ecosystem: Environmental > Aquatic > Freshwater > Lake ...
CTGATCCTGTTACAAATCTTAAATCTATTTCGTATGCGAATATTACGCCTTATATTATAGAAGCTATACAGGAGATGAATCTAAAATTTGAAGATATTAATAATATGGAGAAAGAGAATTCGTGGAGGAATATGATAACTGCATGGCTTGGAAATGCTACAAATAAAATCACAAGAATTTTCACAGGGGAGATATGTCTTACAGATGAAGGAGGGCAAACAGAATGTATAAATCGTACTGAACTTAAATCATTAAAAGGATTATTGAATAATGTTGGTATTGCTTCAGTTGTTAACACTACAGGTGGTACAAGTAATCCTGATCCTGTTATTCCTGCTGAACCTACAATACCTGTAGATCCTGCAGTAATTCCTGAAGAAGCTCCAAGTGTTCCTTCTCCTGTAGTTGATGTTCCACCCGCAGAAGATGTACCTCCAGTAGTAACGCAAGCTCCACCAGCAGATGTAGTAGTATCAGAAACTCCTGTTATCATTACACCTTAGTCTTTATTAAAGTATTTTGAAATAAAGCTGAAATCTGATACAATACCTTTATAAAAAACATATTATGATTAAGAAAGAAGAAAAAAAAATAAAAAAAGAAGGAAGTTATGGTGCTGATCAAATATCAGTATTAGAAGGTTTGGAGCCTGTCAGACGTCGTCCGGGTATGTATATCGGTTCGACAGGTATAGACGGACTTCATCATTTGGTTTGGGAAATTTTTGATAACTCACGAGATGAAGCAATGGGAGGATTCTGTGATCATATCGAAGTTACTATGCTTCCAGATAATTCTGTGCGTGTAGTGGATAACGGTCGTGGTATCCCAGTTGATGTTCACTCGAAGACAAAGGTTTCAGCACTCGAAACAGTTATGACAACTCTTCATGCTGGAGGTAAATTCGGAGGTGATGATAGTGGTTATAAAGTTTCAGGTGGCCTTCATGGAGTAGGAGCTTCAGTTGTGAATGCACTTTCTATTTATACAAAAGCAGAAGTTCATAAAGACGGTGGAAAGTATGTCCAAGAATATTCACAAGGAAAGAAAAAGGCATCTGTTAAAAAGGTGGGGTCATCTAAGTCACACGGTACGATTATAACTTTCAGGCCAGATGAAGAAATCTTCAAACAAGTTAAATTTGATTGGGATACTATAGTTGGACATTTACGTCAGCAAGCTTATCTGGTAAAAGGTTTACGTATCGATATTATAGATGCAAGAGAGTGGAATCCGATAACTGGAGGTAAGGGTAAAAGCAGTGATTACGATGATGTTTTTTGGTTTAAAGAATTAGAGCTTGAAGTTCCATCTACTACTTTTTATTTTGAAGGAGGCCTTGTGTCTTTGGTAAGATTTTATAATAAGATAGAGAAGCCTATACACTCAACAGTCTTTTATGTAGAGAGAGAGGTAGATGATGTCGGAGTTGAAGTAGCATTCCAGTATGTAGACAACTTTAGCTCTACTATTATTCCTTTTGCAAATAATATTCACAACCCAGAAGGTGGTACACACATCACAGGTTTTAAAACAGCTCTTACTAGAGTCTTAAATACTTATGGTAAAAAGAATAATCTTATTAAAGAAGCTGACGGAGGTTTTACTGGTGATGATGTACTAGAAGGTTTGACAGCTGTAGTGTCTGTGAAGCTTAGAGAAATTCAATTTGAAGGTCAGACAAAAGCAAAGCTCGGATCTACCGAAGCTCAGAGTGCCGTAGCAACTGTATTTGGGGAAGCTCTTACGTCTTTCTTGGAAGAGAATCCAGATGAAGCGAAGTCAATGATAAGTAAATCTTTACTTGCATTACGTGCTCGTAAGGCTGCTAAGGCTGCCAAAGACTCTATACTACGTAAGGGAGCACTTGAAGGTATGACTCTCCCTGGTAAGCTTGCCGACTGTCAGGTTAAAGACGCGGAGAGTGGAGAATTATTCATCGTAGAGGGAGATTCGGCTGGTGGTACTGCAAAGATGGGACGTGATAGAAAGACTCAAGCTATACTACCACTCCGAGGTAAAATACTAAACGTAGAACGTGCTCGTCTTGATCGAATGCTTGGAAGTGAACAGATAAAGAATCTAGTGATAGCTATGGGTACATCGATAGGAGATACCTTTGATCTTAGTAAAATGCGATACCACAAGATAATACTTGCTACAGATGCCGACGTGGACGGAGCACATATCCGTACACTTATACTTACTCTTATGTATCGTTACTTCCGTCCTGTGCTTGATGCTGGGTATGTCTATATTGCTCAGCCACCACTATTTAAAATAAAAATTGGTAAAGAGATTTCATATGCTTATACTGACGAAGAGAGAGATAAAATTCTTGGTAAAGATGCACCTAAACTAGAAGATTTACTCACTGAGTCTGCAAATGAAGAGGGTAGTGGAGAAGAAAATGAAGAAGAAACAGAGGAAGAAAATGCTAAGAATAAAAGAGTATCTAAAATTCATATTCAAAGATATAAGGGTCTCGGAGAAATGAATGCTGAAGAACTTTGGGAAACTACTATGGATCCTGTCCGTCGTATACTTAAGCAGGTATCAGTGACCGATGCAGAGGAAGCAAATAAAGTATTTGATATGCTTATGGGTTCTGAGGTTCCACCTCGTAAATCCTTCATAACTTCTCACGCCAAAATGGCAAACTTGGATATATAATAATTAAGAATTAAATATAAAATATCCCCACAAATAAATTTGTGGGGATATTTTTATTAACTAATTCAATGTTCTTTCTTTGATTTCTTTCTGAACTTTTTCGATAAATATTTCTGGTGTAATATTCTCAAGTTTTTCAGTTCTACCTTCGACAGTTATAATTTTTGCATCCCTTTCTTTGTCACCAATGACGATGATATATGGGACTTTATTCATCTTTGCATTACGAATTCTTTTACCTAGTGATTCATTCGAATCATCAAGTTCTACTCTTATGTCAGTTTCTTTTAACAATTTAAATACAGAGTCCGCATATTCTTTCTGGTGTTCTGAAATAGGCAGGATTGTAACTTGTACAGGGGAAAGCCAGACTGGAAATGCACCAGCAAAGTTTTCAATCATTACCCCCATGAATCTTTCAAGCGCACCAGAGATGGCTCTATGAATAACTACTGGTCTTTCTTCTTCACCTTTTTCATTTATAAATTTGAGTTCAAATCTCTCTGGTAGATTAAAATCACATTGTATAGTTGCAAGTTGCCATTCTCGTCCTATTGCATCTTTAAACATAAAGTCTAGTTTTGGTCCATAAAATGCTGCTTCTCCCTTTACTATTTGGTAGTTTAATTCATTTTCTTTCGCTGATTGTTCTAGTGTTGATTCTGCTTTTTCCCAAACTTCATCACTACCTATATATTTGTCTTTGTCTTCACCTCTTACAGAAAGACTTACTCTGTAATCATTCATCATCCCCATTGTTGTGTAAAAAGATTTAACGATAGAGACTATAGTACTGACTTCTTGGCTTATTTGTGATACACGACAGAATAGGTGACCATCATCTTGAGTGATAGCACGGACACGTGTTAGGCCTGAAAGTTGTCCGGCTTTTTCATAACGATAAACAGTTGCTGGTTCAAAATATCTTACTGGCATATCACGATAAGAGAACTGATTATCAGCAAAGATTTGCATATGGTGTGGGCAGTTCATAGGCTTCATAAAGAATTCCTCATCTCCACCTTTCACACGGAAAAGTTCCTCACCAAATTTTGCTGCATGACCAGAAGCCTCATATAGTTCTTTTTTTGCTATATGTGGAGTCCAGACTCTATTGTATCCTTTATTCTTATGTAAACTCCATAGGAAATCTTCAATTTCCTTTCTTATTATCATACCCTTAGGTTGCATAAGAGGTAGTCCTGATCCTATAAGAGGAGAGATTGTGAAAAGTTTTAATTCAGCGCCTATTTTTCTATGATCTCTTTTTTTAGCTTCTTCTTGTCGATAAATGTAAGCATCAAGTTCTTCTTTTGTATCAAATGCAAGACCGTAAATACGAGTGAGCATTTTATTCTTTTCATCTCCACGCCAATATGCTCCGGCTATACGATCAAGCTTGAATGCATCAGGGTTTATCTCTGTTGTAGATGTGACGTGTGGTCCAGCACAAAGATTATCAAAAAATCCTGATTTGTAGAAACTGACATTCTTTTCACCTGCAATTTTTAAATTATTTATTAATTCTGTTTTATAAGGGTCTTCCTTATATAGATTCAATGCTGTGTCAAAATCCATATCATGTTGTACAAACATAATATTTTCTTTTATCAACTCCCTCATTCTCTTTTCTAGTTTTGGTAAAATATCTAAGTTTATAGATTCTGGTAAATCATAATCTTGATAAAACCCATCATCAATAACAGGTCCAACACCTAATCCTACTTTTGGATATAATTCTTGTACGGCCATACTCATAAGATGTGATAGTGAATGGCGGACAAGTTCTACTTTATTTTTGTTTTCCATATATTTTAAAAACAGAACAAATTATTTTATGAAAGATTTTCTTAAAATATAATTTGTGAGTTTCATTTATCTTAATAATATAAAATCGCCCCGACAAAAAATGATGAATCATTTCTTGTCGGGGCGAGTCTAATCGCGGTTCCACCCAACTTTGTTCTTATTATTTATAAATTAGCCTTTCGGTCTTGTTTTACAAGATTATGGTTGGTAGCCATAACAATCTTTATAATATAATCATACAATTATTGTATTAAAAATACAAGCATTTGCATTTTAGATAAAAATCGGTATACTATTTATATGGTAATACGAATGAGACATACACGAGCCCATACAGGGAATCGTCGATCACATCATGCTTTAAAAGCCAAGACTTTTGCTGTTTGTACAAATTGTGAACAGCCAAAGGAAACACACATAGTTTGCAAGAACTGTGGTTTTTATCGTGGCCGTAAGGTAGTAGATGTGGTTAAAAAAGTTGAAAAGAAACAAGCTAAGAAGAAGTCAAAATAGGCTCTTGAAATTTTTTTCTTAAATTTTTACTTTGAATTATAAAGTAAAACTTTCTCGAAAAATTTCAAGATTCCATTTTCTAATTTATTATGGCAAATAGGCACCTTTCACGTTCAATAGTTCTTCAGACACTCTTTGAGTGGGATTTTGGTGTCGAGAAAGATACTGCCCCAGAAGAGATGCTTGAAAGGAATATAGAGGAGTTCGGTCCAGGTCTTGATGACTCGCATTTTATGAGTGAGTTATTTTTGAATATAATAAAGAAAAAAGTAATTATAGATGAGATTATAGAGAAAGCTGCTCCAGATTGGCCTATAGATAAGATTTCTATTATAGATAGGAATATTCTTCGTCTGGGGTTATATGAATTAATTTTCGGAGATAGGGAACAAGTCCCTCCAAAAGTTGCTATCAATGAAGCGATAGAACTTGCAAAAAGTTTTGGTGGAGAGAATTCAAGTCGTTTTGTAAACGGAGTTTTGGGTGGTGTATATAAAGAGCTAGGTGAGCCAGGAAAGGATGATATAAATACAAAGAAAAAGCACAAACAGTTTGAAACAGATCCAGATAAGTTCCCGATAGAGAAGAAAGCAGGAGCAGTTGTTTACTCTATTAAAGATGGACATATTTATTTTGCTTTTGTGCATGACGTTTTTGGATATTGGACTTTTTCAAAAGGTGGAATTGAAGATGGCGAGAATGAAGAAGAAGGTGCAGTAAGAGAGATAAAAGAAGAAATGGGGGTAGATATTAAAATAAAAGAACTCTTAGGACGCAGTGAGTATATAGCTACACATCCAGAAAATGGTAAAATTCGCAAACAGGTAGTATTTTTCTTAGGAGAGACTGATTATACTGATCTGGTTTTAAAACAAGGATCAGGTGGCCTAGATGATGTAAGGTGGTTTCCAATCGAAGAAGTTGCAAACCTTAAAATATATGATAATATGGTTCCACTTCTTACAAAAGCAGTTGAGATATTAACCAAGAATTAGGTTTTCTGTATATAATTATTTGTTATTACAGTTATTCCTAAATAATAATTTATGATTGATTTTAGTGAATTTGAGAAAAAAACGAATATAGTTTTCAAAAATAAAAAGCTTCTTGAGCAAGCTTTTATTCACCGTTCTTATATCAATGAGAATAGTGGTGGTAGACTTTCACACAATGAGAGACTTGAGTTTTTAGGTGATGCAGTTTTAGAGCTTATCGTTACCGACTATCTTTATAATAAATATCCTGATTGTGATGAAGGTGAGCTTACTGCATATAGATCAGCTCTTGTGAATGCTGTAATTATCGGAGAAGTTGCTTTATCTTTGGGTATGAACGATTACTTACTTTTGTCAAAAGGTGAAGCTAAAGATATAGGTAAGGCACGTAGTTATATCTTAGCAAATACTTATGAAGCATACGTGGGGGCAGTTTACCTTGATCAGGGTTATGATACTGCTTTAGAGTTTATAGCTAGTTCTTTATTTGGGAAAATTGACGCGATTGTTAAAGAGAAACTATGGCGTGATGCGAAAAGTTTAGTCCAAGAAAAGTCTCAAGAGTATCTGAACGTGACTCCATCTTACAAGGTGATAAACGAAGTCGGTCCTGATCATGATAAGAATTTTACTGTTGGTATCTTCTTTGGATTTGAAAAGATAGCAGAAGGCAAAGGACACTCAAAGCAAGAAGCTGAACAATCTGCTGCAAGAAAAGCATTAGAAGTTAAAGAATGGCTCGACTAAGATGATGACTCTAAAGTCTATAGAACTAATTGGTTTTAAATCATTTGGTAAAAAGAGTTCTTTATCTTTTTCTACTCCTATCACTTGTGTAGTGGGTCCCAATGGCTCAGGTAAGTCAAATATCGTAGAATCTATACGTTTTGTATTAGGAGAGCAGTCTATGAAGTCTCTTCGTGGAAAGGGAGGTATAGACCTTATATATAAAGGCTCTAAAATGATGCCATCATCTAATAGGGCAAGTGTGAATATAACTTTTGATAATAGTAAAAAGATTTTTTCTTTTACGAATAGTGGTATCGGTGTATCTCTTGATTTCGATGAAGTCACGATTTCTCGTGAAGTTTTTTCTGATGGTGCAAATAAGTATAGTATCAATGGTACAGAAGTTCGTCTGAAAGATATTATTGACTTGCTTTCATCTGTAAATATTGGTAGCTCTGGCCACCATATCATTTCTCAAGGTGAAGCTGATAGAGTTCTAAATGCATCTAATAAGGATCGCCGAAGTATGATAGAAGATGCACTTGGCTTAAAGATATACCAGTACCGTATAAAAGAATCTGAAAGGAAACTAGATAAAACAATTTTAAATATGAAAGAAGTCGGAGCACTTCGCCGTGAGATAGCACCTCACTTGTCTTTCTTAAAGAAGCAAGTTGAAAAAGTAGAAAAAGCTCGTGAGATGAGAGAGGACTTAAGGTGTCTTTATAAAACTTATTTTGGAGGAGAGTATACATATATAAATACTGAAGGGGATCGGCTTATGCAATTACGTCAAGATTTAAATAAAAAAGCCTTAGAACTTGATGATAAGATCGGACAAATGGAGAAGATAAAGAATACTGACTTTATAGAGAGTGAGAATTCTAAAATAATAAGAGAGAAAGAAAGTGAACTTTACCAAGTCCGCACAAAGAGGGATGATCTTGCTCGTTCTTTGGGTCGTATAGAGGGTATTATAGAAGGTATAGAAAAGCAATTCAAACGTATCCCCGAAGTGAAAGGACGAATTATAAAAGAGTCTGAGTGGAAGTCACTAGTGGAAGATTTAGAGCATAAAGTAGATGAGGCTATCAACTTCGAAGATATCACAAGTGTCAAAGAAGTACTTATAAATATAAAAAGAAAATTAGGAGAATTCTTACATACAGATAATATAGAGGAAGTCGAAATGCCAGTTATTACTGAAAATGCTGAGTATCTAGAAATGACGAAAGAAAAAGAGAATATTATTCAAGCTGTAAATCAGATTAAAGAAGAAGAAAGATCAATAATAAATAATATAAATGATCTTAAAGATAAAGAAAGAGAATCTCAATCTCAACTTCGAGATAATGAGCGTAACTTATACCAGCTATTGTCAGATAGGAATCAGATCACTTCATCAATGCATTCTTTAACTTTTGGGGAGGAGAAGCTTGCTTCTATAAAGTCAGCTTTTGAAATGGAAGTAGCTGAAGGTGGAGTCCTTATCGGTAGAGAAGTCATAGCTTATGCCCAGACTAAGATAGAAGGAGAAGTAAGTAGAAGCTCTCAAGATGATCTTCGCCGAAAGATAGAACGTATCAAGATAAAGCTTGAAGACTCTGGTAGTGGTAATGCAGGTGAGATAATGAAAGAGTATGATGATACAGTAGAGAGAGATGTATTCCTCGCACGCGAGCTTGAAGATTTGAATAAAAGTATTGATTCACTTCGTGTGCTTATACAAGAATTAAAAGAGACACTAGACAAAGAATTTAAAACTGGAGTAGAAAAGATAAATAAGCAATTCCAAGAATTCTTCGCACTTATGTTTGGAGGTGGATCTGCTTTCCTGTCTATAACTATGGAGCATAAGAAAGTTAGGAAAGGAGATGAAGCTTCCTCAATAGATGATGATGAGGAAAGTGAAGAAGAAGAGGGGAATGATCTTGGTTTTGAAAGAGGTATAGAGATAAACGTAACTTTACCTCAAAAGAAAGTGAAAGATTTGCATATGCTCTCAGGTGGAGAAAGGTCTCTGACTTCTATCGCACTCCTATTTGCAGTATCGCAAGTAAACCCACCACCATTCTTAGTCTTAGATGAGACTGATGCCGCCCTAGATGAAGCGAACTCTCGAAAGTATGGGAATATGCTTGATAATTTATCGAAGTATTCTCAGCTTATAGTTGTGACTCATAATCGTGAGACTATGTCTCGTGCCCAAGTGCTTTATGGTGTCACGATGTCTTCCGAAGGGGCTTCCAAGCTCCTCTCAATCCGCCTCGAAGATGCAAATATCTACGCGAAATAGTACTAAATTTGTTTCTTCAGAAATTCTATAATAGTTTCGCCATTTTTTATTATTTCTTTTGCATTATCTATACCTACGTATCGGTAGTGCCAAGGTTCGTACATATAGCCTGTAATACTCTCTTTATCTTTCGGATAGCTTTCTACAAAACCAAAATCACTTGCGTTTTTAGTCATCCAATCATACTCACTACTTGTATAGAATTTACCTGAAGTCGTCGAGTAGTTTATCGATCCACCTGTGATATCTACTGCTGTACCTAGCTGATGCTCTGAGTAGCCAGCTTTAGCGATAGCGATACTTGCATTCTTATTCCCACTTTTTATGCTACCTTGAAGTAGCTTTTTTTGTGTCTCAAAGCTTCTAAATCCTGAACTTGCTTTTATATTTATTCCATCCTCTTTTGCTTTTGTGGCCATAGACTCGAAACTATCCCTTGCTTCTTTAGTAAGACAGATACCAGTCCTGATACTTGAAGTGTCACTCAGATCTCTTAAATCTTTAGGTATATAAGTCGTATCTGGAAGTACTGTATCTTGCCCGATAGGTAGAAGGCTCATATCTTCATATTCTTTAGTTGGTTTTTCACAGATGCCTGAGGTGAGGGTATCTGCTTCTCTTACTTCATCTTTCGTGAAGATTCCATTTGGTTGGTAATATTTATTCAAAGTTATGATTTTACTATCGGTACTTTTCAAAGTATTACTTTCGAAAGTCGCCTGGTAGACCATACCCCGCATTGTGTTTTTAGAAAAATATTGATCAAAAATAAAGTTACCAAGAGAGTAGACTATAGGCTTGTCTTTATATTTACCTATATCTTCTATGACGTGAGGGTGGTGGCCGATGATCATATCTGCACCTGAATCTATCAGCATTTTCGCAAGTTCTTCTTGGTGAGAGTTGTGAATAGTTTTATATTCTTCTCCCCAGTGTATAGATACTATTAATACATCAGATTGTGTTTTTGCATTTTTAATTATTTCTCTGATAAGTGGATCACTCGCTAGAAGTATCCCACCTTTAGTATCTGTCGCTTCCATCCATTCTGGGCCTACATCGGATACTCCTATATATCCGAATTTAATGCCATTCTTCTCTATGATAGTTGGAGTCTCTACTTCTTTTTTATTCATCCCTGCTCCAGTTTTTAAAATACCATTATCAGTAAGTCTTTTGAGTGTATCAGCGAAAGCAGTTGTATTCCAGTCCCCGATATGATTATTTGCAAATGACACAATGTCAAAACCTGCATTTTTAATAACAGGAAGTACACTAGGATCCATACGGAAAGAATATTTACTCCCGACATTATTTCCGACATCAGATACTGGCCCTTCAAGGTTTGCAAATAGTATATCTGCGTTTTTTATTTCAGGAATATTTTCAAATAGTTTACTATAGTCTCCATTAAAATTTTTCTTTACTGAAGTTTCTACACTACGAGCAAGCATCATATCGCCAACGAACATTAAAGTGGTTGTTTTTGGTCTTTCTACTTCCACTGCTTTATCCTCTTTTATTGTTGTGTCTACTACTTCTGCTTTCTGATCTTTAGAAGTTATATTTGAAGCTTTTTCACCTATGAATATACCACCATAAAATCCTACTACGACAATTATAATGGCACCTAGTGTGTAAAGTATTGTATTCTTCATATATTATTCTATTATATCTTTTGGATCGACATAAGTATACCCATCCGACTCTAGGGTAGTGAGAAGTGCATCTAAGTTCGCAAGCGACCAAGGGTGCTCGTGTATAAGTATGATAGATCCAGAGTGAAGATCTTTAGTCACATTACTTATGAAAATATCTTTATTTACTGTAGACTTCTCCCAATCTTTAGCTGCTCCTGACCAATTCATAGATATCATTTTCTTTTCTTTTATATAATCTCTTATCTGTATAGTACTCTCCCCGTATGGAGCACGAAAGAAGTGAGGGAGGGATCCTGTGAGTTTGAGTATAAGATCACTGTTTTTATCTATATCTTTTTTAATTATTGTTTCATCTTTTAATTTCTTTAGATAAGGATGATCCCAAGTATGGTTGCCAAGAGCATAACCTTCATCATATATATATTTGATGACTCCTTCATTTGCTTTATCATGCATACCATTGATGAAGAAAATAGCTTTTGCATTGTGTTTATTTAGGATCTCAATCATATCTTTAGTTCTTTTACTAGGTCCATCATCTATCGTTAGAAGTAATATTTTCTTTTTGTTAGTCTTATCTACAGGTATAATGGTACTTCGATCTGTTATCTTATAGAATTCCTTAGTTTTTATTTCTGGTTTTAATTCTACTTCAGGAATTTTTTCACTTGTTGGTTTTATTTCTTCAATTTGTAATTTTGGTATTTCTGTTTTGTTCTTATATATTGAAAAAGCATAAGTAATTACAGTAATAAGTACAAAAGTTAATATTATAAATATTTTTTTATAACTTTTTTTCATCATCTAAATTTGGTTTATACTTTAATAATTATTTATTATATTAATTCGTAGTCTATAGTTTTCTTATTCATATCTGCGCCTCGAACTTTGAATTTAACTTTATCTCCTAGCGTATATCTCTTGTGAGTTTTTTGTCCTCTTATACTCATAAACTTTTTATCAAAGATATAGTAATCACTCTTTAGATCTCGCATACGAACCATACCTTCACACTTAGTTTCTTTGTCTTCTATGTATAGGCCCCACTCAGTCACACCTGTGATAATACCTTCAAAACTCTGTCCAACTCTCTTAGACATATATTCTACTTGTTTGTATTTTATAGATGCACGTTCGGCTTCAGCTGCTTCTTTCTCTTGGCTTGAAGCTTCTTCACTCATATGTTGATACTCATACCACTTTTCTTTTGGTATAGCTTTATCTGCTAAAAATTCTTTCAAAAGTCTATGTACTATCACGTCAGGATATCTTCTGATCGGGGAAGTGAAGTGTGTATAGAATTTAAACCCAAGTCCGTAGTGCCCGATATTCTTTGTCGAGTATATAGCTTTAGCCATAGTCCTTATGATAGCAGTATGGACTGTATCGCGAAGGGGATTGTGTTCAAGCTTTCTTATTAGATTATTTATTTCCATTGATGGTATTAATCCATCTTTTAATTTTAGGTGGTACCCAAGCTTCTTCAGGAAATTTGCTAAGTCCTGCATCTTTTCTTTATTTGGCAAATCATGAATTCGATATAAGAATACACTTTCTTTACCTTTTTTCTTTTTAGACATATATTCAGCGACACGACGATTCGCAAGTAGCATGAATTCTTCTACAAGTTTATTCGTATCTCCACGTTCTTTTGTGTAGACAGATACTGGTACTCCTTTATCATCGAGTTTGAATTTAACTTCAGCTTGTTCGAGCATTATAGCTCCTTCATCAAATCTTTTCTTTAAAAGCTTTTTAGCTATTGAGTTTAGAGTAGAGAGTTCAAAATAGAAAGTTCCTTTTTTATCATCGAGCACTTTTTGAGCATTTTCATAAGTGAATCTTTTATCTGAGTGTATGATAGTCTCGCCAAACCATTCACTATAAGTTTCACCATTATTATTTATCTCAAAAATTGCTGAGAATGTAAGTCTATCAACATTTGGATTTAAACTACATAAACCATTAGAAAGTTCTTCTGGAAGCATAGGTATAGTCCTGTCTACTAGATATACAGAAGTACCTCTCTTTTGAGCCTCCTCATCTAAAGGTGTTTTAAGCTTTACATAGTGTGATACATCGGCGATATGTATTCCTACTTCATAATTTCCATTTAATAGTTTTTTAAAAGAGATAGCATCATCGAAATCTTTTGCATCTATCGGATCGATAGTGAAAGTAGTCACATCACGCATATCACGACGACTTTTAAAGTCAGATTCTTTTATACCATCTTTGGCAATTTGTTTGGCTTCATCTTCTACTACAGAAGGGAAGATAGATGAAAATCCTTTCTCAAGTGCTATCGCTTCCATCTCAGCATTATGTTCCATAGGCATACCTAAGACCTTACTCACTTCTCCTATTGGAGCTTTCTTCGCATCTTTCCAGTCGGTAATTAATACAAATATCTTTTGACCAATCTTTGCCCCTGCAAGTTTATTCTCAGGTATGATGATATCTGCATACATTCGTAAATCGCTTGGGACTAAAAAGTAAGTATCACTTTCTTTTTCAAGTACACCACTGTATCCTTTTTTCGAACGACGTAAAATTTCCCTAACTTCACCAGTTTGGGTATAGCTTGTTCTTTTAGGGTGTAGAAGTATTTTAACTGTATCTAAGTGGCAAGCAGTATGAAGGAAGCTGTGCTCTATCTCTACCACATCATCTGTACCCTTTATGCGGACACTGCCTATACCTTTATGAGAGATAGTTATAATACCTTCTATGTATTTATCAGGACTAGAATTTACCTTAGTTTCTTTATGTTTTTCCGGCCTAGAATTAGTATTTAATTTAATCGAATTTTTATTATTTCTTTTGTTATTATTGTAGTTTTTCACAATGTCAGTATAGCACAGAAATGATAATGATATTAATATTGCGAGATAATATCCTATGATTAAATTGTGTTAATTTTATAAATTATATTTGATTCTTAGCAATATGTGTTATGCAAGATAGTGCTTGCTCCTTTTACATCTTTATGGTAGGATATTTTACATATGTTAAAGATAAGATTACAAAGAACAGGGCGTAAGAATGATCCGAGCTTTCGTGTACTTTTAACAGATTCTAAGAATTCTGCTAAAAGTGGAAAGTTTAAGGAAATTCTAGGCTCATACAATTTAAAGAAAGGTGAAGTTATATTTAAAGCAGACCGCATAGCTTACTGGATAAGTAATGGAGCTCAGACCTCAGATACAGTCCATAACTTTTTAGTTAAACAAAAATTAGTTGCCGGAAAAATGAAGAATGTTCTCTCAAAGAAATCTCCAACGAAAGCACGTAAGGAACTTAAAAAAGCTTAACAAAAAATTCTCCAATAATATTGGGGAATTTTTTGTATTATAATTTCATATTTTGTCTTGCATAAAAAAAGCTCTATATGGTATATTATATAGGTGCAGGTTGTAGTCGATACACTGCATAAGAATTATGATTAATTACTAAATACTATTATATGATGGCAGATGATAAAGCATTTTTAGAGTATATCGTTAAGGCCCTAGTGGATAACCCAAACGATGTGAAGATAGATAGGACAGTAGATGAAATGGGTGTTCTTATTACAATGACAGTAAACAGTGCAGATATGGGTAAGATTATAGGTCGCCAAGGGAATACAGCAAAGGCTATCCGTACATTACTCCGTGTTATCGGTATGAAGAATAATGCTCGTGTTAACTTAAAGATTAACGAACCAGAAGGGGGTAGAGTTATGCCTGAGCATACAGAAAGACCTGAAACCCAAGCTCCAGTATCTATGTCAGCAAGTGAAGCTTCAAAATCAGTAGACGCAGCGCTTGATGATTTAAAAGGAATTTAATAATTTTAAATTATATATAAGTTATAAGAAATGCCTGAAGTTTCATTCGGGCATTTCTTGTGTTATTATGAATTTATGAAATTTCATATTATTACTTTATTCCCAAATATGTTTGATTCTTATTTAGGAGAATCTATTTTAGGAAGAGCTATCAAACAAAAGAAAATTTCTGTTACTTTTGTAAACCCTAGAAACTTTGTTTCAGGTAAATATAAAAAGATTTGGCCAGATGGTAATGTTTCTCGTCAGATAGATGAGCGTCCTTATAGTGGAGGTCCGGGTATGATAATGATGGCAGAGCCTATTCTTAAGGCTGTAGAAAAAGTAAGGACTTCAATTATGAAGCGATTTTCTAAGTCCTCGGATGGGGGAGGACAAGGTACCAGACTTGAAAAAACGCTTCATAATTTACGTCCTAAGATACTAGTTATTAATTTTATTCCTTCTGCAGAAAAGTTTACAACGAATATAGCCAAAAATATTTCTAAAAAATATACTGATGTCATTTTAATATGTGGAAGGTACGAAGGTATCGATGCTCGAGTAGATAAAATTTTAAAAACAACTAAATATTCGATAGGGGATTATGTTCTTACTGGTGGTGAGATTCCGGCTATGATTCTGATAGATTCTGTTTCTCGTCAGATAGAAGGAGTACTGGGTAATTTTGATTCTCGAGAAGAAGAAAGAGTTTCAAGTAGTGAAGTGTATACTCGTCCTGAAGTCCTAATACATAATAAAAAGAAATATAAAGTCCCCAGTGTTCTTCTTTCTGGAGATCATAAAAAGATAGAAGAGTGGAAAAATTTAACAAAATAATATTTAGTTAAATTTCCACATTTTTTCCTTTCATTCCCTGTATATATATGTTAAAATAAATTAGATAAAATCTACTTCTTTTCTATATTTTATCTAAAATATTTAAATAAAATAATGCAAACCAATTCATTAAAATCTAACTGGCCTAAACTACTCTCAATCGTACTCTTCATATCTCTGTTTACTGCATACGTAAGTACTTTTGCTACCTTCTCCCCAGGAGAAACACTAAACCCTAACTGTGCACCAGGAGCAGTAGGTTGTAGTGTATCTTTAAATGTATTTAACCCAAGCATAACTACTCCTTTAATACTCGGAGGTTCTACTCCTACATCATCTCTTACACTTCAATCTACTTCTACTACTGGTATTACAGGAGCAGATATACACTTCAAAGTAGGAAATAATGGTTCTACTGAAGCGATGACGATATTGAATAATGGGAATGTGGGGGTAGGAGTTATAGAATCTATTCATCCATTAACAAATAATTCTTTATTAGCAGTTGGAGATATATTTACTGATTCAAGTATGAGAGAAATAGGAATTCAATCATATGCCCGAGGTTCAGCTACTACAGGTAATAATACTTTAGGTATGCGAGGTTTGCAAGCAATGGCATATGTTGATTCTCCAAATACTCAAAATTGGACTGGACAAGTAACTGGAATTGTTGCTGAGGTAAATTCAAATATAGGTGCTACTGGTACAGCTGATAGTTTTGTTGCTTTAAGCATAGCTGCTGCTAATCCAGCATCTGGTTTTATTGTTTCAAATTTATATGGTATTAAGTCTAATTATATTGGTCTTGGAGGTGGTAGTGGTCAAATTATCAGAGCTGCAAGTATAGCTTTTCCTCAAATAATAGCAGACAATAGTACTCAATTATTATTAGGAACATTATCTATACCAGATGGTAATTATGGTATATATGAATCTACTTCTTATAAAAGTTATTTCTCTGGAAATATTGGTATCGGTATTACTAATCCAACAGCATATTTAAACCTAAAAGCAGGAACTATCACTGCAGGTACTGCACCTCTTAAATTCACAAGTGGTCCACTCTTAACTGCATCAGAAGCAGGAGCTGTTGAGTACGACGGCTCACACCTCTACTTCACTGCTACAGCAGGAGGAACAAGATATCAACTTGATCAACAGGGAGGACTTACTAGTGACGCAGACTTTAATACAAAAGGAGGTACAAATGCAGGACTTAATCTTGTGGCTGGTGCACAGTATAATACCTTTATAGGTTATGAAGCTGGGAAGTTAAGTGCAGGTTTGAGTACAAATAATGTAGACTATAATACGGCAGTAGGATATCAGTCATTATATTCTAATATTGATGGTTTTTTTAATACTGCTAATGGTTATCAATCTTTATTCTCAAACACAACTGGTTTTTATAATACATCTATTGGAAATAAATCATTGTATTCAAATATTTCTGGATCTAATAATACAGCAATTGGAAATAATTCTCTTTACTCAAATACTTTAGGAGAGCATAACTCTGCATACGGAGAATCTTCATTATATTTTAATACTATAGGTACGTATAATACTGCTTACGGTGCCTATTCAATGTATTCAAATATTTCAGGTAGTTTTAATTCCGCTCAGGGAATAAACTCATTAAGATTAAATACTTTAGGTAGTTATAATACTGCTCAAGGATTTTCTTCTGGTCAGTATATTGCAAATGGTTCTACTGCTAATACAACAGGAAGTAACTCAGTATTCTTAGGGTCAGACACCAAAGCTTTTATTGATGGAGGAACTAATGAAATCGTCATCGGCTACGATACCACCGGTAACGGAAGTAACACTACTACTATCGGTACAGGCAACGTCCTATACGTAGGAGGAATATCTATATCCACAGATAGTTTAGTAGCAAGATTT